>Ga0185299_10006977_pt1 | contig 11784 bp, 8 predicted proteins | sample PaiPotPPA55metaG_FD_128002 | JGI IMG/M metagenome (GOLD analysis project Ga0185299, IMG submission 128002) | Iron sulfur acid spring bacterial and archeal communities from Banff, Canada, to study Microbial Dark Matter (Phase II) - Paint Pots PPA... ...
GAACATTTGGGCTATGAGTTCGAGGCAGCCGAAGCCTCCTTCGAGCTGCTGATTCGCCGCATTCTGGGGCCAGTCGAAACCTTTTGGGAACTGTTAGAATACCACTGCACTTACATCCGCTCAGTCAGAAACATGTATGAAACGTGCGAGGCGACAGTGAAGCTTCGTCTGAAAAACGAGGATGTCTATACCGTGGCTGAAGGAGACGGACCGGTGAACGCTTTGGACGCAGCGCTCCGAAAGGCTTTGGTCCCACTATATCCAAGCATTGAGGCGGTGACACTTGACGACTACAAGGTGCGGATCATCGGCAGCAACCAGGGTACGGGAGCGCGCACCAGAGTGCTGATCGATTCGACGGATCACCACGATAATTGGTGCACCGTCGGTGTTTCAGAGAATATCATTGAGGCCAGTTGGCTGGCGCTCGTAGACAGTTACGAGTACAAGCTCAGGCGCAGTTGAGTTCAGATTTCAGCAGGAAGCCTGCATGCCTCACAAATCCTGAGAGATTTGTCAGGCATGCAGGCTGACGACTCCTCAAATTCGGAATTTAGGTTTAAAAACAGGCTCTTAAACAGAGGCGCAGCGTCCGTTTAAGAGCTTTCTAGCCCGCAATGAGCGACTCGACTGAGCTCGCCGAAGTCTCGTCGATTCGGCTTTTGTGTGATTTTTGCGGGCTAGGATTAGCGCTGCCAATTGGCCAATACTTTGGAATCCATTGCCGGAGTGACAGCCGGAAGCGCGGGAATACCGGCAAAACTCGGCATGACGTAGTTGTTCATGGCCACCGCTGTCAGCCGATTCCCTGCCTGAAGTGTACGATGCGATTTGATGAATTCAGAAGGGACGTAGTAATTGGATAAATCGCCTGAGAACATGGTGTGGACAACACCGATCGCAAGGTTCTTGTGAACCTCGAAGTGAAGATGGGCCGCATAAAGCCCGTGGGCGTTTCCGATCGTACCGATCTGTTGTCCGCGGGCGACTTGTTGCCCTTCCCGCACCAGGATGCGGTCGAGGTGCGCGTACAACGAATCAGCGTACTTAACCTGACCGTCTTCCATAAAGGCATGCCGAACCACGATCACGTTTCCCCATGCTCGACGGAAATCTCGAGCGAGCGTCACGACGCCATTCCCGATGGCATAGACTGGATCACGAAGATCGGTGCCGCTGCCGCCCTGCCCAACCCAATCCTCGCCCAAGTGACCATGAGGCGTGAATCCGCGAGAAATTCGATACCGATCGGCATTCGGTTTCCCAACCGGATAATCAAAACCGTCCGCCAGCCGTGTTAGGGCCGCACTCGGGTCGGCCTGCGCAAGCACAACAATCAATCCTAACGCGGCTACGACGAACAGCTTTTTGCGCATGGAGGTTGCTTTTATGCGGGATTCGGACACGTGGCAAGCTTTTCCAATTAAAAAGGGCTAATTTTCGTCACTTTGAAAAAAAACGCCGGAAACCAGACGATCGTAAGCGAAGGCTCCACCCTTTGCCCTGCGTGGCGCGCGATGTCTGGCAAAGGCTGGAGCCTTCGCTTACTCTTATGGACGTACTCGTCGCCAGCCCGTTTTGAACGCAAGGACATCACCATTAGATGCGAGACGGTACACTTAGTGTACCGTCCTCAATGGCGGAGATCTTCGTTGTCGGTTCGGCCTGCGGATTTCCTGTTTCCGGGCGCGGCCACTCCAGTTTGCTGCTTTCCGTGCTCGATCGATCGGTGCTGATCGATGCTGGTGAGCCGTGCAGTCGGTCGCTCATCGAAGCGGAATTCCCGGTAAACAGTATCGACGCGGTTTTGCTTACTCACGCTCATGCAGATCACACGGGCGGCTTACCCATGTTGATCCAATCTCTATGGCTCTCGCAGCGCGAGAGTCCCCTCACCATTTTTCTGCCGGAAGAGTTGTCAAAGCCGTTGCAACTATGGCTCGACGCAATTTACCTGGGGCCCGCTTTCATGCCTTTCGAATTAAAGTTCGTTGCTTGGGAAACGCAACAATTCTTCGAAGAGTTTGGATTGAAAATCTACCCGCGGGAAACGACTCATTTGCGATCTCTCTCCGAGAAATTCGCACCTCGCAGGTTCAGATCGTACAGTCTTCGGATCGAGCATTCCGATTTTCGCCTTGTGCTTTCGGGAGATCTTGGTTGGCCGACAGATTTGGAGTCACAACTTGGCGATCCTGTGGACCTGCTGGTCAGCGAACTTGCACATTTTCCGCCACGCGAACTGTTTCGGTTTCTCAGTACACGAAAAGTGCGGAAGCTTCTACTCACTCATTTTGCGCCAGAATTGCTCGACAACCTGGAATCAGTCATTCAGGACGCGAGAGAGGATTTGCCAGAAACATTGGCGATCCTGGCGAACGACGGGCTTCGAGTGTCGTTTTAGCCCGCAGAAATCAAGAAAAAACCGATGCAACGAGCTCATTGCGGGCTAGAAAGTCAAGAAGTCAGGAGTTGCAGAGTAGTGGCTGGTGACTAGTGGCTAGACCGAGTCACCGTTGGTTCCGCATGGCAAAGCCTTGGTTGCAAACCTTGCAGCCGGGCTGACGTTTCAATCTTCGCGCAAGGCCGTGGAGCCGTATCACTAGCCCGCAAAAATCACGCAAAAACCGAAGCGACGAGACTTCGGCGAGCTCAGTCGAGTCGCTCATTGCGGCTAGGAAGCTCTTAAACAGACGCTTCGCGTCTGTTTAAGAGCCCGTTTTAAAATAAAGGAATCGAAACAAACTGTTTTTAAATTCTCCTCTCCAAAAAGCAGCGGAATTTTCCGGCGTAGCCGGAGCGTTCCGCTGCCACAGCCTGCAACGTTCACAAATCTTTAAGGATTTGTGAACGATGCAGGCTAGTCTCTAGCTCCCAGCCACTAGCCACTACTCTGCAACTCCTGAACTCCTGCAACTTCTGAGTTCTTGAGACGTGGGTTAGGCTTTTTGTTTCAGCCTACATTTGACAATTCAAAACATTGAATAAATATGTTTTATTCTGTCAGATCTAGCGCCAACCGTACTGTTGTCATTCCGCCAGCGGGCACCGTTTGCCGGGCTGTTCATTGCAGCTTCGCTCGGAGTTCTTGCGTCGGACCAGCAACCTGGATGCTGGCCAGGTTGGCTGGTTGGATTCCTTTGCACAGCTCTCATCGTTTTCAAGGTCCGTTCCACATTCCTGGCCTGTACCGTAACCTTCTTCATTTTCGCGTTCTGGCACGGAAACCAGGTCGCAACCGATCCCGGCTACCAGCGAGGTCGAGACCAGCCGTTTGATGCAAATGAACACACCGTGACACTGCTGGTGAAGAGTGAGCCGAAGATCGATCAACTTCGTTCCACTCAGCGCTTCGTCGCGCTGGTTAGCTGTATCGACAATCGACCGGCGAAGTTCCAGGTATTCGCGGAATCCTCCGGCGAGCCGTTTTCATACGGCGACCGAATCATCAGCCAGGGAAAGTTCTCTCTTCCATCCCTCCCGATGAACCCTGGAGAGTTCGATTTCAGTGCCTATCTTCGGCGCCAGAACATTTATCTGAACTTTCGCGCCCTCCGAAATGTACCAGCCATGGTAACTGCACGAAACCAGGGAAATCCATTCGTCGCAGCCGCGCTGGCCGTTCGCCACCGGCTGGCCGAAGTTTTGCAGGACGGGCTGCAAGATGACCAGGAAGTCGCGCAGACCGTGCAGGGAATGATCCTTGGCGGGAGAGCCGAAACAAGCCCGGACCTGAAGAAACTTTTCCGCGATACCGGGACGATTCATCTGTTTGCAGCCAGCGGTCTCCAAGTGAGCCTTTTTGCGGGACTAGCTTGGAGTTGCATACACTACGTACGGTTACCACGGCGTTGGATCGCTCTCGCAATCGTTCCGGTCGTACTTACCTACTGCGCAGTCACTGGTTTTTATCCCGCCACCGTCCGGGCCACTGTGATGGCGATCCTCATGAGCATTGGCGTTTCGCTTGAACGGCCTGTCGCAATTATAAATTCACTTTGCGCATCAGGCTTATTGATCCTTGCTCACGACACTCAAGAACTGTTCCAAACCGGGTTTGAACTCTCGTTTGCCGCGGTAGTCGCAATCATGACTACCGTAAGGCCACTTGCCCATCTGTTGTTTCGTCCGTTCGAGGTTGATCCCTTTTTGCCAATCCAGTTATTGGACCGTTGGCAACGGATCTGGTACAGAGCGATGCATCAAACCTGCGAATTATTCAGCCTCTCGATCGTCTGCTGGAGCGCTACACTCCCGATCTTGATTTTTCAAGAGCATCACGTTTCGTTGGTCGCAATCTTCGCGAATCTCGTCGTTGTACCGCTGGCCACCGCAGTGATGTTGCTCGGGGTTGCCGCGATGCTCCTGAGTAGCCTCTCGGGATGGATAACGGCGTGTCTCAATAACACAAGCTGGCTGATCACGAAAACCATCCTGATAGTTCTCCACGGAGCCAGCTTGATCCCCTGGCAGTCCGTAAACGTCTCGGTATCCGGTCTGATGCAGCCAGACCACGTAACCGCTTTGTGCGAAGGGTCGGGACATGTGATCCATGTGCACTTGAAGAATCAAGATTGGCTCATAAACACTGGGAAATTGTCTCAGTGGCGCGGAGTAACCCAACCATATCTTCAATCCCAAGGTATAAACCGGCTCGACACTTTGATTTTCAGCGATGCGCACGCCCCTGAAGCCATAGATCAAGCCAAAAGCGAGTTCAAGGTAGACAACATTTTTTCCTCGGTGGCGATTCTCGTTCACCTCGGCCAGTTCCGAGTTTTGATTCTGCCGGACTTAACCGAGGAGACCTTGACAAATTTGAAGTGCGATCACGCTGACGTCGTGTATTGCGCGCATCTGCCGGCGCGGCGTTTCCCCTACGACTCGATAGTAGCCAAGTTGTCGCCCAATGTTCTCGTTCTGAATGGCACCAAAGGGGAAATCACCGCGAATTCCTTACATGGTCGAACCAGCCCAAGGTGCTTTTACATAAGGCGAGATGGGGCAGTAACGACGGCATTACTGGACGGGGAGCTTGTGATTCAAAGTTACCGTGGGTCCGAGATCCGCTTGCGACTCCCTAGTAAATCGACAAACTTCGAAAACTAGTTGCCAATTAGTTGACAGATACAACTTTGACTGCACTCTCGCCCTGTATGAGACGTCCGGTTTTGCGCATCGCAGAGCACCGGGTGAGGGGCAAGCTGTCGAAGACTTCCCCTTTCGTGATTGATGGCCTACGGGTCAACAACAAACGTAAACGCCTGTTTTTCAAGACCAGGGCGCCCGCCGAACAGGAGCTCGGGCGGATCAAGACCAAGCTTCGCCAGGAAGACGCACTGTTCCAGAAAGATTCGGCCCTAGCGCGTCCCCTCGGCGTCAGCCATATTCTCGGCGCCATGCGCGAAATTCTTCCCGGCATCTTCACGTGGGGTTCGACTTACGCCGACAGGCCGTGGGACTTGAACGGTTACGCGATCAGGGTCGCCGGATGCACGACGCTCGTTGATCCACCGGCACTTGGAGAAGACGAATGGCCGAGCTTCGACGTGATGAAGCCGATCGCAACAATCGTCCTCACCAATCGTGACCACGTTCGGGACGCGGCGTTGTTTCGGACGCGCTGCGGCGCTCGCCTTGTGGCCGGCGCGGATGAGGTGAGGCAACTCGCCCCCATTGCGATCAACGAAGCGGTTCGCGAAGGGGATCTAATTGCCGGCGCTCTGCGCGTGATCCATCTCCCCGGCAAATCAGCCGGCGAGATCGGGCTGTATTTTGACCCCGCGTACCATGCCGTTTCACGGGAGATGGGCGGCATCCTACTCCTGGGTGACGCGATCATCGGCGACCCGCCGGGCGCACTGAGTCTGATTCCGGAACCCAAACTCGATGATCCCCCGAAGCTTAAACGATCGCTGCGCAAACTGCTCGATTACGACTTTGACGTGCTGCTGCTCTGCGACGGCCAACCCGTGCTGAGAGGCGGCAAACTGAAAGTCGCCGAGTTCTTGAATACGCTCACCTGAATCCGGAGGATCTCCTGGACGTCAATTCACTGGCGGACCATGGATCGCAGTTTCAATGGTCACATAATCCCACCTCGTTGGCAGCAAAGAGATGCCTGACGCCGGCTCCATTTGGTATCAGAGCCACCGGAATTCGCCTTGGAAATTACACCGCTGTTCTCGGGATCTGCAATTACATATTGGTATAAAGAGACTAGTTCTTTGATGAAGGAATTCCCAACTTTTCTGCCATCCGCACTAACTCTGCCAACGATCCGGCCCGCATCTTTTGCATGACGCCCCTACGTTGAATTTTGACGGTAAATTCCGTGGTCCCCAGCTTCGCGGCGACTTGCTTATTGAGTAGACCAGTCACCACCAGCGCGAGCACTTCGCGTTCGCGCTGCGTCAACAACTCATACCGCGCACGCTGTTCGGCAATCTCAGCTTGACGCTTTCGATCTGCGCAGTCGCGCTGGATCGCCTGGTGAATTGCATCGAGCAACGCCTGGTCGCGAAACGGTTTGGTCAGAAACTCAACCGCACCGGCCTTCATCGCTTGAACCGACATCGGGATGTCACCATGGCCGGTGATAAAGATGATCGGAATCGTCAAGTCGGCCGCAACCAGTTCGCTCTGGAGATCGAGGCCGCTCAATCCCGGCATACGCACGTCGAGCACCAGGCATGCCGGAGCGTCCGGCCGCTTGAACATTAAAAAGTCCTGCGCCGAGGCAAAGATTTGGGCCCGCATCCCGACTGATCGGAACAAGCGGGATAGCGCTTCTCGCATTGAAGCGTCGTCATCGATTGCGAACACAATTGGCTCTTCCGGATTCACACTTTACCTCCCGCGTCAATCGCCAGCGTGAAGCAGAAAGGTACTACCCGGCCCGTCGTTAGCAATAGCCCCAAAGCCGTCCGCCGTGTGCCTCGATGATCGAGCGGGTAATGGTCAAACCCATGTCGTTTTACGCACCTTTGTTGGAATATTCTTTCCTCTGAGCGGTAGCAATCGGCAGTGTGAAGCAGAAGGTACTACCCGTCCCATCGTTAGCGATAGCCCAAAGCCGGCCACCATGTGCCTCGACGATCGAGCGGCTGATGGTCAAACCCATGCCGATGCCCTGTACCTTTGTCGTGTAGAACGCCTCAAACATTCGGCTCGAATGTTGTGGGTCTATGCCCAGACCCGAATCCTGTACGCGAACGATAATACTACCCGAAGACTGCTCCTCTGTTCGAATGCGCAAGATCCGCGCCCGATCGCTAACTGCGTGCATGGCTTCCATGGCGTTCATGATGAGATTCAGTATCACCTGCTGCAGCAGGATCCGATCAACAACTACCGGAGGAAGGTCCCCAGGCACTTCCGTCCGAAGGGATACACCGTTTCGCCGAAGTTCACTGTCCGATAACGCAATGACTTCCCTAATAACGTCATTGATGTCTGAGCGCTCCCTTAGCCCTTCCCCCCGCCTTAGAAGGCCGCGAATCCGCACAAGCACACCGCTTGCCCGAGTTCCATCCCGAATGATGGCTTCAACGGCTTGCAGGACCTCACCCAGGTTCGGCGGTTTTGCGGCGAGCCAACGCAAACAAGCATCTCCACTCGTGACAATGCTGCCGAGTGGCTGGTTGAGCTCATGAGCAATCGAAGCCGCAAGTTCGCCCATGGTCGTTATTCTTGCTATGCGACCGATGTCGGCCTGCGCCCTGATTAAACGCTCCTCCGCCGCTTCCCGCTCGGCGATTTCTGACCGCAGCCGTTCGTTAGCTTTTTTGAGCTCAGTAGTTCTCTCCTGAACTTTCGTATCTAGTTCATCGCGCGCATCGCAGAGCAATTCTTTCGCGCGCTTCTGCTCGCCGCTCAGCCAACCGATGAACAATGCTGTGGCCACAAAAAGGATCACATCGGGTGCTTCTTCCAGGTTTATACCCAAAGCATAGAGAGGCGGCAAAAAATAGTAATCCAGCGCGACAACAGACAGCAGAGCCGCAAAGACTCCCGGCCAAAGCCCTCCATACCAGCTACTGAGCATAACCGAGCAAAAGAAGAGGGTTGCGGTGTTCTTTATGACCGACCCCAACCCTAGGGTGATGACCACCGCTATACCTACTGATACGGCAGCCACTACGTAACTTGAAAGCAGTCGCGTGTGCCTCTGGATCCGATCCGTCTTTAACATAGCAATACTTTAATCTTGATCTTGTATTCTCAAATCGCAACGCCCCTTCACCCCAAGATCAGCAGTCGGTACTCAGGGCAACGACGCTCCCGGCGATAGATTGTATGCACGTTGTCCGATTTCCTCCTCTTCTAACGCGGGCATTCTCAATCGGTCCGCAGTCTTGGATTTCGGTCGACGACGGCGAAGCCGGAACAGCCCGACGCCCGGCTACGCGATCCGGATCGCAAGCTGGTTTCAGATGGACAATGCCTCGGCTTTTCCCAGTCCCCGGCTTGAGATACTCTTCTTCCGCAACTCCTTCGAGATGCTTTATTCTTTAAAAGCGAACGATTGGCCCTTTGGGAATGTTTCGATGTGAATTGTTGCCGTTTTCTGGGTGGTATCAAATTTGGCAAGCTGGCCGACAATGTTCTTCTGATCATCCTTATGAAATTTCTCCGAACTCGCAACGCCCAATAGTTCAGCGGACTCGCCACCTAGTCCCCCATCGTCGAAGTGGTCCACAATGTACTGATGTCGCGCCTCATGCGCTACGAGCCGCCCGAGCGCGATGCCTAAGGTATCCTGAACATTCTGAGGCCAGCTTTTGGGAGCGGTGCCTTGCAGCGCCCAATGTTTTTTTGATTTTTCAAAGCTGGTATTGGCTTCCGTGATTTTATCCTCCTGATCCTTGCCGTGAGCGAGCTTCGCATTGTTAAGTTTGAAGTCGCGCTTTTGCTCGGCTTCCTTCAGGGTCCACTTATTTGGCGCCAAAAAGGTCAGCGCGTCCGTGGCGGCGGTTTCCACCGAGGCGATACCGCCGGTTTGAACCAAGGCGACTTTCTGGCCGCCAGAGGAGAGCACGTCCTTTGCCTGCCAAGCCACGCCGCCCCGTTCCGGTTTGGCGGAGGTCCGCTTAAATTCGGCCATTTTTATATTCAACTTGTTGTTCTTGATGGCGAACTCAATAGACCGGAGTTCTTGTTGCTCCGCCTGATTCTGCATGGCGGTGACATCATCGTCCGTGGCAACGACTTTTACTATGGAGTCGGTGAAATCAATCCTTTCGGGAAGTCTATCCTGAGTTGTCATGAGGACTGTGAATTTGGGAGCGAAAGAGAAAATACTCTTCACCTCGTCGATCATCTTGGCAATGATGGCGCTTCCGAGATTCTTTAATGTTGCATCATCAAGGATGAAAAGTGTTCTAGCCATGGTCTGGTCCTTGTTGCCCGATCGATGGTATTATCTCGTGAGCCGAAGCGCGGCAAGCAGAGTCGCCCTTTCCGATGCCGGCAACCCGCTTTGGAAACGCTCGGATACAATGTCAGTCTTTCGTGGGGCTGATAGCCTCTGGAGGAGCTGCACAGCGGTCCGTTGATCGATGGTCAGAAAGATGCGCAGCAACTTCTGCAGCGCGGTCTTCTTTTGCGCATCTCCTCCACGTCTGTATGAATCAAACAGGGTCTGGAGCTCGTTATCCGACGTGACGTAGTTTTCGTACGATACATATTGCGCTTTCGTCGAAAGCCGCTGTGATTCCTCCTCGTTCATGCGATCGTTGGCATTCCGGTTCATAAGTCTCTGCATCTGACGTCGATAAAATTTCTCCGATTGCTCGTCGCTTAACGCCACGCCGTCCGCAGCCAGCTTCTCCTCCGGGTTTATGTCATGATAGTCAGGAATCGCGTAAACCGCCCGTGCCAGATCCGCGATGTCACGTTGGTCGATCATCGCTCCGTATCCAGCAGGGTTGCCAAGCCCATATTTATTAACCAACTGCATGGCCTGCCGAATCATGTTGTTTAAGGGCAGCCCGAGCGGCGGTTCTGGGACCGAGGGCATCAGGAGAAGGAGATAGGTAGTTTGTGCGATATATGCGGCTGCCTCGTCCGACAGTCGGGTGACGTCACACTTATTGATGTCAGCGATGGCATGTGTGCATTCGTGCAGCAGGTTGGAACGCACGTTTTCATTCAAGGGTGGACTGCTATCACGGGTGATAAGGGTATCTTTTTGAGGAAAATATCTCGACACATTCCCTTTTCCCGGCACGACGTCTATTGCGCCGGATTCGATGTAGTCTGAGACCTTGTCGTATTCGACTGAATTAACTTGGATGGGCCCGACGGAAAAGCGGATGGAGTGCAGTTTTGGGTCTCCGAGGACTTGCAGAACGTCTTCCTTCGTGATCGGCATGCTGGACTCCCATTTATCAGTCGTCTAAGGGATGATTAGAGGCTTCTGAGGTTATGATAACGATAGAATGAACAGGGATACAGGTATGAGACGCCACTTAACCCTGTCGAGGCGACGGTTTGATGTTCTGGTTCAGGTGAAAGACATTGTCCGGATCATATCGTTTTTTGATCTGTGCCAGGCGATCATAGTTGGCGCCATAAGCGGTGGCCACCCGATCGTTTTCTTCTTCCGTCATGAAGTTCACGTAGGCGCCAGCGGAGGCGTATGGGGCAGAGGCTTGGAAAAACGCGCGTGCCCAAGCAACACATCGCTCATCGTCTGGCCTCTCATCCCATCGCCCGTGCACGTTGAGCACAAACTTTGCGTCCCGATGACGATATGCCATGGCATCTGCCGGAATGCGATTGGCTGCGCCTGCGATGAGCCCGATGAAGATCTCGCACTGCGGCGAGGGCAGCTTGCCGGCGAACTCAATCATCGAGTGCAGCGCGCCATCACTGAGGTCTGTGAAATTATGGGATTTCCAGTAGTTTCTCGCGCCAGGCGTAAGCAGAGGATCAAAGGCTTTCTGCCATTGCGTGTACGGCTGAGCACCTATGTGTTCTCCGTGGGGAGTGCCGAAACGGAGCAAAGGCTCAATCAGTTTCCTGCCTTGAGCAGCATTCCCTATGTAGAAGGTGGCGAGCACAACCACCTCCTTGCCATGTACCTCTGCTGGAAGAAATGGCAACGGAGGAGCTTTGCGCAATACAACCCAAACGTTGAGCTCCTCCGGTGCGGATTCCACAAATTCGCGATACTGCGTCAGCACTTGCTTTGCCTGGTTGAACGGGAAAACAATCAGCCCGGCCAGGATTTCAGGACCCACCCCATGAAGCTTGAATTCGAATTGGGTGACAACCGCAAAGTTCCCGCCACCGCCTCTAATTGCCCAAAACAGATCGGCGTTTTCGTTTTCACTGGCTCGGATCCCTTTGCCGTCCGCGGTGACAGCGTCGACAGAGAGCAGATTGTCGACTGTCATCCCGTATTTGCGCGTTAACCAACCGAATCCGCCGCCTAGTGTTAGACCCGCGATCCCGGTGGTGGAGTTGATTCCTACCGGCGTGGCCAGTCCGTGGAACTGTGCCGCCTCATCAAAATCGGCCAGTGTCACGCCAGGTGCCACGTAAGCGCGCTTCTTCTCGGCATCCACGCGGACGTTCCTCATGATTGAAAAGTCAATCATTACGCCGTCATCACACAAAGCGTTCCCCGCAATGTTATGTCCCGCACCTCGGATTGATATTTCCAGACCATTCTCGCGCGCAAACGAGATCGTATGCGGAACGTCATTGGCTTCTGCACATCGCACAATGAGAGCGGGCCGCCGTTCAATCATCGCATTCCATATTTCGCGAACCCTG
>Ga0185299_10006981_pt1 | contig 11779 bp, 11 predicted proteins | sample PaiPotPPA55metaG_FD_128002 | JGI IMG/M metagenome (GOLD analysis project Ga0185299, IMG submission 128002) | Iron sulfur acid spring bacterial and archeal communities from Banff, Canada, to study Microbial Dark Matter (Phase II) - Paint Pots PPA... ...
GTCGAATAGATCAGCGAGTTGTTCCATTCGGTGTAGGCGGCGAAATTGGCATAGGCCAGGAATGCCGGTCCCATGCGGCCCATCGGCAACAGCAGCGAGGCCGGCATGTCGTCGTTCGGCAACGGCCTGCCGTCCGGATACGTCACGCCGAGCTCAGCCCATTTCGAGCGCGGCAGCTGGATCGTCAGGTCGGCCTGATCCCAGGGAAAACCAGATGCGGAATTCGAAGCAGCCGCCACGCGGACTTCCTGCAGCCAGGGTTCGCCGCGCCGCCATTTCAGCCCGTTGGCGATGTAGTTCGCGGTCGAGCCGATCACGTCCTCCGGGCTGCTTAAGAGATTGCGGCGGCCGCCGTAATCCACCGCGTAGGTGAAGTAATGCGTCGGCAGGAACTGCGTCTGGCCAAGTTCGCCGGCCCAGGAGCCGACCATTTCGTCGGGGGCAAGATCGCCGCGGTCGACGATCTTAAGCGCGGCGATGGTCTCGCCGACGAACCGCTCGGAGCGTCGGCAGTCATAGGCCAGCGACACCAGCGAGCGCAGCGTCGGCAGACTGCCCATATTGGCGCCGAAATCGCTTTCAAGCCCCCAGAACGCGGCGATCACGGCGGGCGGCACGCCATATTCCTTCTCGGCGCGGGCGAACGCAGCGGCGTAAGTCTTGATCCGCGCCTGGCCCTGCTGCATCCGGTACGGTGCGGCCATGCGGCCGGCGAACTCGGTGAACACCTGCCCGAACACGCGCTGGCCGCGATCGCGGTTGACGATGCCCTGATCATAGACCAGATAGGGCGCGGCCTCGCCAAGCGCGCGCTGCGATACGCCGGCGGCGACAGCCTGTTGCTTCAAATCAGCCAGGAAGCGGTCGAAGCTTGCGCCGTTGTGGCAGGCGGCGGCGCGGGAGGAGGGGGCGGCAGGTGGTCTGGCTGGCGCAGGCGTGAGTTGCGCAGATGCCGGTTGCGGTCCGTACAGCATCGCCAGCAAAATGGCGCCGGACAGGAATCGTGTCGCTGAAAAATTTCGCATGGATTTGCCGATGGGGCGTGAATTCGCCAGGTGGCGCTGTCGTAGCATCATTCGGGCCCCGGCGTCATGCCCGGCCTTTCGCCTGTCGGCCGCAGCACCTATTGTAATTCAAGCCCTGTAAATCAAGCCCTGTAAATCAAGCCCTGTGCAAAAGTGCGGCAGGCGCGACACTGGAACACGCATGACGGCCAAAGCCAACAACAATACCGCCGCGGCACCGGCGCATATCGAGACCGACGTGCTGGTGATCGGGGCCGGTGGTGCGGGCATGTACGCCGCACTCGAGGCCGCCAAGGCGGGTGCGGCCGTGGTGCTGGCGGACCGCAGCCTGATCGGGCGTGGCGGCGCCACGGTGATGGCGCAAATGACGGTCGCCGCGGCGCTTTCCGAACAGACGCCGGATCACTGGGAGCACCATCTCACCGACACGCTCGCGGCCGGCCGCGGCCTGTGCGACGAGCGGCTGGCCGCCTTGTTGTGCGAGGACGGGCCGCATCGGCTGCGCGAGATGGACGGCTGGAAGGTCGGTTGGGCGCGCGAGGACGGTCACATCAAGCAGGCGCAGGCGCCGGGCCACGACCGGCCGCGCTGCGCCTATGTCGATTTTCTCTCCACCGGGCCCGCAGTGTCGCGCACGCTGCGCGCCCAGCTCAACCTTTCCAGCGGCATCCGCCGCATCGGCGAACTGGTGATCGTCGATATCGCGCTTCGGGACGGGGTGGCCTGCGGCGCTACCGCGCTGCATCTGCCGAGCGGAGAAGCCGTCACGCTCGCGGCCAGGGCCGTGGTGATCGCGACCGGCGGACTGACCGGGCTTTACCGGCGCAACAGCGCCTCTTCCAACATGGGCGGCGACGGCTATGCGCTGGCGCTGCGCGCCGGCGCCGAACTGATCGACATGGAGTTCGTGCAGTTCTTTCCGATCGGCCACCTCGCGCCGAGGCTGGTCGGCATGGACCCGATCATGTGGGATCCGTTCCGCTACAAGCTCGGCGGCAAACTGCTCAACGCCGAGATGCGCGAGTTCGAGCAGGACTATGCGACGCCTGACACCCGCAGCGACGGCCGTTACGTGCTGACGCGGGATCTCGCGACCTTCGCCATCACCAGGGAAGTCGAGGCCGGCCGCGGCAGCCCCGCGGGCGGCGCCTATCTCAGTTTCCAGCATTTGCCCGAGGCCGCAATCCGCAGCGCCTTCGGCCCGGTGGTGGACCGGCTCGCCGCTAACTGCATCGATCTGACCAAACGCCCCGTCGAAGTCGCGCCGATCGCGCATTACCACATGGGCGGCGTGCGGGTCGACGACACGCTGCGGACGGCCGTGCCTGGCCTTTACGCCTGCGGCGAGGCGGTCGGCGGCGCCAATGGCGCCAACCGCCTTTCGGGCAACGCGATCACCGAAGCGCTGGTGTTCGGTGCAAGCGCGGGGCGCAACGCCGCGCGCCGTGCGCTGCAGAATTCCTCGCGCTGGTCCGCGCAGGCCGCTCAACCGGCGCTCGAACTGTTGCGCGGCGCAGAGCGGCGCGACCGGCCCAACCCGGCGGCGCTGGTGAGGGATCTGAAGGCGCTGATGGCCGATCAGGTCGGGCCGTTCCGCACCGAAGCGAAACTGCAGTCGGCGCTGGCCGCGATCGCGCGAATGAAAACCGAGATCGGCGAGGTGCCGTTTTCCTCCGCATCCGCGTTCGATCCCGTGCTGGTCGACTGGCTGGATCTTCGCAACATGCTGCTGGTCGCGCAATCCGTCGCGGCGCCGGCGCTCGCGCGCACCGAGAGCCGCGGCGCGCATCAGCGCGAGGATCATCCGGGTCTCGACGACAGCTGGTGCGTCAATCAGATCGTCGCGCTGTCGCGCGGCAACGCACTTGAACTCAGCCGCGCCGCGCCGTCGGCCGGGAGGGCCGCGGCATGAAGGCAACGCTCGCGATCCAGCGCGGCACGCCCGGCGAGCCGTCGCGCATCGAAAACTTCGAGGTCACCTTCGAGCCGGGCCAGTCCGTGCTCGACGGCCTGCGCGCGCTTCGCTGCGAGGCCGACCCGTCGCTGGCGTTTCGATTCTCCTGCATCAATGCCAATGCCTGCAAGGAATGCATGATGCTGATCGACGGCAAGGTCGATTACGCCTGCACGGTACGGCTGAAGGAAGGCACCACCGCGCTGTCGCCGTTGCCGAAGAAGGCCCTGATCCGCGACCTCGTCACCGAGATCGCGCCGCCGGACGAGCGGCTCCGGCCGCGGCAGTAAAAGCGGCTGCCGCCCGCGAAATGACCATCGAAAATAATAGATCGAAATAATAATCGGTGCGGCGAGTTGGAATCAATGCGGCGAGGCTCCGTGCTCTTGGCAGCACACGCAACCTCGCCGCTGTTGGTACGTCAGCTGGAACGACGCAAGATGGACCGTTGGATCCCCAGCCAATCCCTTCTTGGCAAAAGGGCTGCGGCTGAGGTGTTGGTAATCCACAATGCGCTGGGGTCCCAGCCGATAACCCCGTTCTACTCCATGCTTGCGGTCAGCCGTATTAAAGAAATGTTTAGTAAGGCGGCGCTGCGCGGCATTGGCTTCGATCGCAAGCATCGCTCGATGAATCTAATGATTAATTTAGGGCGATGGGGCGGATTCTGCTCTAGGTTCATGAAACTTTCCGCGCGTTGATTCGTTTATCGAGCGATCAACACAGCGAATTGACCCAACGAGTTTTTCTGATCGCGTTTGCGTGAGCGTCGGCGATGCCGGCGGTGTCGAACAACGATCGGACAAGGCATGCGAAAGCTGGTCGCCGGTCTGGTATCTCTCTCCCTGATGGGCGGATTTTCCGCGCTCGCTCAGGACACCGGCGGTGTGGCAAAATCGAATTTTCCAGCCACCGGGTACCTGCAGTTTCCGCCGCATTTTCAGCCGCGCCGGGCGAACGCCGTTGACAAGGTGAACGCCGCGCCGCCGCCGCTGCCGTCCCACGGGCAACCACCGCTCCCCCAGGCAGGCTATCTTTGGGTCCCCGGCTTCTGGGCCTGGCGCGAGCCGATCCCCGACTATTATTGGGTGCCTGGAACGTGGGTGCGGCCGCCGCAGCAGGGATTGTTGTGGACGCCGGCCTATTGGAGCCGGGTGGATGGCGGTTATCGCTTTCATGCCGGTTATTGGGCCGAGCAAGTCGGTTTCTACGGCGGCATCGACTATGGCTACGGCTACACAGGCGACGGGTACCAAGGCGGCCGCTGGGAAAACGGCGTCTTCTCTTACAATCGGGCCGTGAACAATCTGGGATCCCTTGCTATCCCCAGCGTTTACGATGAAGCCGTCGCCGCCGACAACAACTCCGTGCGCGTCAGCTTCAACGGCGGTAGCCGGGGGACGACGGCGCGGCCGACGCCGTCCCAGAAGGCGCTGGCGGATGCGCGGCATGTTGAAGCGACAGTTGAGCAGCGGAAACATTTCGAATTGGCGGCGATGGACCGCGCGCTGTATTCCAGGCTGAACCACGGCGAGCCAGGCGTGGCGGCTACTTCGCGTGCCGGGGTGCTTGAAGGCGCCGGCATCACGCGCAGCAGCGGGCTGGTGGACAATGCCGCCCAATCCGGTAACCCCGCGACAACCGGCGCCAACGCCAGGTAGCAGTTCTGCCGTCGATGCACGGTCGCGGAAAAATGAGCGAGTGATTTTCCTTATTGGTGACGCGCACGAAGGCGAACGTGCAACAGCGCGCAGCAAACAGCGCTGCCCGGCACAGGGCAGCGCTCACCACATCAACCTGTCACGATGCCGCCTCTACTCACCAGCCGACGACAAGGCCCGGTCCGCAATAGCCGTAGTTGTAAGCATAGGGCGAGCAATAGCCGGCACCGGTGGCCAGCCCGAGGCCCAGGCCTACCAGGCCGAGGCCATCATAATAGCCATCATCGTAGTAGGGGCCGTAACCATAGCCGCCATATCCGTAGCCGCCGACGAAGCGCCGGCCGCCCCAGCCACCATGAAAGCCGCGTCCGGAAAAACCGCGCATCCCGGCAAAATTGCCACCGTGCATCGCACCGAAGCTGCCGCGGAAGCCGCCACCATGGAAGCCACCCATGCCGCCATGGAAGCCACCGCCCCCGCCGTGGAAGCCGCCGCCGCCACGCCCGAAGGCCATCGCACTGGTCGTCATTCCCGTTGCTAGAGCCACGGCCATCGTGCCTGCGAGAAGCTGTTTTCTCATCAGAACCTCCTCAACTCTGTCGTTCACCGATATCGGCTGCTGGACCAACGGCTGCCACGGTCGAGCGGTTGCGGCGAAGGCACAGCGGAACGGCTAAAATTATTATTATGTTCGAGGACCATGCATGTGCGATCAACGCGTGGTCATCCCGTATCACTTACCAGCCGACGGTGAAGGTCGATCCGCAATAGCCGTAACCGTATTGATCGGGCGAACACGTGTAGCCCGGGCCGAAGCCGACGGCATGGCCGAAGGGCGCAATGCCCTCATAATGGGCTCCGCGATAGCCACCGACGAAGCGCTGGCCGCCGCTGATTCCGGCATGGGTGCCGTGAAAGCCGCTATGGCCGGCATGGAATCCGCCACCGTGGAAACCGCGGCCGCCGTGGAAGCCGCCACGATCGCCATGGCCGGAGGCCATCGCGCTGGTCGTCAGACCCGTTGCAAGGGCCACGGCCATCGCGCCGGCGAGAAGCTGTTGCCTCATCAGAGCCTCCTTCCCCCTGTCCGTCGCCAATATAAGCCGTTGAACCAACGGCGGCAGCAGGGAACTGTTGCACCCGAAGGCGCGGCGGAGCAGACAAAATTAATTATTGCGATCATCAAGTGGGCGTGACGCGTGCGGTACGAGTGATGACGTCGACTTGCGCAAACCGTCAAACACCAGCTCTGTCACTGTCAGCTCGTTCACCGCTCCTCGTCAGGATGCACCCAGACGTAAGGCGTGATTTCCCGCGTCTCCGTCAGCTTGATCATGTGCACCGGCGGCGCGTGACGTCCCTTCCGGCATGAGCGGCATTTCAGCGACGCTTCGAGTTTCCAGAGTGGCGTGTCGCGCGGGCGGCGGATGGCGTCGAGCGGCAGGCTCGCCTGCGTCTTGCAGCGGTTGCATTCGACCTCCAGCCAGCCGAGCCCGCCATGGAGGCATTGCGCGATGGTCGGCGACGGCTGCGCCGGACCGCCATAGCCTTCCATCCGGATCGACCAGGCTTCGGCTTCGGCGCGGTCGGCCTCGCGAACGGCCTTCTTGGCCGCTTCCCGCGCGCTCCTGGCGCGGATTTCCGCGCCCCTGATCTGGCCACCATAGATCCACAGGCGTGACTTGGTGCTCATGGCCCGGCATTACAGCCGCGCTCGCGGTGTCTGGCAACGCCACTAGGGTTAGAGGCGGGGGACGGGGTGGCTATACCACGGGTTTGTCGATGTGCTGTTTGCGAAAACGCAGGCTCACATCCGAGTCGGGAAGCCTGCATTCTCGGCAAAGTTAATCCGTCACGTCATTGCGAGGAGCGAAGCGACGACGCAATCCATTTTCAGTCTTGTTCCGGCCATGGATTGCTTCGCTCCGCTCGCAATGACGACGCTCGTTCACAACGACATCGGCTCCGCCTGTGTTTCGATCGAAGGCAGCGGCTCGTCATGGATCCTGGCCTCGAAGCCCCGCAGTCGCTTGTAGATAGAGAGCAGTTCGACGATGGTGCTCCACGAGTTAACGAGATACTGAAACGAGGTCCGCACCTGCGTGAACGCGTTCAGGATCTGGTTCATCGAACCGAGCGTGATCTTGCCGGCAACGATCGTTGGCCCGAGCAGGATGTAGGGAAAGATGACGTCGGTTTGCAAATAAACGATGCGGCCGACATTGAAGTACATGAAGTTTAGATAGAGCCGGAAGTAATTCCTGCGAATGTTGCCGAACAGAACGGCCAGGGTTGGCGGATCGGCGCGGGCCGGATCGTCTTCGCCAAGCACGAGTTCCTTGCGATAGGCCGCCTCGACCCGCTGATTGAAGAATTCAATTCCGGGCAGCCTGATCCCGATCAGCGCGAGCGCGCCGGTACCAAGCACCGACCAGATCACCGCGGCGAACACCAGCGGGTAGGGGATCGAGCCGATCAGAGGCAGCTCCGTGATATTGCTGGACAGCCGCAACAGAACCGGCAGGAAGGCCAACAGCGTGAGAACGGAACTGATCAGGTTGACGCCGAGGCCTTCCATCGTGGTCGCAAATCGCATGGTGTCTTCCTGTACCCGCTGCGACGCGCCCTCGATGGTGCGTAGCCGCTGCCAGTTTTCGATGTAGAAGTCGTTCATCGCTGTGCGCCAGCGGAAGATGTAGTGGCTGACGAAAAACCGCGTCATCACGCCGACCACGACCGCGACCAGCGCGATGCCGGCGAACGTCGACAATTCGCTATAGAACTGCTCGATCGTGACCGGCTTTGATTTCGAAAGCGCTGCCTGCACCAGATCGTAGAACGGCCCGTACCAGCTGTTGATGGCGACGCTGACCTCAACCTGGAAGTAGGAGGTGAACAGGATCAGTGCCGAACCGATGATCGACCATGGCGACCAGGGATGTGGCGAGAATATCATCCAGGCACCGGCGAAGATCGCGACGCTGAGCGCGAAATAAAGATCGAACCACAGCGACCGTGCCGACCAGAACAGCGCCACGCCGACGACGCCGGGGGCGGACGAGCCGATCAGATCGTCGGCATAGCCGTACCAAAGCGCCATCGAAATCGCGGTCCAGCCGATGGTCGACAGGAAAAACAGCTTGGGGCGGGGGAAGAATGAAACGAACATGGTTGGCTATCCACTCTCTCTGGGTCAGATGCGGCGAAGGCTGAAACACCATAGCCGCTGCGGCGGATTAGCCAACCGGCCGCACCAGTGCGCCCTCGTGGGCGTTTCTTTCTTACCCTCCCAGGGGAGGGTGAGAGCTTCTCACAACTCCCGCGCGTTGGAGAATGCGAACGACGACACCCGCCTGGTGTTCTCGTCGAGGATCAAGGTGCGGGTGATCGGCGGCTCGGCGCGCTGGCTACAGTTTTCGCGTTCGCAGAGCCGGCAGTTGACGCCGATCGGCGTGCCCTCGGTTTTGTCGAGGTCGAGGCCGCTCGCATAGACCAGCTTGGCGGCGTGGCGGATCTCGCAGCCGAGCCCGATCGCAAAACGCGGTTGCGGCTGCGGGTGCGGCGCCACCGGCCGGCGCACCATTTGCGCGATCGAGAAATACCTCGCGCCGTCGGGCAGCTCGATGATCTGCTTGAGCAGGCGGTCCGGCGTGTCGAAGGTCGAATGCACGTTCCAGAGCGGGCAGGTGCCGCCGAATTTCGAAAACGGAAACGTACCGGAGGAAAACCGCTTCGAGACATTGCCGGCGTTGTCGACGCGCAGCATGAAGAATGGCACGCCGCGCGCATTGGGCCGTTGCAGCGTGGTCAGGCGATGGCAGACCTGCTCGAAGCCGGCATTGAAGCGCTGCGCCAGCACGTTGACGTCGTAGCCGAGCTGCTCGGCGGCCGCATGGAACGGCTGATAGGGCATCATGGCGGCGGCGGCGAAATAATTCGCAAGCGTAATCCGGTAAAGCCGGTGCGGCGTGTCGTCGAGGGAGCCGGCGCGTCCGATGACGGTCTCGATCGCGCCGGAGCATTCGGCAAGCCCGATCTGGAAGGCGATCTGGAACGCGCGGCCGGGGCCGTCGACCAGCTCCGAGATCAGGAGCTGCCGGCGATGGCGATCGAACCGCCGCAGGGTTTCGCGCATCACATCGACCGGCATGATGCGGGTGAGGATCGAATGTTTTTCGCGCAGCCGCGCGGCGAGCGCGGCGAACAGCGCTTCCGCGGGCACGTTCAACTCGTCGCGGAGGTTTTCCGCCGCGGTTTCGAGTTCGGGGAAATAATTGCGGTTGGCCTCGATCAGATCGCGGACGCGCTCGATCGGATTGGCCTCAAACCGTGTGCCCTCGTCGCGGTCGGCCATTTTGGCGGCGACCAGGGTTTCGCCGCGGCGGGCCTCGGCATAGGCGGCGTAGAGCCGTTGCAGCGAATGCGTGACGCCGGGGCAGAGTTCGGCGAGATCGCGCAGTTCCTGTTTCGGCAGGTCGATCTGCCGGAACAGCGGATCGGAGAAGATCTCGTTCAACTCGGCGAAGAAGCGGTCCTCGTCGGCGGTGGCGAGATCGCGCAGATCGAGGTCATAGGCTTCCGCCAGCCGCAGCAGGATCTGCGCCGTCACCGGACGCTGGTTGCGCTCGATCAGGTTGATGTAGGAGGGCGAGATGCCGAGGCCCTCGGCGATCTGGGTCTGCGACAGCCCCAATTGCTGGCGAATGCGCCGGAAGCGGGGGCCGACGAACAGTTTCTTTTGGGAATCGCCTGGCATCGCCGTGCCTCTCCAGCCCTCGTTGTCATTCCGGGGCGTGCCAACGGGTCGCGCGAATGCGCGCCCGATGACAGGCTCCGCACGAACTACGATGTGCATTGCGCATCGGAGAATCTCGAGATTCCGGGTCTGGTCCTACCGACCATCCCGGAATGACACCGATCTTTGTGACAATATTTACAAAATTACATCTATTACAAGTCGCGATGTTACATCGTATCACCATTCGAAATCAAGCCGTCTATACGAATTAAGACGTTTCGCGTTTAGCTCTCGCCACGCATTTTGCAACGCACTGTCACGAATGTCGATTGGAGAGCTAAGATGGCGAAGACCTTTGAAGAGCTGGTTCCCGCGCCCGCAGGGCGTTTCGACGGCATCAGCCGTCCCTACAGCCCGGCCGAGGTGGAGAAACTGCGCGGCTCCGTGCCGATCGCCTACACGCTGGCCGAGAAGGGCGCCAATCGGCTGTGGGAGTCGCTGCGGCGCGAGCCTTTCGTCAATTCGCTCGGCGCCGTCACCGGCAACCAGGCGATGCAGCAGGCGCGCGCCGGTCTGCCCGCGATCTACCTGTCGGGCTGGCAGGTGGCGGCTGACGCCAACACCGCGGGCGCGATGTATCCGGACCAGAGCCTCTATCCGGCGAACGCCGGACCTGAGCTGTGCCGCCGCATCAACCGCACCTTCCAGCGAGCCGACCAGATCGAGCACTCCGAAGGCGGCGCCAAGATCGACTGGTTCGTGCCGATCGTGGCCGACGCGGAAGCGGGCTTCGGCGGTCCCTTGAACTCGTTCGAGATCATGAAGGCCTATATCGAGGCGGGCGCGGCCGGCGTTCACTTCGAGGACCAGCTGGCGTCGGAAAAGAAGTGCGGCCACATGGGCGGCAAGGTGCTGATCCCGACCGCGGCGCATGAGCGCAACCTGATCGCAGCGCGGTTGGCGGCCGACGTCTGCGGCGTGCCGAGTTTTGTGCTCGCGCGCACCGACGCCGAGAGTGCAAAACTGATCACCGCCGATGTCGACGAGCGCGACCGCGAGTTCATCACCGGCGAGCGCACCGCCGAGGGTTTTTTCCGACTCAAGCCCGGCACCGGTCTGGCCCACTGCATCAAGCGCGGCATCTCGTTCGCCAAATATGCCGACCTGTTGTGGTGGGAAACCTCGACCCCGAACCTTGAGGAGGCAAAACAGTTCGCCGAGGCCGTGCACAAGGTCCATCCCGGCAAGATGCTGGCCTACAATTGTTCGCCGTCGTTCAACTGGGAAGCCAACATCGACAAGGCGACGATCGCCAAATTCCAGCGCGAGATCGGCGCGATGGGCTACAAATTCCAGTTTGTGACGCTGGCGGGCTTCCACTCGCTCAACCACGGCATGTTCGAACTGGCGCGCGGCTACAAGGCCGAAGGCATGGCGGCTTACTCCCGCCTGCAGCAGGCCGAGTTCGCCTCGGAGAAGTTCGGCTATTCGGCGACGCGTCACCAGCGCGAGGTCGGTACCGGCTACTTCGATCTGGTGTCCACCACCATCACCGGTGGCACCTCGTCGACCACGGCGCTTCACGACTCGACCGAAGCTGCGCAGTTCAAGGCGCACGGTTCGGACATCCACATTCGGGCGGCTGAATAGGAGGCTATCATGAAGAACGGCAGTAATTTCTGGGTGATTGGCGGCGAGTTCGGTTCGATGAACTTCCACAAGCTCGTGGAAGGCTCGGCCCAGGTTCAGGGCCCGTTCAAGTCCCGCAAGGAAGCCGAGGATGCCTGGCGCGTGATCTCGGAAGAGAACCGCCACAAGGCCGGCGTGCGCTTCTCCATCGTGGAAGAGCCTTCGCGCGTTCCGGCCTGATCCACCGACAAGAAGACGTCCAAGGACGAGAGCGGCTCCATCCAGTTTTCCGGGTGGGGCCGCTTGAGTCTGGCCTAACCCAAAGTGTAAGTCATTGGGAATAAACGACCTTTGCGGAAAACGGGGTTACTGATAGGTTAAGGCCGTTCGCAACCCACCAGGACAAGGCCGCCAGCTTATGTCAGAGGCATCAAATTCCGGGAGCGAAGCCGTCGGTGATGCGCGTCCGATGCGGCTGCGCGATGCGCTGCGGCAGGCGCGGATCGAGGCTGCCGATCGCACAGGCGTCGTTGTCGATCTGCGCGATGCGGAAGTCGCCCGGCTGGAAATTCTGAACGAGGCGCTCGATCCCCTGTTTGCGCAAATTCCCAATTCCGTCGATCTGTTCGATCGCGGCATCAGCCAGGGCGAGACGCCGCGGCTGTGGATCGACGTGGTGGCCCACATTCTGATGGGGCGCGACAAGCGCATCTATCGCTTCGTGCAGGATACCCGTTTCGGCCGCATCGTGATCGCCGAATCCCATGACGTC
>Ga0185299_10006982_pt1 | contig 11779 bp, 6 predicted proteins | sample PaiPotPPA55metaG_FD_128002 | JGI IMG/M metagenome (GOLD analysis project Ga0185299, IMG submission 128002) | Iron sulfur acid spring bacterial and archeal communities from Banff, Canada, to study Microbial Dark Matter (Phase II) - Paint Pots PPA... ...
GCTGGTTCACTCCACCGGAGGCAATCAGCGGCACCTTCGGAAACGGTCCCTTCAGCGCTTTGATATAGGTGTCTCCGCCGACCTGCGCGCACGGAAAAACCTTCACCAGGTCCGATCCCGCCTTCCACGCGGCGATTACCTCGGTCGGCGTCAGCGCCCCGGCCATCACCAATACATTTTCCTTCCGCGCAAACCGCACGATGTCCAAGTCCAGTCCCGGACTGGTCAAGAATTTAGCTCCTGCCTTGAGGCAAAGCTGCGCTGTCTCCAGGTCCAGTACCGTGCCGGCACCCACGATCACGTCGGGAAGGTTCTTTACCAGGTCGGAAATCACGTCGATTGCGCCAGGCACCGTCATGGTGATTTCCACGATGGGAATTCCCGCTTTAGCAACGGTCTCCGCGGCGAATCGTGCTTCCATCGCCGACGATGTCCGCACCCCCGGCAGGATGCCCACCTCCTCGATCTTCGCGTGAACCTGTTCTTTGTTCATCGATTTCCCCTCCCACCGCCCGGCTGACCGGGGGCATATCAGCCATAACCTTAGGATCCTGAGTGTGTAAGCGGCCCTAACATATCCCGAACTTCGTCGAAAGGATAGGCCCGCTCGGGCTCAACGGTGAGATGGGGTTGGGCGCTTTATGAGTCATTTTGGTTCGGTGGCTTTTGTCGGGGGGGATGCCACCCCCGGGGTTTTTGTAAGAATGTCAAGGCAAAGGAGTTGCGAAAAGGGGAGTCCGTAAGAGTGGCAGGGAAAGGACTTACGGGAGTCGATTTCGCGGATGAGAGCAAAAGAGCGAGGGTGATGGGGAGTGGCGGAGTGCTTTATGGTATTCATTCGAACGATGAGCGCGGATTGTTCGAATCAATTGGGAGATGGACCTTTGGTGCGATGGGTTGGTGGTGGCTTGGAGTCTGTGTAAGAACCCGAAAAGTTGACTCTCAGCGACTGAAACCAGGTTAAATATGCAAGCATTTACGGCTCGGCTCACAGGCTGCAAAACGCCGAGCGAATCTGCACTCGCAGGTGTGATGCGTGCCAGAGTTGACGCCGGGCGGAGCAAGCCCCGCCCCTACAGGGATAGGGCCGAATGGCGGCACGGCCCTTCGTACCTCAGGGTAAACCGAAGCCGTGCCCTCGCCAAAACCGGAATCTCACAAAGCGGTCCGAGCGGTTGCTCGACACTTCGGCGCGTACCTTGAGAACAGTTTGGCGTTGGGGTAATCGGCGTAGTCGGACTGATTAGTGCAGTTGGCGGCGTTTGCGGAGTCGGCAAGTGGCACGGCGAAATCTTTTTCGCGGGTGGGGCGGGCGATGATATTCTGACTGTCGGCCAACGGCGCATCTGTTTTCTGCGGCTATGTCCGGCGCCAGTTGCTCGCAAGCCGACGATCTTATGGCACGTAAGTCTGGATCCAGGACTTTGGTGGCGCGGCTCCCTCTGCGGAAGGCCGCGGGGTTTGCGCTGGCCTTCTTGTGGGCGCTCTTGTGCTTTGGGAGCGGTGGCAAAGCCGCAGTGCTGTCTCCGGCTGCCGCGGCGGCGTATTCGCATACGAAATTGAGTTCGCGGTTCGCGATCGCGGATTTCGATGGGGACAGCCAGCCAGACCTGGCAACGGTTGAAATCGGGCAGACCAGCGCCTCTCGCGCGCGCTACTGGATCGGCTTCCAGCTGAGCACCGGAGCCTCGCAACGGATCGGCGTCAATGCCCCGATTGGCGGCCTCGACATCGTCTCCCGCGACGTCAACGGCGACCACAGCCTCGATTTGATCGTTACCACCACCTGGCTCAATCAGCCGGTAGCGGTGCTCTTGAATGATGGCCGTGGAAATTTCACGCTGACCGATCCGGCGGCGTTCCCCACACTCGTTTGGAGCGCCGAAAAAATTTGGAATGTCGGGCGTCTGGAAGTGAAAGATACGGCGATCGCCGTCCTTCCCAGAGCCGGCGGCGACTGTGCGCCGAGCGATCGAATTTCGGAACCATCCGCCGTACCTGAACCGCTGGCCGCCGAACTCGCGCGCCACCAAGCTTTCCACCTCACGAGATCGGCTCTCGGCCGAGCTCCGCCCTTCGTTCTCCACGTTTAAACACGTCATTCACGCACCGCCCAAACTGGCGAACTGGCCGCCGTCGAGATAGTTCCACCCACTGTCTACGTGCGCTAAAGTGAGGCTTTTTTCTGCAAGCCAATTGCCTCTGCCTTACCGGCAGACATAGCAAAGCTGTTTAAGTTTTGCGACGCGAACCCGCAAGAAAGGACATTGGAGGTTTCATGAAGGTTTTATCAAGGCGCCTGTGCTTAGCGTCGATTGTAGCGGCGCTTTTGGCGCATAGCTGCCTGGCGCAGAAGGCGCTGACATGGGATGAGGTGCGCGACAAATTCGACAAGGCGAATCCCTCGCTGCTCGCGGGGCAAATCGGAATCGATGAGTCTCGCGCCAGCGAGATCACCGCGTACTTGCGGCCGAATCCCGGTCTCACGCTGTCGGAAGACGGGACGCAACTCGCTCCTTACCGAGGCGTCTGGCAGCCGTTGACCGGCACTGCGTTGACCGCCAATTTCAGCTATCTCCACGAGCGGCAGCACAAACGGGAACTACGCCTCGAAAGTGCACAGGGCGCCACCAAGATCGCCATCTCCGGACAAGCGGACCTGCACCGGACCTTGCTTTTCAATGTGCGCCAGGCATTCGTGCAAACGCTTCAGCAAAAAGCGATTCTTGCGCTGGCGAACGAGAATCTTTCGTACTACGACCACCTGCTGGATGTGAATCGCGACCGCTATAAAGCCGGCGCCATCGCCCAGGTGGACTTGGACCGGCTGGAAATTCAGCGCGTTCAATACGAATCGGATCAACAAACCGCCGAGGTAAATTTGCGCACGGCGAAGATTCAGCTGCTGACGCTTCTCAATGACCGGACACCCGTGGAGCAATTCGATGTGACCGGCCCATTCGATTTCTCGCCGCAGCTGGAGCCCCTCGATAACATCCGGCAGATGGCTATCGCGACGCGCCCGGATTTGAAGGAGGCGCTGCAATCGATCGACAAAGCGAAGACCGATCACCGTCTCGCGGTCTCCATGGGCTCGACGGATCCAACATTCAGCGCGTGGTACACCTACAATCCGTCTTTCAACAACCCGAACGATCACCAGACACTGGGCGCCAGCGTCAGCATTCCGCTACGGATTTTCGACCGCAATCAGGGCGAGAAATTGCGCACGCAACTGGATATCGATCGCAACGAAAGACTGATGGAAGTCACGAGAGCACAAGTGTTCAGCGACGTCGATTCGGCGTATGCCACGGTAGCGAGTACGGTGACGCTCCTCCAACCCTACAAGGACCGGTATCTGAAGCAGGCCTCGCGGATTCGCGACACTATTTCCTTTTCATACGAACATGGCGCTGCCTCGCTGCTCGATTTTTTGAATGCGCAAGCGGACTACCGCGGCGTGCAACTCAACTACCTGAACCTGGTGGGCTCCTATCTGTCGGCAGCCAGTCAATTGAATCTTGCTGTCGGACGCGAGGTCATCCAATGAGATGCGTGGATTTGGCAGCGATGGCGCTCGTGCTTGCCGGAATTTTGATCCCGGCGGGATGCGGTGAAAGTAAGGGCGATCCGAAAGCAGAAGCGCCGCCGCAAGCCAAAGTGGAGAAGGAGCAGGACGTCAACGTGGTGCAAGTCGATCGCCCGGAGCAATTTCCACTGGTGACCGCGGCGGAATACGTCACCACGTCAAAGTTGATGGCCACGGGCTCGGTGAATCCGGATATTTCGCGGACCGTGCCGGTGATTTCTCTGGCCACGGGTCGCGTCGTGGAAATACGGGCGAGGCTGGGCGACACCGTGAAAAAAGGCCAGATTCTGCTGCGCGTGCAAAGCGCCGACCTAGCCGGTGCATTTTCCGATTACCGGAAAGCGGTGGTCGATGAACAACTGGCGCACACGCAATTGGAGAGATCGAAATTGCTGTATGACAAGGGAGCGATCTCTCTCAATGATCTGCAAGTGTCGCAGGACACCGAGGATAAGGCTAAGGTGGACGTGGAAAACACCTCCGAGAAACTCCGCGTACTGGGCGCCAGCATCGATCATCCTGCCGCGATCGTGGATATTGCTGCTCCCGTATCCGGCGTGATCACCGATCAGCAAGTCACCAATGCCGCCGGAGTGCAGGGACTTAGTTCCCCCAACCCGTTCACCATTTCCGATCTTTCCAACGTGTGGATTCTTTGCGACGTTTATGAAAATGATCTTCCGAACATACATGTCGGCGATAGCGCTGAGATTCGGCTGAACGCGTATCCGGATAAAGTTTTCACGGGGCGCATCTCCAACGTTGGCCCGGTCCTGGACCCCACCATTCGCACCGCCAAGGTTCGCATCGAAGTTCGCAATCCAGGGCTCTTGCGTGTGGGCATGTTCGTGACCGCAACGTTCCACGGGATCAAGAAGGAGACCCACGTGTCGGTGCCTGCATCCGCCATTTTGCACTTGCACGATCGCGACTGGGTCTATTTGCCGGCGGGGGATAAGAAGTTTCGCCGCATCGAGGTGACCGGCGGTGACATGCTGCCGAATAACATGCAGGTGGTTCTTTCGGGATTACAGCCCGGCCAGCAAGTGGTCAGCAACGCGCTGGTGTTGCAAAACACGGTGGAGCAATAGTGGAACTCCATAAGCATCCACAGTCGGGAGCAACCCGATGATTCGGTCGCTGGTCAATTATGCGCTGGACAATCGCTTTATTATTCTTGCGCTCGCGATTCTGTTGCTGATTTGGGGCGCGATTTCTTTCCACAACCTGCCCGTCGAAGCTTATCCCGATGTGGCCAACAACTACGTTCAGGTGATCACGCAGTGGCCGGGCCGCGCGGCGGAAGAAGTCGAGCAGCAGGTCACCATCCCCATCGAGATCCAAATGAACGGGATCCCGCACCTCGAGCATCTACGGTCCGTTTCATTATTTGGGCTGTCGAGCGTGATGCTGATTTTCGACGACGAGTCCGTCAACGACTGGAACCGTCAGAAGGCTTTGGAGAGATTGTCGCAAGTGGTTTTACCCGCGGGTCTTACCCCGCAAATGGGCACCGACTGGAGTCCGGTCGGCCAGATTTTCTGGTACACGCTGAGGAGCACGAACCCGAAGTATGACTTGATGGAACTCAAGTCCATTGAAGACTGGACTCTCGAAAAGCAATTCAAGTCCGTGCCCAATGTCGTGGACGTGTCCAGCTTCGGCGGGCCGACGCGGGAATACCAGGTGCGCGTGGACCCTAACAAACTTGTGGCCTACGGTTTGAGCATCGCGCAGTTGGAGCAGCAGCTCACCAACAATAATACCAATGCCGGCGGAAGCTTTCTGGAAGCGGGACTCCAGCAAATCAACGTGCGTGCCGTTGGTCTGTTCACCAATTCGAATGATATCGCGCAGACGGTGGTCGTGACCAAGAATGGCACCGCGCTGCGCGTGAAAGACGTCGCCACCGTAGCGCAAGGGCCCAAGATACGCCTCGGGCAAATTGGAAAAGCAATTCGTCGAACGGACGGCGCGGTGGTGGATAACGACGACGTGGTGGAAGGCATCGTGTTGCTGCGCAAGGGAGCGAATTCCGACGACACGCTCCAGGGCATCCACGCGAAGGTGAAGGAACTCAACGAACAGATTTTGCCGCCGGGAGTGAAGGTCGTTCCGTTTCTGGATCGCAGCGACCTGGTGCACTACACCACGCATACCGTTTTGCACAATCTGACGGAAGGAATTATTTTAGTTTCGATCATTCTCTTTCTTTTCCTGGGCAATCTCCGCGGCTCATTGATCGTTGCGCTTACGATCCCCTTCTCTCTATTGTTCGCATCCATTTGCCTGAGCTTGAACCAAATTCCCGCAAATCTTCTGTCGCTGGGCGCGCTCGATTTTGGAATGGTGGTGGACGGCGCGGTGGTCATGGTGGAAAACATCGTGCGGCACTTGGGCAAAACCGAGCCGACCCACAAGACCACCATGCAACGCATCCGGGATGCCGCAAATGAAGTGCAGCGGCCGGTGTTCTATGCGATTGCCATTATCATCACCGCTTATTTGCCGATTTTTACGCTGCAGCGCGTCGAGGGACGTTTGTTCAAGCCCATGGCCTGGACAGTGGCATTCGCGCTGCTGGGCGCCTTACTGTTCTCCATGCTCATCGCGCCGGTTCTCTCCAGCGTGTTTTTCAAAGATGGGGTGAAGGAATGGCACAACCCCGTAATGGATTATCTCAAGAACTCGTATCGCAATTCGATGCGCTGGGCCATCGAGCATCGCTTGGTGACCGTCGGCGTCGCGGCCCTGGCTTTCTGCCTGGCTCTTTTCCTAATATTTGGTGGACTCATTGGTTCAGAGTTCCTTCCACATCTTGACGAAGGCGCGATCTGGGTGCGCGGCACCTTGGCGCCAAGCACGGGGCCTACGGAAGGCACGCGCGTGGCAAATCAAGCGCGCGTTACCCTGGCGACATTTCCGGAAGTGACGCAGGTCGTGTCGCAAATCGGCCGGCCGGATGATGGCACCGACGCGACCGGCTTTTTCAATACTGAATATTTCGTCGATCTTTTGCCAAAGGAGAAATGGCGTTCGGTCTTCCGTGAAAACAAGGACGAGTTGGTCGGGGCGATGGACCGCGAGCTCAGCAAGATTCCCGGGGTCCTATGGAACTTTTCGCAGCCGATTTCGGACAACATGGAAGAAGCCGTCAGCGGCGTCAAAGGCGAGTTGGCCGTCAAGATTTACGGCGACGATCTGCGACTTTTGGAGAGCAAGGCAGACCAGATCGTGAATATCATGAAAGAAATTCGCGGAATCGAAGACCTGGGCGTGTTTCGCGTGATCGGTCAGCCAAATTTGAACTTCATCGTCGATCGGAAAGAGGCTGCGCGTTATCAGATCAACGTCGCGGATATTCAAGACGCCATCCAAACCGCTGTGGGCGGAAATGCGCTCACGCAAGTGCTGCGCGGCGAGCAGCGCTATGACCTGGTGATGCGGTACCAAGCGCCTTATCGGAACACGCAGGAAGCGATAGAGAATATTCGGCTGCTCTCGCCTTCCGGGGCGCGCGTTGCATTATCCCAGGTGTCCAAAGTGGAAGTGCGAGACGGCGCTTCGGAAATCTATCGGGAGGAAAATTCGCGGTACGTCGCTATCAAGTACAGCGTGCGGGGCCGCGACTTGGGCGGTGCGGTCGAGGAAGCCATTCAAAAAGTGAACGCGCAGGTGAAACTTCCGGTGGGTTACCACATCGACTGGGCCGGCGAATACGAAAGCCAGAAACGCTCGCAAAAGCGGCTGATGATCGTGCTACCGCTCACCATCCTGGGCATTTTCGTGATTCTTTACACCATGTTCAGCTCCACAAAATGGGCGTTGCTGATCCTAGCGAACGTGGCGATGGCTCCCGTCGGGGGATTGCTGGCGTTGTTGCTCACCGGGACGCACTTCAGCGTTTCATCAGGCGTGGGATTTTTGGCATTGTTCGGTGTTTCCGTGCAGACCGGCGTGATCATGCTCGAATACATCAACCAACTGCGTGCCAGCGGCCACACGATCGAGGATGCGGCCATCGGAGGCGCGGTGCTTCGCCTGCGGCCGATCATGATGACCATGCTGGTTGCCACTCTAGGCTTGCTGCCCGCTGCGCTTTCCCGTGGGATTGGTTCGGACTCGCAACGCCCGTTCGCGATCGTAATCGTTGGCGGACTATTGGGTGCGCTGCTTCTGAGTATTTTTCTGCTGCCTACGTTGTACGTGTGGGTGGCACGCGACGGCGACAAATTGCCGGAAGCTGAACCCGATTTTGAATAGCGCATGCGCAAGCCTCCTGGTTTTTATGAGATAACCTAGCTCTGCTGACCGTTAGCTTTGCTGACGGCCGATCATCCAGTTGCGTCCCTGGAAAAAGAGGAACCGTGAAATTGGGCATTGCCGTTTCGTTATTCTTGTTCGCGATGGGCCTTCTCGGGCGGGCTGGGGCTTCGCACCCGGCGGCGGACGGCAGTGCGGTCACTGTCGAGCCATTGGCAGAGGCTGTTGAATTGAACCTTGCCGCCACGCCCCCTATGGGGTGGAACAGTTGGGATTCCTATGGCACCACGATTTCCGAGTCGGATTTCAAGGCGAATGCAAAATGGTTTGCCGATCATTTGAAAGCGTTCGGCTGGCAATATGTCGTTGTGGACATGGAGTGGTTTGTCACCAATCCAACGCCGGAAGGAAATTCCAAGAACTCGCAGTTCAGCTTGGATGAGCACGGACGATACTCGCCCGATGTCAAGCGATTCCCTTCTTCGGCCAACAACAGCGGGTTCAAGCCTATTGCTGACTACGTGCACTCGCTTGACCTGAAATTTGGCATTCACATTCTGCGAGGAATTCCCAAGCAAGCGGTTGAGAGGAATCTTCCCATCGAAGGATCGGAATACCACGCGGCGGACGCCGCGGACACTTCCGATACCTGTCCGTGGAATCCTGACAATTTCGGGCTGGATGCGGCGAAACCTGCGGGGCAGGCCTACTACGATTCCATCGCACATTTGTATGCGAGCTGGGACGTGGACTTCGTTAAGGTAGATTGCATCAGCAGCCGGCCGTACAAGGGCGAAGAGATTCGGATGTTGAGCACCGCTTTGCGCAAAACTGGACACCCGATTGTTTTAAGCCTTTCGCCGGGAGCCGCGCCGATTGAGAAACTTGAGGAGATGCGCAAGTACGCAAACCTGTGGCGCATCTCCGATGACGTCTGGGATTTGTGGCATAGCACGGTCGACTACCCACAAGGTCTCGGCGATCAGTTCCCGAGGATTGCCAAGTGGGCTGGTTTGGGGCAACCCGGCGGCTGGCCGGATGCTGACATGCTGCCGGTCGGATACTTGGGTCCGGCTCCTGGTTGGGGCAAGGCTCGGGACACACGCCTCACGCACGACGAGCAGCGCACTTTGCTCACGCTGTGGTGCATGTTTCGGTCGCCACTCATGATCGGGGCGAACTTGCCTCGCAGTGATGCTTGGACGACGTCGCTGCTGACCAATCCTGAAGTCATCGCCGTGGATCAGCACTCGAAGGGCAATCGGCTACTTCTTTCGACGAGCACCACGGTGGAGTGGCTGGCGCAGAGTGAATCGGGAGACGATCACTATCTCGCCATTTTTAACCTGGATGAGCGGGAACAGAAGGTTGACTTCGCATGGCACGAGGAATTAAAGCGCGCGAAATACAAAGCGCGCGATTTATGGGAACGCAAGGATCTTGGAACCTCCAGCTCAATTTCCGTAACGCTGGCCCCACACGGCTGCGTGCTCTATCGACTCTCGCAATAAGCTGTCGCCAGGCCAGATCGATCACCGGGTGAGCATGTGCCGCCGCAAATTTTGTCCCTCTAACCCGTTCAGATTCAACACTTGTATAAGTGCAGAAAACAAAGCACTTTAACCTCCAGTAGAATGAACACTTGCAAGGAAATGGGGGAGGGGTGGCGATTACGGTTAACCACGTGACGTCGGCAATGCCGTGCGAGATCAGCGGAGGCCGAGCCAGCTAGAGACTGGGCGATCGCTTGAGTTCGCCCAGCAAGTAGTCGCACGAGCGGACGCAGAGAGCCATGATCGTAAGCGTAGGATTTTGGCATGGGTTGGAGGTAAATCCGGAAGCGTCCATGACGAACAGGTTCTTGATGTCGTGCGATTGCTGAAATTGGTTGAGGACGGATTTTTTGGGGTCGGCGCCCATACGCGCGATGCCTGCTTCATGGAGCGCCCAGCGCGGCGCGGAAGGATGCGCGTAGGTGCGAATATTTTTCGCGCCGGCGGCTTCGAGCATTTCTCCGGCGGAGTCGCCCATGTCTTGGATCATGGCGCGTTCGTTTTCTCCGTCGGACATGTGAATTTTCAGGACCGGGATGCCGTAGATGTCTTTCACTTGCGGATCGATCTCAACAAAATTATCCCAGCGCGGCAGGACTTCGCCGAAGCCGGTCACGTTGAGCGAGGCACGCGGTTCGAGGAGGGCTTGCTTGTAGGCCTCGCCGAAGCCGGGTGCTTTCCAGTTGAAATCGAGGTTGGATTCTCCTTCGTAGCCGAAGCCGCGGAGGAATTTTCTGTATGGCGGCTCGCCTTTCAAGTTACGAAAACGCGCGACGTAAATGCCTACGGGCTTTACCGGAGCGCCCAGTGTGTGTTTCTTTCCTAGCGTTGGGAAATCGCCGGAGCCGCCGCCGCTGCGAACGTGCGCGGTGAGATAGTGGCCGAGAACGCCGCTGGAATTGGCTAAGCCGTTGGGATATTCACGGGTTGCGGAATTCAGCAGGACGCGGACGGATTCTTGCGATTGGGCGCAGAGAATCACGGCGCGTGAGTTAAGTTCGTGCGATTGGCGCGTGTTGCGATCGACATAGAGCAGGCCGCGAGCGCGGTTATTGGCGGGGTCCATCAGAACTTTGTGGACCATGGCGTTGGAGATGAGAGTGCATTTGCCGGTGCTGAGCGCGTCGGGAACGGTTGTGAAGGCCGCGTTGAAGTAGGAATGCGTGACGCAGCCGCGATCGCAAGGACCGCAGTAGTGACACGGGCCGCGGCCGTTGATGGTGCGCGTGAGATTGGCTGAACGAGCGAGCGTGACGGTGCGGTTGAGCGTTTGCTTTACGCGCTCGCGGAAGATCGATTCCTGGCAGGTGAGCGGCATCGGCGGCTGGAATTGGCCGTCGGGCAAATGCTCGAGACCTTCGGCCATGCCGGTGACGCCGACATATTTTTCGACCAGATCGTAGTAGGGCGCGAGGTCGCTGTAGCTGAGCGGCCACTCTTCGCCGTAGCCGTCGTGCGAGGCAGCTTTGAAATCGGCGTCGCTGAAGCGCAGGCTGACGCGGCCCCAGACGTTGGTGCGGCCGCCGGTCATGCGAAGGCGGCCCATCCAGTGGAACGGTTTGTCGGACGGAGTTGTGTACGGTTCGTCGAGATCGTTGACGAACCAGTCTTGGGTGTACTCGTTGCAGACGTCGAATTTGGACTGGATGGGGCGGGCTTTGCGAATGGTTTCAGGCGCCATGTTGCGATATTTCAGGTCGAAGGCGGGTTTGTGTTCGGAGAAATTGGCGTCGGATTGGGGGCGGCCCGCTTCGACGATAGCGACTTTGAGGCCGGCTTCGGAGAGGCGCTTGGCGGCCCAGCCTCCGGAGGCGCCGGAGCCGACTACGAGGACATCGAAAGTGGAATTTTGAGGAGATGGCATATTGATCTTGGCTTTTACTCCCAATGTTGAAACACGGATGCTAGCAACTGAATCGGGCGAGGTCAAAGACGGAAAGAACATTTGATCGCAAGACTCGATTGTGAGTGGGCGGGTCGAGTGGTACCATTCGCGGTCGGCGTGATGGAGCGGAAAAGCCGCAGGGCTCCGCGGACTGCGCCCTGGGCTACAGGCTTGGGGATTCGGGCAAACGAGAAAATGGAAAGACTGAGCCGGCGCGAGATCGTGCGCAAATTGCTGAGTGGAGTAGCCCTTGGAGCAGGGCTACCGCGGGTGGCGTCTTCGCACCCGATTTATCGTTTGTTGGAGAATGTCGAAACGTTTGACCGCTTGGAGGAAATGCGCGGAGCTACAGATTGGAACCCTTTGTTTTTGAATGCGGAGCAGGACAAGACGCTTGTGGCGCTTGCGGACGTTGTGGTGCCGGGAGCGGCGAGCGCGAAAGTGGATCAGTTTATCGACTTGCTGCTCAGCGTGGACACTGCGGAA
>Ga0185299_10006983_pt1 | contig 11779 bp, 8 predicted proteins | sample PaiPotPPA55metaG_FD_128002 | JGI IMG/M metagenome (GOLD analysis project Ga0185299, IMG submission 128002) | Iron sulfur acid spring bacterial and archeal communities from Banff, Canada, to study Microbial Dark Matter (Phase II) - Paint Pots PPA... ...
CGACCCCCGTTTGGCGGGGTTCGCCGGTTCGCCTCCGGCTGCCGATCTTTTTAGGCGGTTAACCGGCCTCTTGTCCGGATCCCCGCCGACCGACACACGACCACAGGCACGTGCGAAATTGGGCAGAACCAGAAATATGCGATTCGCCACGCATTACAAGAGCCATTTTCAAAAAATACGTGGCTTCGTCCGTGCGAATGGTGAAATCTTACTTACTGCGAGGCGCCCACCGTCCGCCAAGGGCTTACTCAGCAAACTGATCGCAATACGAGGCGCGGATCACCTGACGCCTTCGTCGTGATAAAAGCGGCCGCGATGGCGCTGGCGGTAGTAAACCAGCGGCGCCACCCCAATCACGATGGAGCCGATACTGAGGAATGAAACGCGCCAGCCAAGGTGGGGCAGCTGGTAGATCCCGACGCAGGCGACGAACAGCGCCGACATCAACGGGAGGATCACAGCGAATGCGAGTGTCCTCCAACCGCTGCGCATCGACTTGCGGTAATGCCAGGCACAGGCGATGCCAGCCAAAGCATAATAGAAGGCGACTTGCACGCCTATGGCATTGATGAGGTCGCTCATCAATGCGCTGATGGAAGGCACAGTGGCCGAGCCGGCGAACAAAAAAAGCGTGACGCCCGCGACAGCGAAGCCCGCGAGCCAAGGTGTCTGAAAGCGAGGATGGAGCCTGCCCATTGCTCCGCCGATCACCCGGTCGCGCGCCATGGAAAACAACAGCCTTGTGCACTGGAGGAGCTGCGTCTCGATCGTCGCGACGGCGCTAACCAAAACCGCCAGCACGGCGATGGCGCTCCACGGCGCCGGCAGCGCCGCGGCGCCAAGGGCCGGAAGCAGGTTGCCGCCGTTCGCCTCAATCTCGCCGGGCGTCAGAGCCATCTGGACCGCGACCTGCGCCAAAACAAACAGGCCGACGGTCACCAACACGCCTAGGATGCAGGCGATCCCCGAGGCCGTATTGGCGGCTGCCGTCTCTTCCGCGAGGTTGGCGGATACGTCCCAGCCGAAATAATAGAAAAGCGCCACCAGCATTCCGGCCGAAAATGACTGGAACGTGCCGAAAGCCGAAGGAAAAAACCAATCCCAGGAAAAAGGGGCGGCCGGCATGGCGCGTGTGTTAAAAATCGCGAGGCCGCACAGGAGAACGACGGCGAAGATCTCGAGCAAAGTGAAAACCACCTGCGCTTTGGCGCTGACCGTGATGCCGAAGGTGATGAGCGCCAGTACGCCGAGGAACCATGCGGCCCCGGTGCCGGCCACCCACCCAACGTCGTGGCTCCGGCCGGCCGCGAAGAGGTCGAGCGTCGCCTGTCCCGCAGGGAGCGCCGCGGCGACATTGAAGATAGTCGAGAGACTGAGGAGCGCCCACCCGGCAAGGAAGCCTAGCGCCGGATGCATCGCGCGGCCAACCCAGACATAGGCCGCTCCGGCATCCGGCCGCCACCGGTTCAAATAAGCGAAAGCGACGGCGATGCCCATGATTGGTAGCGCCGCGATCCAGAGCGCCGCCGGTCCGGCGACCCCGGTCGCGGCAACGAGGGCGGCGGTGCTGACGGTGATCGAATAGGCCGGAGCCGAGCCCGCGATGGCCATCGTAAGCGTGTCGGGAAAACTAAGCGCTCCGTTTTTCAGCGAACGTTCCAATGAAATCCTCCGCAATGCTTGGATTGAAATGCCTTCCGACATTGACCCGCCCATCGGACCAGGAAAGGTCAGTTCAAACTCGGAAAGCTTCGCATTAGAGCCGTGCGGAAACGGCCTTTTCCGCAGCCTGCTAATCCGTCAGTCTGGCGGTGGCGTAGGCGAACCGGGCGATCTCGCGCTCGGTGATGACGCCGAGCACCTCCTGGGGTTCCGCCGGCGCGCTGCGCGTGACCAGCGCGAGTCGTGCGCCAGCCTGGTCGATCGCGCGCAGAACCGCGTTGAGCGGTGCCTCCGGGTCCACCAAGACGTAGCAGCACGCCGGCGGCGGAAGCTGTCCGTCGGGGGACTCGAGCCGGGATCGTTCGTCGAACACGCCGAGGATTCGATCGTCCGGCCCGGTAACCACGACCACATGCTCGCGTAGCAACGCCTGGCGGACGGTGTCCGGCTTGCTCGCCTGTTCTTGCGGGAGGAGCAGGAAATCCGCCGTCATGAGGTGGCGGCTCTTCCTCTCCCCCATCCGGGCCTGCAATCCCTGGGGAACGATCTCGCCGCGCCGCAGCAGCTTGAGCGTATAGATCGTCGAGGGCGACAGCCAGTTCCGCACCGCGCAGGCCAGCACGACCGTGAGGATCACCGGCAGGATGACGGTGTAGTCCCGCGTCATCTCGAAGATCATGATCGTTCCGGTGAGCACGGCCCCGGTGGTGCCGCCAACCATGCCGGCCATGCCGGCATAGGCGAAGTGGGCAGGGGCCATGGGCAGATCGGGGAGCACGTGAAGCAGCGTGCTGCCGAAACAACCGCCAAGTGCCGCGCCCAGGAACATGCTGGGCGAGAATACGCCGCCCGACGCACCCGAACCGAGGGTCAGGCAGGTCACCAGCAGCTTTGCGCCGACGAGCAACAGCAGAAAACCCGAAGCCGTCAGCTCCCCGCGCAGGATGTCCATGATGGTGGCGTAGCCGACGCCTTGCACATAGTAGTGATTGGGCTGGCCGAAATAGAGTTCCGATAAGGCCATGAACCCGTACATGACCAGACCCACTAGCAGCATCCCCGATATGTGCCGCGTGTAATAATTGCCGGGCATGGCGTCGAAGAGGTCCTCGAACCAGTAAATGCCGCGCGTCAGCAGCCATGCCAGCACACCCAGGATCAGCCCCAACAGGGCGAACCATGGCAGCACCGGGAGAGCCAGGGCAGAGTCTTCCAAGAGCGGGAGGGACGGGACGATGACCGAGAGGGACGGCACGTTGAAGGAGGGCAGGTCGCCGAAGAACACACGGCCGATGTAGGTTGCCGTCACGCAAGACAGCCCGACCCAGAGCAGGCTCACGGGAGTTGCAAACGGCAACATCAGCTCGACCGCGAAGACGATGCCGCCGATCGGCGTGTTGAAGGTGGCGGCGATGCCCCCGCCGGTGCCGGCGGCAATCAGCAGAGCCCGTTGCCGAGCGGGCATGGCAACCACCTGCCCGACCATCGAGCCGAACGCGGCGCCGACCTGGATGATTGGTCCCTCGCGTCCAACTGAGCCGCCGCTGCCGATCGAAAGGGCGGAAGCGAGTGACTTGATCACGGCCACGATCGGGCGGATCAGGCCGTCCTTGCAGTAGATCGCATCCATCACCTCGGGCACCCCGTGCCCCTTGGCCTCCGGCGCGAAGGTCTTGACCAGGAAGGCAACCCCGATAGCGCCGAGGACGGGCACGAGGATGACCCAGGCGCCGCCTGGCGAGGGCGGTGTATGGATGTTGGCCTCGTAGTCAAAGGACCACCGGCCGAGGAACAGGAGGTTATGGAATCCGCCGATCATGGCGCGGAAGACCACGGCGCCGAAGCCGGCAATCACACCCACAGCCAGGGCGCAGAGCATCATCGCCCACCATGCGGCGGGCCCACGCTCAAGGGGGTACCCCGGTTCCTTCGGTTGCCTGGATTGTTCTGCTTGCATCCTTCCGGCTTGTCTCTTGCGCCCCGACATGCCCCCGCGATTGTTACGTTCTAACACATAACAGGCTCTGTCATATGTGGACATCCGGTAATCGCGGTTGGCATTTGATCTGCCGATCCGGGCGAAGTTGCTACCACCATCGGATTGGACTTAGACGCGAACACTGATGGCGATTCGTCGTCATCCGTTTTCGATACTCTCTAGGCTTAATTGGCAAAAGCCGCCCAATCGTCGCGTATGACATCGAGGGCGAGTACCAGGCACGGCCCATCCTCGCGGCGGTTGTGGAGGAACTCCAAACTTCGATCGTCATCGCGGCATTCCTTCGAACGGCGCGGAACCGGCGCCGAACCACGGGGGCCGGGCTCGACGTGCGAGCCACTGATCGCCCGCGGCGGCGAGGTCGAGGCTCGCCAACAACACGGTTTCCGGTTGTCGCATTTGCGGACGGTTGACATTTTGCCGCTGCCGCGTCCAATGCCCGCGACAGCCCGCCAGAGAGGGCTGTTTACAGTCAGGTCAGGGAGGTCAGCATGTTCCATATAAGTTCCCTATTAAAGAGCTCGGTTTTGGCTGCCGGCGTTTGTTTCGCCGCGGCGACCGCCATGGCTCAGAACACGGGAAAACCCACCGATCCTCAAATCGCCGACATTGCTTACACGGCGGGACAGATCGACATCGAGCAAGCCATTGACGCGCTGAAGAAGACGCAAAACAAGGCGGTCCGTGCCTACGCCGAGGAGATGATTAAGGATCACTTGGCAGTGAATAACAAGGTGCTCGCGTTGTGCGACAAGCTGAAGGTGACGCCGGAGAGCAACGATACCAGCAAAACCATGTACCGGGACGCGGCCAGGAAGCGGGAAGAGCTGCGGGCATTGAGCGGAACCGCCTTTGACAAAGCCTATGCCGAGAACGAAGTCGCCTATCATGAGGCCGTCATCGGAGCGCTCGAATCGACGCTGATTCCCGCCGCGCAGAACGCGCAGCTCAAGAGCTTGCTGGAAACCGGCGTCAAGCTCTTCAAGGAACATCAAAAGCATGCCGAGAAGCTCGTGGACGAGCTGAAATAGGTTCCGATGCCGATTCGAGCGAAGATAAGGACAGGGGGAGCGCTGGCACTCTGCCTTGTCTCGCTCGTCTCTGCGGCGTTGGGGGCCGGTCCGCGGGTGCATAAGATCACAATCGACAATCTGGCTTTTGGGCCGGCGCCCGGCGGGCTGCACGTGAACGACATCGTCGAGTGGACGAATTCCGACATCCTGCGCCATTCGGCAACCGCGACGGACGGGAGCTTCGACGTCGATCTCGCGGCCGGAGCTACGGGCCGGACGATTTTGAAGCGGGCTGGAGGCGTGACCTACGTTTGCCGCTTCCATCCCGGAATGAAAGGTCGGCTGGAAGTTGCACCTTGATAGCAAATAACCTGTTGCCGACGCTTATGCGTTAGGATGCAGGACGCATGACCGGCGAGGTCCTGTTGACAAAACGATTGGCGGCGGGCTCGGCGCAGGGCTGCCTCTTGGACGGAGGCAGAATTGATCCCGAGGCGGCGTACCGCCTCGCCTTTGTTCCGCCTTGTTTCATTCAACTATCGTTCAACGTCCGTAGCGTAGCATCGCTCTCTACATTGGCTTTTTCGGCGTCAGGACCATCATGAAAAACATTTCGAGGCTGCTCGTCGTCTGCTTCGCGCTGATCTCGCTCGCTCTTGCCTCGCCATTGCGGGCGGAAGCCGAAAAACGCATCGCGTTCGTGGTTGGCAACGCCGGTTACCAGGCGGGTCCTCTTGCCACGCCCGCCAATGATGCGGGCCTTATCGCCCAGACATTGCAAGCAGCCGGCTTCGACGTCGCCGGCGCGCGCGACCTCGACGGTGAAGCGTTGCGCGGCGCGTTGCGGGACTTCCTCGACAAGGCTCAAGCATCGGGGCCGGACACCGTCGCGTTCGTGTATCTCGGCGGTTATGGCGCGCAGCTCGACGGCGAGAACTATTTCGTGCCGGTGGACGCGAAGATCGCAGCTGCCCCGGACGTGGCGGTCGAGGCTTTGCGCGTCTCCGATTACACAAAGCGCCTGGCCGGGCTTTCCTTAAAGGCGAGCTTTATCGTCCTTGACGCAGCGAGAGTCTCTCCATTCGCCAAGTCCGGACAGCCCTTGGCCGGCGGACTGGCGCTCGCCGACGCCGAGCCGAACGTGCTCATGGCTTTCAACGCCGCGCCAGGCACGGCCGCCCCCGCCGAGAGCGGGCCTTATGGCGCTTATGCGCGGGCGCTCGCCGAAATGATCCGGGAAGGCGGCCTGTCGCCGTCGGAGGTCTTCGACGGAGTGCGTCTGCGCGTCAATGAGGAGACCAAAGGAGCGCAGGTGCCTTGGGACGCATCGAGGATCGCGGCGCCCTTCGTCTTCTTCGAGCGCGCGGCGGACGCGCCACCTCCTCCACTCGCGCCGGATCGGCTCAACGCCATGCGGTCGCGGCCGCTCCGCGATCTCGGAGCGCAGGACGCCTACGCCGCTGCGATCGAACGCGATTCGTTGCAAGGCTACGAGGAGTTTCTCGCCGCCTATCCGTCCGACCCCCTGGCCAATCGTATCCGCGGCCTCGTGGCCGCCCGCCGCGAGGCGATGACCTGGCGGCAAACCCGCGTAGTCAATACGCCGGACGCCTATTGGTCCTATCTCGACCGGTATCCGCGCGGCCCGCACGCAGCCGACGCGCGCCGGCGCCTTGCGAGCTTGACAGCCCCCGAGGAGCCGCCTCCCTCCTACTCGCCGATCGGCTACGACATACCGCCGCCGCCGCCCGCGGAGATCGTCTACGTCGATCGCCCGGTGCTTGTCTTCGACGATCCTGAATTCGGCTTCGTGCCGCCGCCGCCAATCGTCTTCCTCGCTCCTCCGCCGCCTTATCTCGTCTTCCCGCCGCCCGTGGTATTCGTCGGGCCATTCTTGTTGCCAATCCCGCTGTTCGTGCCGCTTCCCCTCTTTGTAGATCGGCCACCCTTTGTGGCGCCGGTCAATAATTTCATCTTCAACAATATTCACAACACGGTGATCGTCAACAACACGACAAACACCGTCATCGTCAAGAATCCGCGAGGGCAAGTCATATCGTCCGCTCCGATCACGGCGGCGGCCGCAGGTGCGCCGACGATCGTACCTGTATTGCCCCCTTCGGTGGCTAAGAGGGCGGAGCGCACGCAGCCCACGGGCGCCACCGCGAACCCTCCCGCGCTTGCGCTACCCAGCCAGCCGGGAGCATTGCCGTCAACCGGTTCGCCGCCCGGCCACGCCTTGCCCGGCGCGCAAGGTAAGCCGTTGCCGGGGCCGAACGAAAAGCCGGTGGCGCCAGCCCAACAGAAGCTCCAACCGGCATCGCCGGGCGCGCCTCGGAACCCGCCGGGCGCGCCATCGCCGAACAAGCCGCCCGCGGTTCATGCCTTGCCAAGCGGCCAGCAGCTTCCCCCAGTGCCCGGCGGGCAAGTCGCCCCTGGAGGCGCCAAGCCTGGCGCGAACGGCAAGCCGTTGCCGGCGCCGGCCGAAAAGCCGGTGGGGCCAGCCCAACAGAAGCTCCAACCGGCGCTGCCGGGCGCGCCTGGGAACCCGCCGGGCGCACCATCGCCGAACAAGCCACCCGCGGATCATGCCTTGCCAAGCGGCCAGCAGCTTCCCCCGTTGCCCCGCGAGCATGTCGCCCCTGGAGGGGCCAAGCCTGGCGGCGCGATCACGCCATCAGGAGCGCTTCCGCCTCCGGGACAGCATCCACCGAACAAACCGCCCGTCGGCCAGCTTCCCCCGCCAAATGGCCTCGCTCCCTCAGGAGCCAACGGCAAACCCGCGGGCAGCGGGAAGAGTCCCGCCATTGTGCCGAAACCACAACCGCCCCCGAATCCGCAGCAATTTCAGCAACGGCACCACCCGCAGCCGGCCTATCAGCCGCCGCCGCATGCGCCGCCGGCGCAGCAGCAGTGGCATCCGCCGCAGCCGGCCTATCAGCCGCCGCACGCGCCGCCGCAGCAGCAGTGGCACCCACCGCAGCCGGCCTATCAGCCGCCGCACCCGCCGCCGCAGCAGCAGTGGCACCCACCGCAGCCGGCCTATCAGCCGCCACACGCGCCGCCGCAGCAGCAGCAGAAGCCAACTTGCGGTCAGCCTGGTTTGCCGCCTTGCCACTAATGTACGCGACCTATTATTGCTCGTGCCTTATTTGCGGTGCGGCGCGTGAGTGGCAACCAGAGCGAACAATCCTTACATGACAGGCGTCGGAGGACCTGTCATGTCGAATTCAATTGTCATCACCCTGCCACACCGCCTCGGTGCCGAAGAAGCGAAAAGGCGGATCACCGGGGGAATAGAGCTTCTTCGCCGCGATTACATCGATAAACTCGCTTATAGCGAGGCCAATTGGAACGGCAACACGGCGAATTTACGGGTCGTTGCCTTTGGACAGACCGCGACAGGGCAAGTTTACGTCATGAACGATGCCGTGCGCGTCGAAGTGCAGCTTCCCTGGATCCTTGCCGCATTGACCGGCAAGATCCAAGGTGTTCTCAAGACCAACGCGGAGGAATCGCTGCGGATCGGGCACACCCCGCCAAAGACCTGAACGGGATGGCAAATGGCAAAGAGGTCCGCGCGAACTTTGCCGGGTCCCCTTATTTTATAGCGATCATCACGTCGGAGGCTTTGATGACCGCGTAGGCTTGGATGCCTTTTTTGAGACCGAGCTCTTCGACAGCTTCGTTGGTGATCGAAGAGATTACGGTTTCGCCGCCTTTGAGTTCGATTTCGACATGCGCGGTGGTCGCACCCTTGCGAACTTCTTTGATCTTGCCTTCGAGGAAATTGCGCGCGGATATTTTCATTTCTTTTTCCTATGGATAGCGACGGCATTCGAGCGGAACTTCGCGGGCTTCCAAGAATGCCGGTTCTCCGGGGCATTCCGAAGCTTCGCAACCCCTGGTTCCTCGGCGCACCTTGCGCTCGGCGGCGCTGACCTCGATCCTAGCGATCCTTCGACTATATGCGCCTTGTCTGAAGGAGCGGCGTGCAAGACCGGCAGCCGGCGGAAATCACCCGGCCGCGGCGATCGCCTCCGCGCCTGGCGGCTCTTTGGGCAATAGTGCCAAACGGGCGATGAGCGCTTGATCCTGCAAAATCGCCATGCGTTCCTCCGGCCGGAGCCAGGAAATCGCTTCATCGATGGTTTCGGCGTCCGAGAGCTTCGCATCGGCAAGCGCCCATTCCGGCGAAATATCGCCGTTCCGCCGTTCTTGACGGCGCGGCAGACAGGCCACATGGAACGCGCGAAACCGCGGATCGGCATAAAGCGCGAGCAGTCCGCTCAAGGCTTCGCTATCGAGCCGTGAGGGCTCATTTGCCAAGAAATTGGCACGCGCGACGACAGGCGGCGGTATCTGCTCTTCCGGGGTCGTCAAAAGACCGGCGCGGCGCAGCGCGACGCCGACGCTGCGAAGGCCGGTGCCCCACGACAAGAAAATCGCCAGGAGGAGGCCGAGAATCGTCGGCGACATCCAGGCCACCAGCGAAGGCGAGATCGAGAGGCCGGCAACCAAGGACAAAACGCCCAGCGCGACATGCGAGCGGTGGCGCGTGACAATGGCGGCAAATGGAACCGAGCCATCGTCGCGCCGTTGCGGGTCCCAGCCGGTATCGAAGCCGAATACGAAATGCATGATGTGACCCGACTGAATCAGCATCATGATCGGAGCGAGCAGCGCCGACATGATGATTTCGAAGGCCGCCGACAAAACAAGCTTGATCGCGCCGCCGGCGCCGCGCCGGGTCGCGCCTTGGATCAAGGCAAGCGTCAAACCGAATATCTTTGGCAACAGAAGAATCGTCATGGTGAGCCCAAAAAGTTCGAGCGATCTTTGCGGATCGAACCTCGGCCAAGTTGGGAACAAGGTAAAGTCGCTCGTAAAATATTCCGGCCTGATGTAGCTTGCCTGGAGGACGAGCACGATACCGATGATGAGCTGCGCCATCCAAAGCGGCGACGCGACATAGGCCATGATGCCGGTCACGAAATGCTGCCGCGACATCGGATGCAGGCCCTTGGCGGGCAGTATCCGCAAATGCTGGAGATTGCCCTGACACCAGCGGCGGTCGCGCGTCGAAACATCGATGAGCGATGGGGGACACTCTTCGTAGCTGCCGCCAAGGTTTGGCAGCATATAGACGGCATATCCGGCGCGCCGGATCAATGCCGCCTCGACAAAATCATGGCTGAGGATTTGGCCACCGAACGGAGGACGCCCGCGCAAAACCGGCAAGCCGCAATGCGCGGCGAACGCCTTGGTGCGAAGGATCGCGTTATGGCCCCAGTAATTGCCGTCGCGGCCCATGGAGACCGAGACGCCGGCGGCGATCACCGGCCCATAGACGCGCGCCGCGAATTGCTGGAGGCGAGCGAAGAACGTGTTGCGATTGACGATCAGCGGGAGCGTTTGGATAATACCCGCGTCGGGGTCTGTTTCCATGGCCGCGGCGAGCGCGATAATGGTGTGGCCGGCCATCAAACTATCGGCGTCGAGCACCACCATATGCTCATAGCGGCCGCCCCAGCGGGTGACGAAATCCTCGATATTACCAGACTTTCGATTGAGGTTCCTGGGCCGGTGCCGGTAGAACAGGCGGAAGCCTGGGCCAAGCCCTTCCCGCATCGCAAGGAAAGCTTGTTCTTCGGCGATGAAAATTTCTGGATCAGTCGTGTCGGAGAGAAAAAACCATTCGAACGCTCGGCCGAGACCGCTCGCCTCGACCTCCTCGAACATCGCCGCGAGCGCGCCAAAGACGCGCGCCGGCGTCTCATTGTAGACTGGCATGACGATCGCCGTGCGTTGATGCAACGCAACTGGCGGCAAGGATGGCTTCGGCGCGATAAACAAGAGCCAGATAAAGCCCGCGAGCGCGCTCATGCAGGCAAGCGCAATCCAGGAAAAATTGGCGACGAAGAGAAAAAGGAGCGCCCATTTGAGGGGCGTCACTCCGCCAACCTCCACCACCTTGTACATTTCGTGGGTACCGTAGACTGTCAAGCCCAGGCCACCGCCGAACACAAAGAGTCGCGCGAGCCAGCCACCGAAAACCGGGTGACGGGTGACGTTTCCGTGCCGCTCGGCCCGGCTGAATTCGGTAAGCCTTTGCGCCGGCATAGCGAGTGGCGCTTCGGGCGGCACGAAGGCGAATGCGTCGGACGCGAGCGTACTCTCACCGGGGCGCAGCGGCGTCACCACCGGTTCGGTTGGCTGTGAATTGGTCAGAGCGTCCATCGGTAAAGCCAAGTCTCGCTTATGGGTTTGCCGGCCGCCTCCATTAGCAGGCGCAATTCCGAATAGGCTTCGTTCCCAAAATCGAGTTCAAACCAGATCCGGCAGGATTTTTTGTCCGCCGAAGTAAACGTTCGGATCGCGGTTATCGATCCCGGCGAAGCGTTCAAATTCGGCTTCATGGCTTCGCTGTTTTGCGGGAGGCGCAAAATGTCACCGCCGAATTCAACCACGAAACGGCGGCGTTTCGATGACGAACCCCGCCCCGAACGCGACTGCGTGGCGATTGCCAGTTGCGGCTGCTCCGGCGGGTTCCAGCACCAGAACTGCCGGTACGCGAATAATGTTTCGCTTCCGGCGGCGAGCGGCTGCTTCGGTTTCCAATAGCCGATAATATTGGCGTTGGCTTCGGAGTCGGACGGAATTTCGACGAGTTGGACGCCGCCTGCCGACCAATCGCCGATCGGTTCGATCCAGAGCGAGGGGCGGGTCTCGAAATGCTGATCGTCGTCCTGGTAATGATCGAAATTGCGGTCACGTTGAAGAAAGCCGAAACCGCGCGGATTTTCATCGACGAAGGTTGAAATTTGCAGAGTGTCGCGATTCGCGACCGGCCGCCACAGCCATTCCCCCTTGCCGGTCAGTATCTGGAGGCCGCTTACTTCGCTCACGCTCGGACGCAGATCATCATTGCGGCGTTCGTCGATCGGGCCGGAGAAATGGGTCGCGCTCATCGTGGCGAGGCCCAAATTATCGACCGCTGCCCTGGCGAAGAGAGCACATTCCGTGTCGATGATCGTGGCTTCGCCGGGCCGCAGGGTAAAGTGATAAGCGCCGGTCACGCTTTCCGAACCGATCAGCGCGTGGA
>Ga0185299_10006984_pt1 | contig 11777 bp, 9 predicted proteins | sample PaiPotPPA55metaG_FD_128002 | JGI IMG/M metagenome (GOLD analysis project Ga0185299, IMG submission 128002) | Iron sulfur acid spring bacterial and archeal communities from Banff, Canada, to study Microbial Dark Matter (Phase II) - Paint Pots PPA... ...
CGAGGCACGCATTGATTGGAGCATGTGAAGGGGTCTCTTTACTGGGTTTCCGGCAGGCGCCGGGCTTTTACAAATTGGCGGAGGACTATAAAAAGATGAAGCCCCGCATGCAACGCGGCTTTCCGCGAAATAACCGGAAACTTTCCACATGACCCACGGATTACGCCCCCTCGTCGCGGGCAATTGGAAGATGAACGGTTTGCGCAAAAGCCTCGCCGAAGCGGCCTCGATTTGCGAGGCCGTGGCCGCGGGCGGCGCGGGAAAGGCGGAAGTTGTCGTTTGTCCCCCGGCGACCTTGCTCATGGCCGTGGCGCAGATTTGCGATCGCTCCCCTGTCGGGCTTGGCGGCCAGGATTGCCATGCCGAGGCAAGCGGCGCCTTCACCGGCGATATTTCCGCCGAAATGCTCAAGGATGCCGGGGCGCGCTATGTGATCCTTGGCCATTCTGAGCGCCGCGCCGGCCACCACGAAACCGATAAGATCGTTCGCGCCAAGGCCAAGGGGGCGCTGCGCGCGGGGCTCGCGGCGATCATTTGCGTCGGCGAAACGAGAGCCGAGCGCGAGGCGGGCGACGCCTTCTCCATCGTCGGCGTGCAACTGGCGGGTTCGATTCCGGAAAATGCGCCGCCAGGATGCATTGTTGTCGCCTACGAGCCGGTCTGGGCGATCGGCACGGGTCTTACGCCGACCCCGCAGGACATCACCAAGATGCATGGCTTCATCCGTGACCGGGGGAACGAGCACCTGCCAGGCCAAGGCGCCGGCCTGCGCATTCTCTATGGCGGCTCGGTGCGGCCGGCCAATGCCGCGGAACTTCTGTTGATTGAAGACGTCGACGGCGCGCTCGTCGGCGGCGCGTCGCTTAGCTCTGCCGAGTTCATGGCGATCGCCGGCGTTTACCGGTGAAGTGTTTTGCGCCCGCAATGGGGGACCATCTAGTCACGCGGCCAGGAGCCCTTTAAAAGGGCTCAAGCTCGCAGTCGCACTCAGTGCGCCTCGCTAGCTTTCGTTGCGGCAAGCTGGGGCTCCGCGGGCGATGGCAAGACAAAGCCGGAATCGCTTTGGTACTTCCATAAATGATTGAAGTACCCATTGTAGATCATTAGCATATCGCGACTGATAATGTCGGAGATGTCGGAGGGATCTCCAATTATCCTGTGATACTGCGTTCCACCCCACTCATATTTTTGGTAATCCAAACCTCCCCAACGGCAAATCGCCATATAACATCGCTTCATCGGACTGACAATCCGGAATCCATGAACGACGGGTAGCGCACAATACTTTCGCACCTCAAACTTTAGCTTCCTCCCCTGACCAGGTCCGCCGAGTTCCTTAATTATGAGATCCACCTCCTTTTTGATCGTGTCGAGAATTCCAGTCATGCTCTTTGACCACCTCTTCACCTCCTCGCTGGCACCCAATATTTTATCTGTGTCATCTGTCAGAATGAGCAGCTGATAGTTGACGTCAGTCAGATTCGGGTGTATCCGAAGCAACCGTTCAAAGTGCTGCCACGCCTGCGTCAGATCCAAACCCAGATGCTGCATAACGACTTTTTCGCCAGGACGAATACTGTCCAGCATTTCGTCAAAATCTTCGACACAGTCGTGTAGCTCGTAAAGCTTTAGACTTGCATTCTCAATAGTGCTCTCGATTGCGGTTGCCTGCTTTCTGATTTGCCTATCGGATTCTAGCAATTGCTCGGACGAAAACAAAATCAGCCCCGAGATGACGAGCAGCAGATAGTGTGGCTCTTCGATAATATGCAGATACGCAAGGATAACAATGATTACTACAACGACAAAGCCAACACGCACGCCCAAATTGATGGCCCCGTGCCATACGGCCTTTACATAGCTCCGCACTCCTTTATCTTGCCCTGGCTGCTCTGTTGCGCTCATCCTGGTGTCCGTCCCCGCGCGCGGTTCGCAGGTGTTGAGGATAATCTGTAATGGCTCCGTCCACAACCCATTTTCGCAAACGTTGGTGATCGTCGGCGGTACGCGCACCGTAGACAAAATTGCTAAACCCTTGGGCGGCGCTTCTGGCCATCAAGTCGCCGTCACAAGTATTGTAGTCCCACACTATAGTCGTCACTCGCTCGCTGCCACCGGTCCAATCGCGTAGCGCCGCATCGTTCAGCGGACGGTGCGCCACCAGCAGGCCGCCCTCCGCCGAGGTGTGGTTCACCAGATCAAGCACCAGCGGATGCAAGAATGAAGTGACGAGGAAGCGTTTCGTCGATTGATAACGGTTCACCAGGGCGATCACCGGTTCCAATGACGATGCAGTTTTTAGCTCCAAGTTCCATAGGACCTCGTCGCCCCATCCGGTCACCGCTTCCTCGAGGCGTGGAACCGAATATCCGACGCGCCTTTCAAGGTCGGCACGGGTGAGCGACGATATTGGAGTCCCGTCCGGGGCGCAGCGATCATGGAAAAGTATGGCCACCCCGTCAGCGCTGACCTGAACGTCGGTTTCGATGCCGTCGACGCCCATTGCGAGAGCTCGATCGAATGCAGCGAGCGTGTTGTCCGGCACATCGCGATGATACCCTCTATGACCCAAAATCAGCATTTTCATCATCCTCGTTGTGACGCGACAGCGGAACAGCGCTGAGCTGGGACAATTTTCCGCGCGAATATTGTTTCTTCACTCACCCATTGATTGGTTAAGATTCCAAAAATTATAGCGCCAACGCTATACACCATCGCACTATTTCGCTCGCTCCAAATCCTGACTTCGTATTGCCGCGCCTGCCAAAGGTGCGATTGCGCAAACTGTCAACCGTACCAAAATGTTTCACGTGAAACTTTTTGGTACGATCCACACGACAACACACGGCTCCTTCGCGAGGGCTGAGGGTTTTTGGGATTTGAAACAAGCTCTCCGAATCCGCGTGGTTCAGCCGACGCTTACAGCGCTATCCACCATTCCAATGAATGTTTAATGTCACTCGCGGTTCCTCGCTCGTCTTCGGGATTATCCCCTGGCCACGCTAACTGTTGCCGTGGCGGCCGCTTGCCGGTAAAGAGCATCCCGGTAATTATCCAAGAGGCGCTTTCCATGCAGTCGGTCCTGATCGTTGTTCATCTCATGATCGTTGTCGTCCTCGTCGTGACCGTGCTCCTGCAGCGCTCCGAGGGGGGAGCCCTTGGCGTGGGCGGCGGCGGCGGCTTCATGACCGGACGTGGCCAGGCAAGCGCGCTAACCCGCGCAACCGCCGTTTTGGCGGCGCTGTTTTTCGCGACCAGCATGGGCTTGACGATCCTCGCCCGGTACAATCAAGCCCCGGAAGTGACCTTTCAAAGCATCACGCCGATCGAACCGCCGAGCGAGGCAAAACAGGGGGAGGGCAAGGGAAGTTTGCTCGACCAATTGAGACGGATGGAAGACCAGGCGGCCAAGCCGGGGGCGCTTCCGCCGGGTGTGACCCTGCCGGGCCAGACGGGACCCACCGCGCCAGCGGTGCCGCAAGGTCTGAATTTGCCTCCCATAAAGCAGCCCGCGACGGCCCTCGCTCCGCCGGGCCCAGTTCAAACGGGGCCTGCCGCGCCTCCGCCCGCTTCCATCATGGTGCAACCGGCGCCGCCACAGGCCGCGCCCGGCCCGGCCAAGGCTCCGCCCCCGGCCTCGGGTCCGCCGTGGTCGAAATAACCTTCGCGTTTATGTGCAAAAAAGGAAGGGGCGCATAATTTGCCTCCCCAAACGGGCGGAAACAGGATAAATCCCAAGCCCCATGGCGCGGTTTATCTTCATCACCGGCGGCGTGGTGTCATCGCTTGGCAAGGGACTCGCGGCGGCGGCGCTCGGCGCGCTCCTCCAGGCGCGCGGTTATAGCGTCCGGCTACGCAAGCTCGACCCCTATCTCAACGTCGATCCGGGGACGATGAGCCCCTACCAGCACGGCGAGGTGTTCGTCACCGAGGACGGCGCGGAAACCGATCTCGATCTTGGTCATTACGAGCGCTTCACCGGCCGGCCCGCGATACGGGAAGACAATATCACGACCGGCCGGGTCTATCAGGAGATCATCGCAAAGGAACGCCGCGGCGATTACCTTGGCGCGACCGTCCAGGTCATTCCACACGTCACCAATGCGATCAAGGCTTTCGTGCTCAGCGGCAACGAGGGCGCCGATTTCGTCCTCGTCGAGATCGGCGGCACCGTCGGCGATATCGAGGGCCTCCCTTTTTTTGAGGCGATCCGCCAGCTCGGAAATGAATTGCCACGCGGGCACGCGATCTATATTCACCTCACGCTTCTGCCGTTCATTCCAAGCGCGGGCGAACTCAAGACCAAGCCGACCCAGCATTCGGTCAAGGAACTGCGCTCGATCGGCATCCAGCCGCACATCCTTCTCTGCCGCACCGATCGCGAGATCCCGCGCGAGGAGCGGCGCAAGATCGGGCTTTTCTGCAACGTGCACGAAAGCGCGGTGATCGAAGCCCGCGACGTCGCCTCGATCTACGAGGTGCCGCACGCCTATCACGCGGCTGGGCTGGACAAGGAAGTGTTGGCCGCTTTCGGGATCGAACCCGTGCCGAAGCCCGACATGGGCCGCTGGAACGCGGTCATGGAGCGGCTCTCCAACCCGGAAGGCGCAGTCACGATCGCGATCATCGGCAAGTACACCGGGCTTAAGGACGCTTATAAATCGTTGACCGAAGCGTTGAGCCATGGGGGCATGGCCAACAGGGTCAAGGTCCACCTCGATTGGATCGAATCGGAAATTTTCGAAACCAGCGATCCGGCGCCTTACCTCGAACATGTGCATGGCATTCTGGTTCCGGGCGGCTTCGGCCAGCGCGGCGCGGAAGGCAAAATCCTCGCCGCGCGATTCGCCCGCGAACGCAAGCTTCCCTACTTTGGTATCTGTTTCGGGATGCAGATGGCGGTCATCGAGGCGGTGCGATCGTTGACCGGCGTGCCGGACGCCAATTCGAGTGAATTCGGTCCGGCGAAGGAGCCTGTCGTCGGGCTGATGACTGAATGGCTGCGCGGCAACGAGCTGGAAATCCGCGCCGCCGAGACCGATCTTGGCGGAACGATGCGGCTTGGCGCCTACCGCGCGGAACTGATGCCGGGGTCAAGGATCGCCGCCATTTATGGCGCTACTAGCATATCCGAACGCCACCGGCATCGCTTCGAGGTCAACTCCGCCTACCGCGAAAGGCTCGCTCAAAAAGGCCTCGTCTTCGCCGGCATGTCGCCGGACGGCCTGTTGCCGGAGACGATCGAATTATCCGGTCATCCCTGGTTCATTGGCGTGCAGTTTCATCCCGAGCTCAAATCGCGGCCTTTCGAGCCGCACCCGCTGTTTGCAAGTTTTATCGCCGCCGCGGTGGAGCAATCGCGGCTGGTGTGATTGCGTCGACCTATCCCCTTCCGCGATAGGGCGGCACACCTTGATCGGGAACCCAGACGCCCGCTGGCAGCTCCCCTGTTGCCCAAAAAACGTCGATCGGAATTCCCCCGCGCGGATACCAATAGCCGCCGATCCGCAGCCAGCGCGGCTCTAAGCAAAGGGCGAGATCCTTGCCGATTCGCAAGGCGCAGTCCTCGTGGAAAGCGCCATGATTGCGAAACGACGTGAGGTAGAGTTTTAGGGATTTCGATTCGACGAGCCATGCGCCGGGGAGATAGTCGATCACGAGCAGCGCGAAATCCGGCTGGCCAGTGACCGGACAGAGAGCAGTAAATTCCGGCGCGGTGAAGCGAGCGATATAGTTTTCGCCCTGATGCGGATTTGCCACCCGGTCGAGCGTCGCCTCGTCCGGCATTCGCGGCGCTTCCACGGCGCGGCCAAGCAGACTTGTCCCCGTATGAACCTTGACCATGATGGGCAAATCTCCAGCGGCAGCCGCCGCCACGCTAAAATTGCCAAGGCCGGACCTGCACGTAAAGCATTATCGCGCATGGCATCGCCTAATCCATCGCGAATTGGCAAGCCGCACCGCGAAATATCTGTGAGGAATGCCCGCGGGAAAGCCCCGCTTGGCTTGCGCCTCTCCACGGCCCATAATGGACCTGTGAGACAGCGTGGCGCCCTTCATCCTCAGAAAATCGAGTCCCCGGCCCGCCCGGATCCCCGATGACTAAGAAAATAGCTCCTTATGGCGCCTGGGTCTCGCCCGTGAGCGTCGAACTCATGACCGAGGCGGCGTTTGGTCTTAGCGGCCTCTGCGTCGATTGCCAAGACCTCTATTGGCTCGAAGCTCGGCCAAGCGAGAATGGCCGCACGGTTTTGTGCCGCCGCCGGGAGGATGGCGAGATCGCAGATCTTACGCCGCCGCCCTTCAATGTCGGCAGCCGTGTGCATGAATATGGCGGCGGCGCCTACGCGGTTGCGGCGGGTGTCGTCGTTGTGAGCGAGCGCACCGACGGAAGTGTCTGGTTCATCGAGGCCGGCGCCGCGCCGCGCCGGATCGAAACACCGGAAGATTGCCGCTACGCCGATTTCGAATTGGATCTGCCGCGCCGCCGCGTTCTTGCGGTGCGGGAAGATCATCGATCGCGCCCGCCCTCCGATCCAAAGGCCGCTATCGTCGCCTTGCCGCTCGATCTGAGCGGCGCCGAAACGATTTTGGTCGAGGGTCCGGATTTCCTGAGTTCGCCGCGACTTTCTCCCTGCGGCGAAAGACTGACCTGGATCGCCTGGGATCATCGCGGCATGCCTTGGGACGGGACCGGGCTTTTCGTGGCCGGTGTGACAAAAGAAGGCGCGCTCGGCGCGCCTTGGCTTGTGGCGGGCGAAACGCCGGAAGCAATCGTGCAGCCGGAGTGGTCGGCCAACGGCACGCTCTATTTTTGCTCCGACCGGACAGGCTGGTGGAACCTCTACGCTCTGCGCGGGACGGCAATCGAAGCCTTGGCGCCGGTCGAAGCGGAGATCGGCGGTCCGCATTGGGTTTTCCGCCAGCGCTACTACGATGTTCTCACCGATGGGCGGATCGTCGCCGCGATCGTCCGTGACGGGATCAGGACCGCCGTGTTGATCGCGGACGGCAAGATCGCGCCGCTTGGCATCGGCCAAGTACATGACTCTCCGCGCCCGCTCGGCGACGGTCTGGCCTATATCGCGACGCCTCCGTCCGCGCCGCCCTCAGTCAACATAAGGCCAAAAGTCGACGGCGGCGCGCCACTCGTCATTCGCCGCGCGGCCCCCGCCGTGCTCCCGGAAGAAACCATTTCGATCGGCGAGCCGGTCGATTTCGCGACTCGTGGCGGCATCGGACATGCGTTCTGGTATCCGCCCAAGAACCGCGACTACAAGGACCCCTCCGGCGAGTTGCCCCCGCTCGTAGTCCTTTTACATGGCGGGCCGACCAGCACGACAACCAACAGTTTTTCATTGAACATCCAATGGTGGACGAGTCGCGGCTTTGGCGTTGTCGATGTCAATTACGGCGGCTCGACCGGCTATGGCCGTGCCTATCGCGAGAGGCTCTACGGCCAATGGGGCGTCGTCGATGTCGAGGATTGCGCCGCCGCCGCGAACCATCTTGTCAAACGCGGGCTCGTTGATGGCGCGCGCCTGGTCATTCGCGGCGGCAGCGCCGGGGGCTTCACCACGCTTGCCGCGCTGACGTCCCTGAACCTGTTCAAGGCGGGGGCAAGCTTTTATGGCGTCGGCGATCTCACGCTGCTCGTCAAGGACACCCACAAATTCGAGTCCCACTATCTTGACCGGCTGATCGGACCGTTGCCGCAAGCGCGAGCCCTCTATGACGAGCGGTCGCCGGTCCACCATATCGACAGACTCACCTGTCCGGTGATCTTTTTTCAAGGCGAGGACGACAAGACGGTTCCGCCCAATCAAGCACAAACCATGGTTGAGGCGATGACCACGCGGGGCTTGCCCGTCGCCTATTATTCCTTCGCGGGCGAGGGACATGGGTTCCGCAAGGCCGAGACCCTGCGCCGCACGCTTGAACTGGAACTCGATTTTTACGGCCGCGTGTTTGGCTTCGCCCCGCCGGGCTTGAGCGAGCGCGTGGAGATCGCGAACATGCCGGCCCGCGAAGGTTGAGCAGTCCCCGGTCAAATCAGCCCGGCATATAGTGGGTCCGTTTTGAATCTCGCGTTGCGATTCTTTGCGGAAGGTGGACAGTAAGGCAGCGTTGACCCGGTGTATCCAAACCCAGTTATGACCTGACGTGCAGGCGAGGGGCGAGAACAAGCGTATAGATCGGAAATATAGTACGACTTGGGCACTAGATGACAAACAAACGCGTCGTAAGCGTAATGAGGAGTGCTAAGCAGATCAGATCACAGCTGATACGGCGCGGCCGGATCGTGGGTGTGGCCCTCCACCGCGCGCGGCGGCGCATGAGGCGACGGCTGTACTTGCAACTGGAAGCACTGCGCCGGAGCCGAGCGCTGCTATGGCACCGAGTCTATTAGCCCGCTATCGCATTCTAATCTGGATTGTCCGGCATGGTGCAATCCCGGAGGTGGCCCTGCTGCTGGTCCTGGTCGCCATCAGCACGTTCTGGATTCCCGCATTGCAGGGCACCCTTGAACCCATGTTCGCCACGGAACAACGGGTGCAAGGTCTGCGCTCGCTGTTCCAGACACTTGGCGGCGCGCTGCTCGGGGCCACGGCGATCGTCTCATCGCTCGTCCTGTTCTCGATGCAGGTCAACGTCGAGCGCATGCCACACGGCCTATTCCGAAGGCTCAACGCTGACCCCGCCTGCTCACCGCCTTTGCGGCAGCCTTCCTGCTCGCGGGTCATCGCAGCGCTCTCGCTGCTTTCGGACAAACGTCAGATCGGCGCCGCTACGTTTGGCGCCTTTTGGGCAACCGCGTTGATCCTTAGTCTGTTCCTCTATGCCTACCGGCGCGCACTCGTCCTCATCAACCCGCTCCAGCAGCTTGGCAGTGTAGTCGCAAGGACGCGCCATGAGTTTCGGGCTTGGGTGCGGCGAGCAAAGCGTGCTGCGCCACTTCTCTCCAATCCGAATTCGCGACCTGGTGAGCGCAAAGACCACTTCGCCAAGCCACGACCTTGCGCGAGTTGCCTATTTCCGGGCGAATCCCCACTGGACGGACGGCGCGAATCAGGCTGTCCGTTATGCCGTCTCCTTTGCCCGCCGCTATGCTGAACTGGGCGATCACGAGGTGAGTGCCGCTGCAACGCAAGCGATCGTCGCGATCAACGCATTCTACGTAGGAGCGAAGGGAAAGACATTCTTTACCTACCAATTGATGTTCGATAACCCGCTCACCTCGGACGGCTTCATCAATGACACGCTGGAGCATCTGCGGCAGACCGCGCGGGTCGGGATTTCGCGCGGAGACGAGCAGCAGATCGAGCAGACGCTGGGGGCATTCGCCGCTCTTGTCCGTGTCTATGCCGCCATCGACTACGGCAGCCCCCAGGCCTCGAAGACCCATGCTTATCTTGCGGCGGGCTATCTGACCGGGGAGGTTGAGCGCATTGTGCCGCACAACATGCCAGACGTCCTGATGGAAGGTGCTCGGCTGATGGGAAAATGCGCGGATGTCCTGCTCGCGACCGAAGGCCCGAAAGGCATCCAAACACTGGTGCAAAAACTCGGAATCATCGGATGTTGCGGCGTCGCAAAGGAGGATTACCGTCCGGTTACATCGACATGTGTGGAACAGCTTGCGCGGCTCAGCTTCGACCTGCTCCGGACCCGTTCTCGCGACTTGCGAGTCGCCGCCGAAGAAATCCGGAGCAGCATGTCCTTTATTGCAAAGGTGTTCTTAGCTGTGCCGGATACGCCGCTGATGAACACTCACAGTACATTTCTCGGTCCCTACTACTCCGCCACAAGCTCGCTGCCGCTCTCCGCGCAACTTGTGGGACTGGTCAATGCAGTCGCTAAAGCGAAAGCGGATGACGAACACGCGAGGCAGGTTATCCACAACATCGAGCAATGGGCCGATGGCTTGTACCGGACAGAGAAGGAGATTCTTTTGGAGGCGGTCAAGAGGAGATCGCAGTTCACGTTCGACATGATCCACTGGATCAGCCACGTGACCGGTGTGCTGATCTTCGTGTCCAACGCCCCTGCCTGCAACAAGCGCACCAAAGATGAGCTGCGCGAGCACGCTCTTTGGTTGATCTCGGTCCTCTCTTTTGTGCCCGATGACATCGAGACGATAAAATTCATCGAGAACTTCCAGATGACCGAGACGCTGTTCGAGGCGGCGCTTGACGCGCATCGCTGCGACTGTCCGGACATGGCGGCGAATATCGCTGATCTTCTGGTCTCATGGATGTTCAAGGGCGGACGATTTCACTCCGGCTGGGGGATCCTCGAACGCTCGATGTATGGTCTCGCGGTGCTTGCGCTCCTTACAGAGATCACCGGAGCTATCCCCGAAGCTCAAGGCGAAGATCGGCAAGTATCTCGCGGCCGGCGGGTTTCCAGACCAGGACGTGAGAGACCACGCCGCGCTTGAAATCCGCGGCCGCGCAGCGACTCTCTACCGAGGGGGCCGCCCGGCTTCATCGATCGAGGTAGGCATGGCGCAGGCGGATCACGCCAAACTGGAACCGCTTCTTGAAGAACTGGCTGACTTGATTTCGCCAGCGACCGCCGGGCAGGCCGCCAGCCAACATTTTTTCTGAGACGACCGAGCAATTGTCGCAGACTTGTTAAGGGCGTGCTCTTCCCGGTCAGATCAGCCCGGCGGCGATGTTGATCGTGAGGGCCAGAACCGCGCGGGCCACGGCGCGGCATCAATGGTTCCGCGCGGCGACGAAACGAGCGGCCTCTTTCAAGACCGTCGCCTTCCTGCCTTGCGGAAACGAATCGAGCGCGGCGATCGCCGCCACCACGAGGCTGTCGCGCCGTTCCCGCGCCGCATCAATGCCGAGCGCGGCAACGAGCGTTGCCTTGTTGCGGCCGGCATCCTTGCCCGCCCGCTTGCCGAGCGCCAACCCGTCGGCTTCGACATCGAGAATATCGTCGGCCACCTGAAACGCCGCGCCAAGCGCACGGCCATAGCGAGAGAGCGCGGCCCGCGCCTCGGCGGCGGCTCGCCCAAGAATCGCGCCCGCTTCGACCGCATAATGCAACAGCGCGCCGGTTTTCATCGCTTGAAGTTTTATCACCGCTTCGGGCGTGTGCCGTTCCAGCACCTGTTCGGCTTCGAGATCGAGCACCTGCCCGCCGATCATCCCTCCAAAACCGGCCGCGCGCGCCAGAGCGAGAACGAGCGCGATGCGAACCCCCGGGTCAGGGTTCGTCGCGGGGTCCGCCGTCACATCGAATGCATAGGTGAGAAGGCCGTCACCGGCAAGGATCGCGGTCGCTTCGTCGAAAGCCTTGTGGGTGGCCGGCCGCCCGCGTCGCAGATCGTCGTTGTCGAGGGCCGGAAGATCGTCGTGGACAAGCGAGTAGCAATGGACCATTTCAACGGCCGCCGCCGCGCGCAAGACACCCTCGCCTCCGGCGCCGAGAAGGCGCGCGGTCTCGATCGTGAGAAAAGGCCGGAACCTCTTGCCGCCGCCAAGGCTCGCGTAGCGCATGGCTTCGAGAAATCGCGCCGGCCGGACCGTCTCGCCGGGCAGGATGGCAGGGCTCAGCAGGGAATCGAGCATCCGCTCCGTGGCGGCGGCGATTGCCGCCAGTCTAGCCTCGAATTCGCGTGCCCGCGTGCCACCGGTCATTGTCTCGCCGTCCTTTGGCCAATAAAGCCGAGGCTTTGCTTGCCCGATTGGGCGCGACCGGTCAAGGCTCGGCCATGGTATCCAGGTTCCGCCGGACGGGTTTGACCGGCACGATTGCGCGCA
>Ga0185299_10006988_pt1 | contig 11774 bp, 16 predicted proteins | sample PaiPotPPA55metaG_FD_128002 | JGI IMG/M metagenome (GOLD analysis project Ga0185299, IMG submission 128002) | Iron sulfur acid spring bacterial and archeal communities from Banff, Canada, to study Microbial Dark Matter (Phase II) - Paint Pots PPA... ...
GTTCACAGTCACACCACTCAAGCCCGACTCGCTTCGCGCGAGTAGGAATCTGCATTTTCAAATAAGGGAGAATTGCTATGTCTGACACAAACAAAACTGTTATTCGCCGTTTATTCGAAGAAGTCTGGAACAAGGGCTATCTGCCGGTGGCAGACCAGCTCTTTGCACAAAACTACTCTCACCATGATTCTTCGACGCCCGAATTTGGACGAGGTCCCGAAAGTGAAAAGAAGCGTGCGACTCTCTACCGCACTGCATTCCCCGATGTTCGATTGACGATCGAGGACATCATTTCCGAAGGTGAAACAGTCACCGCCCGCTGGTCATGCCAAGGTACTCATAAAGGAGACCTCAATGGAGTCGCTCCAACCGGAAAGCAATTCACCATTTCCGGAATCAGCATTGCTCGCTTTACGAACGGCAAGATGATCGAAGGTTGGGTTAACTGGGACGCTCTAGGCTTGCTGCAGCAGCTCGGAATTGCCCCTGAACTCGGCAAAGCCAAGGCCACGTCGGCAACAACAAGATAACCGGCTCCATCCAACCAACAGACGGGAAGCCCAATTTCGCAAATTGGGCTTTCTGTTCTTCTTTCTCCAGTCAGCGATGTAACCTAACTCTTAATCGCACTACCAGTACCCCTGCATCCGAAAAACGCGTTTCATCGGCGCTCCCTGACCCGAGTATCTCGTGCGAAGCGTAGGCGGAATTGAGATTTGCGGCGACGGAGGTAAAGTCCTGGATCAACTTTCCGGTTATGGCGTTGATCAAGACTTAGCGCATCAAATGCGTACGAAATTGGCGACGCGAACATTATCAGGGCGGCGTCCCGTATGGAACAGGTGAACTCACCAACATTCGCGTATTATCAGCAAATGAAGCGAGAACTGCCTGTTACGTGTTGTACAGAGTGTGGCGGCGCTGGTTACAACATAAGGGTCGCAAACGCTCGTTGTTGCAAAACCAGCGGCGAACAACGCTGCAGCGGCATTAACGCAATTGCCATCAAAACTGATTGGATCGAATGTGCACACTGTCAAGCAACCGGATATTACCGCAATAAAGAATGCCCGAATTGCAAAGGTGCCGGCTACCTATTCGTGGGCCTGGGGGATAAAGCAACTACTTCGGAATCGGTCACATTTTGTTGACACGTGGAACTCCGCGGAGGCATGAGGACGCAAACCGGGATTCAGCTTTGACTCGAATGGTCCATCGACCTGGTTGTTTGTCAGCGTCAGTCCCGAATAAGATCAATCTCTCTCGATTCGCAGTTGGTGACGCGAGGCTCGATTGATGCGGAGGCACCGGATGATCCGTCGCGCCATACTGTCGCCCTAGTTCCAAGCTTGAGTTCAGGCGAGCTCCCGAGAATGTAGAGCCCGTTGCGGGGAGCGATTTTTTCTGGTTCTTGGCGCTGCTGTATCGCCTCGCGTAGAACGTCGCGCCGTGGCCACTTCTCAGCGGAAATGACTGGAACCCTCACTCTAAAGCACTTTGCGTAGCGACGCTCAGGCAAAATCCCGGGGGCAGCAGTCCTTCTGTCGGGCGAAACCACAACATCTGCCCCGCGCGTGACCTTCTTCAAAACCCCTTGTTTTTTTCTTCTGTGCACTATCGCACAGTATTACGGGGCGGATAGGCTGATACTTCGACTCGAGCTTTTGAGAAGGAGACTCGATGTTTAAAATACCAACTATCACCCTGTCAACCATACTGATGCTTGGCGCATCGGCGTACGGGCAGACCCAGACGCAAGTGTCGGCGGACTCCCGCAGTGCAAGACCGACATTTCGGACCAACGTAGTGAGTCGTACGACTCGGGCAGTGAGTTATAGACACCACAGCGGGGCCACGAGGATCAATTTTCAAGGAACCGATTTGATGCCGGCCGCGACGGGCCAGGCCAAAGTCGAGAGCAAACGCGGAGCACTGGAAATCGAAGTCGAATTTTCCGGATTGGACAGGCCTACGAGCTTTGGCAATGAGTATCTGACGTATGTGTTGTGGGCAATTTCCCCGGAAGGCCGGCAAGTGAACATCGGCGAAGTACTGGTGGGCGATAACCATCGGAGCAAGCTGGACGTGACCACTGACCTTCAGGCTTTCGCGTTGGTCGTGACCGCGGAACCTTATTATGCCGTGCGTCGTCCCAGCAACTTGGTGGTTCTTGAGAACTCCATTCGCTCGGATACGGTCGGTGCAAGCGAGGACGTGGATGCCAAGTACGAATTGATCGATCGGGGCGGCTACATCCCCACAGGATACAAGTTCGACCCGCTGGTTCTGAACGCCAAATTGCCGCTGGAATTTTTCGAAGCGCGCAATGCCGTACGCATAGCGCAATCTGCTGGTTCCGAAAGGTACGCCACGACAAGTTACCAAAACGCCGTTCGCCAAATGGATGAGGCGGATGCCATCGCCACCGGGAAACATAAGAACAAGAAATCGCTGATTGCGTTGTCGCGCGAAGTCGTGCAGACGGCGGAAGACGCGCGAGAAATTGCAGTGAAGAACATCGACGAAGAGGACGCCGAGACGGCTCGCCGCGATGGATTAGATCGCGAAGTCTCTTCGAAAAATCGCGCGGACGAGGAATCGCGGCGCCGACGCCACGCCGAAGCTACGACCGCTGATGCAGTTCGCGAGCGCAATGAAGCGAACCAACAGAATCTCAACGCGCAAGCCACGGCTCAACAAGCTACAGATGCGCAGGCGGACGCCGTTCGGCAACGCGATGAAGCGGACCGTAAGAACCGCGACGCGCAGATCACCGCTCAGCAAGCTGTTGGCGCGCGGGCCGATGCCGAAAGCGACAGGAACGACGCAAAGCAACTGCAACTAATAGCTGAGGCGGATTCCGACCGGAATCGCGCTGCAGCAGCCTCATCGGACTCGCAGCTTCAGCAAGCCGTCCGTGAACGCGAGGAGCTTCGCGCCCGTCTCCTCCAACAATTCAACTTGATCCTGGAAACTCGCGACACCGCCCGCGGTCTTGTTGTGAACATGTCAGACGTGCTCTTTGACTCAGGCAGGTACACCCTCCGCCCGCTGGCCAGGGAGAAGCTGGCCAAAATATCGGGCATCGTGCTCGGTTATCCTTCGCTAAAACTGGCTGTCGAGGGCAACACCGATAGCCTCGGCACAGAAGCGTTCAATCAGCACCTTTCGGAACAGCGCGCCGAAGGCGTCCGCACCTATCTAACTCAGCAAGGCGTCCCGGAGTCTTCGACCACTTCGACGGGCTTCGGTAAGACTCGGCCCATCGCGTCAAACGATACTTCCGAGGGCCGTCAGCAAAACCGCCGCGTCGAACTGGTCGTTTCGGGCGAAGTGATCGGTACCAAGATCCTTTCACTCAACCTGCAACCTATCGCCGCCGTCACGTCTCCTCAGTAGTTCTGTCCAAATAAACGAGCCGGCTCGCGCCGGCTCTCTTTCTCCTGGGTCATGATGCGCACTACCGCTCTGGTTTCAAAAGCAAGCAGCACCCGTCGCATAAAATAGCTTCTCGGGAACTAACCTCGTTCTCTTGGTGAATCTCTGCGTGATCCGGCGAATTGATTGGTACCACTGAGAATGTAGAACCCGACCATCTGCTCGTCGCATGGCTCGAATGAGCGCGGGCGGAAAAAACGTCGGTCGCACAGCCATCCGGCATGTTTCGCACTCCAACTTCACTTCTTTTTATCGTCAGTGGGCGATGCTTTTGCGGGATTAAGCTTGTTAAAGTCTTTTATGAACACGCGCAAGCCGGAGTCCGGTGTGGTTTTTGTGTACCCCGCCGAAAGCTGTTCATTGTAATGGTCCAGATAGAAATCGAGCGGATCATTTGGATCCATGTCGATGAGGATCAAGTCCACATCGTTCATGACTAATCGCGGTCCGGATGACCGTGGCGCCAATTCCAGTAGTGTCGCTGCTCTCTGTGGTGCTGTCTGTGGTACTCACGATACGTCCGGTGTTGTGCCGTCAGGTAACGCCTGTAGGCGCGGTCTTCGTGGCGATGACTATGCACCGTTGGCATGGCTTTATATGTTCTGTTCAGCACATTTGTGACGGCAAGAATTTGCCCCAGTCCTGAACTTCTGCATAACCTTCACGGGCAAGAAGAGAAATGGAAGTGACCCATATCGCACAGAATCCAAACTTCCGATATGCGACTCTCGTTCTCGTCCGGGCAAAGGTAATATAAGGGTAGATAGCGCCGAGTTGCGGCTAAGGCGTTGGTTAGGAATGGGATCAGCTATGAAACGCATGTACAAAATGGTTTCGCGTCTTGGTGGTTTCTCTTCAGGAGCCGGTCTGGGCGGCACGGTCTCGCGGTATAAGAAGAAACAAAACATCTACATGCAAGGTGCGCATGTTTACACGCTTTTTTACATTCAAGAAGGAGGGGTGCGGCTCACCACACGGACGAAACACCAACCATCAGCAGTTACCGCGATCCTGGGCGTGAATGATTTTTTTGGCGAACTTTGCCTCGCAGGCTATCCCCATCGTATGTCCACGGCCGTCGCGTTGACCGTCAGCTCTATACGAACCATCAGGAAAGAAAAGATGCTTCAAATGCTTCGCAAAAAGAACAAGACATCAAATTCCCTGGTCAAGAAGTACCGGGATCGCGTGGCGGAACTGCTTACTTCCTCTGCCGAACAACGGCTGGCGCGCGTACTCCTGCGGTTAGCGCACTTGGATAAAGAACCGGCCGGCGGTTGTTGAGCTTCCCATTCTGAGTCACCAAGTGTTGGCGGAGATGGTCGGGACCACGCGCCCGCGAGTGAATCTATTCATGAATCGATTCAGGAAGCAGGGATTCATAAAGTATAACGGAAGATTAGAAGTGCACCAATCATTGCGGAAAGTTCTCCGGAGGCGCTAGGAATCACCTTTAGGCGACCTGCGGGCCGACTTGCAATCAGTAGACGCTGGGCCGTCGATACGGACTGTCCAATATTGAACAGGCAGCAGAATCCGTGCTATTCTCCGTTGACATGTCTTCCGTAGTTCGACGTAAGCCCGTCAAGCCCCGTCGCTCCCGCAAAAAAACGAGTTTAAGAAGCCCTGCGTTCGATGTGAGATTGTTTCTCGACTCGGCTGGCCTGGGGAGAAAGGTTGGCAAGTTTCGAGGAAAAGAAGCCGTTTTCTTGCAGGGCGACCCCGCAAAGAATGTTATGTACATTCAGGAAGGCGGCGTGAAGCTTACCGTGGTCAATGAAACCGGCAAAGAAGCCGTTGTGGCGATTCTCGGACCTGGTGATTTTTTTGGGGAAGGCTGCCTTGCTGGCCAGTCCATTTGCATGGCGACTGCGACCACGATTGCGCCCACTACTGTGCTCGTCATTGAGAAAAACGAGATGATTCGCGTGCTCCACGGGGAACACGAGTTTTCTGACCGTTTCATTGCCTACGTGCTGGCACGGAACCTCCGAGTCGAGCAGGACCTAGTCGACCAACTCTTTAACTCCAGCGAGAAGCGGCTGGCGCGCACTCTGCTACTGCTCGCGCGCTATGACGTGCCGGGGCAGCCGCAAAAGGTCCTTCCCAAAGTATCGCAAGAGGTGCTGGCGGAGATGATTGGTACCACACGCCCGCGGGTCAATTTTTTCATGAACAAATTCAGGAGACTGGGCTTCATCGAATACAACGGGGAGATCCACATCAACAGTTCCCTCCTGGGTGTTGTCCTGCACGAGTAACGAACTCTTTTCGCGCCAGCGAGGCAGCATGGGAGCAGGAGGCATCGTGGCCACTCATAGCATAGAAGGCGGCGTGTGCTCACTTATTGTGTTTCCTTACGAGAATGAAAATGAGAACCGCGATCGCCGCTGCAACTAGACCGATAACGGCGATGAGGACGGGATGTCCAAGTTGCGACATGACCGTCGTGAGTACTCGCCGTCCGTAATGGGCTGCCAGGAACGCCAGGAGAGAGTATCGGACAATTCGGCCGACCGTCAGCGCCACTAGGAATTTTCCCACGGAATATTGCATTGCGCCCGCGGCAAAGAGAAATGGAACCATGGGCGCTGGCGGTGGCAGCAAGGCAGCGACGGCGATAGCGCCAAAGCCCCAACGCCCGAATATCCTGTAAACCTTCTCGAGCGTCCGGACCGGGAACCTGCGTTCGAGCGTTTCCTTCCCGCCTTTGCGAGCAAGTCGATAGGTGACGTAGCCTCCGATCACCGAACCAATCGTCGCCATCAAGGCGTAATAAGGCCATAACTCTTGATTGCGGGCAGACAAAATGATCGTCAGGACATCCATGCTTCCCGGGAGCGGAATCACGGAGCTGTCAAGCAGTCCGAGCGGAATAAAACCCAATCCGCCGAGGTGGAAGATCCAGCGCCGCACACTGCGGGCTACCGTTGGTGCGACGATGGCGATAATTTGACGAGTGACCATTACATTCGAAACATTCCAAGTCATCATCCATGCTTGGATGCAAGACATATCAAGGATACCGGCCGTGTCGCGCGATTGGCCAAGACGTTCTCCATAAAGAACGCGTTCCCTGCCCTTCTCCAGAACAGATCGGGCTTCGCCCGTCGTTTCTTCATGGCATAGCAGACTAGCGCGTCGAAGAACGGAGCACCTATACAAAAAGGGACAGATTTGCTTCTGCTGCAATTGGAACAGACAGGCGAACTCCGGCCTCTTAACGGTGATCTTGCTAACAGACCCGGTCGTTAGCGAAAAGACAGGTATGAATATGTGGCGCAAAAATTGTCCGGTTTGTCGGCAGCCGCTGGCAAAGAAACATTCAGCGGAGACGGTTCCCTGCTCCTGTGGTAAGTACGTATAGAAGGGCTAGCGTTGCCCAGATGACCGCTGTGAAGAAAAAACCGGGAGTGAATTCAGCCGGCAGAATCGCCGACCGGTCGTTTGATCCAGGCTCACGGGTCTATGTCAAGGAATCCAGCGAGAGAACAATTCAGAGAATATTCGCAGCTCGCGCGGCAAGCAGGGCAATAATCGTCAGGGAAATCAACGACTGGACCATCATGCCAAGTTTTGCCCGGCGCGACAGAACCGCCGTATCTGTCGGCGAGAAAGCCGTACTCGTATTAAAAGCGAGAAACAGATAGTCCACGAAATGCGGCGTCTATGATGAATCGTCGCCTGTAAGCTCGGCAGCCCGATCACCCTGCTGCCTCCACCACCGCCAGCAATCCCCGCACATGTTCCGGATCAAATTCTCGCCCTACCATCCGGCTCCGGCCATTCTGCAGCCGCACTTCGATCCGCGAGTCGCCCACTACGTTGGCCGGGGACTCCGCCACTTGCACTTCCACGAATTTCGTCGCCGTGTTCTCCCGCAGTCGTTTCTTGCACCAGTGGAAATGCGACGCGCGCAACTTCTGCTCTCGGCAGAACGCCGCCACACTCTTCCCGCTCCGCATCTGTTCGGAAATCAGCCTGCGCCACTTCGTCCATGCTTTTCTGCTTCGTTTTCGTTGCGTCATCGCGCAACTTTGCTATGCGACGACCATCTTCCGCAAGATGCAGTTCACGTAGCGCTCACGATAGGCCTTGTGCGGGTTCAAGTTGGATTTATTTGAGGATGTGACTCATATCGAACAGATTTCAAATCCATGCTCTGGCAGGCATTGTCAATGCCAGCTCGAATGCAGCGAGAACTCGGAATCCGTGCCACGCGCGACAAAAGTACTTCTCATTGGCGCGCTCAGAGGTAAAAGGAGTTAAAGACATGTTGGGAATAATTGCGGCAGTTCTAATTGTTCTTTGTTTGCTTGGATTCTTGGCCTTTCACGTTTCCAGCGGCGTCATTCACGTGCTCCTGGTAATCGGTATCGTGATGCTCCTAGCACATTTCTTCAGGGGTAGAACGGCCACATCCTGAAGCGTTGTATTTAACAAGGTTCTCTGCTTGTAGTTAACGAGCAGCGATTCGCAGGAGTTCTCGTGCAACTCGGTAAGATTCACAGGTTTGCCCTGATTGTTCTTAGCGTGATGCTGCTCGTGTTTCAAACCGTGCTCTATGTGACGCCAAAACAAGTCGTTACCAGCCCGCCTGAGTTTTCAACGACGAAGCTAGGGCACGAAACGTATCCGGTACCGGGAATCCTCGGTATCGCGTCTTTGATGGCCGGTGTTGCCGTCCTTGCCGCGCGGCGGCGAGCGGACGAACCCGAGGCAAAATACGCTGTCAAATAGGAACCTGTCTTGGGCTTCGTTCCGAAGCTGACCAAGTGCTTCGGGGACCTGCTACAGCATCGGGAAACGAACGAAGCATGGTAGGGTCAGGCGGCGAAGCAAGTTGCATAGTGCTGCGCCTAGTCACAACTCGGGTTGTCGGCAAAAATACCGCTACCAAGCATCGTCGTTAGAAATTTGCCGCAGTTTGAGAATTTCGTCAGCACGGGGTCATTTTGCAGCGAGTTCGGAGCGACGGTCCTGGCTCCATTGTGATTCTGACGTTCCGCAACGACAACGCTTTCCCATTTCGCCAGGTTTGCAAACTGAGTGCTGAGCAACTGAAGAGCGTTGTGGTCTGAATTGGTTGACGCTGTGACAGTTGCTTGCTCCAGGCTAGTCTGTGCACGTTCGTGATAGATCTGAGCCCAGGAGCCGTCAACAGCCAATCCAAAGGTGACCATCGTTCCCAAGACTCCTTTCCACTCTTTCATCTCCGCCAGAGCGGCGATCGCTGCGCTCGCAAAGTCCCTTGACAACGCCGGGTTGGCTTGCGGCGAGTTCGCATCAAAGTTCGAGTTAGGAATTGTCAGTACGATCTGATTCGGTTCGAATTTCACTGATCCGTTGGTAATCTGAGCCAGAGTTTCGATGTCGATGTAAGAGTGTCCACCAACCTGCAAAACAACTGCGCTCGTACTTTTCCCATTGACGAGCAATTTTTTATCGGCCGTGCGCTGTGCGGAAAGCGTTCCAGCAAGGAATAAGACTAAACCAAGCGTCACTATTCTCCGGTATTTGAAGTCTATCTTCATGCTGTACCTACCTTCAGCAGCCCTGATTGCCGTCCGCTGCATGGCGGGTTACTTCTTTGGCTTGGCGCCCTTTCCATCAGTCAAAGTTTTTTCAATACGGCGATCTCGATACCGATCGCCCGCTCCAACCATAGCAATCTGTGCCTTTTCCGGTTGGGTCGTACGTAGAGACGCGATGATTTTGTCGCCGGTTCCGGGCGGGGTGGTCCTTGCCGGACCTGGAACTCGTTCGGCATCTAAATTCAAGTCTGCTGTTCGCACCGACTTTGCCATTCGCGGCTTCGCCATTTCCTTCTTGATGCTGGCACGTGTCGCGCTGTCGGATTCTTTCTTATTCAACATGAACCATCCTGGCATTTTGCTGGAAGTCGTGCAGTCGCATTTTGCACACTTGCGAAATATGCCCGATCCGTACCGGTATCAGAGATCGGCGGCGATGTTGCGCTTTACAGGGAAAGGCAGGTTCTCTGCAACTAACGGATCTCTCGGAACCTATGGGCGCAGCTTTGCGTGCAGCTTGAGAAGGAGAAAGGCTCCCTATTTCTCGTAAACGACATTCCGAGAGGGCACCTCAACCTTGCCCTGCCCGCTGTTACATCGGAAGAGTGTCAAGGCCACGAGCTGTTCCGTTTTGGACAGTCTTGCAAGGGCTAACTTGCTACGGTTGAGATGCCCCAAAGGCTCACGGCGTCGGGTGTTTCGAGTTCAAAATGAAAATCAAGAAATCTAGAACCAACGGACGTCTCGCCTCTTTCAATGCCCAAGCCTTTCTCGATACCGCGGGAGTGGCGCGAACGATGACGGACTACCGGAGAGGTGAATCCATCTACTCGCAGGGCGAGCCCGCAGAGACCGTGATGTACGTCCAAAACGGCGGCGTGAAATTGTCGGTCGTCAACGGCTCCGGCAAGGAAGCGGTCGTTGCGATGTTTGGTCCCGGCGATTTCTTCGGTGAAGGATGCATGGCGGGTCAAACCCTGCGGATGGGAACCACCTCGGCAGTTACACCTTCCACGCTTCTCATAATCCAGAAAAATGAGTTGCTGCGCGTGCTCCATGCCGAGCATGAGTTGTCAGATCATTTCATCGCCTACATGCTCGCGCACAACATCCGCGTGGAAGAGGATTTGATCGATCAACTCTTCAATTCCAGCGAAAAACGACTGGCTCGAACTCTGCTGCTTCTCGCAAGGTACGGGAAACAAGATCAGCCGGTGCGGACGTTGCCAAAAGTTTCGCAGGAGACTCTTGCGAGCATGGTTGGAACCACCCGTTCACGAGTAAATTTTTTCATGAACAAATTCAGGAAGCTGGGCTTTATCGAGTACAACGGCAGAATCAAGGTCAATAAGTCTTTGCTGACCGTTGTCTTGCACGAGTAAATCGGCGAATTTTAGTTCATTTTCCGCAGCACTGCCTGCCCTCCGGGCAAGTCGATCTGTTTCACCTTTTCCTGCGCGAGAGCGTTCTTTAGTCGAGCAGCAGTTCTCTCGCCAGCCGCGAATATAGAAAGCGAATGTCATTGCCGAAAAGCCAGCCTATTTCCGAAGTTTTATCGCTGATTGAAGTGGAATCAATCAGCTTGGAAACGCTAGTTCCGCCGCTAGCGGTTTCACCGCGCCCGGCTCTCCCCGGTAGAATCGCAGTCGTCGGCAATTATCTTCCCAGACACTGCGGGATTGCGACGTTTACCACCGACTTGTGCGACGCCATTCATGCGGAATACCGCGCTACGGAGTTGCTGGCTTTACCAGTAAACGACACGGAAGAGGGCTACAGCTATCCGGCGCGAGTACGCTTCGAGCTATCCGAGGACAATCTAGCTTCCTACCGCCAGGCCGCCGACTTCCTGAATTTCAGCAATATCGATCTGGTGTGCCTGCAGCACGAATATGGAATCTTTGGAGGTCGGGCGGGTGCACACATTCTCGAACTCTTGCGCCGGCTGAACATGCCGTTTGTCACCACTTTGCACACGGTCCTGCGCGAACCCGATCCCGACCAGCGCGCGGTGATGGAAGAGATAACCACCCTGTCGGACCGGTTGATTGTCATGAGCCAGCAGTCAGCGGACATCCTTCAGGAAACGTTCCACGTTCCGATTGAGAAGATCGATCTGATTCCACACGGCATTCCCGATTTGCCGTTCACCGATCCGACGTTCTACAAGGACGGATTTGGCACCGAAGGAAAAGACGTTTTGCTGACGTTTGGTCTGCTCTCTCCGAACAAGGGCATCGAAAATGTGATCAAGGCACTGCCCAGCATACTTTCCAAGCACAGCAACGTTGTGTACATGGTTTCCGGCGCAACGCACCCCCATGTCTTGCGGCAAGAAGGCGACAAATACCGGCAATCCTTGAAGACCCTCGCCAAGGAACTGGGCGTCGAAGCCAACGTCATCTTCCGCAATCGTTTCGTCAGCCCGCAAGAGATGGTGGAATTAATCGGGTCGGCGGATATTTACATTACGCCTTATAAGCACAAAGCGCAGGTCGTTTCCGGCACTCTCGCATACGCCTTGAGCGCAGGCAAAGCAATCATTTCGACGCCATACCTGCACGCGATCGAGTTGCTGGACGACGAGCGCGGCGCGCTGGTTCCATTCGATGATCCGGAAGCAATTGCCGCAAAAACGGTGGAACTCCTGGACAACAGCACCGCCAGACACGCCATGCGGAAACGAGCCTATTTGTATGCCAGAGACATGGTCTGGAGTCGCGTCGCGCAGAAGTACATGAAGAGTTTTGAGCACATCTACAATGAGCGCTTGCGAAGCCCGCGAGCAACCTTTTTGGCGCG
>Ga0185299_10006990_pt1 | contig 11772 bp, 5 predicted proteins | sample PaiPotPPA55metaG_FD_128002 | JGI IMG/M metagenome (GOLD analysis project Ga0185299, IMG submission 128002) | Iron sulfur acid spring bacterial and archeal communities from Banff, Canada, to study Microbial Dark Matter (Phase II) - Paint Pots PPA... ...
ATAGCAACAGAGCGAAGATGGTTGCGCGAAAGACCTGCGTGGCATTGAACATGAATGGATAGGAACTCACTACCTTCGATTCCTCCAACGGCGCAAACGCTGCCCGGCCGGGGGACGAAAGATCGCCACCCGCGGATATCCGTACAAACGATCGCTGGAAAAGCAATGCTGTCTAAGTCCGGTTGTGGAATGCGCCAAGCAAGAATCTTAGACTAGAGTGGCCCATCGCGCCAATCGCAGGTACCGGAAAAAACAAGGGCCGCCTCCGAGAAGAGGCGGCCCAGAATTGGAGATTTAAATCAGTTGACCGTCAACGTTAACGATGGGTTTGGCCCCGTCTGGGTTGCACCGGCCGCGGTTCCAGAAACGGTAATCGTGTATGCTCCGGCCGGAGTGCCCGGACTGCCGCTTTGTTTGCTGCTGCTGCCGCCACCACAGGCTGGCGCCAAGGCTAAAGAGCTGAGAGCACAGCCGAGAATCAGAAGACCGAGCAACTTTTTCCGGCGCGAGGCGAAAGATTCGCAGCTGAATCCCGTCAGCGCGATTCCTCCAAGTGGCAAGAATACAGCGTAGAACAGGGCAGCGTAGGTTCCGTTCGCGGGATGTCGCAGAAGCGCGACGGGGGCTGTAGTGCTTACGGTGAGTGTCGCGGGTGCGGCGGTACTGGCGGTCGCCGCCCCGCACGTAGGCCCCAATGCCACGACCGGCGAAACAGCGCAGCTCACGGTTACGCTGCCTGTGAAACCATTCGCTGACGCCACCGTAATACTGGAAGTTGCCGAGCTCCCGGGATTAACGGAAGCGGGAGTAAGCGCTGTAGCTGTGAGAGAGAAGGTTTGGGCAGAGGTGGCCTGCGCATACTTGACTATAAATCCGTCAATGGCGCCCCCGTTGGATCCTTGCACTGCTGCGTGGGTTGGGAAGTTCGTCGAAGTGGTGTTTCCCGTCACGTAAATGTTGGCGCCCGCGGCATCCACCGCGATAGCCCCTACAGCACCGACGCCCGCGGTAGCCGTGTTTTCATTGAGTGTACCGCCCAGGTAAGTTGAGAAGACTAGGAGCGACCCCGCCGAATTGATCTCGCTCACAAATGCATCGTTCCCTCCGCCGAGGGCGCTCTGAGTAGCGCTCGCCGTTGGAAAGTTAGTAGACGCGGTTTGACCTGTGATGTAGGCATTCTTGCTTCCGTCAAGCGCAATGGCCGTGCCTATGTCGGTTGCGTTGCCACCAAGGAAAGTCGAATAAACCAGAGCGCTTCCAGTAGGATTCAGTTCCGCAACGAACGCGTCAGTTCCGCCGCCATAAGAGGACTGATAGGCCAATTTCAAGGGAAAGTTGCTGGACGCTGTCAGCCCTGTTACGTAGGCATCGCCGGAAGAGTCCACGGCTATGCCCAGGCCCTCGTCAGTATTCGAGCCTCCCAGGAAAGTTGAATAAACGTACGCGCTTCCGGCGGTATTGATGACGGTTACGAATGCATCGTCGAGGCCGCCGTTGCACGTGCCATCGGTTCCGCATGTTGGTTGGAACACGCCTGCCGTATGCGGGAACGTGGGGTTCAGCGTGCCACCAGTCACGTAGGCGTTGCCGGAAGAATCAACAGCAACTGCAGAGGCGAAGTCGCCGGTGCCACCCCCGAGGTAGGTCGAATACATTAAGGCGTTGCCGGAAGAGTTTAGTTTCGTCACGAAACCGTTATTTGCTCCAGCAAGGGCTGCTTGGATAGGAGTATGCAATGGAAAATTCGACGAGGATGTGGTTCCTACGATGTAGGCTTCGCCAGAAGTGTCCAAAGCGATCGAGGTCGCGACGTCGTCGCCAGAGCCTCCTAGATAGGTGCTGTAAATCAGTGTTCCGCCATTCGAGCTGAGCTCGAATACAAATGCGTCGGTGCTGCCTCCGAAGACGCTTTGAAACGGTCCTACGGTTGGGAAATCTGAAGAAGTTGTTCCGCCTGCGATAAAGGCGTCGCCGGATGCGTCTAGGGCGATTGCATTTCCGCTGTCAGCAAGTTTACCGCCCACATAAGTGGAATAGACAAGACTCGATCCATCCGCCGCAATCTTAGTCACGAAGGCGTCAAAGCTGCCAGCATTGCTAGCGGCATGACCACCAGCGACGGTAGGAAAATTTGTCGATGCTGTTTGCCCCGTTACATAGGCGGCGCCGCTGCTGTCACTAGCAATTCCGTATCCATCGTCCTCTGCCAACCCCCCCAAATAAGTGGAGTAAGTGACCGTCGGATCAACCACCAGTTCCCGAGTGCGGTCGTAGCTGCCAAGGTCGAAATTGACGCGATTATTGGATTTGAGGACGAAGCTCGCGTCCACGAGCTGGCGACTGCCGTTCTGTTGTTGGTACGCAACAGGTTTGTGGAGTACGACGTCACCCCCGGCAGAAGAGATCACCAGGTTGCCGGATGCGTCGGTGGCCACGTGTTGCGCTCCGCTGAATGCAAGCTCAATGGAAGCGGGATCCGATGCCGGGGCAACGATGAAATCGAACTCCAGTTTGCTTTGCTCGCCGTAGTAGGCCAGATCGATACCGGGATAAACACTCTTATAGGCAACGCGGGCATACTGCGAAACATTGGTTTGCCACTTCTTCGGATCATTTCCTAGATAGTAGTTGCTCTTTCCGGGCAACTGATCAGCCGCTGTAATCTGGGTACTGGAATTTGCGCCAACCAGCTGCATACGAACGACGGCTGGCTTTTCGGAAATGCTAGGAGCAGCGTTGACCTGCAATCTCGACACGCGGCTGCGGCTGGGCCTTGCGTTTCGAGAGGACTTGGAATGAAACGAGAACACCGCATCCTGGCTGGTCAGAAACAGAGTGTATCCATTGGCGCGGGCCAGGTACTTGACTTGCGGATCGGTCTGCCCCTGATTCGGCTCGAAGGCCAGCGGGAGGCTGGCGAAGCTGGCCTGAAGGCGCTCGCGCACTGCCGGGGAAATCGTAGTCGGCTGGGAAGTCACAGAGGAAGCCAAATCCGTATGCGCGGCGCGATGATATCTGAAGGAGAGCGCTATCAGCGCGAAGGCTAGAACGGCAAAGACAGGGATGGCGCAGAAAAAATATATCCGTCTCTTAGAGGCAGATGGTTTTGACACAAGAATCCTCCTGTGATCCTAGGGTGAAACCCGACTCGCCGCAAAAAACACTCGGGACGTGAGCGAACTACGCCACAAATCTCAATAGGCCCCAATTTGAGATCTACAAGCTTGAGGCTCGTTTCAGCTTGCAGCGGAGTATGGTCTGGAACGCTGGCAATTGTCAACGAGGTTCAACATAGCAATTCAGGTGCCACAGGAGGCAAGTTACTAAAGTCACCTCCGCCGCCATCGGGGAATCAGAGCGCGGTTGGTTAACCCCCGTGCATGGCGTCCGCTGCAGCCCGCCCGGCGGGAACCGCCGAGCTATTGCGGCTTCTTACCGAGCAGTCCAGAAACTCCGCTCAACGGATTCTTCGCTCCGTTCTTATTGCCTCCAAGCGCATTGTTTAGCATGCTGCCGGCCATGCCTTTCACGTCCGGAACGAACTTTGGATCTGCGGTTGTTCCCTGGATAAGAAAAGGGATGGCATCGGCTTTCATTTTGAAATCGAGCGCGTTGCTTGCACTTACGGTGCCCGCCCCCGTGACCGTCGCGAGTGAGGGAACGGTGAGATTGATGTTATCGGCGCGCGTGCTCTCAGGCGTCGCGTGCACGTCGGCGCTGAAATTCTGAATGGTTGTATCGTTCGCTCCCGTACCCTTCCCCCCAAGCGCGGAGATGGCTGACATCTTCGAACCCAGGCTGAAGCCGGCAAGCGCCGAATTCTGCATGCGGAGGGTCCCGGTCTCGACCAGCTTGTCCACCGGGCCGACGATCGAAAAATTTACCGTGAGCGTGCCGCCTTTGAGTTGCGAACGAGGCGGCAAGATCACGCCCACCGCCGGCAGCACGGCCTCCAGATCGTCCACTGGCATGCCTTGTCCGTCCAGTTTCAGATTCACGGTGGTAGTCGTTCCGTGCGTATCGTAGTTTCCCGCGAGGTGCGCCACGGCCTTGCCCACGGTGACGTCGCCCTCGGTGAGAGTTCCAACTTGTTTCACCAGATCGTGAGCGACAGCGTATTTTAATTGCAGCGGCTTTCCTGCGGGCGATCCCTTCCGCACGACCTGTAGCTTCTCGGCACTGAGGGTACCGCTGGTCTTCGCCTCGTGGCCGTCGGACGAGATTGTGCCGTCGAAATCGGCGACGCCGGAGATGCCAGAGGCTCGGTCGATGAAGCCCGATGCAGCGAGATTCATCTGGTGAACCGTAACCTTGGCCTGCAGGGGAGTGAGCTCGGCATTGCCCGCATTGATTGCTCCGGCGGTGCCGTCGAGTTTGAGACTGCCTCCGGCCGGCAGGCTGGCGGTCATCTTGAAAGGGAAGGGGCTGGTGAAAGAAAACTTAGTCACCGTGATATCCACTTTGCTGTAAACCCGCGGCTGGTCGGAAGACCCGGCGCGGTTGATGGTGAGCTCGCCGTCGCGTACGTTGAGCTTATCCACTGACAGATTCGCATTCGTGTTGCTCGACGATGATTCACTTGCAGCCGGCTGGGCCGAACTCTTACTGCCCAGGCTGGAAAAGTTCCACTTCTCCCCATTCTGCGACCGAACCAGATTGATCTGCGGTTGATTGAGCGTCAGCTCGGTAACGTTGAACGTCCTAGAAAAAATCAGCGGCATAAGTTCGACGCCCACCTTGAGCGATTTCGCCTGCACGAAGGCGCTGTGGCTAAAGGCGGGATCGTCGGCAATCGAGATATCGTCCGCCTTTACCGCGCCCGAAAATATCGAGAGTGATAAGTTGCCGACCTTTACCGGCCTTCCCAGCGCGTCGCTCAACTCGGATTCCAGCTTCGGCCGGAATGTATTGGCGTCGATGAAGAAGGGAATAAGGATTACGATCAGGATCAAAACTCCAACGACGATAGCCGCGATTTTCAGATTGCGATTCATGTGAATTCTCCGGAGAACGTGCCCACGATTGGTTGGCACGGCAGGGTTAGAAAGTTGCACTATTTGAGCATTTTATTGGCCTTCTTGACTGGTCTTTATTGACCTTTATCAATTATCCGCCTAGCGGCGTAAAACTCCGCCCTTCAGAGCGGAGATATAAGCCGTATATAGTTGTCCTCTTGGTACGCTACCGGCTTGACAACTTCCCGGCAGATTTGCTATTCGTAATTTAACTGGACCTGAAGCCTGAGCACATAAAGGGCTGCTGTGATGGGGTTAGTCCCCGTCTAAAAACCAGACGCGTGGGGTCGGTGCGACCCTTCAGGCGCTAACGTAAGGGTTGTAATCCTAAGCGTAGCCTGAGAATCTTCGCCCTTTAGGGCGGAGAGGTTCAATAATCAATATTGATCGTCCCCAAGAAGTTCCGGGGACGGTACCGTACCGCTCTCGACCTGTTTCTGGCGCTGGGCTCGCCGTTCGTTGTCGATGCGCACCGAGGCCTCCAGTTCCTTCCTGCCTTCTTGCTTGCGTCCGAGTTGGAGCAAAATCTGTCCCCTGAGGTAATGAATGTCGGTGCGCAAGGGATCGAGCTTGCCGGCCGAATCAATCGCGATAAGCGCCTTCTGATAGTTCTGCATCCGCTGGTAGACTTTGGCCAGCCCTACATAAGAATTCAGCAGGCGCGGATCGCGGCGTAGCGCCTCGCGGTAGACTCTTTCCGCGTCGCCGTATTGCTGCATCTGCGCATACACATCGCCGAGTTCGTCATAGTTGAGGGCGAGATCGGGTTCCACTACTGCGTCTTTCAAAAACTCGTCGCGCGCATGTTCGTAATCCTGCTTTTTCAAATAAGTCAAACCGAGGTTGAAATGAACGAAGGTCAACTTTGGATTCGCTTTTTCCGCAGCCTGAAAATCGGCGAGCGCCAGATCGTATTGTTCGAGATTCAGATGCCCTTTGCCCATAAATAAATGGAACTCAGCCGAGCCCTCGCCCGCTTTGATGAGCTGTCCGGTGGCCTTTTCATCCCAGTCCTTCTGGCCTGCACGATGAGCAGCGATTGAAAGCACGTAGAGGTAGCTCAGTTGGCCGGATTCCTGCGCCCAGAGCGGCTCCAGCGTGTTTGCAGCATCGGCCCAGCGCTCCGTAAAAAAGTAGCAGAGTCCCAGCAGGTGCCGGGGCTGCAAGGCATCCGGCTGATCATGCACGACCGATTCAAACGGCGGTATAGCTTTCAGAAATTCATTCTGCCGGAAATAGGCAAGACCAATGTTCAATCGGATTCCTGCCACTTGCGGCATTAACTTCTCCGCTTGACCGAGGGACTCTAAAGCTTTCGACCATTGTTTGCGCCGCATATAGACGACGCCCAGATTCGCGTAAGCGCCACCCACCCCGGGGTTCAGCGCGATTACTTGTTGGAAGTCGCGTTCCGCCTCGGCCAGACGGTTTTCGGTCAAAGCTTCCTGGCCTGATTGAAAAAGCTGTGCCGGGTCCGCCCCCTCACCAGAGTCGGCGACAGGCGCGGCATTTCGTGGTGTGGGGACTGCTTGCGCTGATACGATCGGTGTCGCCCTAGCCGCATTCGCACAGCTCAGCAGCAGGCCCAGCAAAATTTTCAATCGTAGGTGCATGCTTGACACTGGTCGTACTCTACTGCTGTAGTGTCCGCCAACCTTCCCAGAAAATTCAAGGGGGCGGGATGCGGTCAGGAATTGTGCTGTGCGCCACTCCAAGGGCAATGCCTCGATGGTCACTATTCGTGATGTAGCGAAGGAGAGCGGCTTCTCCTCCACCACGGTTTCGATCGTGCTGAATGACGCTCCGCTGGCGCGCTATATCCCGCCGGTAACCAAGAAGCGCATTGAGCGCGCCGCGGAAAAGCTGGGGTATCGTCCCAACCAGTTTGCCCGTGCGCTGCGCAGCAAGCGCAGCCATACGGTCGGCGTGATGGTATTTGACATGACCGACCCGTACTGCACGCTGGTCTTGCGTGGTATCGAAAACACGCTCTACCAAGCTTCTTACTTGCCGATTCTCACCGACGTGCACAACGAGCGCAGCCGCTTCGAGCGCTATCTCGAGATGCTGCTCGACCGCCGTATCGAAGGCCTGGTCGTCCTGGCCAACTGGCTCTTTCTCGATATCAATTTGCTGGCGGACCTGGAAAAGAACAGCATTCCAACCTCCATCATCGGTTGCGAACTCAAAGGAGACGCGATGAGCTCGGTCATCGTCGATAACGAAGTTGGCGGGTACCTCGCGCTCGAACATTTGCATTCCCTCGGTCATCGCAAAGTCGCGTTTATCCGCGGTCCCAAGGCCTTGTCCGACAGCTCTCCCCGCTGGCGAGGTGTCCGCAACTGCGCCAAGGCATGCGGCTTGGAAATCGATTCCCGGCTGATTGTCGACTTGCCGGAGTCGCGCGACCCTTTATCCAGCTTTGAGGCAGGCCAAAAACTCACCGAGGATTTGATCAAACAAAAGCGTGCCTTCACTGCAATTCTTGCCTTCGACGATATGACCGCCTTCGGTGCAATCCGTGCGCTTAGTAAATGCGGTCTGCGCGTGCCGGAGCACTGCTCGGTGATCGGCTTTGATGATGTGGCCGCATCGGCTCTGTACACGCCGCCACTCACCACCGTGCGCCAGCCCATGGAGGCGATGGGTGCGGGCGCCGTGGACATCGTTCTCGACGGCATCAAGTCGGTGCTGGAGAAGCGCGAGGTAGGCGCTGAGCACCGTAAGGTGGCGCCGGAATTAGTGGTTCGGGAGTCGACCCGAAGCCTGCTGTAGGTCCCCAAAAATGGCTGCAGTGGCGTTTTTTTCTTGACAGTAGATACCCAATAAACGCACTATTCATACGATTTAATAAGCCATCTTTGAAATTGGGGTGGTTTACTAAACTGGGGACGTTCGAGCGAGGCCCGGGATCACGTGAGTCAAAAATTGTCGGACGCGCTGACCGTATGCGCTTGGGGAGAGAACTTGACTATGAAATCTACTCGACTGCTGGTGCGAATCGGGGTGTTGGCCGTCACGTTGTCTGCGGCCTGTTGGGCACAGGACACCGGGTCTATCACTGGGACCGTGAAAGATCCATCCGGCGCTTCGGTTCCCAACGCTGCGGTCGTTGTCACCAGCCCCGACCACGGTCTCACCCGCCACACGGTCACCAACTCTGCCGGAGATTACAACGAGTCGGCGTTGCCGGGGGGGACTTACGACGTCATCGTGACGGTGACCGGTTTCAAGAAATACCAAGCCAGGGGAGTAGTGCTGGACGTCGCCGAGAAGGCCCGCGTCGATGTTAGTTTGGAGGTCGGCGCGATCAATACCGAAGTTCTGGTCGAGGGCTCGAGCGTGGCTCAAGTCGAGACTCAGTCTTCCGACCTTTCGGGAACCGTCAATGGGAAAGAAATCTCCCAGCTCGAACTCAACGGGCGCAATTTTACCCAACTGGTCACCCTGACGCCGGGTGTCAGCAACCAGACTGGCCAAGATGAGGGTACGGTTGGCGTTTATGGCAACGTCAGCTTCAGCATGAACGGCGGCCGCGTCGAGTACAACAACTGGGAACTTGACGGCGGCGACAACATGGACAACGGCAGCAACGACACGTTGAACGTGTATCCCAGCATCGACGCCATCGCCGAGTTTAAGGTTCTCACTTCCAACTACGGCGCACAATACGGTCGCAACGGCTCCGGCACGGTCGAAGTGGAAACCAAGTCGGGAACCAACAAGTTCCACGGCGACGTTTACGAGTTCGTGCGCAACGATATGTTCAACGCACGGAACTATTTCAACAGTACGGTCCCGGAGTACAAGAAGAACGACTACGGTTACACTCTCGGCGGTCCGGTCTACATTCCACATCTCTACAACAACAGCAAAAGCAAGACATTTTTCTTTTGGTCGGAGGAGTGGCGCAAAGACGTGGTTCCCGGACAGAGCTTTCACGCAATCGTGCCATCGATGGCGGAGCGCGGTGGCAACTTTAGCGACATTTGTCCGGGTGCTGATTGTCCAGCCGTGAATGGTGTTGTGACCCCCAACATCTCAACCTTACCGGCATTTACCGCTAATCAGGCAGTCGCACAGGGGTTGTTGACGATGATTCCCGCGCCGACTGGGTCGAACGCTTCAACCTGCGTTCCAGGTAGCGCTTCTAATCAATGCTTCTTCACCGCGGCCCCAGCGCAGGACACCAACTGGCGCGAAGAACTGGTGCGGGTCGACCACAACTTCAGTGATAGGCTTCGAGCAACATTCCGCTTTATCCACGATTCCTGGCAAACTACTACAGCCGTCCCGCTGTGGACCAATCAAACGAGCTTCCCGACCATCCAGACAGCGTTCAAAGGCCCAGGCGTAGGTCTGGTAGCCCGCCTCAACGCTACTGCCTCTCCCACGCTGCTGAACGAGTTCGTGTTTAGCTATACCGCCGACCACATCATTCTCAACGATACGGGAAACTGGAAGCGGCCCAGCGCTTTCAACGCCGGCTTCACTGATCTGTTTCCCGGCAATGGTGGAGGTGTTTTGCCTGGAATTAATTTGACCGATCCCGCCGGCGTTTATGGCAACTTTGGTGAAGATGCAGGTTATATCCCAAATGGGGTCTACAATTCCAACCCCACGTATACCTTTCGCGATAACGTGAACAAAATTGTTGGTAAGCACAACTTGCAATTTGGTATGTATATCGCCGCGGCGGAGAAAAATGAGTTTGGCGGCGAACTGGCGAACGGTTCATTCCCAGGATACTTAAACTTTAACCCCACGCAGTTTCCCAGCGCGACCACCGGCAACCCGTTTGCTGATTTACTGTTAGGGAACATCGCAAGCTTCGGCCAGCAGAATCACCTGCTCAAGTACTACAACCGCTACAAACTTTTCGAGCCCTATTTCCAGGACGACTGGCACGTTACAAGCCGGCTGACTCTGAATCTTGGTTTGCGGCTCAGCCTCTTTGAGACCTATCGCGAGAAACAGAAGCAGGCGTTCAACTTTGATCCGGCTCGCTATGTTCAAGGGCAAACAGCTCTGTGTCCGCAAACGGGGACTCTGTCGGGCAACCCTTGCGCGCCGGGAAGTGTGGTCGGTTTAACTGCGAACGGTTTGCCTCTATCTGTATCCAATCTTCCTAACGGCATCGTCCAATGCGGCGTTACCCCTGGAGTTCCGGACGGCTGTCAGAAGTCCCATTGGTTTAATCCTGCTCCGCGGATTGGTTTTGCCTGGGATCCGAAGGGAGACGGCAAAACAGCCCTTCGCGGCGGATACGGTGTTTTCTTCGAGCACACAAATGGCAATGAGGGCAACACGGAGTCACTTGAGAACTCGCCTCCTTTAGCGCTCGATGCCCAAAAAATACAGATCCAAGGCTACGCAAACATTAACGCGGCAGGTGCCGCTCCGGCGCAGTTTCCTCTTGGTGTAGTAGCCATTCCCACCAAGGCTCAGTGGCCTTACATGCAGCAGTGGCACTTCGATATCCAGCAGGAAGTGGCGCGCAACACGGTTGCAACCCTTTCCTATGTCGGGAGCAAAGGAACGCATCTGACGCGCGAAAGCAATCTCAACCAGCTACTCCCCACTCCCATTACCCCGTATGCTGCCGGCCAACCAATCACCCCCGGCCTAAACGGCGCCAACTCGCCAGATTGCGGACCGACCTTCGATCCGGTCACCGGAGTACCAACAAACGCCATGACCCCGAGCGGTGTCGCTATAACCGGCCAGGCGGCTGTCAACCTCGGCGTCGCAGCTTGTGGTACCAATCCCAATTTCTTCCGCCCCTATCTGGGGTACGGAACCATCACTCACTTGGAAGAAGCGGCTTCCTCCAACTACAACGCATTAGAAGCCTCGGTGCGGCGGAGCGTTGGGCAACTCACCATCAGTGCTGCCTACACCTATAGCCACTCGATTGACGATTCTTCGGATCGCAGCGACGCTACCTTCGTGAACGCTTACAACTTCGCAGCCAATCGCGCCAGCTCCAATTTTGACCAGCGTCATGTCTTCAACTTCAGTTACGTCTGGGATATTCCACTATTCAAGAGTCGAGGACTTGCCAATAAGTTCCTGGGTGGGTGGCAGTTCTCCGGGATTACAAGCGTCGCGTCCGGTTCGCCGTTCAGCGTTGTATACAACACTGACAATGGCGGAGTAGCGAATGGCGTTGCCGGGGCCGGTTCCCGGCCCGATCAGATTGGCGATCCGCGCTCCGGTGTCGTCCAGGTTCCGGGCTCGGGCTTCGGTCCGTTGCTGTATAACCCAACTGCTTATACCGTCCCGCAAGGTTTAACCTTCGGGAACGTTGGAAGAAACACCTTGAACAACCCGCGCCGTACCAACTTCGACATGGCACTATTTAAGCATGTTGCCATCCACGAGAGTGTTGCTTTTGAATTCCGTGCGGAAGCCTTCAATGTGTTCAATCACACGGAGTTTGGCGCTCTCGCCGGAGGCAGCGGATCGGGCGCCAACGCCATCAACTCCGCGACCAACGTGTTTAACAGCAGCGGCTTCCTGTTTATCAACACCGCTCACAACCCGCGCATCCTGCAGTTGGGAGGGAAGATTCTTTTCTAGCCTCACGCGGGCATAAGGAAGACCCGGCCTCAAGCGAGGTCGGGTCTTCTTTGTGTGCCGAGCATGTTCGACAGCTCGAGGGTGAAAGTCCCTTTGACAACCTGATGGAGGTGAAGTCATAGCGAAGCGCAAGGGTGAAATAACACTCGCCGCGAGGCGGGGCCTGAAAGAAGCG
>Ga0185299_10006991_pt1 | contig 11770 bp, 21 predicted proteins | sample PaiPotPPA55metaG_FD_128002 | JGI IMG/M metagenome (GOLD analysis project Ga0185299, IMG submission 128002) | Iron sulfur acid spring bacterial and archeal communities from Banff, Canada, to study Microbial Dark Matter (Phase II) - Paint Pots PPA... ...
CGACCCAGCAGCCAATCATAGATTGTCGCGTCTCTTACGCCGATCTGGCGCGCCACCTCGGCCGCTGTCATGTAGTTAAGGCGGATAAAGTCGTGAAGGCGCTCAAGGAGCGCATCCACTGCTTTCAATTCTTCTCTTGATCTGCGTAGGCGTGCCATCCCTTGATCCCGATCTAAGCAAATCTTCCGGACCTCTCCAAACCGTAAAATTCTTACTTGCCGATAGTGTTCATGTGAGTACATATCGGCATGAGCAGTTTTACCACATCCCCTGAGTTTGATTACTATTACAAAGCCTGCCGAAAAGGCGATCCCGAGGCGAAGGCCGTCGCGGTGAGTTACAGCTCCGTCGGGGTCTTGGCCGATGCCAGCGAAGTCACCGGCCTACCTCGGGATACTTTCGAGGTGCATCAGATTTCGAAGGCAGAGTTCGAAGGTTTGCTTCGTCACTAGCTTGGCGGGCTCAAGTGTCGTCCTGTCTCCAATTTGGGTCTGGATCGACGGGAAGGTCTCTCCAATACCTGCTGCGGCAAAACCCATCGCAGACCGCCTTGCCAGGCTTGCTTGCGACTCGACAGGATCTTACTATTCCATGAGGAGCTTAAGCCGTGACGCACGAAATGCTCGATCAAATCCAGCTCGCGCAACATAAATTGATCGCGAAGAAGCTTCAGGAAAATCCTGAGACGATTCTTGCCTTAGCCCAGCGCAACCTGCGGCGGTACATCGGAAACCGGCCGGCGCCGGCGACCTCCCTTTGGCGGGAGTGGCGGACTCTCCTTGAAGAGAATTCCATCGATCGCATCGTTGCCGTCATGACGGCCAAAACCCAGAAAGCGACCGAACTGCGGCAAGCTTCGCCGTTTGCAGGCGCCCTCACCCAAGACGAAATCGCCGGGACCATTCACCGTGAAAAAAAGCGAGCTCGAACATGTTAGCCTGAACATTTCGTAAGACGCTTCTCGCCCGCCATTCGTATCAACGAGTCGGAGTAATGGAGCGTTGGAGTAGTGGAGTATTGGAATGACGAGCCTTTTCCCTCAATGCGCCGCCGGATAAAATGATGGTGGCAATAGCAAGCAAGCCGTACGAAGAATGAAACACGCTAAGACTCTACTTACTGTCGCCTTTTTGCGCACCTCTCTTATCCTCAAATAAGTTCAGCCATAGCTTCCTCAGGTTAACTTCTACCTGAATGGTGTGCTTGTACCCAACCCATGCTGATGAACCCAATTCTTCTATATACTTCCGATCGGCGCTTCGATGTTCAAAGCTATTCTGGTGACCATGGCATTCTATTTTTGCACAGCAGGCGTACGAATACTGATGCAAAACCTATCGAAATTCAATTTTCGGACGTCAGGGCCATGGAAATCAGATGTTGGTTTGACGGATTGTCGATTCTCAAGGTCGATGCAGATTACCTGCGCAACTCGCCCAGCAATGCGTTCGAACTCATTGAGCATGGCAATCAGGTTTATGCCCTAAACGGAAACGGCTGGACGGGATTCGTTGTCGGAGGTGAGAATGTCTTTTTCAAGGACTTCGACGCCGGGAAATTTGTAGCTCTGCCTTTGACCTAAAATCGCCCACGACCAGGGTTTTGTTAGGGTCAGTGGAGCTGACTTTTTGCTGGTCTAAGCACGGCTCCGCATGGGAAAGTCACGGGAGACATTACGCGACCATGAGCCGCAACCTTCTACGAGAAGCTGAGTTTCTGTTTCGCGTTGCGGCGGAGAACTCGCCCGACAAATTGCGAGGGTTGTTGAAACGATGCAGTCCAGAACGATCTCTTCCGATTTTCCGTAGGCTCAACGAAATATACGATGGCGAGAATCTAGCGGTGCTTCTTACCCTTGCGATCCGCTGTTGGGCTTTCGGGCTCGATGACGAAGCGACGTCAGTTTTAGAGCAAGCCCAAGGAATCGATCCGGTAGAGCATCGAGTATTGCGAGTCGCGCTTTTCTTCGCCGCCACATTCGGTGCGGTCGATGAGGCCAAAACAGCAGCTCAACGTCTACTCGATTTGTATCCGGAGGATCAGTGGGCCGCCACCCTTAAGGACAGACTGGAATCCGAGGGTGCATTGAAAGGCGTCAGGATGCCTCCCCTTGGAACGGAGTGGGATTAGGAGGGCGTCGGCGGGATAACCAAAGTAACCATATTTTTATTTAGAACGCATGCCTAAGAATGAATCGATAATTGTTTACCTTGGCTTGCTCCTTTTCGCCACTTCCGGCCTGGTGCAGACTGTTTCAGCCAAGAGATACCGAGATTATCTCGTAAGACTTAATGAAAAAAAGACCTCTCCGCTGGCACGGCGGTATGTCCGCTTCCTAAAGTCTGATCTCTGCCTCAAGATAGTGCGCGCTTCAGGCGTTTTCGTGGCCATAGGTTGTGTCGCAACCCTAGTCGTCATTCTGATCATCAAACCGCAATAGAGAAAACCCATATCGTATTCGCTACAAACTGGTCGCCGCAATTAATGCTCCGACCTGTTCCTATCATTCAGACATTTTTGCGCCGGATGGACATGAGTGAGACAAGCATCGAGGACATCTTCTTCGACTTAGGTTACCCGTTAGCGACACGCGGTGACGCGCAAGTTCAGCTATTACGAATAATCCTAGGCGGCAATTACGGACCAGGCGTTCCGCTACCACCATAGTCAATTGATGGCTACCGAAGTATCTGAAACCAGATCGTCCAGACACTCGCTACGCACTCCAGCAGTTGGTGGGCGGATAGGGGCAGTTTGCGGCTTTCTCTTCGGGTTGTCTGCAGTCTTAACGAGGGTCATGGATCTCGGATCGCATGCTAGCAAAACGGTCTACCAACTGTGCTCTTATGCCTTGTACGTTTGCGGGCTTTCATCCTGCATCGGATTCGTTGCCGGCCTAATGCTATGGACCTACACTCCGCTCGGCAGGGAAAAATTTACCTATCGGCCTCCCAAATTGACTTTAAGTGATCGGATAACGGGTGCCGCCAAGGGGTGCATCCTTGGGATTTTCATTGGAACTCTCGGCTCTCTCGATGTTCAGTCTCCTGAGAGAGTGAGCGAAAATGGGCTATCTGGGTATGCCTTTGAAATACTCGGAAGTTGCATTATTTGCTCCTTATTGGGTTTCGTTCTGCCATACTCACTCCCTGGACGGTGAATGGGTCCTGAGCCATTAATTAAGAAACGCTGGCGCCGGGTGGGGATTTCAAGTATGCGGGCAGGGTCCGGGTTGGCCGGCATGATGAACAGTTCGACTCGCCGCCGCAAGCGAGCTGGGACCCAAGCCCTACCCTCTCTTCTCCGAATTCTTGCTGGTCTAAGCACGCCTGCACGTGGCACAATCGCGAGGGATATTTCAGCCCATGAGCCGCAATCTTCTACGAGAGGCCGAGTTTCTGTTTAGCGTTTCCGCGGAAAACTCGGTCGACAAATTGCGGGCGATGCTCAAGGGGCATCCCAACCGAGACATCCCCGTTCTCCAAAGACTGAACGAGCTCTATGCGGGACAAAATTTGAATGTCCTACTCAGACTTGCTTTGCGATACTGGAGCGAGGGAATGGACGACGACGCGATGTTAGTATTAAAACAGGCACAAAGCGTCGACCCGGATGAGCAGGGAGTCCTGCGTCTCAGGCTCTTCTTCGAAGTAACATTCGGCTCGCCCGATGAAGCTAGTTCTCTTGCCAAACATTTGCTCGACTTGTATCCCGATGATGAGTGGGCAGCCACATTAAAGCATAGGCTAGAGGTCGAGGATAGAGTCACGCGCGTTTTCTCGCCACCTCTCGGAACTGAATTGGATTAGTCAATGGGACCAAAGGTGTCGCGATTGCGACACTGATTGCAGTGCAGGTCGGCGGTAAACTGGATTTCGTGTTCCAACGAGAGACCGGAAAACCGCTTAGACCGAGAGACATTAAGGAAGGCACCGCCCAAGGATGCCCGTTTAGAGTTCCGAACCTGGCAGCTCACCGTCCATTCATCGCATCGTCGCCGTCATGACCTCAAAAAAAGAGAGAGCGACTGAACTCCTCATACTAAGCATCTGGAGCCTGATTTTCCTGCTTGGGACTGTGGAGGAGTTCCCTCAACCGGTTCTGGCTATCCCGATGCGAAAGGTCTCTAAGCCTAGTGCGATGAATTCCCTAACTCATCCGCAGAGCGAATGCCCGAACGAACCAGATTTTACGACCTTCGCAAGTCGGGAGTAGCATGGGAGCTCCCGATCGCCAGCAATCCGTGGGAGATAACCACCCCGGCTGGAGAGGAACTGGTGGGTGTCAATTTGCCTGGCGCGTCTCTTTGCGCGGACTTTTTAGTCGACGAAAAATGGGTTTGTGGGCCGGCGTTACGGTTGCCGTTCATCCGACGAACATCCCATATGTGAGGTCGGCATTCGAACTGGTTGATGATTCCATGGCACGATTGATATTGCCTGACGAGGCACGGCTTCTCTCGAGTTATCGAGACGACTCGGAATGGGCGTGGTTGGAAGTGAGATGGATCACGACAGAAGGCACTCGTATGCAGCCTGGTCAAACAAACCAGGCACTTTGGGATTGTTTGAAAAAGTCCTTCAAACGCCGACAGCAGGTTGTCGTTTTAGCGTTAGAAGACCTTGACTATATGGCTAAAGAGGTCGGTCCAAAGTTCCAGCTCGCTCCCCTTACGAGCGAATTGAGGTGGTAGAAGTAACTAATGTCTTTGATCTATTTATCTTTGACCGTGGCCTCACAGCGTCCATTCACGATAGAACAGTATATAGCGACGTGGATAGGGGTTGTTGCCCTATTAATATGCGGCGTTTACCCATTCGCGTTTCCGCAAAAGTTTCAGAGGAATGCGATCAGAAAATATGAGAGAAGATCGCCCGCTCTTCGGCGGTTCATGAGCCTTTCCTATTTAAAATCGCGTACCTATTTTTGGCAGATCCGCATCCTTGGAGCGTTAGTCATTCTGATGGCCATCTTTATTTCCCTCTGTCTTCTGGGAGCTTTCGGATTCAAACTTAATCACTGATTGCCTCACCTAATGACTTCAGCGGAATCGACTGGGATCAGGTGATCGATCTTGGTGCCACCAGCTTTGGACGGGAGCTACAGCAACTCTGCATCGACCTTAAGAATCGACAATCCGTAAAACCAACATCTGATTTCCACAGCCCTTACGTCCGTAAATTGAATTTCGATTCGGTTTGCATCAGTCCCTTCAATGACGTCGGAGGCGCTGGCTCATCTATCTTTTTTGACGAGGAATTCTTGCCAGAGCTTTACGAGAATATGGGACCGATAATGTATGAGGACCGATAGAAAACCTTCGGTGATACAATGAACAAGGTGGATTTTGGTATTTTGTTTGAAAAGTCTTTGGAGACAGCGGCTCAAAACGCGGAAGAGAAGACGGGGCGCTACGTTCCGCGACAGTTTGAGATAGAGTTGCATGGTGCCGGGCACAGCAAATCACTGGTCACAGTACAGCAGGCTTTCGAAGCTCTTTATCTTTGGCGAAGATCAGTTTTACAGGATCGTTGATCTCGCAGTTCTAAGAGTGGATCTCGCCAAGACAACCGTCTTTGTTCGGGTCAGTGGACACCCTCCAGGAACATTTGAACAGACCTGGAACAAACCTTCGGGCAGCGGTCCGTTTAAACAGTTAATAGCAGAAAAGATTCAATTCGAATAGACGGCCACTGACGTGCGAGAGCCTTTCGTAAGAAGGAGGGCGCGTTAAAAACAATCGTTGAGTCACCTGACGAATCGAAATCCAGGATATATCCGGCGTCTTGTTCCCCGCTTGCGTTGAGACGCCGCACTCGGTCAAGACACCGCCCTTCGGCAAGAGCAATTTCAGTTGATAAACGATCTCAGCCTGCTGGTCCCCATGATCCTTTCCGGCACTTGGACTCATGAGGACATTGCCATGCCGGTCCGTTTCAATCTCGGAGGTCGAAGCGTCGACAAAGGCGTCAGCCGTGATTTCCGCCCAGCGGCGTTCGATGCCGGACCTAGCTTCAGTAGCACGACAGAGCTAACGGTTAGGCCCGTGCTTCTTCTCTTCGACTCGCATCGAATGGTCAGAGAACGACCGCCGTTTGCCGCGCTCCCGCTCGACTTCCCGACTAAACTCCCCTCCCCTGCTTGGCGTTGCTAGTTCTGACTCCATCCTCTCAAGATCCGAGCGAATTTTCTCAGCCTGTTCTGCCGGCACCTTCTCCAACGCCGAATCGAGTTGAGATTGGAAATGCGGTAAGCGTTTATCGACGACATTTCGCACGCTCCCATCCGCGTATGCTTTCATGAGACTAAGCGGAAGCAATTTCATCGGATCCATCGCGCCGGCCTTCACCAGAGCCGCACCTTCTTTTGTGAGAGCGAACTCTAACAGCCGACCGGCGGATTTCACCAGAGCTCGTTCATCACCAGAAGTGGTCGCGAATTCTCTAAGCAGCTCTGCTACAACTATTCCCATTATAACGAACTGCTTCGCGTCCTGCCGCTCGCTTTCTCCTCTTTGCTGATCAATCCCTGCGAGATTAATCCCTTTTGTCTGATACAGAAGCAAGGGATGGATCACCCGGATTCTGATATCGCCGCTCGATTCATTTAGGGCACTTCCACGGATACTTTCCGCGTCGGCTCCAAGTATCTTCCCAAGAATTTCCAGCTTTGCGCCGGGCGGCTCCAGCAAATCGATTTGACCCAGCGACAGTCCCTGCATTCCTCCTTTCCGTGGGTTCTTCCTCCACTCCAGCCTTAACGCTGACGCGAGTCGCAGTCCATCGTCCACAGTACCGATCAAATCAGCGTCTTTGCTCAATAAAGGGAAATACCGCAGCAACTCCGGACAACGATCCGAGTACTTGACCGCGTAAAACGACACCGCGTGACCGCCTACCAAGACCAAGTCGAGATCCGCGAGTCTGATCGCTCGGAAAACCGGGTCCAGTGCACTCAGCTCAAAGCCGCTCACTCGCTTCCCTGAGATTGGTGGTCACGAATTGTCTTGGATCCCGGATCAGCCAACTGTTTTCGCGCTGAACTTCCTCGGGAGTTCGCTTTCCAGACGCAATGTCCAGTCGGTCCTGGCGGCGCTGGGCACACTTCTCCAGGGCGATCTCAGAGAAATCCTCCGGAGCGAGCACCACCAGTTTTGGACGCTTGCGTTTCATGACCGCTACCAACCTACCGTATGCTCTCGTTGAAATCCAGCGATCGTCCGCCCACTGTGTGCCATCCGCGCTGCCAGATTTCAACGGTCCACACCTCGCGGTTGCATTGTGTTAACTCGCTGGAACGCACCGAGGCTTCCCCCGGGGCACCTTTTGGCCAGCGCAACCTCCCGCTTAACGACCTTCGCATTTCTTAGCTCTTCAATTAGCGCCATGAGCCCATGGTCGTTTCGGAACGTACGCTTAGCGACTTCCTCGAGCGCCAGTTTCTCGGACTCTCGGAGCTCCGGAGGAACACATCGCATCAAGGCGTTGACCGCTTCCGGTACGAAGCCCGGCTTTTCATCAACCCGGTGTTTCAGCTGAAACGTGTAATCCGCGACTTGGTTCTCGTTGAGCCGGGGCCGGTATTCCGGGTAGAGCGTTTCAACGCGATCAATCACTTCGAACAGATTGTAGTGCGGCTCAAGGCCCAAACCGGGGGCAACGCCGGTCGAGAAATTGACGCGCCATCCGTCAGCCGAACTAGTTAGCGTATAAGTCTTAGATAATTCGTCCATACTTAGGACTACCTCCGTATCGCAGTCGTCCCGTTTTCCTGTGCCCGAGAGCCAGATACACTCAAGTTGAAGAACTCGGGAGTTAACATCGCGTGATTGCCCGCGATCTCTCGCAGCCGCCGGATGTCAGCCCGGTCGACCGAGAGCACGTGTTCCGCGGCTTCAATCTCGGCGCCGGTGAGTCCATCGAGACTTAAGATTGCCTGAGCGAGCCGGCGAGCCTCTTCCAGAGGAAACGCTTCTTGAGCTCCTTTGCTTTCCAGGTTCTCCCGCACCAGACCCGGTTCGGGGCGCCGCTCGATCAAAGCAACCGCTTCAAATTGAGGCAGGTCCTTATCGGATTGAATGATCGTCCTCATGGCCTCGCTTACCTCCACAGGTCAACCGTTTTCCCGAGTGCGCCCTGTCGCTGGACAGCGGCCCTGCTGGTTCCGGCACGTACCTGCCGGGCTTCGGACAACGCGTGACGAAAATATTGTTGCCGCTCCGTGAGGCTGTTAAAACCGGTCATCGTCTTCGCGATACCAGAGTATTTCTCGAGCGCTTCACGAGCTTGTTTCGAGGTGTCGCACCGCTCCAAAGCCATCTCGATCCGGTTCTTAAACGAATTGTATTCCCTCACCTCGAATTTCCCGTCCGGGGCCTCGCGGCAGATCACCAGATGGTTGCCGGCCACTTTCCAAGACATCCCCTTTTCGACCTGCGTCTTGACGGCATAATAGTCCCTGAAAGCAGACTGGATCTCCTCCAGATGATCGCTTCGAAACAACTCTTGGGGCTTGCCGCCGTTGTATTCGAAGAGTGAGTATCCGCCCTCATCTCTCGGGCCGTAGGCGACCAACGTTTTCCCGCCGTTCGCCCATTTGTGAAATGCTTCCTTCAATTCCATTTGAGTTTTCCTCCATTTCCACTTGCGGCCACCCGAGCGCCGCTTGGCGTTAGTAGCCGTTCACTTTTGATCTTAGAAAAGGCTAAAGAATTATAGGATAAACTGCAAGATAAATTATAGGATCCGATCATGATTCGTTATTCCGGAAGCTTCGGATTATTCCCGGATGCCCCCCTCTCGGCATTCCCTTTGCGGCAGCTTCGAGGCATTCTAAGGTCGAGATCCGGGTAACCTTATGAAGCTTGAAATCGTAACAGACAACCCATCCGTTAGGGTCCTCTTGATGCCGGTAGGTTTTCGCTATGCAGGGAGAACCCGATTGGTCGCATGAGCCAGGGAAAACACCGGCAATCTGACACACCACAGGTGCCTCGCGCCGACTAAGTAAGAAAAGTCATTCCAAGAAGCGTGATAGAAACCGTGTCATCTCAATTTCAAAATCGAGGTTGAGATGCAAGTGTTCGGGATCCTCTAACAATTTCTCCGATTCGGAAGAGGGATGGCACAGGGGCCATAATCCTGCGACATGGGTAAAGATGTGCAGGGTCAAAGGAAATGTCTTTTCGGCGTGGGTGTCAGGTAACGCTGCGGCCAAAGCCTGAGCCAAGCGTTTCCTGCGTTCGAAGAAAGCCGTTCTGAAATCCATTACGAGCTCGGGCGATAGCGCCTTTTCCAGGACGGGATTGATGACAGTGATGAGGGTCGAATATCCCACGGACTGAATAAACGAGCGCGTCAGCACCTCTGCCACCTTCTGGGCGGTTCCCTTTCTCTTCAGCGCTTCAAGAGCCGGCATGACTCCTTTCTCCCACTCGGAAGCCTGCCGTTGCAAAACGCGCAAATAGATGTGCTCTCTGCTGTCGAAATACCGATAGATGTTCGACTTAACGGTGCCGCCCTTTTCCGCGATATCGGCCAAGGTGACGTTTTCTAAACCTTTTTTTTGAAACAGTACCAAAGCAGCTTCCAAAATCGCCTCTTGCCTTTGCTCAATTTGCTTGGGCTGCCTGGCACGCTGGAAGGGAGGGAGTTTGGACTTGGGCATAATTAAGGTTTCTGGGGATCGCTTGACAAGAGAACAATAGTCTCTTATTTAGAGATCACAATTCTGTTATATTCGTAAATCGGCCAACCAACAATCCAAATCATCATTCTACACTTCCAATGAAATCCACACCTCAAAACCCTGTAGTCCTTATTACCGGAGCCCTCGCCGGTATCGGGCGGGCGACCGCCATCGCTTTCGGCCGAGAAGGCGCCCGGGTCGTCGTGTCCGGCCGCCGCAAAGAGCAAGGCCTCGAACTGGAAACCGAACTGAACAAACTCGGAGTCGAAGCTGAGTTCGTTCACGCTGACGTTCGCCACGAAGACGATGTGAGGAGCTTGGTGGATCGAACGGTACAACGGTTCGGACGTCTTGATGTCGCGGTTAACAATGCAGGCACTGAGGGTAAGACTGGGCCGATCACCGAGCAGTCTCCGGAATCCTACGCTGCGACATTTGATACCAATGTCCTTGGCGTCCTGTTGAGCTTAAAGCACGAGTTGAGGGTTATGTCGGCGCAGAAGAGCGGCAGCATCATCAATATTTCATCTACGTTTGGGCGTATCGGCGCTCCCGGCGCCTCGCTTTATGTTGCGAGTAAGCATGCGGTCGAAGGACTCACTAAGTCGGCAGCTCTCGAAGGGGCGCCATTCGGCATCAGGGTGAATGTTGTCGCTCCGGGCCCGATCGAAACGGAAATGCTCGCGCGCTTCGCGGGGTCGAACGAGCAGAAGGCAGGCTTCGCTTCCGGCGTTCCGCTCAAGCGCTTGGGCCGCCCAGAAGAAATCGCCGACGCCATCCTTTTCGTCGCCTCCGACAGGGCTTCGTTCATTAGCGGAGCATCGATCCCAGTCAATGGCGGCAAAGCGGCTCTTTAACGCTCGAGTCAAAAACACCAATGGACCCAAAAATAGCATATCCCGATCTCACCCAACGGCCCCCACGCAGCATGCGCCAACGCCTCGGAGGATATGTCCTCCTGCCACGCATTCTCGACAAGGGCCGAGCCGATCTCGCTAAGAAAAACGGCGAATACAAGTTCAACTCACCCACTGACCAGCACCTGGTTCGCTTTCTCGGTATCGATCTGGCAGCTCTCCAGAGGGAGTTAGCCAAGGGCATTGGCGACGGCGAAGCCCTTGCTTGGGTTAACGCCAAAGCAAAGACGCCTCGAACTCCCTGGGAAATCGAAGCATGGTCAGCCTATATGGAGAAGAGGAGCGCTGACAGCGATGCCGAAACCCTTGAAGGCTTTGCTGAATACGTGGGCCAACACAGTAAAACCCGCGAAGACATCAAATCGTGGTTCGACGCCCTCGATCTCGACGATTACGCCAGCTTCGGCGGAAAGCCCTGAACTTCTTACTCGAAAAAAATAACAGCAGTTAAGCATCCACTATTCCTATGAAAAATCATTCTCTTGAAAACAAGGTCGTCCTCGTTACGGGCGGATCGCGCGGAATCGGGGCCGGTATCGCCAAGCGTCTCGCCGCCGAAGGCGCAAGTGTCGCCATCACTTATTCGAAAGGGGCGGACGCCGCAGCCTCAGTGATCAAAGCCATCGAAAGTGCCGGCGGTAAAGGTCTCGCCATTCAGGCTGACGGTACCGACGCTGCCGCCGCGAAGAGCGCCGTTGAGCAGACCGTAACGACTTTCGGTCAACTGGATGTACTGGTGAATAATGCCGGCACCGCTATCCCGAAGCCCTTTGAGGAAACCACCTTGGAAGAGTTAGACCACATGATCGACCTTAACCTGGGCGCAATACTTGTGACGACTCGGGCTGCGTTGAAGCACTTGCAGGACGGCGGTCGGATCATCATGATCGGCTCTTGTCTGGGCGAGCGGGCGATGATGCCCGGCATGGCCGTCTATTCGGCCACGAAAGCAGCCGTCAAGTTGTTCACACAGGCGTTGTCGCGGGAGGTTGGGATGCGCGGCATCACGGTCAACAATATTCAACCCGGACCCATTGACACTGAATTGAATCCCGCCAATAGCGAATGGGCGGCGCCCCAGATCGCTGTCACCGCGCTCAAACGCTTTGGTCATGTGGACGAGGTTGCCGCTTTGGTAGCGTTTGTCGCTGGGCCGGAAGCGTCCT
>Ga0185299_10006992_pt1 | contig 11770 bp, 9 predicted proteins | sample PaiPotPPA55metaG_FD_128002 | JGI IMG/M metagenome (GOLD analysis project Ga0185299, IMG submission 128002) | Iron sulfur acid spring bacterial and archeal communities from Banff, Canada, to study Microbial Dark Matter (Phase II) - Paint Pots PPA... ...
GCACCCGTCCCCGCTAACAGGGTCATCCCGGCCAAAGCACCGAGTTGCTCGGCACGCTCGTGGCCGTAGGGGTGATTGCTATCGGGTGGTACCGCCGCGATGCGAACGACCAGAAAGGTGATGAGCGTGGAGATCAGATCCAGGAGTGAGTGGGCCGCCTCGGCTAAAAGACCGAGGCTTCCAGATAACAGGCCAACCAGGAGTTTAAGGGCAGCCAAGCTACCGCTCGCTACGATTGAAGCGGTCGTGACAGCCTGTTTGGAATTGGACTCTTTTCCCACATCGCTATTTGAGTCGCACGGTTGGCGAATTCCAAGCTCGGGTTTTGAATTTGTGGGCAGAAGTTGGAGGAGAGAAGTTCAGGAGTTCAGGAGTTGCAGAATGGGGCGGCGGCCTTGAGCCACTCCCACGTCATTGCCGATTTCACAGGGCTATGCGTTGGGAGAACTCAAGAACTCAGGAACTCGAGGACTCAAGAATTCAAGAATCGGGATCGGCCAGTGGCCCTAGGCCTCCCGGCTTCTCGAATTCCTGCCTTGGCTGTCCTTGACCGGCACCGTTTAAATCCTTAAGTGAACGGAATTGACTCTAACCCCGAGAATCACGCCCATTTTGTAACTCCTGAACTCCTGAATTCCGCCTCGGCTTAAGGGCTCCTGCCTTTGTCTACGGTGTTATTCTTGACTGGAATCTGCAAGTCGTTTATCGATCGGTCAGTCAAATATGGGTGTAACTTTCTGTCCTCGAAGAGGATCCAGGCTGGTGCAAAGAAGATTCCTGCCACATGAAAGATAACCCGACCGTCCTGCCTGTCGATGCATGGTCTCAATTTGACCGGGCTTCAGGTTTTCGCAGTTGGAATACCCGGACGATTGCGGATGTCTATATCAGGGGGGATTTGCAGAATTTTGCATGATATACAATTCGAAAGAGGACGAGGCTCTGATCGAGACAGGACCTGTTTTGGATCGCTTAAGCAGTGCGATCGCAAACGGAGTTGACTGGCTGCTCGATCGACAGGATGCGGACGGATTCTGGGTCGGCATGTTGGAATCGAATTCCTGTATGGAAGCCCAATGGATTCTGGCGATGCATTTCCTGGGAATCGAAGATAAAAGAAAGCTAGGCGGGATGGTGGCTTCAATCCTCAACGAACAGCGCGCTGACGGTTCGTGGGAAGTTTACCACAACGCGCCTGCGGGCGATATCAATACGACTGTGGAATGTTACGCCGCGCTTCGAGCAGCCGGGTATGCGGCAGACAATGAGTCGCTTTGCCGAGCCCGGGAATGGATTTCTGCACGCGGTGGATTGAGTCAGACCCGGGTATTTACGCGTTATTGGCTGGCGTTGATCGGCGAGTGGCCATGGCAATCCACGCCCACGCTGCCGCCCGAATTAATCTGCACGCCGCTATGGTTCCCATTTAACGTCTATCATTTTGCTTCCTGGGCGCGAGCGACGATCATTCCTTTAAGCGTGCTTTCAGCGAGGCGGCCAGTAAAGCCACTTCCACCTCCCTCCAGACTCGATGAACTGTTTCCGAAAGGAAGAGAAAATTTCGATTACCGCCTGACGCCCAAAAAGCGATTTTTTTCCTGGGAGAGCTTCTTCTTGATGACCGATAGGCTTCTGAGCCGGTATGTCGAATTCCCGATTCGGCCGGGCAGGGGAGTGGCAATTCGTCTTTGCATCGAATGGATCATCAAACATCAGGATGCAGACGGGGCTTGGGGCGGGATTCAGCCCCCCTGGATTTACTCGCTGCTGGCACTTTGCACTGAAGGCTACGGTATAAATCACCCTGTTGTAGCAAACGGGATCAAAGCACTTGACGCTCACTGGTCCTACGAGCGCGATGGCGGACTTTATATTCAGGCGAGCGAATCTCCGGTGTGGGACACTGTTCTGACGCTCCAGGCCCTGTTAGATAGCGGAAGATCGGTCGCCGATTGTGAGGCTATGACTCGGGCGGTCGATTGGATTGTGCAGAAGCAGGTAACCGCGCCAGGAGATTGGCAAGTGAAAGTTTCCTCGGTGATGCCAGGTGGTTGGTCATTTGAGCGCGCTAACGATTCTTACCCGGACATTGATGACACGGCCGTTGCAATTCTGGTCTTGGCGCGCGCCCGTCGCGCTCTGCGGGATCCGACTGCGATTGATTACGCGATGAAACGCGCGATGCACTGGATTCTCGCGTTGCAATGTTCAAACGGAGGTTGGGCATCCTTCGACCGGGACAATACGAATTCGCTCCTGACGAAATTACCCTTCTGCGATTTCGGCGAAGTGCTCGACCCGCCGACAGTCGATGTGACTGCACACGTCGTGGAAGCGCTGGCCTACCTAGGCTGGACCGTTCGGGACGCACCGGTTGCGCGGGCATTGGCATTTATCAAAGGCGAGCAGGAACAGGGTGGCAGTTGGTTTGGCCGCTGGGGTGTGAACCACATTTACGGTACGGCCGCGGTGCTGCCGGCTCTGGCTACTATCGGAGAAGACATGTCGGCAAAGTACGTTCGTCTGGCCGGTGATTGGATTGCTGATCATCGGAACGCGGACGGCGGATGGGGAGAGACGCCGGCTTCATACGTTGACGATTCATTGCGCGGCGTCGGAGATAGCACCGCTTCGCAGACGGCGTGGGCGTTAATGGCGCTCCTCGCTATTCCGACGGCGCGCTACGCTCAAATCATTCATTTGGGCGTCGAGTATCTTCTGAGCACGCAGCACGAAGGGACGTGGCATGAGCCGCAATACACCGGCACAGGGTTCCCGGGATACGGCATCGGCTCCCCGCCCCGTGGGGAAGGGCGCGATAGCACCGTTTCAAATCAGGGACTAGAGGTCGGCAGGGGATTCATGATCAATTACAATCTTTACCGACACTACTTCCCTCTGATGGCCCTGAGCCGGGCTCGGTCCAGAATCTCCTGCCTGGGACGAGAGGAAATCAAAGATCTGCTCGCCTCAACGTCGTTGAATCCGCTCGAAACGGGTTTCGTGAACAATCCGCGAAGGCCACGGAGACGGCGTTACCGCGGCAGGATCGCAGCGCGGCGTCTGATCCGGAAGACCGCGCAGCTTTTGTTGTCGGTACCTGGGCAGACGAGGCGGATTGGCGAGGTGAGAGGTGAGAGGTGAGAGGTGAGAGGTGATTGGTGAGAAGTGAGAGGTGAAAGGTGGGAGCGTGTTGGTTTGCTTGGTTCTAAAGGGGCAAAGACTGGAGACTTCGCTTACAGAAGAGGGCAAAAGCTGGAGCTTTCGCTTACAGGGAGGGCAAAAGCTGGAGCTTTCGCTTACTACAAATCGGCTTGCGGCTTCAGGAGGACTTTCACGCCCTGTTTCGTTTGTGCCGTCTTCAGCGCCTGGTCCCACGCTCTCAACGAAAACCGATGTGTAACAAGGCGGCGAACTTTTACCCGGCCTTCCGCCATGATTTTCAGAGCCCGGGGCCACGCCGATGCCACATGAGCATTTGTACCGGTGACCGTGAGTTCTTTGAAGCAGATCAGATCCTGGTTCCATTGAATGGGTCTGCCGAATAATCCCATTTGGCAATATCGACCTCCGCGCCGCACCAGCCGCAGGAGCGTGTCAGCGGCAGGAGCTGCTCCCGAGCACTCGATTACGAGATCTGCTCCCTCGGCGTGAAAGAGGTCCTGGACCAGAGTCTGGATGTCAGAAACGCCGGTGACGTCGATGCTATGATCCGCACCGAGTTGATTCGCCAACTCCAGGCGCGCCCGATCCACCTCCGTTCCCAGAAGAGCCACCGTTGCGCCCGCTACCTTCGCGAGTTGTAAGGCAAGCAACCCTATCGGTCCGGGGCCCGCGATCACGACGTTATCGCCGGCCTGGACCTTCGCCACGCTCAGGACTCCGTGAATTGTACAGGCCAGCGGTTCTGTGAGGGCGGCACTCTCGAGATCGACTTCGTCCGGGACGCGATACAAATTCTTCGCTGGGATGACGACGTATCGAGCAAAAGCACCGTCTCGCTTCGAGCCGATGGATTGGCGCTCGAGGCAAAGGTTCGGACGGCCTCCATGGCAATGTCGGCAATGACCACAGGTGGAAAAATAGGTTCCCGCGGTGACGCGTTCACCTGGCTGCCAGTCTCGAACATTTTTTCCCGTCTCTACAATGCGGCCGGCAAATTCGTGGCCTATCGTGACAGGGGGTGCCGTCTCGAATTCATCGAGATAAATGTGCAAGTCGGTGCCGCAAATCCCCGCCGAATCCACCTCGACCACGACTTCTTCCGGGCCGGCAACCGGCGCGGGCAACTCTTCGACACTGACGTTCGCAACTCCGCGTGCAAGCTTTCGAATGGCAAGCATTTTCAGACCAAAAGATGCCTATCGCATTTTTTCGGAACTTGCAAAATTTAGATCAACGCGAGATTGAGAAGTGACATATCTAGCCCGCAATAAGCGTGCGAGTGCAAACAGCGTGTGATATTTGCGGGCTAGAGCTGATGCTTATCTGTAAATCGATATGAGAAATCTATTCCTTCTACCGCTTGTCGTGCTTGGATCCGTGATGCCGCTCAGTCTGTCCTCGTGCGCCAGCAGCGACGCTCCCCTGCAGAGCAGGATTGAACGCAAGATCGATACTCCCAACAACGGTAACGTGGACATTGGCGTCGCACATTACAACAGTTTCTCCCAGGAATTCGATGATCCCTGGCCATTCGGTCCTTACTCTAGCTTCTTAATTATTCGTCAAGGTGGACAATAAAGAACTCAAGAACTCAAGGATTCAAGAAGCAGAAGCAATCGCCCGGCAAACAATTCGATGCCTGCAACGCCGCGGGGAAAAGATATTATCAAACAGGACAGACCCAGGCTGATCGACGCTTCCCGACTTCTTGAATTCTTGAGTTCTTGAAATGGCACCACTCTCAGACGGTGAAATTACGCTTCGCCTGTCCAAGGTTACACCTGCCAATCCAACTAAAGAATGGCTTCGCGCCTTACACTTTGACATCACTCTACCTGACTCCTTCGAAGTCATCGGCCACATTGATATTCGATTAGGGTATACCCTTAGTATTGTGCGATTTGGCGGACACTTTGGATACGGAATCGAACGGGAGTGGCGCGGGCACCATTATGCCGGGAAAGCCTGCAAATTGCTAAGGCAAGTCGCCGTCACTTACGGAATGGATGTCTTGTGGATTACCTGTAATCCCGATAACTTGCCTTCCCGCAAAACTTGCGAATGGATTGGGGCAACGCTGGTTGAGATTGTTGATCTACCGCCTGAAAACTATCAATACAAGAAAGGCGAAAGACAGAAGTGTCGCTACAGATGGATTCTTTACTGAGAGGGCACCGAGAAAATCAGTTTCCCTTGAATACCGCCGGCTTCCAGCATCTCGTGTCCTCGCCGGATGGTGTCCACTGAGAGTTCGCCAATATTCCGGACGCCCACCGGCCAGAGCCTTTGGGTTTCATAAAGGAATGTTAATTCGTGGAGCTGTTGCGTATAACTCGACCATACGTCCTTCGGACCGTAGAGGCCCCTCGCTCTCAGCGAATGGAAATGGAGCGAGGCCGATCGGCGGAAAAGCGGGCTTGCTTTACCGTGCCAGACCGGCACGGTAAACGGGTCAAACTCGTCGACGGTCGACACAATGTCTCCGTCGAAGTCCACCAATTCGAAACAGAGACGTTTCATTTCACCGCCGACGAAGTCGAGCGCTTTAGCGAAAAGAGCACCATCGTTCGCCGCGATGGCCTCTTCTGTCAATTGTTTCAAGCCTTTGCCGGGATAATCAATAACTTGCCGAGGACTCAGCCGCAGCTCGTTGACTATGAATTTTTTACTAGCTTCCCTGCCGGACGTCGCGACAATTTTCTCGACGCCGATCATTTGCAGAATCTGGATGGCCGCCGAACCCAATCCTCCAGCACCGCCGGCGACAAACACCGAATGATTTCCAGTCGGTCTGGCTTTGAGCCGGATGGACTGATTGGCTGTGAGGCCGGTTACTGGAACAGAGGCCGCTTCTTCAAAGGATAAGGTCCGCGGTTTGACCGTTACGAATTCGTGCGGCACACTGACATACTCAGCGTACGCGCCGTTGCTGCATGGACCTCCGAGGTAAACCCAGACCTCATCGGCAACCCGGAGGCGGCCAACGTTTCGTCCAACCTCTTCAATGATACCGGCCGCATCATGGCCGAGCACCATCGGAAGATCGCCGCCCAGACGGCCCTGCCGAAGCTTGTAATCGATCGGGTTGAACGAGCCGGCTCGAATCCGAATTAAGACTTCATCCGCACTCGGCCGCGGAATGTCTCTTTGCTCTTCGAAAAATTTATCCGGCGCACCGAATTCGTTAATCACAATTACTTTCACGACACGTTACACTAGACAGAAGGGAGCGAAGATGACAAAGAGGATTTGAACAGAAGGTAGCAAAGGAAACGAAGACCAATCAGGAATTGGGTTTCTGTCCTGTAAGTGTTCCCGCTTTGCCTAAGGAATGGGGCCCGCGAAACACGCGAAAAGACGCGAAAGGGGATGAGAGGCGTGGTCTGGGAGGCCCATGCCACATCGCGCGACCCGACCTTGGACGCGGTAGGGACGCGCTCCTGCGCGATCCGGCGTGGCATGTCCAAAAACGTGCAACGGCAATATTTGACCTGTCCCTCCGAGTTGGTCCCAGAACCGTTTCCGACGCTTCTGAAATGATAACGCGGGAGCGAACTCTTGGCACGCCCCATGTTTCCTACCCATCTCTTTGCGTCCTTCGTTGCCTTCTGTGTAAGCGGTTACCTCTTATCTTCGGTTTTTGGGTTGAGCTAACGTGCTCCCATCGTCGATCAAATCACGGCTCCGGAGCGAAGTTTGGCCCGACTACAATCTTTTCCCCGAATCTTTGCTTCCTTTGCTATCTTCTGTTCAAATCTCTTTGCTTTCTTTTGTGCAAAGCGGGGACGCTGACTTCGGATTAGCCTGCGTTCAATCTCCCATTGGGATCGCTTTGCTCACGCCTGTCGTCGATTCCCGAATAATTAAAGTGCATGGGAATACCCGGTCCACTCGTTCGATAGGGCGTCCTTGAATCCGCTCCGTTAGCACAGACCAGGCCTCCTGAGCAATCTCGTCGATTGGCTGGCGAAGCGTCGAGAGGAACGGTCGCAAGGCGGTCATCCACTCGCAGTCATCGAAGGCGATTAATGAGATGGTTTCCGGTAAAGCGAATCCCGCCTCCCAGATTGCCCGAAGAGCACCCAGCGCCATGACGTGGGTAGCCGCGAAAACCGCCGAAGGCCGATCGGCCGCATGAAAGGACCGGCTCAAGGCATCGTGCGCCTGATCCGAAGTCATACCGCCGACTACCACACGAACAAATGAAGAAAGACCTGCCTCGGCCATTGCCTGGCGACATCCCTGAATCCGTTCGGCGATATTTCGGAGATTCGGATCACTAACCAACAACGTTATTTTGCGATGTCCCAAAGAGATCAGATGACGGCATCCTTCCCTTGCTGCGGCAACGTTATCGGCTGAGATCGTGTCAAATTCGCTATTCGCCGCAGTCCGGTCGACAAGAACCGTGGGGATCTTACTTTTACGGATATCTTCAAGTGTGCGGGCGCAGTCGCAACAAGGGATCAGGATCAAGCCATCGGCCTGACGCCGGACAAGGGCTCGGACTCGCTCGAGTTCCCTATCGGGATTTTCCTGGGTGTCCACCAAAAGGATTTGGTAGTCACTTCCGGATGCCAGCTCCTCGATGCGACGGACGACGCTTGCGAAGAAGCTGGTCGTGATGTCGGGCACAGCGATCCCGACCATGCGTGATCGCCGCGCTCGAAGTCCTGCTGCCATCAGATTCGGGCTGTATCCGAGAGACTCGATGGCTTCGAGGACCTTTTTGTGCCGTTCCGCGCGGACAAAACAGGTGCTGCGCAGCACGTTCGAAACAGTTGCTGTGGACACCCCGGCAGCTTGCGCAACATCTCTAATTGTCGGACGTGGATTTCCTATTGACTGCTGGCGCCTGCGCTTAAGTTTTCTTAGCATTACGATTCGGTCGTGACAGCGCGCGGTTTTTGTGATTGAGCGAGCCACCGGTCGCGAATGAGTGCGATTAAAATCGCCAGAATCAGGGTCGCACCCCAAATTGCCTCGGTGAGATGCGGACTGAATCCCAAGAGGTTAAAACCGGTCGAGATGGCTTGGAGCAGCAATAGCGAAAGCAAGAGGCCCAGAACCTTGCCGAATCCGCCGAATGGGTCGACCCCGCCGAGCACCGAAGCCAGAATAGTGATTAAGAGGTAGGATTCGGCATATCCCGCGCGGGCGGAGTTGAATCGAGCCATCATTACTAAAGCGGCTACACAGCAGAGCAGGCTGGATAAAGCGTACACGCCTACTAGCACGCGCTCAGTGTCGACCCCGGAGTAACGAGTGGCTCTTTCGTTCGACCCGATCATACGCACCGCAACACCGAAAGGGGTATGACTCAAAATCATCGCGACTGCAATTGCGCAAAGCACGAAGAGGATCATCGACGCCGGTATCCCAAGGACCGTGCCGTTTCCGATAAACAGGATCGCAGGCGGGAATCCCCCGATCACGGTTCCCCGGGTGGTGACAATCGCGATACCCTTGACGAGCGTCATCATCCCCAGCGTCACCAAAATCGGGTGGACGCGGAAAAAGGCGACAATGATCCCCGTTGCCAATCCGATTGCCAGCGCGGTTATCGACCCGGCCACGATCGCCAGCGCGATTACGCCGGTGACGGCGAGGGGCGGGCTGGAGGGTTGAATTAAGTTAGTCACAACAGCTGCAATCACGAGTCCGGCGAGATTAGCGGTTGCAATGATTGCGAGGTTCAGTCCTCCGCTCATGAGTGGCACCATCATGGCAAGGGACAGGATGCCGAGCTCTGGCATTTGAAAAGCCATGGACTTCACAGTGTCCATGGAAAGAAAACTGCCAGGAGAAAGTATCCCGAACACAACGACGGCAAGGGCAATAAAGCCAATCAGCAGCGTTATGGTCGGATCGCCGGCGATAAGGTGTATCGGTGCCGGGCGCGCTTTCCTCTGCAAATTCAGTGAGTTCTCAGGCGACATAACGGGCTCTAGCAGACTGTTGACGTTTAGCAGAATAGGCGGTGGCGCTGACGCTGAGCAGAATCACCAGACCGGTGACGATACCGAATGAATAAGACGACACTCCAACGAGCGTCAGACCATTTTCCAGAACCGCAAGAAGGATGATCCCAAGGATCGTTCCACTCACCGTTCCAATGCCGCCCATCAGGCTCGCCCCTCCTAAAACAACGGCGGCGAGGACGTCGAGTTCGCGGCCGATCATGGCGTTTGGAACAACCTCCTCCACCCGGTGTGCCTGCACCAGTCCCGCGATGCCCGCTGTAATCCCGGAGTAGCCGTAAGCGAAGCACTGCAGGCCGACGATATTGCAGCCCATCCGACTTGCCGCTTCTGGGTTTCCGCCAAGTCCGTACATTTGCCGGCCGATCGAAAGCCGATTCAGGACAAACGCCGTAACAAAAAGGACGATTGCCGCGGCCATCACAGGGAACGGCACTCCAAAGAGCGAGAGGTCGCTCGTGAACCAGTTTGGGAGGTTATAAATTGAAACGCCTCGAGTCAAAAACAACAGCATCGAGAAGTAAAAGGTTAGAGTCGAGATCGTGACAATAACCGACAGAGCCCGCAGATAGTGGATCAGGAGCGCATTCACTACTCCAAGCGCTCCACCGAATATTCCCGAGAGAAGGAAAGCGACCACCCAATGACCTCCGAGCCCCACCAGAACCGTCATCACGAGGTACTGACTGACCGCTGCCATCGCAGCGAACGAAATGTCGATGCCGCCCGCTATCAGGACCAAGAGAAGACCCGCCGCCATGATGGCTGTGACGGAATAGCTTTCCAGCAAGGATACAAAGTTACTGACAGTCAGAAACTCGGGCGAAAAGCAGGCAAACACCGACCCGAGCACAACGATGATTATGGCGAGCAGCACATCATGACGCCGAGCCAGGGCTATAAACCGTTTACGCATTGATCGCGTCCCGAAGTTCCGCCTCGGTAACTTGAGTCGGTGAATAAACTGCGCCGATACTTCCTGACCGCATCACAAGGATACGATGCGACTGGTGGAGTGCCTCTTCGACTTCGTCGGTAATCAGGATGATGGCCATACCGCGCGCAGCCAGATTATCAACAATCTGGTAGATGCCTGCCTTCGCCCCAACGTCGACACCGACAGTCGGCGAGTCCAGGATGAGAATCCGCGGATTAGTCGCCAACCATTTAGCAAGCACCACGCGCTGTTGGTTGCCACCGGACAATTCGCGTACCGGCCGGTTCGCGGTCTTTGTTTTGATGTTCAAATCGTCCACCCATCGATCGATCGTAGCAGAGCGCTTGCCACGATCGATGAAACCGAGAACACCTTTAATCCGATCTAACACTGAGACTACAATGTTATCGGCAATGGACTGCGGCATCACCAGCCCTAGCGAAAGACGGTCTTCGGAAACGTACGCAATACCATGCCGGATTGCGTCCCGGTTGTGGCGTAAAGGAGTAATCTTGCCGTCGATCAGGATCTTACCGGAGTTTGGCGGATTCATTCCAAACAAGGAAAGAGCCAACTCGGTCCGGCCCGAACCGAGACGACCTGTGATCCCGAGAATTTCGCCAGGATGCAGCGCGAGATCGATGCCGGTGTAGTGCCCGTCCCGGGTCAACTCGCGAATCTCCAGAATTGGCGGTTCGCCGGCTGTGCGGGTCCGTTTGGCGCCCGGTTCAAATTGGTGCCCGGTCATCAGCTCAGTGAGTCGTCTCCGGTTTACTTCGTGCACCGAAAAGGTTCCCACGTTTCGGCCGTCTCTCAGCACCGTGACGCGCTCGGCGATACTCATCACTTCATCGAGGCGATGGCTAATGAAGACCGTAGCGATGTTGTGAGCTTTCAGTCCATGAATGGTGGCGAGAAGCGCCTCGACTTCCTGATGGGTAAGGGAAGCTGTCGGTTCGTCCATCACCACGAGCCGCGCATCCGCTGCCAGCGCACGACAGATGGCGACCAGTTGCCGGGATGCTATGGGTAGATTTCCGACGACCTCGCCCAGCGGTAAGGAAACTCCCAATCGCGCAATAACTGCTTCCGCCTGTCGGCTCATTGCGGCCTGGTCAGCCAAGCGAAGCGGGTCTCCAACGTGCCTTTGAAAGGCGATATTTTCTGCGACCGACAAGTTCGGAAACAGCGATAGATCTTGATAAATGATCTGGACGCCGCCCCGTTGCGAGGCTGCGGGTGTCAGATAGGCGTGAGACTTTTGATCGACAATGATTTCACCAACATCAGGCGCCAATACGCCCGACAGGATCTTGATTAATGTACTCTTTCCCGAGCCGTTTTCGCCCACGAGGCTGTGGATCTCTCCAGCGTGGATCGTGAAATTGACATCGATCAATGCGCGCACGCCGCCGAAACGCTTACTGATGCCCCGCATCTCGACGAGCGCCCGTACAGGCTCAGGGGCAGGCAAGTGGCTAGTGGCTGGTGGCTGGTGGCTAGACTCGATGCTTCTTGCCATCTCGCAGTAGTAATAGTAGTTCGGCTACAATGATTCTACTCGCTTAGCCACTAGCCACAATCGGCTCAAAGTCCGAGCGCTACGAGCTTGTCGATGGTGTCTTTGGTGATTGGTTGCATTTTGTCGACTTTGATCACGCGGGTCTCCTTATCGACCGCGACTTTA
>Ga0185299_10006997_pt1 | contig 11759 bp, 10 predicted proteins | sample PaiPotPPA55metaG_FD_128002 | JGI IMG/M metagenome (GOLD analysis project Ga0185299, IMG submission 128002) | Iron sulfur acid spring bacterial and archeal communities from Banff, Canada, to study Microbial Dark Matter (Phase II) - Paint Pots PPA... ...
CCTTTACAACACCAAGGATTTCGACCGCACTCTCGTCATTGATGACCGCACCACGCTCGTCGCCAAGAAGGTGTCCGACTTTCTGAAGGAAAGCCGGGATCGTTTCCAGAAGACCATCGTTTTTTGCGTCGATGAAGAACACGCCGCGCGGATGCGCCAGGCTTTGATCAATGAGAACAAGGACCTGTGCAACGAGAACCACCGCTACGTCATGCGCATCACTGGCAGCGACACGGAAGGCCAGGCGCAGCTCGGAAACTTTATCGACCCGGAAGCAAAATATCCCGTGCTCGTGACGACTTCTCGCCTGCTTTCCACAGGCGTAGACGCCCAAACCTGCAGCCTCATTGTGCTGGACCGTTCCGTGGGTTCCATGACGGAATTCAAGCAGATCCTCGGCCGTGGCACCCGCGTTCACGAGGACACAAAGAAGTTTTATTTTACGCTGATTGATTTCAGGGGCGCGACCAACCATTTCGCCGATCCCGAATTCGACGGCGAGCCTGTCCAGATTTATGAGCCCGGCCAAAATGACCCCATCGTCCCGCCCGACGACGTAGCGCCTGTGGATGAGAACGGCGATCCGATTCCGCCCGAGCCCGGAGACGGCGAAGTGATCGTTGATCAACCACCGGACATTGATATCAGGCCCGGCGAAGACCCACCGCGCAAAATCTATGTGGATGGGGTAGGGGCCGCCATCGTCGCCGAGCGTGTGGAATACCTGGATGAACAGGGGAGGTTGGTCACCGAAACCCTGCGGGATTTCACCAAGAACGCCCTGAAGAAGCGTTTCGCCAGCCTGGATGCTTTTCTTAAGCGCTGGAGATCCGCTGAGCGCAAGCAAGCCATTATCGAAGAACTCGAAAATGAGGGTCTTTCCCTTGACCCGCTGGCCGAAGAGGTGGGAAAAGATTTCGATCCCTTTGACCTCATTTGCTACGTCGCATTCGACCAGCCCGCGCTCACGCGCCGCGAGCGAGCTGACAATGTCCGCAAAAGAGATGTCTTCACGAAATATGGCCCGCAGGCCCGCGCTGTGCTTGAAGTATTGTTGCAAAAATATCAGGATCAGGGTGTGATTGACCTTGGCGATCCCCGGATTTTGCAAATTCCGCCGCTTGACGCGATGGGAACCCCTGTCCAGCTCATCAGGGAATTCGGGACGCGAGCGGATTTCATGTTTGCTGTGCAGGAACTTCAGTCCGCGCTTTACCAAAAGGAAGCTTAGACAATGTCCGTTCGCAACACCGTCAAATCGATCCAAGACATCATGCGCCAGGATTCAGGCGTTGATGGTGATGCGCAGCGCATCTCGCAACTCTGCTGGATGTTTTTCCTGAAAATCATCGACGACCAGGATCAACAACTTGAGCTAATGCAAGATGGCTACCACTCGCCCATTCCGGCGAAACTTCGCTGGCGCAGCTGGGCGGCCGACCCCGAGGGCATTACTGGCGAAGAAATTCTAACGTTCATCAACACCCAACTCTTCCCGCAACTCAAGGAACTCCCAACCGCAGGAAGGCAGGCTGATCGCCGCCGCGTTGTGCGAGATGTGTTCGAGGACGCGTACAACTATATGAAGTCCGGCCAGCTAATGCGCCAGGTCGTTAACAAGATCAATGAGGTTGACTTCAATAATCTCGCCGAGCGGCAGCACTTTGGGGATCTTTATGAACAAGTCCTGAATGACCTCCAGAGCGCCGGTAACGCGGGCGAATACTACACGCCCCGCGCGGTTACTGCATTCATGGTGGATCGGATAGACCCCCGGCCGGGCGAAATCCTTTTGGACCCAGCTTGCGGCACGGGCGGATTTCTCACCTGTGCTATTCGCCACATGCGTGATCGTTACGTGAAAAAAGTGGAAGACGAGGAGCGAATGCAGGCGGGCCTGCGAGCCGTCGAGAAGAAGCAGCTGCCTCACATGCTCTGCGTAACCAACATGCTCCTGCACGGCATTGAGAATCCAAGCTTCGTCCGCCACGATAACACCCTGGCGCGCCCCTATATTAGCTACACGCAATCTGATCGAGTTGACATTGTTCTCACTAACCCACCGTTCGGCGGTCGCGAGGAAGACGGCATCGAGAGCAACTTCCCCAAGCACTTCCAGACACGCGAGACCGCTGACCTCTTCCTCGCTCTCATCATCCGTATCCTCAAATCTGAAGGCCGTGCGGCCGTGGTGCTACCGGACGGTTCACTGTTCGGCGAAGGAGTGAAGACGCGGCTGAAGGAACAACTGATGGAAGAGTGTAACCTGCACACCATCGTCCGCCTGCCCAACAGCGTCTTCAAGCCTTACGCCAGCATTGGCACCAACCTCTTGTTTTTTGAAAAAGGAGCACCGACCAAGGAGATCTGGTTTTACGAGCACCGCGTTCCTGACGAACAGAAAGCCTACTCGATGACGAGGCCCATCCGCCTCGAACATCTCAAACCCTGTATTGACTGGTGGGGAGGTGCTAAGCGCAAGAAGAGGATAGAAACAGAAGTCGCATGGAAGGTCACCGCCGATGAGGTAAAGGCGCGTGGCTATAACCTCGACTTCAAAAACCCACACACCGTCGCAGACGACCACGGTGACCCAGAGGAACTGCTGGCCAAGCTTAAAGAGGCTGAGGGTCAAGCTGACACCCTACGCGATCAGCTCAAGACAATTCTGGCAGAGGCGCTGCTGCGATGAACGCATCCCAACTCCTAGTCAATTTCGACGATATCAGCGACGCGTCCGACGCAATCCCGCGTCTGCGGCGCTTGATCCTCGACATCGCTGTGCGCGGGAAGCTTGCTGAGCAAGACACACAGGATGAAACCGTCGCTGAGCTGATAAATCGGATTCGTGCCGAGAAGCTGCGGCTTATGAAAGAGGGCAGTGTCAGGAAGGAAAAGTCGGCGCCGTCCCTCGCGGAGACTGAATCTCCGTTCCCTATCCCCCCGAACTGGCGCTGGAGCCAGCTGGGCGAGGTTGGCTTTATCAACCCGCGCAATAACGCCAACGACGAAGCTCAAGCCTCTTTCGTCCCGATGTCGCTTATTTCAGCTCAATACGGAGTCCCAAATAAGTACGAGATCAGAAAATGGGGTGAGATCAAGACCGGCTTTACGCATTTTGCCGTGGGTGACGTGGCACTGGCAAAGATCACTCCTTGCTTCGAGAACGGGAAATCCGCAGTCTTTTCTGACTTGGCGGGAGGTATTGGCGCGGGGACCACCGAGCTGCACGTAGTTCGGCCTGTCCTGGTTAATCCTGCTTACATTTTGATTTTCCTAAAGTGTCCCCACTTCATCGAATCTGGCATTCCGCGAATGACCGGCACGGCGGGACAAAAGCGCGTTTCAACGGAGTATTTTGCCTACTCATTGTTTCCCCTCCCTCCTCTTGCTGAGCAAAATCGCATCGTCGCCAAGGTGAACGAATTGATGGGGCTTTGTGATCGGTTGGAGAGGGCGCAGGCAGAGCGCGAGAGTCGCCGGGATCGCCTGGCGGCCGCATCCCTTCATCACCTCACCAACGGTGCGGATGCGGAAGGCTCTCGTAAACAAGCCACCTTCTGCCTCGGTCACCTTCCTCAGATCGTCGTGCGCCCTGAGCATATCCCCGCCCTCCGCCAGGCCATCCTCAGCCTTGCCGTGCAAGGGAAACTCGTTCAGCAGAATCCAGAAGATGGCTCTTCGGAATCACTGCTCTCCATCGTCCGTGAAATCCGTGAAAAGGCCGCCAACCGTTCAAAGAATTCGACCGTAGATGATTCAGATCCAAAATTCGTCCAGCACTTACCGAAAAGCCTTCCACTCGGATGGGCCTCTTGTCCATTGGAGGAGCTTTTCAGGTTTATCGATTATCGCGGTCGCACACCGACGCGAACCGCAAGGGGAGTTCGACTCATCACGGCAAAAAATGTTCGTATGGGTCATATCGCAAATGACCCGGTGGAGTTCATTGACGAGCGAGCCTACAAAGCCTGGATGACTCGCGGATTACCGCAGAATGGTGATCTCCTATTTGTTACTGAAGGCGCGACGATGGGCTTCGTCGGAGTGATTGAGCTGCAATTTGTGTTCGCTCTTGCACAGAGAACAATCGATCTCCAGCCATACCTTCCTAGCTATTCTCGGTTTTCCTTCTTCACTCTGATGAGCCCGATTTTCCAGAATGCAGTCTTGACCAACTCTACCGGCACGGCGGTGAAAGGGATCAAAGCGGCAAAGCTCAAGAGGATTCGTATTCCATTGCCACCGCTCGCCGAACAACAGCGTATCGTCGCAAAGGTGGATGAATTAATGGCACTGTGCGACCGGCTGGAAGAACAACTCACCAGGACGCAAAATGGAAAGCGCAGGCTGCTCGATGCTGTCCTCTCTCACGCGCTCAATACCGCCTCAGAGAGTGCGGATACAGCGACACACTCGCCAATCAGAAACGTTGACACTGCTGTGTCAGCTATATAAGCTGACATTCATGGAAGGTTTAGGTCCCTACATGCGCCGCCGCCGAGATGAGCTTGATCTCTCGCTGCGCGAATTTGCAAAGCGGCTCGATTGCTCCGCAGCATTCATCTCGGATATCGAACTCGGTCGCCGCCATCCTTCGGAGAAAGTTCTCGCCGAGATCGCCCGCGTCCTCAAAGTAAAGCTGGAGGAACTCCAGGCGATGGATGTGCGAGCGCCAATAGACGATATCAAGCGCCTCACGCAGAATGATCCCCGGTTCGCCCTCGCGTTCCGAACCATGATCGACAAGAAAGTCAGCGCGGACGAGCTGCTCGACCTTGCTAACCAGAAAAAGGGCGAGAGGCATCCCAAGCAAAAGAAATGAAAACATTCCGCTCCAAGTCGGGTCCGTTCTCCGAGCGGCCGCATTTTGAACCCAGCGAGATCGACCGGGTTTGCGCCGACGAGCTGCGGAAAGAGGGGCTCTACCCTAATTCGCCGGAGGCCATACGCATCGATCGCTTCGTCGAGAAGCGGTTCGGCGTCGTGCCGCAGTACGAAAATCTGCCCGACGGCGTATTGGGATTTACGAAATTCACCAAGAAAGGCGTTGTGGCCATCGTGATCGCGGCAGCGCTCGACGCCGAGAAGGGCAAAGTGGCCGAGCGCCGGGTGAGGACCACGCTCGCGCATGAAGCCGGGCACGGGCTACTGCACGCATACCTGTTCGCGCTCGACGAAAAACCTCTTCATCTCTTCGATGCCGACAGCCATTCGGATCACAAGATTCTCTGCCGGGATGTCCAGGACGAGGAACGCAAAGGCCGGGCCTACAATGGCCGCTGGTGGGAGTTTCAGGCGAACCGCGCAATAGGCGGTCTTCTATGTCCCAAGACGTTGGTGCAGGAGGCGCTGAAGCCTTTTCTCATGTCGATTGGTTCCCTCGGCGCAGTGACTCTCGACGAAAAACGCAGGGACGGAGCGGTGCGCACGCTGGCCGACATCTTTGACGTGAACCCCATCGTCGCTAAAATCCGGATCAACGAGCTGTATCCGGCGGAGACGGGGCAACTCAGGCTGTAGCTTTTTTTTGTTGACACTGTTCGCACTGTCCGCTTACACTGTTAGCCTCAGGTTGGTTTGGCGCATTCTCAGCCGAAAGGCAGGCGCGGATTCAGGCGGAAATTATGGAACTTACAGATACGCAGCTCAATTATTTCGTCAACAACCGGCTCAAGCTGCCGCAAGGCAAACGCGCCGACTTTCTCGCCCAAGTGGACCATCTCATTGAAAGATTTTCCGCCGCCGCCGCTGGCGATAAGCTGATCGACATCAAGAAGTTTTTGAAGACGGGCTCGCTGCGCAAGGGCACGGTTCTCCGCCCCAAGGGCGACTTCGGTGTGGATGCCGACGTGGCGGTTTTCCTAAACGCCAACGGCGCTTCCCAATACGATCTGGCAAGCCTCCATAGCCGCATCCGGCGGCTTGTGGCGAAGATTTATCCCACGAAGAAACCCGAGGACTTCACCATCCAGCCGCGGACGTTGGGCATTGAATTCCGCGATTCCGGGCTTGAAATGGATCTTGTGCCGCTCATCGCGATAGACGGCCCTGGCGACTATGGCTGGCAGCCCTCATCGCAGGCTGCCGCGCCGGTCAAGACCAGCGTCACGAAGCAGCTGGAATTCATCCGCGCCAGGAGGGATGCATATGCGAATTTCGCGGCGCTCGTGCGGTTGCTCAAGTTCTGGAGAAATTTCCATGACTTAGACGACAGCCTCAGGTCATTCGCCATCGAGCTTATCGTCAGCCACCTGCAGGACACGCAGGGTGTGCCCCCTTCGTTAGAGGCCGGGCTTCTGCGCTTTTTCCTCTACGTCGCGGACTCGCAGCTCAAAACTCCGATTTGCTTCAAGGAATGCGGCACGCCGAAATCTTTCCCCAAAGATCGCGTGGTAATTCTCGATCCGTGTAATGCTGACAATAACGTCACCCGGAAAATTACGGACCAGGACTGCAAGGTCATCGTTGAGAAGTGCCTGAAGGCCTGGGAGACTCTTACTTATGCGCGCAATTACGACGGCAAAACGCAAACGCTTGAACTCTGGAAAGAAATATTCGGCCGGTCCTTTGTGATCGAGGAGTAAGAGATGTTTTATTCGGAATCATTAACGGAAACCTACAGCGTAGCCGACATCGGCAAGGTGATTGACTGCATTGCCGCCGATTTGGACATGAATTCACAATCCACGGGACTTTTGACGCGCGACCTGGTGAAAAATTATGCGGCGGATGTCAAAGCCCTGGCCCAAAAAGGCTACCTGCTCGAAGCCAACATCGTGCTGTACGATTCCTCGGGCGAGGTGATCCGCGCCGCGAAATACGAAGTGTCCACCGATGCCTCGACTCTCACCGCCCAGCGTCCAGGCAATAACCGCTGGCCCCGCACACCGTCCGGCCAGCTAAGCATAGTGGTTCAGTATAGCCAGAAGTGGCATGGTCTGACCGACGCGCAAAAAGCGACATTCAGGCAGACCCTGACCACAGGTTGGACTACGTCGAACACCGACCTGTCGTTTCCTTCCTTGACTCGGTCGGCGGATCGCAATTACGTGAGCAACGGCTGGGGAGTCACCAAGAGTGTGTATGCGTAACGCAAACCGGGAAGCAGGCAGTCGATGAACGAAGTTACCGAAATCGCCGAGCTTTTTGAGCTGGAGCTGGAACTCCCGAACGACGGCATTGCGTCTTCGGCGAAGAGGCTAGTCGGTTTTGAGAACCGTTACCAGAGACTGCACAGGTCGCTTCGCCTGTTGGCCGATCCGGAAGAGCTGCGCGCCTGGAGCCGGAAATTTCATCACAAGGAACTCGCCGTTTGCGACGCGGTGTCGGACAGGTATCCCCTGGTTATCTTCGCGGGCGATGTGGGCACGGGAAAGACGGTTACTGCCGAGGGCGCGTGCGACAGGCTGGCTCGCGAGTCCGTCAAAAAGGATGCGATGCTCTTTAAACTCAGCACCCGCGTCCGTGGATCAGGCAAGGTCGGACAGATGAGCACGCTTCTCAACCAGGCGTTCCATGTCGTCGCCAAGCAAGCCGGAAAAACCCGGCAGGCCTTCCTTATCATCGACGAAGGCGACTCCCTTGCGTCCACGCGGGACACGGCGCAAAGCCACCACGAGGACAAAGTAGCCGTCAACACCATCATCCAGAAGGTTGACGACCTTCGCCGCCATTCCGGCCGCATTCTGGTATTTCTCTGCACCAACAGGGCAGGGGCGCTGGACCCTGCCATTGTGCGCCGTGCGGCTGTTACTGAGCAGTTCGACCGTCCCACCGATCAGGAACGCGAAGACCTATTTCGCATGGATCTGGACGGCCTAAATATTAAAGACCAGACGATGCGTGAATTGGTACGGCTCACCGGCCCGCGAGACTCCCGGCCTGGCCTTACCTTCTCCGATCTGCGCTCCAAACTTTTGCCGGATGCGCTTTGCCGGGCGTTTCCGAGCCGAGCGCTGACCGACGACGACCTTATCGCCGCAGCGAAAGAAGTGCGGCCCTCTCCCGTGGTAGGAAACGGATGATGCCCCCGTCAGCCAGCTCCAGCGCAACAACATTGCCCCTCCTTGGCCGCCGCGTGCAGATTGCCGGTTCGGCCAGTGGGAAAACTGACCCCGCTCTTATCGGCTATGCCCATCAAGTCGTAAGCAATCTGGTGAAGGGGATAATGGCCATAGGCGGTGGAATCGTAGTCGGGATCGGAAGAGAGCCACGCGCCGATGGCGCTGCGCCGGACGCCCCGAGTCTGCTATTTGATTGGACGGCGCTTGAAACGGCTGCGGAATGCTTAAAACATGGATTTCCTGTGTGGCCTGCCGAGTCAGGCCTGCCCATCGTTGTCGCTTCTTCTGAGAAGGCGGTATCGGAGATTCCGGACAACCGTCGGTTTCTATATGAAGAGTTACTCCGGAGTGGCCTGCTTCACATTGAGTCGATAATGCCTGGCTCCCGTGCTGCTGCTTTTCTGCGTCAGCGCCAGGCGTTATTTGGCGATGTCCTGGTCATTCTTGGCGGCGGCACCGGGGTTGAGCATTCCGCCGATATATATCTTTCCCACCGAAAGCCGGTGGTGCCTCTTGATTTGACGCTGGGTGCCAGCAGAGCTGACGGCACCGGGGGTGCGGAGAAGCTGGCAAAGGAAGCGAGAGCGGAACCTGCCAGATTCTTCCGCTTCAGCCCCGCTTATGCAAACACGGAGGGCGCGGCGCTCGCAGAAATCGCCACGCGAAACAGCGCTGCCGCCGCGTCCGATGTCGCGAACCGGACGGTAAGCCTGCTCACTAAGATCGCGCGGCCCGCTGCATTTTACGTCCGCCTTCTCAATCCCGATCATGCGAAATTCAAAATCGTTGAGTCGTTTTTCCGCGATGTCGTCGATCCGGTCGTGGCCGAAGCCGGAATGCGCCGTATTGAGATGGGTGCCGATAAGAACGAATATGCCTTCATGAACGTAGCCATTTTCGAGAGCGTGCATTTTTCCTCGGTAGCAATCGTCGATGTAACCGGCGAACGGCCGAACTGCTTCATCGAACTCGGCTACGCACTTCGTGGGGGCCGCGTTCTCGTGACGGCAGAAGACGGGACGAAGCTTCCGTTTGACCAGGAAATGATACCGTGTCACTTCTGGAAGCCCGGAGACTCCGTTGCCGACAGGAGAAAGGCCTTGGTTGATTTTTGGGAAAAGAACATCAACAGACCGCAAATTGTGAAGATGGTTTAACGGCCCGTGGAGGCGATGTGCGAGAAGCTTACATATCGGTTGACGTGGAAGCTGCCGGACCGCTTCCCCCAACATACAGCATGCTCTCGCTCGGCGCTGTGGTCGTGGACGATCCGCAAGCTACTTTCTATGTTGAGTTCAAGCCGCTGAACGACAAGTCGGTGCCCGCAGCAATGAAAGTTGTCGGCCGGACGCTCCAGGATTTCGCGCGCGCCGGCCGCGACCCGAAAGACGCGATGGCCGGGTTTCGCGATTGGCTTGGTTCGGTCGCAAAGGCGGCGACGCCGGTCTTCGTGGGCTTCAACGCGACATTCGATTGGGCCTTTGTTAATTTCTATTTTCACCAGTATCTCGGCGAGAATCCCTTCGGGATCGGCGGCCTCGACATCAAGTCCTACTATATGGGGCTGAGCGGAGGCACATGGGAAGACACGCGGTCGAGCCGCATAGCGGCGGAATTTAAGGATTCGTCCCGGCGTCACACGCATAACGCGCTTGACGATGCGCTTGAGCAGGCCGAGCTTTTTCGGCGAATGCGGCAGAAATCTGCGGAAAGCCGCTAAAGGCAACGATGGCTCTGCTGTTTCAGTACGGCTCCAACTCGAGCGCGGAGTGCGGGAAGACTACATCGAGCGTGTGAAGAAGCTCGCCCAGGCAAATAACCCAGTTCTCGCCACTCAGGTGCAGGAACTCTAACATTTGTTCGATCTGCAGAGCGCCCAAGTTGCCTCCGCGCATCACCCGCGCAAAATCTCAGCACGTATCCCGGACACCTATTGCCTGCATTTTCAGCGCGTGACAATCCCATTCATGAGGCTGGAGCTTATTCAACCATCCTGGACACACCCAGACTCTCTTAGTGGTTTAAGCAGCTGTCGAAAGTTTTCTGCAACCGATATTCTCACCGCTGAAGGCCCGGTTGACCACATCGCTGCCAGTGCATCCTCAACTACCTTCACGTCTCCGGGGACTATCGTTCTGTCTCCTATATTTATGAAAGGACCATCGGATTCCGTCAGGACTCTCTCTCGTGGAAGCCGACTAACTATGGCCCTGCCTTTTTCGTTGAGTACCATCGCAGGATTGATCGAAAAAAAATGGCCTCGTTCAATCGCGAGGCTCAAGCTTTTGAGACTTCCGCTGTACCAATGGAAAACCACAGGTCGCGAATATTCTTCTGCAAGCATTTCCAACACTGCCGCCTCTGCCCGCCTAGAGTGGATCGTGACGAATTTTGGCTTCATTTCCAGGCATCGCAGAACAAATCTAAAAGATTCCAATTGCCGGTCCCGCGTGGCAAGGCCATCACGCGCGAAATCGAGTCCCACTTCTCCGATGAAGGACGTCTTCGTTACAAGCTCCTTAAATCGGCTCAATTCCTGTTCGGTGTGCATGCTCGCTGTCAGCGGATGCAACCCTAGGGCGAGCCTTACTTTTTTGAATCGTAGCGCGTGCGGATATGCAATATCAAAAGCGGAGGGCAGGTTGGTTACGAATACGGTGAATACGCCCGCCCTTTCCGCATCTGCGGCTGTTTGCGACGGATCTGGATAGAGATCGAGGTGGCAGTGCGAATCAAGCATGGCCGTCTTCGAGCATTCCAGCTGCTGTACGCAACGAGACAGAGCCTTTGTCAGCTATCCAGCTGCGCAGCTCGTTGAGTCCTCTGTGTACCAGATTCACGTACCCGTCTAGCGGCTCGACGCGAGCTACGCTCATAATTGCCTTCCGGATACTTGCGTCAGTATTGAAGTGTCGAAGGCCATTTGTAACCGCTCTGAGATCATCTGCGCTGGCCCTATCAGAGTTGACGGTGAGCTCATCTGAACATACATCGATGCCATACTGCTTTCCGGAATCAAGCTTAGTAGCGTGCAGCGACGCCCGGCGGAACAAGCATGGCACGCAATATCCGCAATTTGTGGCGCTCTTCCGTTTCCAATCCTGACGGCGGCTTGCGTGCGAACAGGAGACGGTTCGCGAAGCCAGACTGGTGAGAAGGCTGAGATCACCGCACTGGCTCACACATTCGCCCTTGGTCTTTAGCTCCAGTGGGTTTATGAGGTCATTTTTTAGTTCGAGGTCCTTGAGGACAGAACGCAGGGTATTCAGATAAAACGGGTGCATGGTCCTGGTGCTGCACGAGCCGCTGCGAGACGGAGTCATCGGAAGATTAAGAGCGATCATTCCATTTTCCGGAGCGAGAAGGGGAACGGTTTTGCCTATTTCGGAGGCGGCATATATGCCCAATCCCAAAAAAACGAGAGAACGCGAACGTAAAGATGGCTCGATGTTTTTTGCCGGTCTTTGTGAGACTCGCACCTGAACCAGCTTTGTGCGTCCCGGAAAGCGAGCACTCATTTGCTCGTATACACCCTTCTGTTCGCTCTTCGGCCCCGGAGCGTCGTAGTGTCCGATCAACATCAGACGACTGCTCGGGGTTTTTGCGAGATAGTCGATCGTTCCGATGAGCGAATCCAAGCCTCCGGAAAACAGGGACACCGCTTCAAATGTGTCGGGCTCACCCGGTGTGGGC
>Ga0185299_10006999_pt1 | contig 11758 bp, 14 predicted proteins | sample PaiPotPPA55metaG_FD_128002 | JGI IMG/M metagenome (GOLD analysis project Ga0185299, IMG submission 128002) | Iron sulfur acid spring bacterial and archeal communities from Banff, Canada, to study Microbial Dark Matter (Phase II) - Paint Pots PPA... ...
AACGGCTCCTACGGCATCGACCGCGAAGTCGAGGGAGGAGCTTCCGTACCGTTTGCGGCAGCAATCTTTGCTGGGCGAATTCGGACGCTCCGCCCTACAGACCAGAGACATCACACTGATCCTCCAGCGTGCCACCGAACTCTGCGCGCAAGGTCTCGATGCTCCGTTTGCGAAGGTCCTGGAATATATGCCGGACGAAAAGCGGCTGCTGGTGCGAGCAGGCGTTGGGTGGGCGCCGGACACGATAGGAAACGTCGTTCTCGGGATCGATATGGAATCGCCCGCGGGCTATGCGTTCCATACCGCACAAATCGTGATCTCAAACCACCTTCAGGAAGAAACCCGGTTCCGCACGCCGAAATTATTGGCGGACCACGGCATCAAACGTGCGATTAACGTCCTGATCGCGCGGGGCGGCGAAGGCCATCTGCCGTTCGGCGTACTCGAAGTCGACAGTCCTGACGCCGGCCAGTTCGACCTTGCCGATACGAATTTTCTCGCGGGGTTCGCCGGATTGCTCGGCATCGCCATCGAGCGTCAACACGCAGACGCCGAGCGTCAGGACGCTCTCGAACACCAAGCCTTGCTGACGCGCGAGATGAGCCATCGCGTCAAGAACAGCTTGGCCTCCGTCGTCGGACTGTTGCGCCTGCATAGCCGCAACGCTCGGTCTGAAGACGTCCAGAATGCGCTCAAGGACGCAGCGGCGCGCATTACTACGATAGCGCAGGTGCATGACCATCTGTGGCGAAGCAACCAGATCGGATTCGTCGACATCGCCGACTTCGCCGGCGAACTCTGCCACAAGCTACAGGAAACTTCGCGAGGCCATAGCTTAAGCTGCAAGTTCGGCCACCTGATGATTTCAGCCGACAAGGCGATACCGCTCGGGCTCCTCATCAACGAGCTTGTGACCAACGCCGCCAAGCATGCTTATCCTAAAGGTTGGGGCGAGATTCGAGTCTCTGGGGAACAGCGCGGCCGAGACCTTCACGTGGAGGTCGCCGATGAAGGCGTCGGACTCGCGAAAGATTTCGACATCGACCAGCCTCGCGCGAGCCTTGGATTCAAGGTGATCAAGAGCCTTGTTGGCCAGCTAGACGCGCGTATCACTGTATCCACGACGGGACAGCAAGGCGCCACTATTCAACTCGACGTGCCGTTAGACTCCGGTCCCTCGTAACCAACGATCTGCCAATCTGGTTGCCGACGGGCACCACGCGTAGGGAACGCTACCGCTTTAGCCAGCCTATACGGTGCGCCGACCTGCGACCGAGTGATAAATCACTAGAACGACGATGGCTCCCACGACAGCAACGAACATGCTGTAGATGTTAACCCCGCTCACACCCTGAGCACCGAACATGGAAAATAGATAGCCCCCAACAATAGCGCCAACAATACCCAATACGATATCGAGGACAATCCCTTCACCCTGCTTGTTAACGATTTTGCTGGCGATGAAGCCCGCAATAAGACCGAGAACAATCCAACCAATAATAGACATTCGTTCCTCCCGTTGCCGCCGACTTCCGCTCTAAAAAGTCTGTGCGGCCAATAAATCGCTAATTTGATAGAAGGTTCCATGGAGAAAATAAAAAGTTCGATTTTAGAGCCGTAAGAAAACGGCCCGCCGAAGCGAGCCGTTCTTTGATGTTCAGCGAACGCTGCCTCCGTAAAGTTGGCGTTCTTTGCGCACTTCGTCAGCATCGTAGGGTTTACTGGCCGGGTCAAATGTCTTCCAGCCAGACGTTTGCCAAGCTGCACTGCGGTCCCGTAGGTTAACAGCGGACTGGTTGAGGATCGCATCAAGCCGTGTACGATCAGCATCCGGCACTCGCGCCGAAACTAGCGTACCTCCGCGTCGAACGCCTTCGGCATACAGGGATGCGTCTTCCTTGGATACGCCTGCTTCCGTCAGGGCACCTACAATGCCGCCTGTCGCTGCACCAGCAGCCGCGCCCGCTGCTGTTGCCGCAAGCCAGCCGGCCGCAACTACCGGGCCAAGACCCGGGATCGCGAGTAAGCCAAGGCCCGCCAACAGGCCCGCTGCACCGCCGACCCCAGCACCAATGCCCGCACCTTTGCCAGCACCTTCGGCGCGATCATCAACACCATCGTGGTCGCGGTCCACTTTCTTGCCGCTGCCGTACCAGTTGTCAGAATTGTTGGCCACGATGCTGATTTCGGAGTGAGGAACCCCGGCCGCCTCAAGGCCTTGAACAGCTCTTTGGGCATCGGCGTAATTGTCATAGAGACGAGAAATAGTAACCGTCATTTCGAGTTCCCTTCGTTACTTTGCAGTGTTGACGTTGCCTTGAAAATCGACGCTGACGTTGGCGGATGCGCCGCCTTTGCTGGCCTTGCCGCGCCATACGCCATTGTCGTCTTTCTTGAGTTCACTGACATTGGTGTAGCCCGCACCCTCAATCTTTGATTTGGCCTGGCCTTCTGTGAAGCTGTTTCGGCCGGCAACAGGCGCGTTTGAATTGTTCTGTCCCGAGCTGTTCACAGCGTTGTTGTTAGGACTAGATTGAGCGGGCGGGTTTTGCGCCGAAGCAGCCGTCGCGGCGATCAGTCCGGCGACCAGAATAAGAATCGAGCGTTTCATTGCGTTCCTCCAATGGTTTCAGAACGCTCGTAACCTCCCGAAGAGAATAAGGTTCCGATATTCGTCAACCGGCTCTTTGATTGCATAGTATCTCCCGCAGGAACGTTCGCCCTGGCCCGAAGTTGACCGGGCGGGCCACGCAGGCCCGATGAAAGGATTTCGCTATGAGTGGAAACACCGATAAGGCCGCCGGGATGGCCAACGAAGCCGCTGGCAAAGTTAAACAAGGCGTCGGCAAAGCCGTAGGTTCGGACAAAATGCAGAGTGAAGGTGCCGGACAGGAAGCCAAGGGCGACGCACAGCAGCTGAAGGGCGATGCAAAGAATGCCATCAAGGATGGCGTCAATAAAGTTGCGGACGCGGCAAATAAAAAATTTTAATGGATGGCAAGGTCGGCTCCTGACAGCCGACCTTCGCCCATTAGCCCGTCTGGTCGGCTGCAGATGGCCGACCGCCTGCCCACGGGACGATTTTGTTACGTAGGGCAACAAACCAGTTCCACGATTTGGCGAACCATCGCAACGTCATTAGCTTGGGCTTAACCACCCTAAAGAGTCGTTCCACGAACAGCAAACTCACAGCGTAAGCCCAATCAGCATCCCGGTGCCGGAAAGCCAATGTCCTTCGCCAGCAGCCCATACTGCTATAAGTTTTATTGGTTCAACTAACGTCGCGGGCACCAACAGCACTGCCAGAGACTGACGATCAAAATCGGTTTTACATTAGAGACGTAGTACAATGCCGCAGATTGCCCGCACACGCCGACGAAGAGTGACCGTTCTTGCGGGTGCGCGTCGCTGGGTCCTGACGCCATCCCCGGTGCCAGCCGCCATAATAGCGCGGTCCACCATAGTAAGCGTAGGTTGGACGATAAACTCGCCGATAGCCGTATCCATAACCAGAGTACGGCGCATATCCACCGTAGTAGGCAGGAGCATAACCGCCATAGTACCCTGGAGCATATCCGCCGTAGTAGCCATATCCGGGGCCGTAACCGTAGGCGTTCGACGCGATGCCGCCAATCAAAGCGCCGCCAATTAATCCGCCAGCAAGGCCGGGGCCGAAGCCCCGCGCTTCCGCGGGCGCGGGTGTTGCCACTGCGTTACAGCCAGCGTCCCGGCTATGGCAATCAACGCCACTCTTTTCATGATCCAAATCCCTTCGTGATCTTTCGTAATTACCAACGAGTAGTGACCGCGAAAGTTGCTGGAAATTGGTGTCCGCGCTAGGTTTTGGGACTTCGGCGAAAGGCAGCCACAAGGGATTTTGGGGAGCAGCGAAAAAACACCAACTTTGGTGTCGGAACGATTCGTCCGTGATCGTCTTGAATCCAGGATTCTGTTGCGTTTTTGGAGTCTCTCATGGCCCCCCGCGCCAATTGGAAGGGCTTTTTGCGCCTTTCCCTCGTTACCTGCCCGGTCGCTTTGTATCCAGCCACCTCCGATTCCGAGAAAATCAGCTTCAACCAGATCAATCGAAACACCGGTCACCGTATCAAGTACATGAAGGTGGACGCCGATACGGGTGAGGAAGTCTCCAGCGAAGACATCACCAAGGGCTACAAGGTTGATACCGACACTTACGTTGAGGTGTCGAAGGATGAGCTGGAAAACATCGCCTTGGAATCCACACGCACGATCGACATTGATGAGTTTGTCCCCAAGAGCAGCATTGATCCGCGCTATCTCATCCGGCCGTACTACCTGGTCCCCGACGGCAAGGTCGGCCATGACGCATTTGCGGTGATCCGCGAAACCATTCGCAGCATGGGCAAGGTTGCGATCGGTCGGGTCGTCCTGACCAGCCGTGAGCACATCATCGGATTGGAGCCTCTGGAAAAGGGCTTGATGGGTACGCTCTTGAGGTATCCCTACGAAATCAAGGACGAGAAAGAGTATTTCGACGAAATTCAGGATGTGAAGGTCACGAAAGACATGCTCGACTTGGCAAAGCACATCGTCAATCAGCGGGCAGCGGACTTTGATCCGAAGAAGTTTGAGGACCACTACGAAGAGGCCCTGACGGAGCTGATCAACGCTAAGCGCAATGGTAGGACGGTGGCCGCCAAGTCGCGCCCGCGGGGTGACAATGTGGTGGACCTCATGGATGCCCTGAAAAGGAGCATCACAAACGAGACCGTCCCCAAAGGTAAGAAGGCCCGTAAGGCTTCCGCAGGTCAAAAAGAGATGCTTCTCCCGATCGAGGGAAAGCGGCGCGTCGAGAAAAAGAAAGCGGCCAAACCCGAGCGATCAGCAAAGCGCAAGGCTGGATAGGCCAACCAATATTCGCAGGCGGCGCAACAACGCTTACCGGCTTGATCGGCCACACGGCGACATCTGCAGGATAGAAAAGCGGCCCGCAGGTGCGGTTTACAGGGGGCGGCGGCAGCGTGCAGCAGCTGTGAAACACTGATGTCCTGCCGCTTCGCGTATGCAAAGGCGGCTGCGAGAATTAGCGCGCTTGAGAAGACCTACCGACGTGATCCTGCCCAAAACTGGTTTTCCAGCCTCTTCCACACGATGTGGCCGGGACGAAGCAATTTAGCCTGATCGATCCTACCGGGAGTGCAGCGATCTTCCATGAGCCGCTCCGCGCCGCAGATGGATTAGTGCAATGTCTCGGCAGCCGCTTCGTCAATGGCCGCCATCAAATCACGGGTCGCGGATTGTTGGACCATGTGACCGGCTCCGCCGATGCGGTGCAATTTGCTCTGCTTGACTTCGTCATGCAGCCTGCCCGATTGCTCGTCGATATCGATCAAACGGTCATCTTCGCCCGCGATTATGATCATCGGCATCGCAAGCTCCTCATAAGTTTTTGAAAACGCAAACGCCGCGGGGATCATCAGAGCGGTTTCCGCTGCGCTGGCGCGGATCTGCGATGGACGGACCGCCATTTCCTTGGGAAAGCCAGCGAATTTCTCGGGGACAGAGCGCGGCCCGAACATCTTGCGTAACATTGCGGGCCACATCAACCTGCTGACGATCGGTGCGATGGTGAAACTGACGATATCACCAAGTCCCGGTATCGCAGGTGCCGACAGGGCGACAACATCTGTGCGAGCAGTCGGAAAAAAATACCCTGACGCGAGCACCAAAGCCTCGACGAAAGCCGGATGCTTTATTGCCAGCGCGACGGCAACCGATGCTCCCCACGAATGCCCAAGTACAATCGCTTGCTGAACGTGCAGCCGATCGAGTGCCTTGATGAACAAATCTGCTTGTGCCTCCGGGGTCCAAACCACCTTCCGTGGCCGCAAGCTGTGTCCAAAACCCGGACGGTCGAACACGATGACTCTGTAATTCTCGGCCGCCAGATCGATCAGGCCGCTCGATTCGAAATCTTGGATCATGCTGCCGTTGCCGTGAAAGAGGACCAGCGGCCGGCCATTGCCGCGTTCCACGTAGTGCAGACGAACCCCGTCGATGTCGATGAACCGCCCCTGCGGGGGATTGTCGCGCTGCGCCTTCTCGGCGAGCTGCCGGTTTACGATCGCTGTCGCCGCCAAAATGCCAGCTGCCGCAGCGACGGACGTTGTTACGGGATATCGCCTGAAAACAGCGAGACAGTTTGAGAGAAATGAGTGGGATCGTGCTTGCGGAAGGGCCATGTTGCAATACCTTAGATTGGCCTGCACGATGACCCAGACATATGAGAAATGTTGCAGCTCAAGAAGAACAGGTGAGTCGAGTTTTCGTTCCAGTTATCGCGAAGCGGCGCGGGAACAGGGCCACGTTGAAAGAGTAAGAGTCTTCAGTGTGCGTGAATCTCGAGCCTGAATTATTGCGCTTGAGAAGCCTTATATTCTTCTACCGGGACAACGTTAACAAAACGAACCGCCCGCTTCAATACAGCCTCGGCGACGATGGCGATGTGCCATGAATACTTCCTCTGGACGTCATCAGCGCCTTCTGCGCAGACCGTGAGTATGTTTCTATCGAACTGTAAAATTTCAAAGCCCGTAAACAGGCGGTCATATTCCTCTTCGCCCAAAAAATATTTGAGCTTGGCCTCAATGGCCTGTTGCTGAAATTGGTTCATGGCACAATTGTGCTTCATTTCAACACCGCTCCTTTCGTTCCAGGAGGAGTCGCACTCGCTTTATCCACATAAGAGAACTCTCAGTGAGTAGAACAGAGGGCTACGTCGGCGGAAGAATTAAAAGGGGCAAAGCATGTATCTGGCGAGACAATTCCTCCAAGCCGAAATCATTTGGAATTTTTGGAGATTGCCGAGTGTAAGGGAATACTCGGAGTTTTTTGCGGTCTCGGCGCTTCTCTCAAACGTGCCAACATCGGCGGTTCACCGCCGAAATCTCACGCAGCGGCCGTTGTAGACGTTTCCTGCTTGGGGGCAGCGTGACGTTGGTCTTCCAGTCCCGTAGCCTCGATACATAGCTTGACCGCTTCGCCTAGGCTCGTGGCAACGAGGTCGGCTTTCGCGCCTTCCCGTAATAGTTCCAACGCCGCTGTGTCGATGTCCTTGACCCAACAGCCCAGGATAATTGTTGCCTTTGGCAACTTCCGCCTTAGGCGCCGCACGGAATAACGCATGTGAGCCGGTCCGCTAGCATCGAGATAGAGCAGGCAGACGATCGCAACACCTGCGGTCTCAAGTCGGAAGACATTCGTCGTAGAGAGCGCTTCTGCCCCTTCGACCCGCGCCGCCAGACCGTGTGCCGTCGAGAGCTGAGCCAGCATGATCGCCGCCGCTTCATCGATGAGACTACGTCCGGCCACGCAGAGGACGGGATGTTCACCTTGCCATTCGGGCGGTAAGTCTTCTTTGCTGAGAATAGGCAAATTTTCATGCGCGGCATTATCGGCCACGGTATCTACCGCAGAAGATGCTTCTGCGTCGGTCGTTAAACCGACTTTCGCCGGCGGCCGGTCATCCTGGTCGGAAAGGTCGCTGGCAAATTCGGTGACGGCATCTCGAATCTTTATGAGACGCTCTTGATCAAGCGCGCCGCGCTCAGCATCAACTTGCGCCAGCTGCAAACCCTTCAAAGCGACCTCATCATAGTAAGAAGCAAGGGACCGTTCCTTCAGGAACTGTTCAGCCTTTTCGGCGGCTTCCGTCGGATCACCTGCCAGCATCCGCTGATAAAAGATTTCGGGAGGAGAGAGAGCTGGTCGGTCGCCAAACATGACGTCAAGGAATTCCAGGCGTTCAACGTGACGCCCGAGCACAACAAGGCACACCGTTAGAGGCGTAGCGAGGACGAGCCCGATGGGACCCCAAAGTGCCGTCCAAAACGTCGCCGATGCGACTACAGCAACGGGAGAAAGCCCAGTACTGCGGCCGTAGACCATCGGCTCGATGACATGGCCGACGACCGGCTCCACAACGACAAAAAGCGCAAGTGTCCACAGAAGCATCGACCAGCTGGGATCGACGGCTGCCGCGAGAGCGAGGGGGAACGCTGCCGCAATGACGGCGCCTATGTATGGTACGAAGCGGAGCACTGCTGCCAGGATGCCCCACAGGATCGCGCTTGGAATGCCTATGAACCAAAGGCCTATCCCAATTACCACTCCAAAGGCGCCGTTCACAATAAGCTGAGTCAGGAAAAGTCGACTAAGGCGCCCCGCCGCGTCGTCAAGCGCCGCTGTCGTACGTTGGAGGTCATATGAGCCCGCCAGCCGAATGATCCGGTTACGAAGATCTTCGCGCTGAAGCAGAATGAAGATGACGAAAATGATGATGATGCCGGTTGTCGCGAGCGGATGAACGAGCGGGGAGATCAAGGTTCGCAAGCTCTCCAGCGCACCAGGATCCGGCTGGCGAACTTCTACCGGAACCGGCGTCTGTGGTGGCGGCACATTCGGACCAACAGTCGAGCTTGGCACTTGCGCAGATGCGGCGTCTTTCGGCTTATCCAGTTCTTTGCTGAGATCCTTCAGCATGTCGGAGGCGCGTACCAGCGTGCCTCTGCCAGCTTTTGTATCCCGAAAAGATTGGATCTTCTCGCTTATCGTCGACTGATACCGTGGGAGATCTCCGGCGAGCTGCGTCAGTTGGGTGGCGAGAAGACTCCCCATCGCAAAAATGAGCGCGAAGGCAAGGATAACCACGCTCACGACCGCCAACCCGCGCGGCACACGGATACGTTGCAGCATTGCGATCAGCGGTGCCAGCACGAAGCTGAGCAGAATCGCCAATGCAATGGGCACGAAGATCTCACGACCAAAATAGAGCATCGCGATAATTATGACAGCGAGGATCGCAGTTGCCACCGCGCTGAGCAGTGCCAGAAGTTCTTCAGTGGTACGCGCTTTGAATGGTTGCCTGATCACAGGCCTCATCTGTTTTCCATAACCTGGGTCGGCCCTGGCGTCCAAATCGATCCATGCATAACCGAACCTCAGCAGACAGCAGGACTTACCACTGGGGTTAACCGCGGAGATGGTTGATAGTTCCGCGATTAACCTGCGCCCTCTTGCTCGAAGCACTAATCACTTAAAGCCCTGAAGTTGCGTCGCCTCTCTCGTCGTTCGTCTTCGGAACGAAGATGACTACCAGCGATTGTTTTTGAAACCCCGTTCTGGAGATTAGACATGATAGGCAGTCACGAGACGGCATATCTTGAACATTGCAGAAAATACGCGATGCAAGTGCCAGCCTGATCCCGCCCCAAGGCGACCGCTTGTGGCCTAGTCGACGAGTAGGTAAGGGCCGGTGCCCTCGGGGCGACGCTCGTTGTGGAGTGAGGGCCCTTTGCGAAGAACAGCCGGAGCATCGAAATTGACGTGAGCCTCGGTCATGCTCCTTTGGTTCCCGTTAAACTGCACGGCTTGTCGATTTCACTTCCCTCGATGGGACAATAAATTTCGACGAGCCTGTGGCGGACTTCAACCAAACCTTTCAAATGGGGAAGGCAGAGCGGAACAATTCGTGCGCGTCGCGCTTACCTTTCGGATTTGAGGTGAGCCAGCGATGTTATTGCGTTCATTTTTTTTGATTGTATCAATAGGCTGCTCGGCGGCCACCGCGCTTTCAGCCGTATTCGCGGAAACTGAACCGAAGTCTATGGCCCGCCAGAGCCTCAAAAGTCCATCGCAATTTGAATCGATCGCAGACCAGGCAGAACGGTCGCGCGCGATTTTTGCCGAGATTGGAAAATTATTGACGCATCCGCGGTGCATGAGCTGTCATCCCGCGGGCGATCACCCGCTCCAGGGTGCCGACCACCACGAGCATATGCCGCGAGTCTGGCGCAGCGACACTGGACACCTCGGCACCCATTGCGAAGAATGTCACACCGACAACAATGTCACCTTGAGCGGGTCCGCCACTTATCAGAGCATTCCGGGAAATCCACGTTGGGGTCTGGCGCCACTATCGATGGCCTGGGAAGGCAAAACTATCGGTGACATCTGTCGCCAACTCAAAGATACCACCCGCAATGGCGGACGCGATCTAGCGATGTTGCAGGAGCATGTCGCCAAGGACGATCTGGTGGCATGGGGATGGAACCCCGGAGCAGGCCGCGAACCCGCTCCGGGAAGTCAGGAATCGGCCGGGGCGTTGGTCCAAGCCTGGATCAGCAGTGGAGCGCAATGCCCGTAGTCCTGAGTGATCGCAGCGGCAGAACAATGGAGTAGCAAACATGCCGAAAGAGAATGATCTCGAAGGTCAGCAGGATCTGGGTGGCAAGCATGGCGGGCAGCAAGGAATGCCAAAGGCTGCCGACAGACCCCGACACAACCAAGCTAGTGCGCGGGATCGCGATCGTGACCGCGCGGTTATGAAGGAGCGTGAACCGGATCGTGACCGCACCACGGTGATTAAGAAAGAGCATAGTGACGGGGACGAGAGTAAAACCGTAATCCATCACGACCGTGATTAACGGAAAGGGCGCTTAACCGGGCCTTTTTTTATCGCTGCTTCGAAGCCTGGAACCGGACTTTTTCAGGAACTGTTGGAAACGAATCGTCGAGTCGGTAGTTCAATAAACCGGCACGAAGTGACAGGAACGACGACTATGAACGAAGTCCCCCAGTTGGCATCTGCAATGCTCGCTTTAGTTTTCGCGGCAGTGATGTTAGTCGCGGCCCAACTGTTCGTCGAATATCGATCAGCGAACAATGCGTTTACGCCGGCCGTCGTAAAGTCCGCCACAAAGCCACTTCAAGATCTCTAGATTTACAAGTTAACCGCCCGGCCTTGTATAGTATCGAAACCGCCTTAGCAGCCACGATACATATAGGTGCAACTCTCCCCACGTGAAATGGAACGAAGGCTTTCGGATACTGTTGATCCGTAGCAAGGTCATGCCGTCATGCACCGTACCAACCGTCCGCCGATCCGAAATAAGATCAATCTAGCGGAGCCAGCCCAACTCCGTGCCCGGGCCCGGCGGCTCAGCCTATCCGCCGATGCGTTGCAAGCCATTATCGACAGGGTGGGTAATTCCGCAGCGGCCGTGACCAAAGAGGTCGAACTTCAGCGGGCTGCTGACCAGACATCGGCGATTCCGAACCTGCCGTCAGCGTGACGGTCACGTGATTGCTCGCTTGCGCAGCATCCTAAATCTCATTCGCAAAACCAAATCTCCCTCGTAAAACAAAGTCACCCCGCCAACAGGCGGGGTGACTTGTTTATTCGGTCAGTTATACTTGAACTGCGGCATCGCTTTCAGCTGGTCCTTCGTTGCGTTGAGGACCGCATGATCGGGATACCATTTCTCATCCGATGTACGCTCGGGTCGATTGGCGCGATTGGCTTCGCCTGTAGTGGGGTTGTTGGCACCGACCGTGGATTTGTCGGCCGGAGTTGTCGCCGTCGATGAGGTGCGAACGGGCTCATTGAGCCATCTCAGCTTCTCCATCGGCACAGCAACATAGTGTTCACCCATGCCAAGAAAGCCGCCGACGCCCAGGATGACATTTTCGACTTTGCCGGACTTGTCAACAATCAGCTCTTGGATGTCGCCGATCTTCTCGTTGTTGTCGTTGTACACGTTGACACCGATCAACTTAGAAGAACGCCACTGGCCATCTCGGTGAACAGCGGTGTTGATGTTCGAGCGATCCGGGGTGGCCGTCTCCGCGAAAGCCGCGCCGCTCAAAAGCGCGGTCCCGAGCAACGCTGCAGCCAGGTACTTCGATTTCATTTTTAGTCTCCAGTGTGAGATTGATAGCG
>Ga0185299_10007001_pt1 | contig 11754 bp, 8 predicted proteins | sample PaiPotPPA55metaG_FD_128002 | JGI IMG/M metagenome (GOLD analysis project Ga0185299, IMG submission 128002) | Iron sulfur acid spring bacterial and archeal communities from Banff, Canada, to study Microbial Dark Matter (Phase II) - Paint Pots PPA... ...
GGCCCAGGCGATGGTCCGCGAGGGCCTGCGCAACGTGGCCGCCGGCGCCAACCCGATGGCCCTCAAGCGCGGCATCGAGTTCGCCGTCGAGAAGGTCGCCGCCGAGCTGCTCGCCATGGCCACCGAGGTCGAGACCCGCGAGCAGATCGCCTCCACCGCCTCCATCTCCGCCGCCGACCCGGCGATCGGCGAGCTCATCGCCGAGGCGATGGACAAGGCCGGCAAGGAAGGCGTCATCACCGTCGAGGAGAGCAACACCTTCGGCCTCGAGCTTGAGCTCACCGAGGGCATGCGCTTCGACAAGGGCTACATCAACTTCTACTTCGCCACCGACATGGAGCGGCAGGAGGCGGTCCTCGAGGACCCGTACATCCTGATCGCCAACTCCAAGATCGCCAACGTCAAGGACCTGCTGCCGATCCTCGAGAAGGTCATGCAGTCCGGCAAGGCGCTGCTGATCATCGCCGAGGACGTCGAGGGCGAGGCGCTGGCCACGCTGGTGGTCAACAAGATCCGCGGCACCTTCAAGTCCGTCGCCGTCAAGGCCCCGGGCTTCGGCGACCGCCGCAAGGCCATGCTGGGTGACATCGCGATCCTGACCGGCGGCCAGGTCATCACCGAGGAGGTCGGCCTCAAGCTCGACTCCGTCGGCCTCGACCTGCTCGGCCGGGCGCGCAAGATCGTCGTCACCAAGGACGAGACCACGATCGTGGACGGCGCCGGCGACGCGGACGCGATCGAGGGCCGCAAGTCCCAGATCCGTGCCGAGATCGAGAAGTCGGACTCGGACTACGACCGCGAGAAGCTGCAGGAGCGGCTCGCCAAGCTGGCCGGCGGCGTGGCCGTCATCAAGGCCGGCGCGGCGACCGAGGTCGAGCTCAAGGAGCGCAAGCACCGCATCGAGGACGCCGTTCGCAACGCGAAGGCGGCCGTCGAGGAGGGCATCGTCGCCGGTGGCGGCGTGGCGCTGCTGCAGGCCGCGACCAAGGCCTTCGAGAAGCTCGAGCTCGAGGGCGACGAGGCGACCGGCGCGAACATCGTGCGGCTGGCCGTCGAGGCCCCGCTGAAGCAGATCGCCGTGAACGCCGGCCTCGAGGGCGGCGTCGTGGTCGAGAAGGTGCGCAACCTGGAGCCCGGCTGGGGCCTGAACGCCGCGACCGGCGAGTACGTCGACATGCTGGCGGCGGGCATCCCCGACCCGGCCAAGGTCACCCGTTCGGCCCTGCAGAACGCCGCGTCGATCGCCGCGCTGTTCCTGACCACCGAGGCCGTCATCGCCGACAAGCCGGAGAAGTCCGCGGCCCCGGCCGGCGGCGGCATGCCCGGCGGGGACATGGACTTCTAGTCAGTCCCAGCGTCAGGCTGCGGTACCGGGGGCCGGGGTCCGCTGTACGCAGCGGGGGCCCGGCCCCCGCACCCCCACGCCAAGGGGCTCCGCCCCCTGGACCCCCGACGCGTGGTGCCGCAATGTTGTGAAGCTGAAGTCCCGCTCTGCTTGGCAGGGCGGGACTTCGGTGTTTCCGTTCATCCCCGCAGGGCGGCGCGGACTTCGGGGATGGCGGCGGGGGCCATCGACAGCGAGGTGACGCCCAGTCGGATGAGTTCGGCGGCCAGGCGGGGGTCGCCGGCCGCCTCGCCGCATACGCCTACCGGCTTACCCAGCTCGGCGCCGGCCCAGGCGGTCGTGGCGATCAGCTTGAGGACTGCGGGGTGCCCGGCGTCCTGGAACGGGCCCAGGGCGCCGATGAGGCGGTCCGCGGCCATCGTGTACTGCGTCAGGTCGTTCGTGCCGATGGAGGCGAAGTCGACCTCGGCCAGGACCTCGCGGGCGCACAGCGCCGCGGCGGGGACCTCGATCATGACACCGACCTTGCCGATCCCGGCCGCGCGCGCCTTCGCGGCGAACCACCTTGCCTCGGCGGCGTCGGCGATCATGGGGGCCATCACCCACAGATCGGTCCCGGTGCCCTCGGCCGCGGCGGCCAGGGCGGCCAGTTGGGTGTCTAGGACGTGCTCGTGCGCGGCCAGCGTGCGGAAGGCCCGGATTCCGCGCACGCCCAGGGCCGGGTTGGGCTCCTCGCCCAAGGGCAGGAACGGCAGGGGCTTGTCGGCACCCACGTCCAGGGTGCGCGCGATCACGTGGCTGCTCTTGTCGAAGCCCTCGAATACCGCACGGTAAGCCTCGACTTGCTCCTCGAACGTGGGCAGCCGGGTGGCGTCCAGGTAGAGCAGTTCGGTGCGGAACAGGCCCACGCCCTCCGCTCCGACGGCTCGTGCTTCGGCCGCATCGGCGGCGCCCCCGATGTTCGCCAGGAGTTTCACCGCGCGGCCGTCGGGGGTGCGGATCGGGGCACCTTCGGCGGACGCGCGGGCCGCCGCGGTCCGCCGCCCCGCCTCGCGTTCCCTGGCTTGGGCGACGAACTGCTCGGACGGGTCGATGTGGACCGCGCCGTTCGCCGCGTCCACCACGACCAGATCGTCCTCGGTGAGGGCGGCCAGCGCGCCGGCCACGCCCACCACGGCCGGAATGCCGCGGGAACGGGCCAGGATGGCGGTGTGGCTGGTCGGGCCGCCCTGCTCGGTCACCAGGGCCAGCACCAGCTTGAGATCGAGCAGCGCGGTGTCGGCGGGCGCCAGGTCCCGCGCGACCAGGATGAAGGGCTCCTCGCGCACCGGAACGCCGGGCATCGGGCGGCCCGCCGCCGCGGCCACCGCCCTCGCGGCCAGGTCGTCCAGGTCGGCGACGCGGGCGGCCAGGTACTCGCCGGCCTCGGCGAGCGTCGCGCGGAACATGCCGAAGGACTCGTGTAGAGCGCTCTCCGCTGAGGCCCCCGCCGTCGTGCTCGCGGCCACGGCCTCGGCCAACATCGGGTCCTCGGCCATCATGACCTGGGCCTCGAGGACCTCGACGGCCTCGCCTTCGGCCAGCCGCGCCCTGCGGCCGAGTTCGGCGGCCACCTGGCGCAGCGCGTCCAGGGCCCGCCCGGTTTCCCGCTCCGGCGGTCCCGAGGGCTTCGCATCGGGGTCCGGCGGCGGTTCGGGGGCGCCCATCAGCGCCACGGGACCGACCACGACGGCGCTCCCGACCCCGATCCCGGACAGCAGGCGTGCCCTACCGAGGCCGGAGCGCGCACCGGGCCCTGGCACGGCCGCGTCGTCCCCGACGCCCCGCGCACCGTTCCCGCCCGGTCGCTCGGCTCCCTCGCCCCGCTCCGCGCTCTCGGCCTCGTCCAAGCCTCAACTCACCCTTCCAGGTCCTCCGTCAGCAATTCGGCCAGGTTGTCCAGGATGCCCTCGGCGCCATCGCCGTCGGCCTCGAGCACCACATCCTCGCCGCCGCGCACGTCAAGGCCGAGCACGGCCAGGATCGAACGTGCGCTGACCGGCTCCTTTCCCTCCTTGGCGATGGTGACGGGCAGGCTCGCGGCGCTGGCGGCCTTGACGAACACGGCTGCGGGCCGGGCGTGCAGCCCCACCCGGGAGGCTACGGTCACGGTGCGCTGCATGGTCTTGTCTTCTCTCCTCGATCCTCGTGCGGCGCCTGTCGCGCGGTACTCACTGCGCGCGCGTTGACGGTACTTTCGCGGCCCCACCAGTATCAGGCCCAGGTGAACAGCCGGTCACCAGCCGACACGGCGCCGAGAGAGACAGTACCGGTCAGCACCTCCGCCGCGGTCCGGTCCGCGTCCAGGGCGATCACCGGGCATACCGGGCTGAGTCCGGCGGCCTCCACCGCGGCGGGGTTCCAGCGAATGACCGGGGCGCCCGCCGGCACCATGCTGCCCTCTTCAGCCAACAGCACGAAGCCGCCGCCGTCCAGGTTCACCGTGTCGATGCCCAGGTGCACCAGCACCCCGCGGCCGTCCTCGGCGGTCACCACGAAGGCGTGCGGCTTGAGCTTGACCAGGATGCCGGACACCGGGCTGACCACCACGCCGGGACCGCGGTCCGGGTCGATGGCGGCGCCCGGACCGACCATGTTCTGCGCGAAGACCGCGTCCGGCACCTCGGCCAGGGCGATCGCGCGACCGCTCACCGGGGCGACGACCGCCAGCGGCCGGCTGCGCACGGTGCGGGGTCTGAGCGGGTTCAGGGGGTTCAGAGCAGGTCCTCGATGTCCATGCAGACGGTGTCCGCGTCCGGACCCACCACCACCTGCACGACCGTGCCGGCCCGCATCACGCCGTGCGCCCCGGCCGCCTTGAGCGCGCTCTCGCTCACCTTCGCCGCGTCGTGCACGACCGTGCGCAGCCGGGTGATACAGGGCTCGATCTCCATGATGTTGTCCGCCCCGCCGAGGGCGGCGAGGATCGCCCGCGCCTTGTCCATCGTCGCTGCCGTCCGTTTCTTCGGTCTCCCGCGGGACCCCTCCCCGCCCGCATGGGTTGGTTGGCTTGTCCCGGCCTGTGCAGTTGCGCTTGGATTTAACCGCAGGGGACCGTCTTGACAACAGTCGACCACAGGTGGTCTAGTCCGGTCCATAACAGTAGGGCGTGACCGAGTTCACAGCAAGGTGGGCGGGAACCGGTCGGGCCGAGGCCGGAACGCGCCGACAACGCCGGCCCGAGCGAGTGAGGGATCGGATGGAGATCAATCCGCGTAGCCCGGTGCCCAAGCACCAGCAGCTGCGGGAAATCCTGTTGGAGCTGATCGCCACCGAGCTGGAGCCGGACTCCCCGATCCAGTCAGAGCGGGAGCTCGGCGAGCGCTACGGCCTGTCCCGGATGACGGTCCGGCAGGCCGTGAACCAGCTCGTCGCGGACGGCCGGCTCTACCGCGTGCGCGGGCGCGGCACCTTCGTCGCCCAGCCGAAGATGGACCTGCAGATCCGGCTCGCCTCGTTCACCGAGGACATGACGAGGCGCGGCATGGTCCCGGCGTCGCGGACCCTCGCCTTCGAGCGGATCGAGGCCGGCCCCGCCCTGGCCAGGCAGCTCGAGATCCAGCCGGGCGAGGGGGTCATCCGGCTGGTCAGGCTGCGTTACGCGGACTCGATCCCGATGGCCGTCGAGCGCTGCCACGTGCCGGAGCACCGGGTCCCCGGGATCCTCGCGCTCGGCTCGCCCAAATCGCTCTACCAGCTGCTCGCCGAGCACTACGGGCTCTCGCTGACCTGGGGCGAGCAGGTGATCGAGGCGGGCAATCCGGATCCGGACGAGGCGGCGCTGCTGGAGATCCCGGCCACCGGCGTCGTGCTGCAGATGACGCGGCGTAGCTACTGCGACGACGTGCTCGTAGAGTATGCGTACTCCGCCTACCGGGCCGACCGGTACCAGCTGTGGGTGCCTTTGGAGCGCCCGGCCCAGCCGATCGTCAACCCGCGGGCGACGGCCGTTTCCCGCCTGGAGGCGCATAGTTGACATCCTCTTTGCCCTTGCGGGCAGGGAGCCCGACCGTCACCGGCCGGATTTCCTGCTTCAGTGCCGACTGCCCTTGAGGAAAGCTCCGTTGAGGTCTTACGCCGGCTCCACAGGCCATGACCGCGAGCCCCGCGGCCAGAATGTTTCGCGCCGCGTTCACGTCGCGATCATGGGTCGCACCGCATTGGCATGTCCATACTCGTGTGCTCAACGGCAGCTTGCCGGAGATGGCGCCGCATGTCCCGCACTGCCGCGCGGACGGGTAGAACGGGTCGATCGTGACAAGCGTGCGCCCGTACCATGCGCACTTGTACTCCAACTGCCTGCGCATTTCGAACCAGGCTGCGTCCGAGATGGCGCGGGCGAGTCGGTGATTCCTGACCATGTTGCGCACGGTCAGGTCCTCGATCACGATCGCTTGGTTGTCGCGAACGAGTCGAGTGGTCAGTTTGTGCAGGTGGTCCTGGCGTCGGTCGACAATCCGCGCGTGAATTCTGGCGACCTTGAGCCTTGCCTTGGCCGCGTTATTCGAGTTCGCATGCTTGCGGGCGAGTTCCTGCCGAGCTCTCGCCAGGCGTTCGCGGTCGCGCCGCTCAGGCCGAGGGTTCACGACTTTCTCGCCTGTGGACAGTGTCACGAGACTCGTGAGTCCGGCGTCCACTCCCACCGTGCTTTCCACCGCTGGAAGCGGATCGATCGCTGCTTCGCAAAGCATCGAGACGAACCAGCGCCCTGCCGCGTCGCGCGAGATGGTCACCGTGGTCGGCTCCGCTCCCTCCGGCAGCGGGCGCGACCAGGAGATCGCGATCGGCTCGGCCATTTTCGCCAGAAACAACTGTCCATCTCGGTAGCGGAACGCACTCGAGGTGTACTCGGCGGACGCTCGCGACTTCTTGCGCGACTTGAACCGGGGGTATCCGGTTCGCTTGTCCCAGAATGCCGCGAAGGCTCCCTGCAGATGCCGCAGCGTCTGCTGCAGCGGAACCGAGGAGACCTCGTTCAAGAAAGCGAATTCCTCGGCGCGCTTCCACTCGGTGAGCATGGCCGAGGTATCGGCGTAGTTGATCCGTCGGTGCTCAAGCGTCCACGCGGCGGAGCGTTCCTGCAGCGCCTTGTTGTAGACAAGGCGGACGCAGCCGAACGTGCGGCACAAAGTCTCGGCCTGCTCGTCGGTTGGGTAGAAACGGTACCGGTAGGCCCGTCTGACCAGCTGCGTCATATCTCACAGACTGTCAGATTTGTTTGTGAGCAAGCGAATGGAGGGAGCGGCATGGCTCTCGGCGCAAGCGCCGGAAATGATGCCGCGGACAGCCGATGACGGCTCCCGCCGCGGACGGCCTGCCGCCTGCCGCGCGCCCGGCGAGTCGAATCCTGGCCGTGCTGCAGCGGATCGGCCGCTCGGTGATGCTGCCGATCGCGGTGATGCCCGCCGCGGGCGTGCTGCTGCGTCTTGGATCCGACGACATCCTCGGCGAGCGGGGCGTCGGGGCGAAGGCGGCCGGGGAGCACGGGCTCTACCTCGCCAGCCTGACCGGCTGGCACTGGCTGGTCTACGTCGAGCAGGTGTGCGCCGCCGCGGGCAACGGGATCTACAACTTCCTGCCGCTGCTGTTCGCGATCGGCGTCGCGGTGGGCTTCGCCAAGAAGGCGGACGGGACGGTGGCGCTGGCCGCGGCCGTCGGCTATCTGGTCTACAACGAGGTGACCGCGGCGGTCTTCGCGATGCCGATCACCGCGAACCAGCAGTGGGCCACCGCCTGGTACGGCACCGCGAGCGTGGACGGCAAGACCACGCTGGACACCACGGACGCGATCAACAAGAACCCGACCTACGTCCTCGGCGGCATCCTGGTCGGCATCCTCGCGGCGCTGCTCTACCAGCGCTTCCATCGGATCAAGCTGCCGACGTACCTTGCCTTCTTCGGCGGGCGGCGCTTCGTGCCGATCGTCACCGCGTTCGCCGCCACGTTCCTCGGCGTCATCATGGGCCTGATCTGGCAGTGGCCGGGCGCCGCGATCACCTGGCTGGGCAAGCAGGCGGCGGCGCACTCGATCGTCGGCTCGGGCATCTACGGGGTGGTGGACCGGCTGCTGCTGCCCTTCGGCCTGCACCACATCCCGAACAACCTGGTGTGGACCTCGGCGGTCGGCGGGACCTGCACCGAGAACGGCGTGACGTACGAGGGCGACCAGGCCTGCTTCTTCCACGGGGATCCGCACGCGGGCGTGTTCATGACCGGCTTCTTCCCGATCATGATGTTCGCGCTGCCCGCCGCCGCGCTGGCGATCGTGCGCTGCGCGCCGCCGGAGAAGCGGAAGATGATCGGCGGCATCATGCTGTCGGCCGCGCTCTGCTCGGCGCTGACCGGGGTGACCGAGCCGATCGAGTTCGCCTTCCTGTTCGCCGCGCCGGGGCTGTTCGTCATCCACGCGCTGCTGACCGGCTGCTCGATGGCGCTGTGCAACGCGCTCGGGATCCACGACGGATTCTCGTTCTCGGCCGGGCTCATCGACTACGTCTTCAACTTCGACATCGCGACGAAACCGTTGCTGATCATCCCGATCGGGCTCGGCTTCGCGGTCCTCTACTACGCGCTGTTCACCTTCGCGATCAAGAGGTTCAACCTCATGACGCCGGGCCGCGAGCCGGACGAGGAGCCGGCCGCGGTCACCGCTGATCCGGCGGTCGCTCCGGAGACGTCGGCTCCGGCTCTTGATCCCGCTCCGGAGCCGTCGGCGAGCCCTGATCGGGTTCCGTGATCAGGAATTCGCGCAGCAGCGAGTCGGCCTCGCGCACCAGCGGCCGGACGACCTTGTACTTGCAGATCCGCACGATCCGCGCGACGGCGACCGACGTGCGTCCGGCGAGCCGCCGCGACTTCTCGGCCCGCGGACTCCGGTCGTGCACCCAATAGAACACGATCGCCAGGTGGTGCATCCACAGCAGTTCCGGCATGAGGCGCTCGATCTCCGTGTCGTAGCGCAGGTTCGAGCCGGCGAGCACGAGCCGGTGCATCTCGATCGCCGTCTCCCTGGACTGCTTGGACTCGGCGGAGAAGGGGCTGAGCGGACTGCCCGGATCCGCCGCGACCCGGAAGAACTTCCCGGCGAAGGCGTGGTAGGGCTCTGCGATGTCCAGCCAGGTGCCGAGCACGATCCGGATCCGCTCGGCGAGATCGTCGACCCCGCGCAGCGCCTCGATCGCCACCGCCCGGTGCTCCTCGGTCATCCGGCCGTAGAAGCCCTGGATGAGGTGTTCCTTGGACTCGAAGTAGTAGTAGGCGTTGCCGACCGAGACCCCGGCGGCCTGGGCGATCGCCCGCATCGTGGTGCCGTCGTAGCCGTGCTCGCGAAACAGCCCGAGGGCGGTCTCCAGGATCAGTGCCCTGGTGTGCTCGCTCTTGGGCGTCCTGGTCCTGGCCGATTCCCGCATCCGCTCCACCGTAGGTGCTCGCGCGCCGATCCGGCGGGATCGCCGCGTCCGCCGCCCCCCGGCGCGGACCGACTCCCCTCCTCGTCGTCGGTCCGCCCCGGGTCGCGGCCTCGTGCCTGGGCCGTGGGGAGAAAGCGGCACCGGAAGGAAACCGTAGCGAGGTCCACTGACAGAACCCGCACACCGCTCGCACCACGACCTTCGCCTCTTCCCGCTCTCCATCGGGAAGAGTTGAACGCGTTCGAAAATCCGCGCCGCCGCGACTTTAGCGGAGTTTTCGAACACGTTCAATCTCTATACCGCCGACCCCTCAGGGCACGGTGACACCCTCCAAGACGACCGGGCCCGCCGTTGGGTTGAGCTCAGTTGCCTGGGAGACGCCGGCCGGGGTGATCGTGTCCATCACCTTGGGCACCGTGGTCGGGTCCACCGCGCAGATCGGCGCGGAGTTCCCGGTCGCGCAGACTCCGAAGGTGTAAGCGCCGGGCGTCGAGGTGAACGCCCGGGCCTGGTCGGAGCTGAAGCCGTCCTGGCCGGTCAGTGCGATGGTGAAGGTCCAGCCGGAGCCCGGCGTGCCGAATTCGGATTCGGGCAGCGCCACCGTGATCGTGTTCGTCAGGGTGGAGGCGACGACCGCGGTCGGGGTGCCGACGGCGCCGCCGCTCGCGTTCTGCCACACCGGGGATGCGAAGCCCTGCACCTCGATCAGCTGGCTCCACGCGTCTGTCGCGGCGATCGTGTAGTTCCGGCTGGTGTACGCGGCTGCCGTCGATGTGCTGGTGGCCGCCGGGTCGTGGACGTAGTAGTCCAGCAGTTGGGCACCCATCGTGGCGCCGAAGGTCGGCGTCAGGTCGGCCAGCGTCAGCCGCAGATAGACCTCGCTGCCGGCGGTGATCACCTGGAAGCGGTCGATGTCGAAGGATCCTGCGACGAACGCCGAGTTGGTCGGGTACTGGTAGGTGCCGGGCCCGTCGTGGTTCCCGGTATGCGACACGTCGAGCACCGTGGTACCGCCGACCACGTCGCCGACCACCTGCGTCTGCGCGAAGCCGGTGGACTGCGCGTCGCGGGTGCCTGAGGTCGAGCTGACGCTGATCACGTTGGTGCCGAAGCCGATCGAGACCGTCGCCGAGAACGCGCCGGTCGTCGGATCGGCGGTCGTGCTCACGGTCGTCGCGGCGGCCGCGGTGTCCGTGTCCTGAGTCTCGACGGAGACTGCGGCGCCGGGAGTCGTCGTGCCGGTGACCGTGGTCGTGCCGCCCTCGATCGTGCTGCCGGAGGTCGGGGAGGTGAGGGTGACGGTGGCCGCGGTCGGTGCCGGGTGGGCGACGTAGCGCGCGGTGGTGAGCTGCGGCGTGTCCACGTCGCGGCCGGTGCCGAGATCGACGATCAGCCGGAGTTCCTGAGACTGCGCCCAGGTGAGCGGCGAGGCCGAACCGGCCGCCTGGCCGTCCACGAAGCCGATGCTGGCGGACGTCGGGTCCGAGCCGTAGGGGGACGCGGCTAGATCAGGGTCCTCCCACACCTGCTCGGGGACCAGGCCTTCGCCGCTCGCCGACTTGATCATGAAGGACAAGAGCGAGCTAGCGGTCGCGGGATCATCCTCGGCGATCGCCGACTCCGCGCGCTCCCCGGACAGTACCGGCCAGAGGTGCCCGGTGCCGATGTCCGTGGTCGGCCACGGTTCGCCGTTCACCGTGCACGAGGTCTGACTGTCGACCGTCGAGCAGTCGCCGTAGCCGTCCGCGCTGCCGAGGCTGGCTCCGTCGCCGTACCGGTAGTAGCCGGTGCCCGAAGGGGTGTCGACCGAGATCGTCTTGTCCAGCACCGAAAGCGAGTTCAGGAACGTTGGGTCGCTCGGCGAGAGCTCACCGAGCCGGACCAGCTCCTGGAAGCCGCCGTCGATCACGTCACGCTGGTCCACGGTCGGCGCGCCGTTCGAGAGCGAGTAGGAGATCGCGGCGTTCGGGTCGCCGGTCTTGGACAGCCGGATGAAGTAGGGCGCAGAGCTCTGCGATCCGGTCGAGGTGACCGTCCAGCTCTCCACCGAGCGCTGGAAGTCGTCCGCGGTGGCCTGGTAGAGCGCGGCGTCGGCGGAGTCACCGTGAAGTCGTGCGATGGCCGAGGCGGCGGTCAGGCCGGCGATCTCGGCGGCTATCGTCGAGGGCGAATACCCGGACTGCTCCTCCCAGCGCTCCACGCCGAAGGAGGGGCCGTGCGAGACCAGGAAGTCGGCCGCCGGCTTGATGTGATCCGTCCAGAGCGCCGTGTCGCCGCCGAGCCCCGCCTCGTACGCCATCAGGATCGGGTACGAGGTCTCGTCCAGCTGGTCACCGCCGGTGTCGGGCGCGGCCTTGCCGTTGACGAGTGAGTTGCGCGGGATCTCACCTGTGGACAACTGTTGTTTGTCCAGCAGGAAGAGCGTGGCGGCGCGGGCCGTCGAGACGTCGCCGTCCGCGAGCAGGCCGGTGAACGCCTCGTACAGGTCGCGCGCGAAGACCTCGCGGTAGGAGCCGAAGTAGACCGCCTTCCCGCCGACGTACGTCCCGGCGTTCACCGACTGGCCCCAGGGCGAGGCCAGCGAGGCGACGATCGCGCCGGGGAACGTCTTGTCCTCGCTCGACTTGAGCACATTGGCGTCGAGGTAGTAGGTGCGCGCGATGGTCTGCTCGTTGATGCCGTTCACGTGGGCGGGCGGCGGCTTCAGGGAGGCGTCGTAGCCGAGCCACGTCGCCTCGTACGCCGCCTGGACCGCCGGGAATGGCAGTCGCAGCGAGGCCTGCGCGGTATCCACAGCCTGTGACTGGTCGCGGCCGAAGCCGAGCGCGAGGGTGAAGTTGTCGCCGCGCTTCGGGGTCACGTTCTCGGTGGCGACGATGTGGCCGTCGTCGGCTTCAGCGTACTGAGTCAGAGTCCTGCTGGAGTCGAGCTCGGTCAGGCCGTCGCTCGCAGTCCCCGCGT
>Ga0185299_10007004_pt1 | contig 11750 bp, 12 predicted proteins | sample PaiPotPPA55metaG_FD_128002 | JGI IMG/M metagenome (GOLD analysis project Ga0185299, IMG submission 128002) | Iron sulfur acid spring bacterial and archeal communities from Banff, Canada, to study Microbial Dark Matter (Phase II) - Paint Pots PPA... ...
CGCCCTGCAGCGGGCGATGGAGCGCAACGCCATCGTGCTCGGCGACGGGACCGACGCGGACGTCATCGGCATCTTCGAGGACGAGCTCGAGGCCGCCGTGCAGATCTTCCATGTCCGTGGCGGCCGCGTACGCGGCCAACGGGGCTGGGTGGTGGAGAAGGTCGAGGACATCGACACCGGCGGCCTCGTCGGCCAGTTCCTCCAGCAGCTCTATGGCGATCAGGAGCCTGAGGCGGTGCCGAAGGAGATCCTGGTGCCCGCGCTGCCCGAGGACGCCGCCGCGATCCAGGCCTGGCTCGAGGCCCGAGGCGGACACGTGCTGGATCTGCGCGTTCCGCAGCGGGGGGACAAACGCACGCTGATGGAGACGGTGGCGCGCAACGCCAAGCAGTCCCTGGCCCTGCACAAGACCAAGCGCGCCTCGGACCTGACGAGCCGTGGGCAGGCGCTGGAGGACATCGCCGAGGCACTCGGCATGGACCAGGCGCCGCTGCGCATCGAGTGCTACGACATCTCGCACACGCAGGGCGCCGAGGTGGTCGCGTCCATGGTCGTGTTCGAGGACGCCCTGCCGCGCAAGTCCGAGTACCGCCGCTTCACCATCAAGACGGTCGAGGGCCAGGACGACGTCCGGTCCATGCACGAGGTGATCAGCCGCCGATTCAAGCGCTACCTCGCCGAAGCGGCGAAGGGGGGCGAGGCGCTGTTGCCCGAAGGCGAAGATGAGCTCGCGGAGGCAGCCGCCGGGACGCGGGAGGGCGATCCGGACGGCGCTGACCATCCCGACGGCGTGGCCCGCGAGGACAAGCCGCTCAGCCGCAGCGCGTACCCGCCGCAGCTCGTCCTCGTCGACGGCGGCGCCCCCCAGGTGGCCGCGGCCGCCCGAGCGTTGGCCGAGCTCGGCATCGAGGAGGTGACCGTGGCCGGCATCGCCAAGCGGATGGAGGAGATCTGGATGCCCGGCGAGGAGGACCCGGTCATCCTGCCGCGCACCAGCGAGTCGCTTTACCTGCTCCAGCGAGTCCGCGACGAGGCGCACCGTTTCGCGATCACCTTCCACCGCCAGCGCCGCTCCAAGGCGATGACCTCGGGCGGCCTGCTCGACGGGATCCCCGGTCTCGGCGAGGTCCGGCGCAAGGCGCTGCTCAAGCACTTCGGCTCGGTCAAGGCGGTGCGCACGGCGAGCGTCGACCAGTTGGCCGAGGTGCCAGGTCTCGGCCGGGCCACCGCGCAGGCCCTGCACGAGGCCATCGCGCAGCGGGCGCGCTCGACACCGAGGGCGGCCGGCGTCAACACAGCCACCGGAGAGCTTCTGGAAGATGGCGGAAACTGAATCGAAAGGGACATAGACTCGTCGGCGGGTCGGCGCGCGACCGACTCGCAGGTCCAAGGGAATCGAAGCTGTCTGGGGGAAAGGCGGTCCACGATGAACGAAACGGAGAGCGAGGCGGCTACCGAGCCGCCGGAGCTCGTGGTGATCTCGGGTATGTCCGGCGCGGGCCGGTCCACGGCGGCCAAGGTCCTCGAGGACCTCGGCTGGTTCGTGGTGGACAACCTCCCACCCAGCCTGATCGCCACGATGGTCGACCTCGCCGCTCGCACCCAGGGATCGGTGCCGCGCATCGCCGTGGTGGTGGATGTGCGCGGCCGCTCCTTCTTCGAGCACCTGCACGAGGCGCTCGAACACATAGAGGCCACCGGCCTGCGACACCGCATCGTCTTCCTCGAGTCGGCCGACGACGTCCTCGTGCGCCGCTTCGAGAACGTGCGCCGTCCGCACCCGCTGCAGGGTGACGGCCGGATCACCGACGGCATCGTCCGCGAGCGCGATCTGCTGCGGGAGCTGCGTGGCGAGGCCGACCTGGTCATCGACACCTCGAGCCGGAACGTGCACGAGCTGCGCGGCGCGCTCGAGGCCGCGTTCGGCCGGGAAGGGGCCGAGGGCGGGCTTCGCGCCACCGTGATGTCCTTCGGCTTCAAGTACGGGCTCCCGGTGGACGCAGACCTCGTACTTGACGTACGCTTCCTGCCCAACCCGCACTGGATCCCCGAGCTGCGGCCGCACACCGGTCTCGACCCCGAGGTCAGCGCCTACGTGCTGGCACAACCCGGGGCCAAGGAGCTCATCGAGTCCTACGGCGAGACCCTGCGTATCATCACCGCCGGGTACCGCAAAGAGGGCAAACGGTATATGACCCTTGCGGTAGGGTGCACCGGCGGGAAGCACCGCAGCGTCGCGATGGCCGAGCAGTTCGCGGCGAGGCTGAACAGCGACGGCGTGGACACGACGGTGGTCCACCGGGACGTAGGGCGTGAGTGAGCGAACAGCTAGACGGCGAGGCCCCGCGGGACGGCGGACCGCGGGTGGTGGCGTTCGGCGGCGGGCACGGCATGTACGCCTGTCTTTCCGCATTACGAAGACTGACCGATCAGCTCACCGCGATCGTCACCGTGGCGGACGACGGCGGGTCGAGCGGCCGCATCCGCAGCGAACTCGGCGGGCTGCCGCCCGGCGACCTGCGGATGGCGCTCGCCGCCCTCTGCGGGGACGACGAGTGGGGCCGTACCTGGGCGAAGGCGCTGCAGCACCGCTTCGGCGGGACCGGCCACCTGGCCGGGCACGCACTAGGAAACCTGCTGATCACCGCACTCTGGGAAGAGCTGGGCGAACCGGTCGAGGCGCTTGACTGGGTCGGCCGGCTGCTCGGCGCCCGTGGCCGGGTGCTGCCGATGGCCGCCGTGCCGCTGGAGATCGAGGCGCAAGTGCGCGGCGTGGACCCGGCGGACCCGCTCCGGGTGAGCACGGTGCGCGGACAGCACTCGTTGGCCAAGACGCCGGGAGAGGTGCTGGCCGTCCGGCTGCTGCCGCAGGATCCCCCCGCGGTCCCGGGCGCCGTCGCGGCGATCGACGAGGCCGACTGGGCGGTGCTCGGTCCGGGCAGCTGGTTCACCAGTGTGCTGCCGCACCTGCTGGTGCCCGAGCTGGCGCAGGCCCTGATGCGTACCGAGGCGAAACGCCTGCTGGTGCTCAATCTCGTGCCGCAGATCGGGGAGACCGACGGGTTCACCCCGGCCGACCACGTCGAGGTGCTCGCGGCGCACGCCCCGAACCTGCGTCTCGACGCGATCCTGGTCGACCCCTCCTCGGCGCGCGGCGCGCACGAGGCCAGGAAGCTGGAAGAGGTGGCGGCCGCGATGGGAGCCGAGGTGCACACCGCGGCGGTGGCCTCGACCGGCGACGGCCCGTATCACGACCCGATCCGACTGGCCGCGGCCATCGCCGGCATCGTCGGCGCCCCGGCGGCCTGACAGGCCCGGCCCGGCTTTCCCGCCGAGCCCGTTCCGGCCGGCCGTCCCGACCCGGCACGAACAGCCCGCCGACGCCCGGAAAAGGCCGTTCGAGCCGCGATAATCCGGTGAATGATCCGTCCGGGGGTCATCCCTGCCGGTGATCCGTCGGCGTAACGGCGACCACGGGCGGTCACCGCCGGTTAACCTGGGTGGAGCCATTCCCCGCACCGCACCGATAGGAGGCCGCGTAGCCATGGCGATGACCGCGGCGGTCAAAGACGAGCTGAGCCGGCTCACTGTGGTCAAGCCCTGCTGTCGCAAGGCGGAGACAGCGACCCTGCTGCGCCTGGCCGGGTCGATCCACCTGGTGCAGGGGCGGATCGTGATCGAGGCCGAACTGGACGCCGCTGCGGCGGCCAGGCGACTGCGTAAAAGCATCGCGGAGATCTACGGGCACTCCTCGGAACTCGGCGTGATCGCGCCCGGCGGGCTGCGCCGGGGCAGCCGCTACGTGGTGCGGGTCGTGCGCGACGGCGAGGCGCTCGCCCGGCAGACCGGTCTGGTGGACGGTCGCGGGCACCCGGTCCGCGGACTGCCGCCGCAGGTCGTCGCCGGATCCGTGTGCGACGCCGAGTCGGCCTGGCGCGGCGCGTTCCTGGCGCACGGCTCGCTGACCGAGCCCGGGCGCTCGAGCGCGCTGGAGATCACCTGCCCCGGCCAGGAGGCGGCGCTCGCGCTGGTCGGCGCGGCGCGCAGGCTCGGCGTGAGCGCGAAGAACCGCGAGGTTCGCGGGGTGGAGCGGGTCGTGGTGCGCGACGGCGACGCGATCGGCGCGCTGCTCACCCGGCTCGGCGCGCACGACTCGGTGCTGGCCTGGGAGGAACGCCGGATGCGCCGCGAGGTGCGGGCGACGGCCAACCGGCTGGCCAACTTCGACGACGCCAACCTGCGCAGGTCCGCACGGGCCGCCGTGGCCGCCGGGGCACGGGTGGGCCGGGCGCTTGAGATCCTCGGCGAGCACGCGCCGGAGCACCTGGCACTGGCCGGCCGACTTCGCCTTGAGCACCGGCAGGCCTCGCTGGAGGAGCTCGGCGCGCTGGCCGACCCGCCGCTGACCAAGGACGCGGTGGCCGGCCGGATCCGGCGGCTGCTCGCCCTGGCCGACCGCCGCGCGGCGGACCTCGGCGTGCCGGGCACGGAGGCCTGCCTGACGCCTGAGCTCTTCGCGGCCGCGGGTGTGGCCGAGGTCTGAGGCCGCCTCGGTGCGGTGGGCTGAACGCCCCGGCAACAGCACGGAAACCGACTTCGCCGGCCCGGCCGGGCCGGCGAAGTCGGGCAGCTCCGTCGGCGCTCGCACCGATCACGCCATCACCGCAGTTCAGCGTGACGTAAGTGGACTTATGTCAACACAAGCCGCCGTTCGTCCGGGCGCGTGGTGACTGCGAGCCGACCGGCTACTCACCGGTAGTTCCACATGCCGGGCCGGTTCGCCCCGCCAGCTGGGCTGCCTGTAGGTTGAGACTGCATCCTGTAGTCGGAATCATGCGCACCCGGCGACGGTGTAAGACCGTCCGCGGTGCTTGAGCGAGGAGACCTTCGTGACCGTCCGCGTCGGCATCAACGGCTTCGGCCGCATCGGCCGCAACTTCTTCCGGGCCACCGTGGCGTCGGGAGCCGACATCGAGATCGTCGGCATCAACGACCTCGCCAGCCCGAAGATCCTGGCCCACTTCCTCAAGTACGACTCCGTCCTGGGACGTTTCCCGGGTTCCGTCGAGGCGACCGAGGACTCGCTGGTCATCAACGGCAAGGCCATCAAGGTCATCGCCGAGCGCGACCCGGCCGCGCTGCCGTGGAAGGAGCTCGCGGTCGACGTCGTCGTCGAGTCCACCGGCCTGTTCACCAACGCCGACGACGCCGCGAAGCACCTCGAGGCGGGCGCCAAGAAGGTCATCATCTCCGCGCCGGCCACCGGTGACGCCAAGACCATCGTGATGGGCGTCAACCAGGACGAGTACGACCCGGCGACGCACCACGTGCTGTCGAACGCCTCCTGCACCACCAACTGCCTCGCCCCGCTGGTCAAGGTGCTGCTCGACGAGTTCGGCATCGAGAAGGGCCTGATGACCACGGTCCACGCCTACACCACCGAGCAGCAGCTGCAGGACCAGATCGCGCTCACCCGCAAGGGCACCATCGACCTGCGCCGCGCCCGGGCCGCCAACCTCTCGGTGATCCCGGCCTCCACCGGCGCCGCCCGCGCCATCGCGCTGGTCATCCCGGAGGTCAAGGGCAAGCTGGACGGCTTCGCCCTGCGCGTGCCGGTGCCCACCGGCTCGGTGACCGACCTGACCGTGAACCTCAGCCGCGAGGTCACCAAGGACGAGGTCAACGCCGCCTTCAAGAAGGCCGCCGCCGAGGGCAAGCTCAAGGGCTTCCTGAAGTACAACGAGGACGAGATCGTCTCCTCGGACATCGTCACCGACCCGTCGTCCTGCATCTTCGACTCCACCCTGACCATCGCCCAGGGCGACCAGGTCAAGGTCGTCGGCTGGTACGACAACGAGTGGGGCTACTCGAACCGCGTCATCGACCTCATCACGCACGTCGGCGCCTCGCTCTGACCCGCGCGACGGGCCAGGTGAACACGCAGGTCCCGGCATGATCGCAGGCCCGTACGACGACGCGTCGTGCGGGCCTTCGTCGGGTTCAAGCCGCACTTCCACCCCAGACTCCGAAGGCAGCAGATGAAGACCATTGACGACCTCGACGTCGCGGGCAAGCGCGTCCTGGTACGCGCCGACCTGAACGTCCCGCTCGACGGCACCCGGATCACCGACGACGGCCGCATCCGCGCCTCGGTGCCCACCCTCAAGGCGCTGCTCGAGCGCGGCGCCAAGGTCATCGTGACCGCGCACCTCGGCCGCCCCAAGGGCGTGGATCCGGAGGCCGACGCCAAGTACTCGCTCGCCCCGGTCGCCGTGCGGCTCGGCGAGCTGCTCGGCAAGCCTGTCGCGTTCGCCACCGACACCGTCGGCGAGTCCGCGCACGCCACGGTGGACGCGCTGCAGGACGGTGAGATCGCGCTGCTCGAGAACGTCCGCTTCAACCCCGCGGAGACCAGCAAGGACGCGGTGGAGCGCGGCAAGTTCGCCGACGAGCTCGCGAAGTTCGCCGACCTGTTCGTCTCCGACGGCTTCGGCGCCGTGCACCGCAGGCACGCGTCGGTGTACGACGTGGCCGAGGACCTGCCGAACGCGGCCGGCTACCTCATCTCCACCGAGCTCGGCGTGCTCAAGAAGCTCACCGAGGACGTGCAGCGGCCGTACGTCGTCGTCCTCGGCGGCTCGAAGGTCTCGGACAAGCTCGGCGTCATCGACAACCTGCTGGACAAGGCGGACCGGATCCTGATCGGCGGCGGGATGGTCTTCACCTTCCTCAAGGCCCAGGGCCACGAGGTCGGCAAGTCCCTGCTGGAGGAGGACCAGCTCGAGACCGTGCTCGGCTACCTGGAGCGGGCGAAGGACAGCGGGGTCGAGATCGTGCTGCCGGTCGACATCGTCGCGGCCGCCGCGTTCTCCGCCGACGCCGAGCACTCGGTGGTCGCCGCCGACGCGATCCCGGCCGACCGGCTCGGCCTGGACATCGGCCCCGAGTCCGGCAAGCTCTTCGCCGCGAAGCTCGCGGACGCGCGCACCGTGTTCTGGAACGGCCCGATGGGCGTGTTCGAGATGGAGCCCTACGCGGGCGGCACCCGGGCCGTGGCCCAGGGCCTGCTCGACTCCTCGGCCTTTACGGTGGTCGGCGGCGGGGACTCGGCCGCTGCCGTGCGCGCCCTCGGCTTCGACGAGACCGCGTTCGGCCACATCTCCACCGGCGGCGGCGCGTCGCTGGAATACCTCGAGGGCAAGGCCCTGCCCGGCATCACCGTTCTGGAAGGCTGATCTTGAGTACCGCACGTACCCCGTTGATGGCTGGCAACTGGAAGATGAACCTCAATCACTTCGAGGCCATCGCCCATGTTCAGAAGATCGCCTACGGGCTCAACGACAAGGACCACGCGGCCGTAGAAGTGGCGGTGCTCGCGCCGTTCACCGACCTGCGCTCGATCCAGACCCTGGTCGACGGCGACAAGTTCAAGATCAAGTACGGTGCGCAGGACGTCTCGACGCACGAGTCCGGCGCGTACACCGGTGAGATCTCCGCGGCCATGCTGGCCAAGCTCAAGTGCGACTACGTCGTGGTCGGGCACTCCGAGCGGCGCGAGTACCACGACGAGAGCGATGCAATGGTCGCCGCCAAGGCCGCGATCGCGCTCAAGCACGAGATCGTCCCGATCGTCTGCATCGGCGAGAAGCTCGAGATCCGGCAGGCCGGCAACCACGTCGAGCACGTCCTGGAGCAGGTCAAGGGCTCGCTCGCGGGCCTGACCGCGGAGCAGGTGCGCAAGAGCGTGCTGGCCTACGAGCCGGTATGGGCGATCGGCACCGGCGAGGTGGCCACTCCCGCCGACGCGCAGGAGGTCATCGGCGCGATCCGCGGGCTGCTCGGCGAGCTTTACGACGCCGAGACGGCCGAGGCCACCCGCATCCTGTACGGCGGCTCGGTCAAGGGCTCCAACGCGGCCGGGATCATGGCGGAGAAGGACGTGGACGGCGCGCTGATCGGCGGGGCGTCGCTGGATCCGGAAGACTTCGTCCGGATCGTGCGCTACCGCGATGTTGCGGTGGCGGGCTGAGCGAACCGGCCACTGGTCTAGCACCCGATCAGCCAGGTAGGCTGAGGCGGTCCGCGCGAAGGCGCCGCGGACCGCCCGGTACGCGTAACCTGTCCCCAGCTCCGCCCGTCCGCCGTCACGTCGAGAGAGAAGACCCCCGTGATCCTCACCCTTGAGATCATCCTGGGTATCACCAGCCTGCTGCTGATCCTGTTCGTCCTGCTGCACAAGGGCAAGGGCGGCGGCCTGTCCGACATGTTCGGCGGTGGCTTCACCTCCCAGCACGGCGGATCCTCGGTGGTCGAGAAGAACCTCGACCGCATCACGATCGTGCTTTCCGTCGTCTGGCTCGCCTGCATCGTCGGGATCGGAATCGCGTACAAATAACTCCGGACAAATAGGACGAGTCATCTCAATCCCTCCGTGGCAAAACCGGGAACCGGGGGGAGGCGGATCCGCGTCTGACAAATCGCTCGTACACTGGTGCATCGCGCCCTTGCGCGGCGAGGTGGAGCAAGACGTGGTTCTGCGGCAGGGAGACGGATAAAAGTGGCTAGTGGCAACGCGATTCGTGGCAGCCGGGTCGGCGCCGGCCCGATGGGCGAGGCCGAGCGGGGCGACACCGCGCCGCGCGTGTGGATCACCTTCTACTGCTGCAACGGGCACGAGACCCGGCCGAGTTTCGCCAGCGACGCGGCGATTCCGGAGAACTGGGACTGCCCGCGCTGCGGTTTCCCGGCCGGACCGGACCGGGACAACCCGCCGGCCCCGCCGCGCACCGAGCCGTACAAGACGCACCTTGCGTACGTGCGGGAACGGCGCAGCAACGAGGACGGCGAGGCGATCCTGGCCGAGGCTCTCGCCAAGCTGCGCGGCGAGGTCTGAGCCGACCGTTCGGCGTCGATTTCGCCCTGCGGGCCGTGGATTCATCCCGGCGAACGGGTGATTTCCCGGCGGCGGCCGAAAACCGGAGCGCCGTATCCGCAGTGCTCGCAGCTGTCATGATCACAACTCTGGCAATCGTTATGATCTCCGCATGACGGACTGGACTGTGACGATGCGCAGGTTCGAGATCTTCATCGACCGCGAAGCGCGGGAGAGCTCCCCGCTCTACACGGCGCTGTGCCAGTACGTCACGGACGATCTGGCGACCGGCGGATACTTCACCGAAGTGCTGGCGCAGGCGCCGGAACGGCAGCGGATTCCGAACCTGTTGTTCGCCTCGGTGCACCGGGTGCTCTTCGACCATCCCGAGGACGCACTTGCCGAGTACTACCCCTCGCTGGGCGGCTCGCGCGAGCCGGGCGATGAGCTGCCCAAGGCCTTCACGACCTTCGTTTCCGCGCACCGTGCGGAGATCGACCAGCGGCTCGCGACGGGGGAGACGCAGACCAACGAAGTCCTGCGCAGCGCCCAGCTTCTGCCGGCTTTCGGCTGGGTGCAGGCCGTCACCCGTCGACCGCTCGGCCTGATCGAGATCGGACCGAGCGCAGGTCTGTTGCTGCATACCGATCGCTACGACTACCAATACGAGTTCTCCGACGGAACCGCCCTGTCGGGAGGCGGTGCGTCGGCGGATGGTGTGCCCGTTCTGCACTGTCCGGTGCACGGCGAGTGCACGCCGGACCAGTTGGCGCCCTTCGTCACCAAGCCGGTCCGCATCGCCAGCCGCGTCGGCCTCGATCTCAATCCGCTGGACCCGGGCGACCCGGAGGCCCGCGCGTGGCTGCGCGCGCTCGTGTGGCCCGAGCACGCGGAGCGGCGCGAACGTCTGGAAGCGGCGCTTGAGCACGCCGCGCGAAGGCCGGTGCGGCTGCGCAAGGGCGACGCGGTCAAGATCCTCGGCGACGCGGTGGATTCGGTGGCGGACAACGCGATCCCGTGCGTCTTCGTGTCCAACAGCCTGCCGCACTGGACTGCCGAGGGCCGTGCGGAACTGGTGCGACTCATCCGAGAGCTCGGCGGACGGCGCGACCTGGTGTTCATCCTCAAGGAGGCGCACCGTATCGGGCTCGGCTTGTTCAGCGGTCGGCCAGATCCGGCTGTGGCAGACGGGAAAGACGTGCACGAGGTGCTCGGCGCCGTGGTGTACCTCGGCGGCCGCGAGCGGCTCTTCCGCCTCGGTGCTGCCGGAATGCATGGAAGTTGGCTGGAGTGGAGTCCGCAGCCACTGCCTTAGCGCGGAGTGGATCGGCAGACCACTGGTCGCCGTGTACGCAGTGGTCTTCGACCTATGAGACGCTCGGCGGTCTGCTCGGCGCGAAGCGTCCGGAATCGGTTGTGCGGCCCGGCTACTGCGGATGCGGGGCCTTCGCCACCATGATCACCGTGACGGTGGAGTTCTTCTCCGAGACCTTGTAGAGCACCCGGTAGTAGCCGAGCAGGAGGCGGCGCAGTCCGCCCCGGCCGAGATTGGCGCTGTTGCCCGGCCGGGGGTTGTCGCCGAGTTCGTAGACGGCCGTGAGCACCAGTTGCGCACCGAGTTTGTCCTCCCGGTGCAGCAGGGTGGCCGCGTCGATGGCCGCCGGCTTCCAGTCGATCCAGTAAGTCTTGCGCTGTTCCTCGTCCGTATCCCGGTCTTTGTGACGCGGCACCTACGACTCCTCGCCCAGGAGCTTCGCCACCTCGTCGTGCGGCACGGTGCGGTCGTCCTCGGCCAGGATCCGCTCGGCCAGGGCCACATCGGCCTCGTCCTCGCGGCGCCGGAAGTACTCGAGCACTTCATAGGGCACGATCGCCGCGACCGGCGTGCCGTGCTGGGTGATGGTGATTATCTCGCCGCCGTGGTGCGACTTAGCGACGAGATTGCCGAGGCGCGTGCGCGCGTCGGTCAGGGTTACCGTCTCTGCCATGTACAAAACGTACACTTTGCAAAGTCTGCTGTCTAGAGTCTGCGGGAAGAAAACGGACATGGCCCCGCGAGCGAGCTCGCGGGGCCATGTCCGAGTCGAGTGGACCTTGCGATTACGGCAGTTCCGCCGCGCTCTCCTGGTCCAGAAGCCACAGCGTGGCCTCAGTGCCGTGCGCACCCGCGGCCGGGATCAACTCCTGCGCTGCGCCGGACAGGGCCTCGGCCACGGGCTTGGCCTTCTCGGCGCCCGCGGCGATCACCCAGACCTCGCGAGCCGCCTGGATCACCCGGAACGTCAACGAGATCCGGTTCGGCGGCGGCTTGGGGGAGTTGTGCACCGCGATCGCCGACGGCGTCACCTCGCGGGTTCCCGGGTGCTCCGGGAAGAGCGAGGCGATATGGCCGTCCGGGCCCATGCCGAGCAGCAGCACGTCGAACGCGGGGGTGTCCGCGGCCGGAGCAGCGTGCCGTGCCAGCGCTGCCGCGTACCGCTCGGCCGCGGCCTGCGCGTCCTCGCCGTCCGGGCCGTCGGTCGCGGGCATCGCGTGCACGAACTCCGGGTTGAGCGGCAGCTGATCGAGCAGCGCCGTCCGCGCCTGCAGTTCGTTGCGATCCGGGTCGGCGGCGGGTACGAAGCGTTCGTCGCCCCACCACAGGTGCACCCGGCTCCAGTCCACGGCGTCGCGCGCGGGCAGGTCGGCGATCGCCGCCAGCATTCCGATGCCGATGGTGCCGCCGGTCAGCACGAGGTGCGCCTCGTCCTTCTCCGCCAGCACGTCCACCAGCTTCGTCACTAGCCGCGCGCCCGCCGCCGAAGCCAGGCTCTGCTTGTCCGGGTGGACGAGGACCCGACGGCCTGCGTGGTCAGTCAAGCCGGGTCACTCCCCTCGG
>Ga0185299_10007005_pt1 | contig 11750 bp, 9 predicted proteins | sample PaiPotPPA55metaG_FD_128002 | JGI IMG/M metagenome (GOLD analysis project Ga0185299, IMG submission 128002) | Iron sulfur acid spring bacterial and archeal communities from Banff, Canada, to study Microbial Dark Matter (Phase II) - Paint Pots PPA... ...
GTCGCCCTATACGGTCAATGACGAACTCGTCGGCTCGCGCGACACCTATGTGCATTTCGTGCAAGAGCCGTTCGACCAAGCCAGTCTGGTGCGGCCATACCTGAAATGGGAGTGGACGTTGCCGTCCGGCGTCGTGGTCAAGGAGGCCTTGCGGCGCGCCGTCTCGATCATGCAGAGCGAGCCGCGCGGTCCGGTCTATCTCATGATGCAGCGGGAAACCCTGACGCAGCACTGGCGCGCCGAGGAGATCCGCCGCTACACCGCCGAGCAATTTGCCGCCACTGGCGGCGGCGGTGGCGATCCGGAGCTTGTCGCCGCACTCGCCGACCGGTTGCTCGAGGCAGAGAACCCGATCCTGATCACCGGCTATGCCGGACGCCACGAGCGTGGCTCGCGCGCAATCGACGCGCTCGCGCAATTCGCCGGCATCGCCGTATACGAAGCCAATATGACCAACAATATCTCCCATGACAGCCCGTGTTTTGTCGGCTTTTCCGCCGATAAGGCGGTGCCCGAGGCGGATGTTGGGTTGCTGGTCGACGTCGACGTGCCGTGGTTCCCGAGCGACGTGCAGGCGAACGAGAAAACGTTCTGGGCTCACATCGACATCGACACGCTCAAGCCCGGCTCGCCGATGTGGACGTTCCCCGGCAGCATGCGCATGCAAGGCGACAGCGGCCGTATCCTCGAACAGGTGCTCGAGGCGCTGAAAGCCAAAGCTTCACCGCGCTTCAAAGAGGTCGTGGCGGCGCGTTTGAAGCACATCAAAGCGGCGCGCGACGATCGCATTGCGCGCGCGGCGAAGCTCGCGGCTGACAAAGGCAGACCGGGCGCCATCAATCCGCATTACCTGACGGCGGAGCTGGCTAAGCTGCTTGACGATCAAGACTTGATTTTCAACGAAGGCGTGACCAATGCGGCCGCGGTGCTCATGCAGATACCCCGCCGCGTCCCCAACACCACCGTTCGCGCCGGTGGCGGCGGCCTGGGCTGGTCCGCCGGCACCGCGCTTGGCGCCAAGCTCGCCGCGCCCGAGCGGCTCAGCGTCCAAATCTGCGGCGATGGCGGATTTTATTTCGGCAATCCGACATCGGCGTTTGCCGTCGCGCAGCAGTATCGCTTGCCATTTTTGTCGATCGTCATGGACAATACCGGTTGGAACGCGGTGAAGCAGTCGACGCTGCGCGTATACCCGGAGGGCGAAGCCAAATCCGCCAATGCTTTCGAGGCGGAGCTTGCGCCCAATGTGCATTTCACCAAGGTCGCCGAAGCATTCGGCGCCTATGGCGAAGAGGTGAGCGATCCGGCCGATGTCGCCGCGGCTTTGGCGCGCTGCGTCAAGGAGGTTCGCGGCGGCCGGGCGGCGCTGCTGCACGCCCGTGTCACGCGAATGTAGGGCTTACGGGCTGGCGTGGTTGATGAATTTTTCCGGCGGCGCCTCGCCCCACTGCGACACCAACGCTTCCTCGGCGGGCACGAGATTGGAGCCATTGGCGATGTTGAGGCGATCGCTATCGGCCCAGTGTTCGTGCACGCGTCCCCACGGATCCGCCCAATAATCGTAGACCTGACTACCGAGCACGTGCCGGCCAATGCCCCACATGTGCTCGTATTTGCCGAATTGCTTGAGATAGTCGTGGCCCATGCAGACATCGTCGATGTCGGACACTTCGAAGGAAAGATGGTTGAGGCCGGTCTTCTCGTGCGCCAAGCAGAAGAAAACGTGATGGTCGACGTAGCGATCGCCGCGATCGCAGCGATTGAATGATCCGATAATGTTGCTCTTGTCTTCGACGTAGACATCATCGGAACAGACAAATCCGAGCATTTCGCGGAACCAATCCACCGTCTCGCGAAAGCGCGGCGTCATCAATACGCCATGACCGACGCGCTTGACGTGTGACGGTCCCCTGGGCAACCGCATCAATTCACCGGCCCGCGACAACGGCGCTTCGCCGGAATTAAGCTTCTGTCGCTTCACCTGGATTTCCGGCACCGGCGCGATGCCGCAAACCACCTCGATCTGGTAGCCGTTGGGCTCGCGCAGCCGAACCCGCTTACCACCGCCGGGCTCGTCGATGTTTTCGATTCCCGAGGCACCCGGCGCCTTAGCCAATCGCTTCAGGTCGTCTTCGCTTTCGGCGTAATAAGCAAGACCGACAAATTTCGGATCGCCTTTCTCCGTGACATGAATGTGGTGATTAGGATCGGTACCGCGCATATAGAGCGCGTTGGCGGTCCGCTCGGTACGCTGCAAGCCGAACCGGGTCAGAAACTCCTCCATAATGTCGAGATCGGGAGCCTTAAAACGCCCATATGCGATATCCGTCGCCTTGACCCAGGCCATATTTTTCTCCCTCGACAGTGCGGTCGGTGCATGAACACGACAGTGCAATCGGCGCTGCGCGGCTAGCGTAATTTGCACGATCAAGGGAGCTTCGGCAACGCGCGCTCAGGCGCAAATTCGAGCCTGTATGGCCCTGACGACGACTGGCGGAATTTTGCTATATCTTTCTCGGGCTCTGCTTGGCCGCGAGCTCTTTGCGCAAGTTCTGGCGCAAGTTCTTACAATTGGAGGGGGGCAATTGGACCAGTCGGCCTCAGTTGAAATTGCCAAGCACACGCTGATGTCCGGTGGGCTTGTTCTTGCCGTTGGCGCGCTCGCCGGGCTGTTTGCGCAAAAGACCAAAATCCCTGATGTCGCCGTCTTTCTTCTAGCGGGAATGCTAATCGGGCCGCAGGCCTTGGGCCTCATCGACATCAAGGCCGACTCCGCGCTCTATCAAATTATACTGTTGTTCGGCGCCAGCTATATCCTTTTTGACGGTGGCGCTTCGCTGCGCTTTCACGTCATGAAGCAGGTGTGGATTACGATAGTCGTGATCGCGACTGTCGGCGTGGTGATTACCGCGGTCATCACGACCACGGCGGCCCATTTTCTGCTCGGCGTCTCCTGGATCGTGGCGGCATTGTTGGGCGCAACGCTGGCATCGACCGATCCGGCGACTTTGGTACCGATTTTTCGCCAAGTCCACGTTCGCGACCGCGTGGCGCAGATGGTGATGAGTGAGTCTGCATTTAACGACGCAACCGGCGCCATCATCACATTCGGCGTGTTGACGGTCGCGATGGGCACAGGGGAATTTTCGTTGTCGTCGTCTTTATTTGAATTGGTGTCGGAGGCGACGATTGGCATCGCCGCCGGCGCCGCGCTTGGTTACCTCGCCGCATTACTGATCGCGCACGAGCGCTGGGGCTTTTTCCTGGAATATGCGCCAGTGGTGACGATCATGGCGGTCATTGGCGCTTATTTTGCGGCCGATGGCTTGCGCGCAAGCGGCTTCATGGCGGTGTTCGTGTTCGGCATCATGCTCGGGAATAAGGACTCGTTCGGATTCAAAATGGGCAGGGCCGAGGCGCAAAGACTCGATCAATATGTGGAGACGACCGCATTCATCATGCGGTTGTTTATTTTCATCCTGCTCGGTAGCCGAGTCGATTTCGGCTTGATGAATCGTTACCTGGCGGGCGGCGTGCTCGTGGTCATAATTTTCATGCTCGTGGCGCGGCCGGTCACGGTGTTCGCGTGCGCGCTGCCCGATCGCCGAGCGCGGTGGAGTCTCAATGAGATGCTGTTCATGTGCTGGACGCGGGAAACCGGCGTCATTCCGGCTGCACTCGCCGGCATCTTGCTCGGCATGAACGCGCCAGGCGCGCAAATGATTGCCTCGGTCACGTTTATCGCCATCCTGATGACAATCCTGATCCAGGCGCCGACCACGCGCTGGCTCGCGGGCAAGCTGGCGCTCCTGGAAGAGAAGAAAAAGGGCTGATGCGGCGGGCGGCGGCAGGCCGTCCTCGGCACAGCCTGCGACTTAGCGGCACAGCACGGGAAAAGCGGCTTTGCCGCCTGGGCTGTGATCTTCGATTCCACGTCCTTTACGCTTCACGCCTTCGCGGAAGGCCCTTAAAATGGCGTCAGAGCCTGCTAGCAGGCCACGCGGCGCCGCGACCGGCTCCGCCCAAGGGGAGACAGCCAAATGAAACGTCGTCAATTCTTGAAAACCGCGGGCGTCGGACTTGCGGGCAGCGCGGTTGCCATGCCGGCGATCGCCCAATCCATGCCGGAACTAAAGTGGCGTCTGACCACGAGCTGGCCGAAGTCGCTCGACACGCTGTTCGGCGCCTGCTTGACCTTCTCGAAACTTGTTTCCGAAGCAACCGACGGCAAATTCCAAATCCAAGTCTTTGCTGCCGGTGAAGTCGTACCCGGGCTGCAAGCACTCGACGCCGTCCAAAACGGCACGGTCGAGATGGGCCACAGCGCGCAATATTATTACATCGGCAAGGACCCGACGTGGGCGTTGTTTTGCGCTTCTCCGTTCAGTCTGAATGCTCGCCAGCAAAACGCCTGGTATTACGAGGGCGACGGCCGAACGCTGATCGACGACTTCGCCGCCGCCAACTTCAACACCAAATGCCTGCCGATGGGCAACACCGGCACGCAGATGGGCGGCTGGTTCCGCAAGGAAATCAACACCGTTGCGGACCTCAATGGTCTGAAAATGCGGATCGGTGGCTGGGCCGGCAGGACAATTGCCAAGCTCGGTGCGGTGCCGCAGCAACTCGCCGGCGGCGACATCTACCCGGCGCTGGAAAAGGGCACCATCGACGCGGCCGAATGGGTCGGCCCATACGATGACGAGAAGCTCGGTTTCTACAAAATCGCCAAATATTACTATTATCCCGGCTGGTGGGAAGGCGGCACGGCGAACCACTTGCTGATCAATCTCGCCAAGTGGAACGAGCTTCCAAAAAGTTACAAAGCCGTCGTGGAGGCCGCCGCTGGTTACGCCAATGTCGAAGAGCAGGCGCGTTACGATGCCCGCAACCCGCAGGCCTTGAAGCGCTTGGTTGCCAACGGCGTGAACTTGCGCCCGTTCAGCCAAGCCATCATGGAAGCCTGTCTGAAGGCATCGAATGAAGTAAACGCCGAAGAATCGGCCAAGAACCCCAATTTCAAGAAGGTGCTGGCTTCGATCGACACATTCCGCAACGATGAAAATCTGTGGTGGCAGGTCGCTGAGTACTCATTCGAGACCTTCATGATCCGCAGTCGCACCAAGACCTGAGACAGCCAAAATCTCCGTGGAATATACGGGGCCGGCCCAGCGCCGGCCCCGTAGTTTTATGCTCCATCAAAATGCTAGAGCACCGATCGATTTCGATTTGAAGCAACTACGCTCTAGCGTCGCGGCTCAACATCGAGCGGCGGCGGCTCCACCGGCTGTATCATTTGTTCGAAGCGCCGTTGCAATTCGCGATCGGAAATAGCGGGCGGTTTGCGGCTGCGATCGTCAATGCCTTCGCCGACATGGGTGAGCTGCGGTACCAGCAGAACCGCCAGCAATAGAGCGGCCTGCGCGAACAGATACGGCAATAAGGAGCGCAGCAACGCGCGAAAAGGAATCGGCTGCTTGAGCACGGTGCGCGTCATCATGACGGCGTAGCCGATCAATGGATTGATGAAACTTGCTTGCAGGGCGAGCAAGACGAGAACGGCGACCCAGCGCGCATCCGCTACGCGGATGAGGAGCGGCGGAATGACGATCGGCACGACGACAAAAATGATCTCGAAGGCGTCGAGCACCAGGGCACTGAGCCCTATCCCGCCAAGCACGATGAGCGTGGCGCTCAGCGGGCCGCCCGGGATGGCAACTATCCAGTCGGCGACGAGTTGATCGGTGCCAAGGATTCGTAACACCAGGGTCAAAGTCGTGGCAGCCACCAGGAGAAAGAATAAGGCACCGGTGAGCGCCAGCGTGTCGCGCAATACGTCGTTGAGAACGGGAAGCGGCAATCGCCCGCTGACGAATCCTGCGACAAGGAGAATGAAGCCGCCCATGGCCGCTGCCTCAACGGCATAAAAATATCCAGTGGTGACGCCGCCGAGCAGGATCAAAATCGCCGCCACCGTCACCGCGGCCAGCACTGCCTGCTGCACCGTCGGCCGCGGCGAGGCTGTCAAAGCCGCTGCTTGGTCCGGCTTGACCCGGCGATTGAACCACCAACCGATCGCGATGCAGGCGGCGAGATAGAGGGCGGCAGGCGCCAGCGCGCCGTGAAATACATCCTGCGTGTTGATCACGCGGTCTTCGCGGCCGGTTGCGGTGACCGCAATCGTATGGGCGTTGAGCATGGCGTCGCCCAGAAGGATCAAGACCAGCGAGGGCGGCACGACGACGCCAAGGGTGCTCGCCACAGTGATGATTGCGGCGCGGCGTGGTAGCGCAATCCCGGAAGCGGCAAGCCGCGGTTCGGCCACGCGCGATAAAGCCAACACGCTCGCACCCACCGAACCGTTCATGGGCCCGAGCAGGGCGCCGAGCACTAATCCCGAAACCACCGGGCCCGCCGGTCCGCGCAGGATGGCGATGGAGCAACGATAGAGCGCGTCAGCGAGCGGCAGGCGGTTAATGAGCGCGCCCATCAGCACATAGAGCGGAATGGCTTGGAGCAGGTCGTTTTCGAGCAGATTGATCAAGCGTTCGGGCAAGACGCCGAGGAGCTGTACTGGCGCAGCGCCGCTTATTGCTCCTACCGCAGCGCCAAAACAGGCCGCCGCCAGCAATACGACCGCGGCCGGGATGCCGGTGAAAACGACGCCAAGACCGACGAAGATCAACAAGCTCAGGCCGAGCCAGGGCATCATAGCGGTCATTGCGACGTCGGCCGGCGGACCGGCCGGACTAGCTCGATCACGCCCTCGATCAGGACCAACAGCGCCAGGACCAACAGCGCCAGCTTGATGATGAAATAACCGGGATTGCCCGTGTCGGGAAAATGCTCCTGCAGCAATGTCGAATTGCGCACGATATTCCAGCTCGTCATCAAGACGATGATCGACCAGGGAATGAGGCCGAACAGCGCGCCGGCCCGCGCCAGCCATTGCCGCGTATTATCCGAATAATTTCGCGATATCGTGTCCGCTGCGAGGTGCGTTTTGGCGCGCGTCGCGGCGGCAATGCTGGCCGCGACATAGAGCGCGAATAGCCATTGGCCGAGATCATTGGCTTCGCGCGAATAAGAGCCGACAATCGTGCGCAGCGGCCATTGCAGGAACAGTAACGTCACGACCGGCAGCGCCAGCCATTTGGCGGCAGCCAATACAAAGCCAACGATCTGATCGAGGAATCGCAATTTGCCGCTCGTGCCGATCTTCCCGGGATTCGTCAGACGAGAGATCGGCGCGAATATTCGCGTCTTTCGACCAGCCCTACAAGTCTGCGGACCGGTGACATGCCGGTCTTTCGAAACGCACGGCTAACACGTGTGCAATTGGGCCAAGCGCGATCCGCAATCGAGGCCGGAAGTTTTCGCTCGCGGTCTATGTGAGCACAGCGGGCGCGGCTATTTGAAGTTGGGCGGCTGCGTAAGGTCGATCGGCGGCAAATCGATCTGTGGAATATTGATCTGCACCTTGTTGGGATCGATCTGCGACAGCCCGGCTTTGTAGTGCATGACCATGCCGGGGAACATGATCACCGTGATCACCATGATGAGCTGAATCACAACGAACGGCGCGGCGCCCCAATAAATCTGGCCCGTCGTCACGCCCGGCGTCAGCTTGCCGCTGATACGGTCGAGGAAAGATTCGCGCGGCGCCACCGAGCGCAGATAGAACAATGCGAAGCCGAACGGCGGATGCAGGAATGAAGTCTGCATGTTGACGCCGAGAATGACGCCGAACCAGATCAGATCGATGCCGAGATGTTCCGCGGCGGGGCCGAGCAGCGGAATGACGATGAAGGCCAATTCGAAATAGTCGAGGAAGAACGCCAGTACAAAGACGAAGGCGTTGACGAAAATCAAGAAGCCGATCTGACCGCCCGGCAGCGACGTGAGCAGGCTTTCGACCCAGATATGGCCGCTGACGCCATAGAAAGTCAGCGAGAACACCCGCGCGCCAATCAGGATGAAGATGACGAACGCCGACAATTTCGCGGTGGATTCGATCGCTTGGCGAACCAGATCCCAGGTCAAGCGCCGTTTGAGAGCGCCGAGAATGAGCGCCCCGCTGGCGCCCATGGCGCCGCCCTCGGTGGGCGTAGCAACGCCGATAAAGATGGTGCCGAGCACGAGGAAAATCAGGAACAGCGGCGGCACCATAACGAAAGTGGTCTGCTGCGCCATCCGTGACAGGAAACGGAATCCGGTGAGGCGCTCGATGACCCAGTTCACGACGGCTACGCCGAAGGCGAAGAGAATACCGAAGAACATGGAGAGCACGACGAAGTCGGCGCCATGCGTTTCTGAATTGCGCATCATGAACCAGCCGAACACCGCGCTGGCAATGGTGAGAACAAGCAGCGACCAAAGCCCGCGGCTGCCGTCGTCCTCGCGAAAGCCTACGACCTCCATCGGCAGACCGGGCGTCGCCTTCGGGAATAGTGCCGAAACGATGAAAGCGTAGACCGCATACATTCCGGCGAGAGTAATGCCGGGAATGAAGGCGCCCTCGTACATGTCGCCGACCGATCTGCCGAGCTGATCGGCCATCACGATAAGAACCAGCGACGGCGGTATGATCTGTGCCAGCGTACCCGACGCCGCGATAACGCCCGAGGCGAAGCGGCGGTCATAGCCGTAGCGCAGCATGATCGGCAGCGAGATCAATCCCATCGAGATGACCGACGCGGCGACCACGCCGGTCGTGGCGGCCAGTAGCGCGCCGACGAAGATCACCGCATAGGCCAAGCCGCCGCGAACGGTCCCGAACAGCTGACCGATCGTGTCGAGCAGATCTTCCGCCATGCCGGAGCGTTCGAGCACCAGTCCCATGAAAGTGAAGAACGGGATTGCGAGCAGCGTGTCATTACTCATGACCCCGTAGATGCGATCGGGCAGCGCCTGCAAGAAATCTGGCTGGAATTGACCAAGCCCAATGCCAACAAGCGCGTAAAACAAGCCGACAAAGGCCAGCGAAAACGCCGCCGGATAGCCGAGCAGAAGCACGACCACCAACGAGGCGAACATAATCGGCGCCAGGTTTTGTGCGATAAAGGCTTCCATCCTCAACCCCGCCGCCGCGGCCGGCACCTAATCTTTGCGCATGATCTCGACAATATGCTCGACTTCGGCTTCAAGCGCGTGGACCTGCGTCGCATGCGGATCCGGAATGAGGCCTTGGATAATGGCGATACGCTTGATCAGCTCGGAAATGCACTGCGCAAGCAACATCGCAAATCCAATCATGATCAGAGATTTCGCCGGCCATTGCGGCAGTCCGCCGGCATTGGAGGACTGCTCGTTGATGGAGAAGGACTCAGTGAAGAAGGGAATGCCGGTGGCTAAAATAACGATCGTGAGCGGCAGGAGAAAAAACGTGTGACCGATAAGCTCGATCGTATTGCGCAGCCCGCGCGGCAAATGATTGTTCACGATGTCAATGCGGATGTGTTCGTTGTCGCGCAGCGTCCATGACGCACACAGAAGAAACACGGCGCTGAACAGCACCCACTGCAATTCGAGCCAGGAGTTCGACGATAGGTCGAACACCTTGCGCACCGTCGCATTGACGGCCGAGACCGCAACGGCGGCGAGGATGGCCCACGCGACCCACTTGCCGATTTGGGTGTTAATGGCGTCGATAACGCCGCTCAGCCTAAGAAGCGCGCGCACTCTATTCCCGTTCCCCTCAGCGCCCGGCGTCAGCGAACATGATCAATGAACATGGCGCCACCCCATCGGCGCCGCTTCCCCGGCGGTCGCTATAGGCGCCACTTTAGCAATGATAATGGGCATAAGGTCAAGTCGCCGCGGGCCAAAACCAGCGAACTTTCCTCAAGAACTGGAGCGGGCGAAGGGAATCGAACCCTCGACATACAGCTTGGGAAGCTGTCGTTCTACCACTGAACTACGCCCGCCAAATAGGCATTTACTATAGTTCTTGTCCTGAACTTGTCGGACAATGGTTTCGATCCGGTCCGCCGGACAAAAATCCTGAAAGCACGATAGCACAGCATTAACTCGCACGCCGCTTTTGACTTATGCGCACTTTTTCAGCGAGCCGCTGAGCTTCCCGTATTCGATAAACAATTTCCGTAGATCACTATTGATCGCCGGTAAATGGCCCAAAATTTGGTTTGCCGCGACACAAGCGCCAATCATGGCGTTGTTTTTTAAAAAGAGAAAACCGGAAAAATCCGAAAACCTGATTGTCTGCTTTACCCCCGAAAGCAGACATGGTTCAGCACGACGGCAATGTCCGCTTTGTGCCACTTCCGGACCAAGTGCATTGCAGCAAAAAAATACCTATTCGATCACCTCGTCAGCCGTCATTTGCATGATCAGCGGCACGGTAAGACCCAGCCTCTTGGCGGTGTTGAGGTTGATCACGAACTCGAATTTGGTGGACTGTATGACCGGCAGATCGCCCGGCTTCTCGCCCTTGAGAATGCGCCCCGCGTACACACCGACTTGGCGATAGGCATCTGTAATGCTGGCTGAGTAGCTTATTAGACCCCCCGCCGTGGCATTCTCGCGCACTCCATAGCTCGCCGGCAGTTTATACTGTGCCGCCAGCGCGACGATCTCATTCCGGTTGGAGAACGTGAACGCGTTGCTCGCGATAATCAGCGCACCAACTCCTCGCTGGACAAAGGTTGCAAACGCCGCTTGGATTTCGCTAGCGTTCGAGGCACTGAGAACAATGAGCCGCTGCCCGATTGCTCGCGCCGCAACCTCCACGTCTCCTCTGTCCTCGTGGTCGTCCGGCCCGTCGAGCACGCCAATAGTCGTTGCCGAAGGCACAAGCTAGCGCAACTGCTCCAGTCGTTTCGCCCCTACCGCGGCAGCGAAAAAGCTTACGCCCGTAATGTTCTCGCCCGGCCGATTGAGATTTGTGACCAGGCCGTCCTTGACCGGGTCGGTACCGGTCGCGAAAACAATCGGCACTGTCGTGCTTGCGGCCTTGGCTGCGAGCGCCGCGACGAGATTTCCGACGATCACTGCGACCGGCCGATGAATAAAATCTTTCACAAGAGCCGTTAGTTTATCGCGATCATTTTCCGCAAAGCGATATTCGGTCGCGACATTCTGGCCTTCAACGTAACCGATTTCCTGCAGACCCTGACGGAACGCGGTCACGAGGTTCGTCGCGTCGGCAAGGGTCGAACTCCGGAGAAACCCGATCACTGGCATCGGCGGTTGCTGCGCGAGTGCCATCAGCGGCCAAGTCGTCACGCTGCTCAGCAGCGTAATGAACTCGCGGCGCCTCATTCGATCACCTCGTCGGCGATCGCGAGCAGAGACTGCGGGATAATGAGGTTAAGTGACTTCGCAGTCTTGAGGTTGATGATCAGCTCAAACTTTGTTGGGCCCTGCACGGGAAGATCAGCAGGCTTGGCTCCTTTGAGGATACGATCCACGTAAGAAGCCGAACGCCGGAAATTGTCGAAGGGATCAGGTCCATACGACATCAAGCCACCTCGCGCGACGCTTATCCGGTAGGAGTAGACGGCCGGCACTCGGTGCTGCTGTGCCAAGCTCACTAACAATTGGTCATGGACAATGGTGAACGCGTCCGGCGGAACGATCAGGCCGCCACCCGGCTCGCGTCCAAGTTTGACGATGGCCTCTTCGGCTTCGGCTGCGTCGCGAACAGGAGCCGCCGTCACTTCAACTGCGATTGACCGTGGCACGGCCTCGAACGAACGCAGATAGACATAATAATGGGGGGATGTGTCGGG
>Ga0185299_10007007_pt1 | contig 11744 bp, 8 predicted proteins | sample PaiPotPPA55metaG_FD_128002 | JGI IMG/M metagenome (GOLD analysis project Ga0185299, IMG submission 128002) | Iron sulfur acid spring bacterial and archeal communities from Banff, Canada, to study Microbial Dark Matter (Phase II) - Paint Pots PPA... ...
CGCGATTGGCACGACTCTCAATTTGATGAACAAAGGCCTCGAGAAATACTTGCCGACCGAGATTCCCGTCAATCTCGAGACGTTGCCCTCTGGCGTGAAGGTCGAACGCGACACTTTCGTCTACCACGGAAAAACCTATACCCTCATCAACTCCTTGGGCTCCCATGAGGTTCCGGACGGCGAATATCTGTACGATCCCGCCAGCAAACAAATCGAATTCCAGTGGGCGCAAGGAATTGGCAGCGACAAGGCGCCGGCACCTCAGGCACGCTTGATGGCCACGGTCATCAGCGGAATCCTGAATCAGCGGTTGCCTTGGCGTTTGGTGCTGATGGGTGTGGCGCTGGTGATCGCCGTGGAAATCCTCGGTGTGCGCTCCCTGGCCTTCGCTACCGGCTCTTACCTTCCGCTGGGCACCACCGCCGCCATGTTTGCCGGAGCTTTGGTGCGGATGCTCGTCGAAGCCACCACCAAGAAAAAGGACGAGAGCGAGGCCAGCCCCGGCGCGCTCTTTTCCAGCGGACTGATCGCCGCCGGAGGCGTTTTCGGCTTATTGGGCATCATCATCAACCTGCTGCAAGATCCGGAAATCTCCACCAACGTGCCGCACTGGTTTTCCTGGAGTCTGCGGCTTCCCTGGCGACCGGATCTTTTTTCGTTTGGTCCGAAACTCCTGGGTCCGCTGGCGACCAACAACTTCTTCGGCTTGGCAATGTTCCTCTTGCTGGCCGCATCGCTGTTTTACTTCGCGCGCAAAAAACTGGATTAAGAATGAAGGCGAAGTAAACCACAAGTAAGAATCTAGGCTCGTACACACTTAGACCACTAATTTTTGTACGCTTTGACTCGCTGTTTGCGCCGCCGTACACTGACTCCATGAGCGTCGCATTCGGCGGCCGCCGCTACAATTTCGACTGGCGCAGCTTCATCACGCCGGGCGTGAAGCTCATCGTACTGGTGTGCACCGGCGTCTTCGTGGTTCAAACGCTGGCGCAGCTGATCGGCGGCCCGTACGCGTACAACTGGATCTTAAAGTGGTTCGCGCTGATTCCCGCCGCGGTGACGCACCTGCTGCCGCCCCGAATCTGGCAGCTTTTCACCTACATTTTCCTGCACGGCGGCCTCTTCCATCTGCTCATCAACATGCTGATGCTGTGGATGTTTGGCCGCGAGCTCGAAGTGATCTGGGGCAAGCGGCGTTTTCTGAACTTTTTTGTGTTGTGCGGCGTCGGCGCTGGGCTCATCGAATTGGTCGTGAAAACCATCCCGGTGTTCTTTGGCCGCGAGCCCTCAATCACTCCTACGATTGGCGCGTCCGGCGCGATTTTTGGAATCTTGATGGCCAACGCGGTCTTGTTTCCGGATCGCAAGATTTGGCTGATCCCGCTGCCGGTGACGATTCCCATGCGCCCCTACGTCGCGGTGATGGGCGCCATCGAATTCTTCTCGACGCTGGGAGCGGACGGGGATAACGTCGCGCACATTTGCCATCTGGGCGGAATGCTGGTGGCATATCTTTATCTACGGCGCGGATCGTTTCTGTACAACGTGCGCAACAGCGTGTCGGACTGGAAGATCGAACGAAACCGCAAGCGATTTCAGGTGTACGTCAACAAGCACAAGCAAGACCCGCCGTCGCGTCCCGATAACTGGGTAAATTAGCCGCGCCGCATTTGTCGCCGTCCACAGTAGGGGGACAGCATTGCTGTGCCCGCGCCCCGTAACCAATATCTGCTTCAGCGGGTTTGCAAGGCGCGCAGCAGGAGTTCTTCGGTTACGTTTGAGCCGGTGACAAGCAGTACCGCCATTTTCTTCGCGTACTTCGTTTCGCTCTTCAAGAATGCAGCGGTGGTGGCCGCCCCAGCGGGTTCGGCCAGCACGTGCTCTTGCATGAGCAGGTGCCGCATCGCACCGAGCATCTCCTCGTCACTGACTAATACAAATTCATCCACCAGCGTGGCGATTTCGCGAACGTTTTCTTCGGTGGTATCGCGGACCGACAGGCCATCGGCAACAGTATCGCTGCAATCTGTGGAGATAGCGTGCCCTTTGGCGAAGGAAAGCGCGTAGGCGGGAGCCCGCTCAGCTTGTACTCCGACGATTTTGACTCCGGGTCGGAGTTGTTTAGCCGCGAATGCGAAGCCTCGAATCAGCGTACTGTCGCCAACGGGCACAAAAAACACATCCACGTGGTGAAGCTTATCGAGAATTTCGCAGGCGATAGTTGCGGTGCCAGGCAGCATTTCAGGCTCGGAGCCATCCACGACGTCGTACCAGGTGGACTCCTCGGCGAATTTGGCGGCGTGCTGCCTGGTTTCTTCCAGATATTTACCGACCTCCACGATCTCGGCGCCGAAATCCGCGATGCGCGCCTTTTTTGCGGGATTGGGATTCTCGGGCAGGTAAATGCGTGCTGGAACGTGGTGCATGAACGCGGCATAGGCAACGGCCGCGCCATGATTTCCGGTGCTGCTAGTAACCACTCCGGGAAGCTTGCCATTCATCTGTTTTTGGCGGACATCGAGCGCGTAATACGCGCCGCGCACCTTGAAAGAGCCGGTGGGACCTTCATTCTCAAGTTTGAGATAAACCCAGCCGCCTCCTCTCGTGGATAGCTTGACGCTCGCCAGAAAGCGGCTCTCCGGTACAACCAGTCGCAGTGTGTCCTGCGCGGCGCGCACACGTTCCATCGTTAACCGGGAAGCGGAGACTGGCGCGACCATCAGACGGCTCCGCCGATGACGTGAAATTTCATGAAGTTGGTGGTTCCGCGGACGCCCATCGGAGTACCCGCGACGATGCCGATGACGTCGCCTTTACGCACCAGGCGCTCTTCGAGCAGGCGCAGCTCGGCAACCTCGGCGAGGCCATCCACTTTATGAACGTCGACGATGGCCCGCGCCATCACGCCCCAGATCAAGGCCATACGACGGCGGGTTTCCGCTTCGGGCGAAAAAGCCACGATGGGCACGAGCGGGCGGTACCGCGAAACCAGGCGAGCGGTGAAGCCACTGTGCGTGAAGACCGCGATGAGCTTCATGTGAAGTTCGCGCGAGGCGTGGCAGACCAGTTCTGCAACGGTTTCGGCAACTTTCAATCTTTCCTGCACCGAGGACGGCCGCGGAAATTCGGTGATGCTGGCTTCAGCTTCTTCGATGATGCGCGCCATCATGGCCACGGCCTCAACGGGATATTTTCCCGAGGCAGTTTCGGCCGAAAGCATGACCGCGTCGGAGCCGTCAAAGATGGCATTGGCTACGTCAGAGGCTTCGGCGCGCGTGGGCCGCGGATTCTGGGTCATGGATTCGAGCATTTGCGTGGCGGTGATCACCGGTCGGCGTGCTTCGCGGGCGCGCGAGATGATCAATTTCTGGACGACGGGCACACGCTCGGGATTCATCTCCACGCCGAGATCGCCTCGAGCTACCATGACACCATCGGCGACACGCAGGATAGCGTCTAGATTTTCGATCGCTTCCGGCTTTTCGAGCTTGGCGATTACTGGAGTGTCTTTACCCGCGCGGCGAATGAGATTTTTTGCGAGCACCACGTCTTCGGGATGGCGGACGAAACTCACGGCGATGTAATTCGCGTCCTGCGTGAGGGCAAAGGCCAGGTCTTCGCGATCTTTCGGCGTAAGCGCCGGAACACGGAGCTGGATACCAGGCAGATTGATGCCTTTGTGCTGGCCCAGTGAGCCACCGTTGACGACCTCGCAGATGACTTCCTGGCCGCGCACTTGTTGGACACGGAGTTCGATCAATCCGTCGGACAGCAGAATGCGGTTGCCGCGGTGCACTTCGCGCGGCAGCGGACGAAAAGTGGTGCTGACGCAGTTGGCATCGCCGGGAACGCGCGCGGTCGTAATCACAAAGCGTTGCCCGGCGCGCAGCATCACGGCAGCGCCGCCTGCGAGCGGGCCCGTGCGAATCTTCGGCCCTTGCACATCGGCAATGATACCGATGGGCTTCTCGTGTTTGATGGCGGCTGAGCGGAGGACAGCGATACTGCGCGCGTGATCCTCGTGCTTGCCATGAGAGAAATTCAGACGGGCTACGTCCATGCCCGCTTGCATCAAGCGTTCAATGATGCGCGGAGAAGAGCTGGCAGGGCCGATGGTACAGACAATTTTAGAGTGGCGGAAGGCCATAGTCGTTTGCGAGTCCTGTAGTTTACGTGATCGGCAGGAAATCTTTGTTAGTGAAATTTAAGATTTGGAAGAAAGAAGGATTTTGTTTACCAACGTTCGACGCCGCGAAGCTTACTTGGTTACGGCGAATTCCGCGACAATACGGGATTCGACGTCGATGCCTTTCGCAAACGAGGCGAGAGGGATGCGTTCATCGTCGCCGTGCATGCGCTTCAGGTCGTCTTGGGTCAATGGGAAGGGCCACAGGCCGTAGGATTGCACGTTGTGCAGGCGCAACTGCGCGGAGTCGGTGGCCCAGGGTGATTGATACGGCAGAACAGGCGCGCCGCCAAATTCCTGGGCGGCTACCTTGGTGATGGCAGCGTAGAAATCATTTTCCAGTGAAGAAGGCGGAGCGGCCAAGCCCGCATCGGGTTGAACTTCAAGGCGCACCGCCGGGTCGTTGACCAATTTGTTGAGCTCGCCGAGTAGCGCGTCGATGGTGTCGCCGGGGAGGAGCCGGACGTTGAGTATGGCGCGGGCTTCCGCGGGGATTACGTTGGGGCGAACGCCCGCGGTAAGCATTGTGGGGGAAATGGTGTCGCGCAACATGGAATTCCACTGCGGATTTGCGTCGGAGATGACGCGCTGCGCGTGTTCGCCTCGCTCGGAGGTGTCGAGAGAACGCATCCACTTGGCGATTTCATCGTCCTCGACGCCGGCGAGCCCCTCGAAATAACGGCGCACGATGGCGGTGAAATGAACCGGAGCAACGTATCCGCCGATTTTAGACACGGCTGCCGAGAGGTGCACGATCGGATTGTCTTTCGTGGGCATGGAAGCGTGCCCGGAGGTACCGCGAGCGATCACGTTGACATTGACGGCAACTTTTTCGCTGGCTTGTACGGCAACATATTGCACTTTGCCGTTCTCGAGGACGACGTTGCCGCCTTCATTGAGCGCGAAGCCTGCAGCGATCTTGTCCCAATACTTGGCGATGAGAATCTTGATGCTCGCGTCGCCGCCTTGCTCTTCGTCGTCGGTGGCGAGGAAGATCACGTCGCGATTGAGCCGGGCGTTGGCGCGTTTCAGCGCGATGAAGGTCGCCAGATTGCTAGCGAGCATGGCCTTGTTGTCGATGGCGCCGCGACCGTACAGGTAGCCGTCTTTGATGATGGCGGCAAAGGGATCGACCGTCCACCTGGCACGCTCGACGCCAACCACATCCATGTGTGCGACCAGAATCAGAGCGCGCGCCGGATCCGCGACTGCGGAGCTGCGCAGACGTGCGACCACGGAGGTGCGGCCGGGCGCGACCGGCAACTCTTCCGCAGCGATACCTTCCTTTTGTAGTACGGCCAAAATATATTTGGCGGCTGCTTGCTCGTTGCCCGGCGGATTGGTCGTGTTGATCTTGATGAGGTCCTGGAGCCAGACCTTGGCGTCGCCCGTCAGCGAAGTCAGATCACCGAGGGGAGATTGGCTTGCCGGAAGAGAGTTCGTGGGCGGCGGCGCGACCTGGGCGGAGAGAGGTTGCGCGGCGAGAGCGAACGTCGCCAGAGCTGACGTGGTTGCGAACAACCACGCGGTCGCGTGCAGTAGTAGCAGTTGCATTCTGCGGAAACCGTTCACGAAGCCATCCTCTTTTCCGGTTCATTGCCCACCGCGCCAATCGTGGGAGCGACTTGCCATGGCCGCGGAGGCTAAACCCAGCGCAGCAACGTTTTGCGGCAAATCTGACTCATACTACCATGCAGGGTGCGGGGACTCGGCCTCGGCAATGGCGCTTCGTTGCGTAATCTCCACGGTAAGGATTGCCTGGATTTGGGCCGTTGCCGCCGCGATTTGAGCGTTCTATGATGGGCGACTGAGGGATAAGCCATGAAGGCAATTCTGACAGCGGTGTGCTTGGGACTTTTAGCGGCGGCCTTGTTGTTGCCCCTGGGAACCAGTCTGGTGCGCGCGCAATCGCCCGCCGGTCCGCAGGGTGGAACGGGACCACAGCAGCAGGGCGCGCCGCCGGTGGCGCCGACGCCGCCGCCACAGCAACAGAAACCGCCTGAGGCTGGAGCGTCGATCTCCGTGGAAGTCCCGGTGGTGACGCTAGACGTGATCGCGGCCACGCAGCACGGCGACATTCTCACCGGACTGAAGAAAGAAAACTTTCGCGTGATCGATGACAACGCGCCGCAGACCATCACAAATTTTGGCGCGACCGACGCGCCCATTACCATCACCATGCTGATGGAGTTCAGCAGCCGGGGATATTACGACTGGTTTGCGTACCAGGCGAAGTATTGGGCGGATGCATTTTTTCCCAACCTGCAGCAGAAGGATTGGGTGGCGCTGGTTACCTTCGACATGAAGACGCGCACGGAAGTGGATTTTACACAGGACAAGATGGAAGTGCGCAACGCGCTCTATCATCTGTATTTTCCGGGATTCAGCGAGTCGAATATTTTTGACGCGGTGCTGGACACCTCCGAGCGGATGAAGGATGTGAAGGGCAAGAAGTCGATTTTGCTGCTGGCAACCGGCGTCGATACGTTCTCGAAGCACACACTGGATCAGACCATGAAGCAGCTGCGCCAGAGCGATGTGACGCTTTTCTGCGTGGGACTGGACAAACCGTACATCAATTTCATTGAATCGCATGGCTCGCGGGGTTCGCACATGGATTATTTGCAGGGCGAAAATCAGCTGAAGACATTTGCCTCGCTGACCGGCGGGTATGCGTGGTTTCCGCAATTTGACGGCGAGATTCCCGGGATCTTCCATGATGTCGTGGCGTTTCTGCGGAATCAGTACAGCATTTCGTATACGCCGACGACCGGCGCGAACGACGGAAAGTTTCACAAGGTGAAGATTGAGCTGGTGCAACCGGATGGGAGCCCGCTGATCGTGAACGACCAGAAGGGGAAGAAGCAGAAGGTGGTCGTGTACGCTCGCGAAGGGTATACCGCGGTCAAGGGCGGAGTTGGGGACTGAAGCAGTCGACTGATTTTCTTCAGTAGCCGCGGCTGAAGTCGACTACGTTGAACAGGTCGCGGCCGTCGAACCATGTTTCCAGTAAATCCATCAACAGGTTGGTTTCTCTTTGCCAGAGGCTGTTGCTTACGCCGCTGGTGTGTGGAGTAATGAGGAGGTTGGGTGCTTTCCAGAGTGGGCTGTCGGCGGGAAGCGGTTCGGTAGCGGTTACGTCGAGCGCTGCGCCTCTGAGTGCGCCGGTTTCCAGGGCGCGGATGAGCGCGGCCTCGTCGAGGAGCGAGCCGCGGCCTACGTTGATGAACCTGGCGCTGCGTTTCATCTTTGCGATTTGACTCGCGCCGATGAGGTGCTGCGTTTCGTGCGTCTCTGGCGCGGCGAGCACGATGTAATCGGCATGGGGTAACGCAGAATCCAATTCCGTTATGGGGAGGATTTTCTCTGCGTGAGTGGCGTCGCCTTTGCCGGAGCGCGTCACGCCCCAGACGCGCATGTTGAAAGCGCGAGCACGACGCGCCAGCTCGCGGCCGATGGAACCGTAGCCGACGATCAGCAGAAGCTGGCCGTTGAGTTCGGTGAGCGGACCAGGTTGACTGGAAACTTCGTTTTGAGCCCACTGCGCGCGGTCCTGATATCGGACGGAATCCGGGAAATTGCGAGCGAGCGCAACCATCAGACCCATGGTGTGTTCGGCCATCGGCGGCGAGAAGATGCCGCTCGGGTTCGTGAGAATCACGCCGGAGTTACGGAGTTCCGGGTACATGAGTTGAGAGACGCCGGCGGCGGTAGAGTGAATCCATTTTAATTTGCGAGCGTACCGAAATTGGTCAGGGCGCAGGGACGAGCCGATGAAGATGTCGGTATCGGGCAACTCTTGCAGGAGGCGCTCGTAGTCTGGCAAGTGAACTACGCGCATCGCGGGCCAGCGGTTGGCGATCGTTTCCGGCATGATCGGGTGTGCGCGCCATTGTGGGTATGGGTGCCAGACGCAAATGAGGAGTTTGGTTTCGGCAGGAGTAGTTCGGTTCATTCGTTTAGCATTTCGTCGAGATTAGCCTCTACTGTGCAGCCAGCGCAGGAAAAGGCCGACTAGCGCGCCAAGGCCGAGCGTGCCGAGGATGAAAGGACGGGCTACGGGAATCGCGAACCAGGCGATTATGACTAGGCCGATGGAGACGATGGCACCGGCTTTTGTACCAGGCACGGGTATATTGCCGAGGCCTAGTCGTTGCGGCTGAAGTCGGTGGCGGCCACCTAAATTTTCAAACATTGGTTACCTCCTGCCGTTGGTCACTCCTGCCGCACATTTATTTTTGGATGCCTCGCAGGTCGCGTCCGGTCATGTCGGCTGGTTGAGGTTGGCCCAGAGCGGCTAGCATTGTTGGAGCGATGTCGCGTAGCGAGCCGTTGGGTTGCAGGGTTTGCTTGTCGTTGTCGCTGACTAGAATGAATGGGACTGGATTTAGCGTGTGATAGGTGTGTGCGCCGCCGGTGTTGGGATCGATCATGGTTTCGGCATTACCGTGGTCGGCGGTGATGATCCAGGCGCCGCCGCGGGGCTTCAGTGCTTGATAGATGCGCGCTAAGCCGACGTCTACCGCTTCGACGGCTTTGATCGCAGCTTCCAGTTTGCCGGAATGGCCGACCATGTCGGCGTTGGCGTAATTCATGATGATGGCGTCGAAGATGTTTTGCTCGATGGCTTTCACGACTGTATCCGTGATTCCTTCCGCGGACATTTCGGGTTTCAGGTCGTAGGTCGCGACTTTGGGCGAAGGGACCAGGATGCGTTCTTCTCCGGCGAAAGGCTTTTCGATGCCGCCGTTGAAGAAATACGTAACGTGGGCGTATTTTTCGGTTTCGGCGCAACGCAGATTTTTGTACTGAATGTCGGCAAAAACCTGGGCAAGGATGTGCTCTAACTTTTCCGGACCGATTACGTATTTCAGCCAGGGCCAGTTCTTGTCGTATTGGGTCATGCCTACGTAGAAAAGATTTTTCGGGCGCTTAGGGTCGGCGAATCTGTCGAAATGGGGCGCGGCTAGCGCGTAGGTCATCTGGCGGGCTCGATCAGCGCGATAGTTGAAGAAGATAACGGCGTCATCATCGCGGATCGGACCTACCGGTACGGCGTTGGGGCCTTCGCCTTTTGTTACGACGATGGGCTTGATGAATTCGTCGGTTACATCTTGCTCGTAGCTTTTTTGCAGGGCGGCGACGGGATCAATCGAGCGGGTTTCCGCTTCGCCGTGGACGATGGCGCTGTAGGCCAGCTCCATGCGCTCCCAGCGATTATCGCGATCCATCGCGTAGTAGCGGCCGACGAGCGTGGCGATCTCTCCGACTTGCAGCTCGCGCATCTTTTGCTGCAACTGGCGGACGAAATCGCGGCCGCTGTGCGGCGGCGTGTCGCGGCCGTCCATGAAGCAGTGGACGAAAACCTTCTCGACCTTTTGCTGCTTGGCCATCTCCAGCAGGGCGAATAGATGCTGAATGTGCGAGTGCACGCCGCCATCGCTGAGCAGGCCGAGGAGGTGCAGTTGGCGCTGGCGGCCACGTTCCATCGCTTGCTGAAACAGCGGAACATTGTGCAACTGCTTATTGGCGATGAGCAGGTCGATGCGAGACATGTCCATGTGGACGATGCGGCCGGCGCCGATGTTGAGATGCCCAACCTCGCTGTTGCCCATCTGGCCTTCGGGCAGGCCGACAAACGGCCCCGATGTGTGAATCAGCGTATTGGGAAAATTCTTGATCAGAGAGTCGTAAGTAGGTTTACGAGCCAGGGCAATGGCGTTGCCTTTCGTCTCCGCGCGGTGGCCCCAGCCGTCGAGCACGGTGAGTACGATGGGTTTCGGTCTTTTTGCCATAGATCGTCAGAATACATGGAGGAGGAAATTCTTGCCAACGCGCGGCGAGATTGGAGCGACGGCACTATCCCCGAAAGCTCACTTCCATTGAGACGTTACGAGTTGCGCGGATAGAGTGTCCGTACGCCTTCGGAGCTAGTTAACAAATTACACCCTCCCCCCACCATTTTTCGTAAGTGCGGATTCTAAAGGGCTTTAAGTCTAGTTTTTTTGGAAGTACGGATTCTAAATGAGTTATGGGCGCATTTTATGGAAGTGCGGATTCTAAAGGGTTTGCGCGATTTGGCAGGGTGGAGGAGTGGGTTGTCCTGACGCAAATTCGCCAAGTTGATTCGAGAGGAAATTTGTGCTCCCGCGGTCCGTGCCCTTTTGCACGTCCAACTTTCGGCCTCGTGATAACAAAAAACGCCAGCTGGAAGCTGGCGCTACAAAAAATCAGCACAATATTACCTGGAACTTACTATACGCTATTAGTAAGCGCCTGTCGAGTGAAGTTTTGGACGATGGCTACGACCAGCCAGATGCAGTCCAAGCCATCTTGGGCGCGGTAATACCCAATACGAAAGAGCTTACCTAGTTCCTTGCGCCACGGGCTACGGGGCGCGGCTTTCACCCGCACATCGATTGCGGCGGAATTGGCGTTCGAAAGGGATACTTCTTCGATGGAGGAGATGTGAACGGTGAGATCTCGTTTTCGCTCGACGTTTCATCTTGCCGATAGTTCGCGGAGGGCGGTGAGGAAGCGGTCGACTTCTTCGGACGTGTTGTAGTGGACGAGGCCGATGCGGAGGAAGCCGCCCGTCGATTGGACGCCCAGGCGTTCGGCTAGATTTAGGGCGTAGTAGTTGCCGTCCCAGGTGAAGATACCGCGGCCGCCTAAGAACTTTGCTGCTTCGACTGGCGTGTGATTAGCGAGGCGGATGGAAACTGTGGAGCAACGGTGTTCGAACTGCTTTGGGTCGGTGATGCCGAAAAAGCGCAGGCCAGGGATGGCTAGCAGACCGGGGATTAGTTGCGACAGCAGGGCCATTTCGTGCTGCCGTGTAGCGCGATATGCGGCCAGTAGGGCGGTGCGGCGGTCTTTTGCGGTGGGATCGCTGCGGCGGCCTAGTTCGGCGATGTAGTCTACGGCTGCTCCGATTCCGGCGATTAGTTCCTGCACTTGCGTGCCGGTTTCCCAGCGGTCGGGGAGCGTGTCCGGAGCGGGGCGGACCTTATAGGGGTTAAAGCGCAGAAGGTGCTCGCGTTTTCCATACAGCGTGCCCATGTGGGGGCCGAAGAATTTGTAGGGCGAGCAGGCCAGGAAATCACAATCGAGGGCGCGGACGTCGATGGGTCCGTGAGGGGCGTAGTGGACGGCGTCGACGAACATGAGCGCGCCCGCGTCGTGGGCTAGCTTGGTGATTTCGGCTACCGGATTGATCGTGCCTACGGCGTTTGAGGCGTAGCCCACGGCCACCAGCTTGGTTTTTGCGGTGATTTTCTTTCTCAGGTCGTCGAGATCTAGGGTGCAGTCCGCTTCGCGGATATCGACCTGGCGTACGACTACGCCTTTTTCTTCCAGCGCGCGCCACGGGGCTACGTTGGCGTCGTGATCAAGCGTGGTTACTACGATTTCGTCGCCAGGCTTTAGATCGCGGCCGATGGCCCGGGAGAGCGCGAAGGTGATGGTGGTCATGTTTTGACCGAAGATGACTTCGTCTTTATCGCAGTTAAAGAAGTCGGCCATGGTCGAACGAGCTCCGTCGATGATGGCGTCG
>Ga0185299_10007009_pt1 | contig 11742 bp, 7 predicted proteins | sample PaiPotPPA55metaG_FD_128002 | JGI IMG/M metagenome (GOLD analysis project Ga0185299, IMG submission 128002) | Iron sulfur acid spring bacterial and archeal communities from Banff, Canada, to study Microbial Dark Matter (Phase II) - Paint Pots PPA... ...
AATAGAAACTGCACGCTGTGGACACTTAGGGTAGTGCGATTAAAAGCGTTTTCTTTGCTTCGTTTCTTTGTCGCTTTGGACAAAGAAATGACGTGCCGCCACGCACAGTGGCTAACAGTGATAAAGAGAATATCTCACTCAAGCAGACCGCTAAGCCAAGCAGCAGCAACCCGGCTTTAACTCCGACCGCTAACGCCAGAACCTGGCGCCGCGGCATACACCCCGACCACTAACCTAAGCCCGCCAAAAACCCCAACCCCGTCCACCGGCGCGAGCGAAAACCAATTGGTGAGTGAAAAACCAATTGAAAACGCCCGCTTGCGCGGGCGTCGAAAACACTGGCAGCCTAACTGGCTATCTCATCTCACAACAAGCAACACATCTCCCCCAGAAATCCCTCAATGCTGGACATCGGCAGTCAGCGGATCGCTCGTATAGGTGTAGGCGTAAGCATAATCATAAGTGCCCTTACGTCCACCGCTTCTGGCCGGCATCGCATTCAACACCCCACCCACAACCCTCGCATGAGCCCGCTTGAGTTTCTTCAGCGAATCAGCAATATTCTTTTCCGAGTGAGCACCCGAACGCATGACCAGCACAGTAGACCCGGCCAAACTGGCAATGACAGCCGCATCCGGCACAGCAAGCAACGGCGGTGTATCAACAATAACCAGGTCAAACTGCTTCTCAAAAGCCTGCAGCAGCGAAGCAAACCGTGCCGACGTCAGAATCTCCGACGGGTTAGGCGGATGAGCACCCGAACCAATGAAGTGCAACCCATGCACGCCCGTCTCGCGAGCAACCATCTCGAAGTCGGTCTGCCCGGTAAGCAGCTCAGTCAGCCCGCCATGCGATGACCGCCCCAGATACTGAGCCAGTCGTCCACGACGCAAATCCGCATCGATAAGAAGTACCCGCTTGCCGGACTCAGCCAGCAGCGCAGCAAGATTGGCAGACAAGAAGCTCTTGCCATCCGACGGCGCCGGACTCGTAATCGCAATCACCCGATTAGGCGCATCGACAAGCGCGAACTGCAACGTCGCCCGAAGCCCGCGAAGCCCCTCAATCGATGTATCAAACGGATGTGTCGTCGAAAGCAAAGGCTGCGTGGCGCTGCGTGAAGCCGGCAATACAGTCGCGTTCTGCATCGCCATTGCCACCTGCTTCTTCGCAGCAAGGCCCGGAGTTAAATTCACTGCATCGCCCACTGACTGCGTGCCCAAACGCCTGGCGCCATTCGCCGTCCCCTTCGCTGCGGGCAACGCAACCGGACGATCAAGCCGCACACGGTCAAGCCGGGCTTGCTCGGCGCTGAACGGAATGGCGCCGAAGATCGGCAGGTTGAAGCGGCGTTCAACCAGATCCGGATCATCCACACCGGCAAAAAACGCACGTCGCACAAAAGCAAACACAACACCCGCGATCACACCAAGCAAACCACCCGCGGCAATGATCAACGCTGCCTTGGGCTTGACCGGCAGCGAGGGCACAAGCGCCATATCGATGATATGCACATTGCCCACCGTCCCCGCGCGGCTGATCGACAATTCCTGCGTCTTGTTCAGCAAGGCAACATAGATTTCGGAGTTGACCTTCGCCTCACGTTGCAGCGAAACAGCCTGACGCTCCGACCCCGGCAACGTCTTGAACTGATTCTCGAAGCGCGACTTCTCTACATTGAGCGCAGCAAGTTGCGCATCGATTGCACGAACTTCGTCGGCGCCATCGGTAAAGCGCTGCAGCAGTTGAACACGCTGCATCCGCAATGCCGCGATCTGGCGTTCATAGTCAAGTCCACCGGACAAATACGTCTGCGCTTCCTGCGTAGGCTGGAACGAACCGGCAGCGGTCTGGTATTGCGCCAACGCGGTTTCACTGGCACGCAACTCGTCGCGCACTCGCGGCAGTTCGTTGTTCAGGAAGGTCAGCATGCGGTTCGCTTCTTCCTGTGCCCGCTCCGTACGCTGCTTCAAATAGGAAGCGGCTACCGCATTTGCCACTTCCGTAATGAAGATCGGCTGCGCGCCGCTATACGAAATCTGCACAATGCCCGTGTCCTTGCCTTTCTCACCGACCTGCAGGCCGGCGCCAAAGGCCTGCACGGCTTCGAGCTGCGAGGCACGCGTGACGTAGAACTCGGTGCCGGGTCGCGCAACCAACTGGCTCACCATCAGCGTGACGCCGTTGCCCGTCGCGAGGATACCGGCCTGGCCCTGGAGCAGTTCGTGATTCTCCGGATCGAGCAACTCGAAGCGGCCTTCACCCAGCGCACGCAACTTAAGGCGCTGATCCTGCAAGATGGTCGGCACGTCCACCGAGTCCACCTTGAACTCTTCTCCACCCCAGGCATACGAATCGAAGCCGAACAGGGCAGGCAGGGGACGGCCCTTATGCGCGAACAGCGAGCTCACCCGGCCAATCACCGGCATGACATTCGAGGACGTGCCGAAGTTCAGCTTGAACTGCTCAACCACCGGGTCGATCACCGCACGGCTCTTGATGATCTCGATCTCGGCGTCCGCATGCAGCGAACCAGCACTCGGCATCAGCGCTGCGGCAAGCGAGGCCTGCGCGCTGTTTGGCGCATTGGGGCTGGGCGTTTCCACCTGCACCAGCGCGTCTGCCGAGTAGACCGGCGTTGACAGCTTCGCATACAGGATGGCAGCCAGCAGGATACTGAGCGAGATGCCCAGCACCCACCAGATCTGGTCGACAATCATCCGCACCAGATCACGCAGGACGAACTCTTCGTCCTTGGACGGTGTAGGCGAATGCTCCAGCATTTCATAAGTACTCATGTCGCACTCCAGGCGTAACAAGTGACACTCGTGTCAGCGGGTGGTTTGTATGGTGTAGAACAGGGTCTGGATGGTCGGCGAGATCTGCTCGAGCACGCGATTGAAACGAGCGGCGCTGGCAACCTGCACATAGATCACGTCGCGCGGATGCAAGTCGAATTGCGTCATCAGCATCAACGCATCCACCTGCGTCATGTCCAGTTTGTACACGTTGAGATCAAGCGGCCGTGCAGCTGCCGCCATGCTTCCATCGGCCGAGGTAATGGCCGACGTCTTGAGCATGCCGCCCTTCGCGAACTGCTGGTCCGAGCCACGGATCACGTAGATCATGCGCGGATCGGCAGAGTGAGGATCAATGCTGTTCGCATTGGCGAGCGCGTCGGCCAGCGTCAGATGACCACGGTTCATCGGCACGGTCTGCGGTTTGGTCACTTCGCCAAGCACGAACACACGGCTCTTGGTGCGATCCGGTACGTCAATGATGTCGTCATCCTGCAGCAACACATTCTGCTGGATGTCGCCGCGATCGAGCAGGGCGGCGACATCGACTGCGTAACGATGACCATCGCGCGTGATGCCGACGTTCTGCAGGTCGGCATCAGCATTCGCGCCACCCGAGCGGTTGATCGCGTCGACGATGGACAACGGCACGTCGGTGATCGGCTGCGACGAAGGCTGCTTCAAGTCACCGGTGACCTGGACCTGCTTGCTGTAGAAGCCGGTTATGCGCACGTCGAGCTGTGGATTGCGAATGGTCTTCGAAAGACTCTTGGTCAGGGTTTCCTGCAGTTCCTGTGCGGTCTTGCCAACTGCCTGTACACGGCCTACGCGCGGAAAGAAGATCGTGCCGTCGTTAGCTACCCGCACGGTCACACCGCCGGCTTCCGGAGCGTTCGCGCCACCCGTGCCGCCTGCTGCGCCAACGGTCGCGCCGCCGCTCGCTGCTGTGCCGCCGAGGGTTGCCGCGGGCAATGGCGGGATACCCGCTGCGCCCGTGCTTGCCGAGATGCCGGAGGAGCTGAATTCAGGGTGGTCCCATACCGTCACGCTGATCTGGTCATTCACACCAATGTGATACGCGTACAGCTTGCGTGTGTCCTTGGTGAGGCAGGTCAGCGGACATACGCTCGCAAGCGTTGCTTCGCTCATGCGCGGATGGGTCTCGAAGTACATGACGTCGATAGGCTGGACGTGATACTTCACGTTAGCCTGGGCGACGCTTTCCGGTGACGGTGTCTGGTCCAGACGGTCGGTATCGAGAAACGGTCCGGGTGCAATAGAGCAACCGGTAAGCGATGCTGTGAAGGTCGCGCCAACCAGCAGTGATACGAGTAGTTTGATGTTCATATTAGTGGTCCTCGCGTTACGGATACGCCGAAATCTCCTCAGCGCAAAGTCTCCTGCCCGCCACCGCGCAGTGCGCGTAAAGGGTGCTTCCCGTGCATGACATGAGCGCCTTTGCAGCTGCGTCCCGGTTTTGCTCGCGACTGGGTTTCTTCCCCGGTCCACCCATCGCGGCAACCACTCGAGACAACAGCTAACGCTCCCCGCCTGACTATCGGGCGGGTGTTCACACAGGAAGAACCACAGGTTGAAAGGCCCGCGGCAGGAGAACCACGTACCTTCGAAAAAAATCTGTATTGACTATGTTTCTCTACAGCTTGGCTTTATTTCTTCCTACTGCTTATATCGTCCGGGCTACTCGCACTTGCCTCCCGTGAAGGTCAAGGCGGAGGCGCGCACCTGGCTGTTCGATATGACATCGTGGCGTTTTCGGCAGGGTCGGTAAGTGCGCTTGCGCACGTCCGGGTCTTACTTCACACAAATACTTCTTGCATGAGACCAGGCGCCCAGCTCTTCAATTCGAATGCTCTTCAGATAATCGGCAATTCAGCATGCGCGACTTGGAAGAAGAAATATTTAAAACGTCTTCAACGAATGCGGACGTGCTACTGCAGGTCGATGCAAAGTCGAACGCTCACGATTGCAGGAACGGGTGGGTACGCGGTCGGCCGGGACGGAGGTGAACAGCTGCCGGGGAATCCGTTTCGCGGGCTTCTGCGATACAGGAAATTCCACCCTGCCTGATGTCCATCCAGACACGCCAGCCACTCCGAACCACGAGGCCGATTCGCCAATAGCGCCCAAGGGTCGCATCGACACAAAGCGCCGCACGCTTGAGGCCATGGCCTGGCTCCTTCACTGCACCATGTCCTGCGTTCAGTGAACCGCTTCAGCCTGATGCAGACGCGGCAGCAGCCGGTCGAATTCGCGCTTGACGATGCCGTAGCATTCGCATGCACGCGACTCGAGGCCTTCGCGATCCAGGACCTTGATGCAACCCCGGCTGTGATGGATCAGGCCGGCATCGTGGAGCTTGCCTGCGGCTTCAGTCACGCCTTCACGACGCACGCCGAGCATGTCCGCAATCAACTGCTGCGTGACTTGCAACTGGTTCGACGTGGTGCGATCGATTTCGATGAGGAGCCAGCGGCACAGTTGCTTGTTGAGCGAGTGGTGGCGATTGCATGCTGCCGTTTGCGCAACTTGCGTGAGGAGGGCTTGCATGTACAGCAGCATCAGGCGGCGCAGGAAGTCCGAGCGGCCAAACTGTTCACGCAGTGCGGAAGCGCTCATGCGATAAGCGAAGCCCGGGCATTGCACCTGGACACGCGTCGGCATGGTTTCGCCGCCGGTCAGCACCGGCACTCCGGTCATGCCTTCGCGGCCGACTGCTGCGATCTCTACCGAACCGCCGTCTTCCATCGTGTGCAGCAGGGAGATGATGGCGGTGGTGGGGAAATACACGTGATGAATGCGTTGTCCCGAATCGCACAGCAACTGGTCGGTGCGAAGTTGAACCAGTTCAAGATGCGGGGTAAGTGCTTGCCATTCGTGCGCAGGAAGCGCACCCAACAGATGATTGCCGTGCAGGTCGGACTGAAGGGTCAGCATGATGTTCTTCTCTCGTAACTTTGCGCATTGCGCCTTACTTGTTATTTACCGGTCAGCGATTCGTTTCGTGGATGCATCTGACGGCATCCATCGAAACGTGTCGCGACCAGCCCCGTAAGCAACCCGGCATCGTCGTTTAGTTGAATTTGTTTTTCGACGGTGCCGGTGCTGCGAGACTCATTTAGCGAGGACCGTGCCAGCAATGCGTTTTCTCAATGCCATCATGGCGTCGTGCTCCAAGCGAGATGAGCGCGAATCAGCAGATGGATATTTTTGTTTCACTCTTGAACATGGCGTTAGTGGACAGGCTCTAATGATGCGATTGATGCAGCGCACGCTTTCGTCTGCGCAATGCCTTGCTGGTGGCCCATGCGAGTTTTTTTCGGCATGTGCAAAGCGGCCCCGCTGACTGATGCATCGAGGGGTGAAGTGACCATTCGTCGGTTGTTTTAAAATTGATTCAGAACTGTTCCATCAACTTCGTGTGCTAGCGAACGCAGTTGCTTCGCAGCGCCGCTTGACAAGCCTGTACAGCCTGATGGAACACATGCCGCCTTGCTCAGCATGGCCTGTTAGTTACGCTAGTAATGAATTGAAAACGTTGCGTTGAGTGCACGAACCTCGCCTTTTGGCGGATGAGAAGTGTTGCACTGGCGAGCAATCAGCGGGACATGGCGCTCGCGGTCAGGTGGAAGATGGAACCAGTCGAGCGTTGCGCGATAGTGCGGGTCGACGATATGAACCCAACGTGCCAAACGTTTGGCGCTCACTACCAACACCCGGTTCTCGTCACTGGTTTGCTCCACGCGAACCTCGAGTCCGAGATCGTGACGCTGCGTGCAGGCACGTTCGGGGAAGTGGAATGCTTCGGACAACACGGCACCGCTAACCTTGTCACGCAAGGTGATCATAGTGGCATCGTGGGCGCGCGGACCGAATCTATACGCGTAGGTGAAATCGAAGAACTGGCCGAGCAGGTCTGAAGCATGGACGCACGCCGTGCTGCGCGCGGCGAGTGTTACGTCTTTCGATGCGCTGGCCACTTTCGTTACGCCGTCACGAAGGCACGCGAGTTCGAGACGGGCTTCGATAGCCACGGGGGTTTCGTTGATCAAATGCACATCGAGGCCGTCAAGGCCCTCGTCGGTGATAAGAGTTGCTACCGGGCGCAAAACCTGCGCGAGGCCGTGCCAGGCGCTTTTGGGCGCTCCCAGGGCATCTATTACGCCCCAGCCAGCACCCGGACGCAGGTCTTGTAGCTGCCAGACAATGCCTCCGGCGCACGACGAGCCATGACGGCGCCATTCCGAGAAGACTTCGGTCATGACCTCGGCCACGACCGCGCGCGACAAGTCGAGATAACGCTCGGGGTCTTCGTATCGAAGGCGGGCGGGATCGACCTGGTAGAGCGTACGCAGGTAGTACTCGCGCACGTCGTCGAAGTCCCACCCCGCGCCGGGGTCTCGCGGCACGGCGGCTTTCCAGCGCGGCTCATGCGGCTTCGATGCAAGCGGCACGGCATTGAGCGCGACATCGTCGGGGACGTTGGCGAACGCCAGGCATTCGCTGGCGAACCGGACATTCGCACGACGCGCGTCTTCTAGCGGCCGCTGGTAAGCACCCACGCCGTAGTAATGCGTGACGCCCGCGCGCGTGGCGAACGGCCACGCGGTGGCGCCGGCCTCACTTGCGGGCACGCTCGGCGAGTTCATCACGTAAGGGACATCAGGACGTAACGCGGCCACGATCGACGGCAACTGCTGCGTGAATAACGTTTGCGCGCGCAACTCGGGCGGCAGGCCAAGCATGGCCCCTTGCTGGTCGGCTTCACTGCCGCCGCATAGAACGCCAAGCGAAGCGAAGCGCCGCGTGCGGGACAGGAATTGTTCGGCTTCTCGCTGGACACTGGCCGTGAAGGCCGCATCCGTCGGATAGTCGAAATTCGCAAATGCAAAATCTTGCCAGATCAAAACCCCGTATTCATCCGCCAATCCATAGAACGCATCGGACTCGTAGAGCATCGTGCCGCCCGCTCGCAAGAGGTTCATGCCGGCTTCGCGAGCGAGCTGGAAAAACGTTTGCGCCTGTTCACGCGATCCGCTGAGCGACACGAGATCCGCCTGCGTCCAGCATGCGCCGCGCGCAAATATTGGCACGCCGTTTACCACCAACTGGAAGCCGTCGCCCGCCGGGCCGCGGTCTACGCGCAGTTCCCTGAAGCCGATGCGCCCAAGCTCGATCACTTCATGGTCGGCAAATTCGAGCGCGACGCGATGCAACGCCGGTTCACCGTGCGTATGCGGCCACCAGCGCGGCACATCCGGAACCCGCAACGTGCCCACAAGCGTTTGCGCATCGCGCCATTGCAGCGTTATCGACGCATTGTTGCAAACAAGCCGCCCGGTCTGTTCATGTTGCGGATGGACAAAGCGGAGCGTCAGGTGAATCAGGCCGTCGTTTCCATCGAGGCTCGAATGCAGCTCCACGCGATCAATCGACGTGGCCGATTCCCCGAGCAATTCGACCGGCCGCCATGGGCCTGCCGCCTGGATCGGCGGGCACCAGCCGGGCATGTGGCCAAGCAGGGTCGTGCGTACGTTGCGCAGCGTGGCCGGCTGCGCAAGCCTCGGCCGCCAGCGCGCGCGGGTACGTTTGGCGCCAAGCGCGGCGCTCAGCGAACGGAAGCAGAAATAGAGCGTGGCGTTGCCATCGAGATGCAGGTCGAGATCGTGCGCGACGAACATCGAATCGGAATCGAGCAGTTTTGTATCGTTGAGCCAGACTTCCGAAAGTGTTGCAAGTCCGTGCATGCGCAGCCGGCGCAGCCCTTTTTCGGATAGGACCAGTCGATACCAGTGGTCATCAAAAGCGAATGCCGGCGGAGTGTCCAGATCGAGCTTGCCGGCCTCTCGCCATGCCGATGCAACCGTGCCGGGCACGGGTGCGGCAAGCCATCCTTCAGTACCCAACGCCGCGGGCGTGGCATAGGCGCCGGCACGCGTGGTGAGGCATTCCCACCCCGCGGACAACAGGCGCGGAAAGTAAGCGGATGGCGAAACACCGGGCGCGGGCGACGGGACGCTCATGGCGGTTTCCTCGAATGGCGTTGTAACGTGGCGTCGAGGCGACCCACTCTTATAGTGTGTAGCCGGCGCGCGGCCCTGGACGCGTCGCTGCTACCTTGTTTTCGGCCGGCCGGGCTAAAACTTTAAGTCCGGCCGAACGGGACGGGGCCAGTGATCGGCGACCGTTCCAACCATTCCCTAGCGGATCAGTGCGGCAAGCGGCTCCACGATTTTGTCGTAGGACTCTTCCAGCACATCGAAACACTCATGACACGGATCGCGCCGTCCACGTGCAATCGCCCGCACCAGCCGGAACTGCATCACCATCGACTCGGTCGCGATGCGTTGCGCGGCGGTCGGCATCTCGTCGGGGATAGCAAATCCACGCTCGCGCATCCAGACGAGGTATCTCGACAGGAACTCGAAGTTCGAGCCGAGTTGCCGCATGAGGTTGAAGGTGTACAGGTGGAAATGGTCCGTACCGCGCTCGAACAGCATTTCCAGGTGCTCGGGGAAAGCCGCCCGCCATTGCGAGATCGGATTGCGCGCCGGACGCCGCTGCAAATGCGCAACGAGCAGATCCGCCGATGCTTCCGCCAGTGCCGTGCCGCTCAGCGGCGGCCGTGCGCGCTTGCAGAACTCCACGTACGGAAACAGGAGCTCGGGGCGGCCATCAAGCTCCGGCAGCCGGCGAAACACGCCTTCATAGTCCTCGCCGTCCAGCACGAAGTAACCCGTGTTGTGGAAATAACCCAGCCTGCGCGAGCGCGGATCGATGTAATCCACGCCTATGGTCGTCTTCGTGTGGTCGCGCCGGTACGACGTGGCGCGTGTATCGGGCAGGTAAAACGCATCGACTTCAGCCAGCACCGTATGGCCGCGCTGGGTCTGCGTACGCACACGGTCTTCCAGTGAATCGTAGATGGCCAGTTCCTGGACCTGCAAACCGTAGAGCTTGTCGAGGTCTTCCAGCGGAAACTTGAAGAAGGTAAACTGGTCGCCCTCGAAGTCCTGCGTGACCGTAAACGCAAGCGCTGCGCGCGGGTCGAGTCCATAGCCGTGCAGCAACTCGATCCAGAGATCCACGTAGCAATTGGTTTCCGCCCAGACCCGTTCTCCCTGATGCAGCGAGTGCGACTGGTGCTTGCGCACGCGCATGTTGGACGGGTGCAGTTGCACGACTCGGGCGCGCTCGCGGCTGGAATCCGTTGCGCCGCTGCTATGGACGGCAGTCATGAGAGTGCCTCGAGCCCGGCGCTGATACGCGACTGCGTATCGCCCCAGAGGAAATCGCGCACGTCGGCCGGCCACGCTTTGACATCGAGGCCATGATGGCGGAAGAGCGCAAGCGTCGTGCGTTCCATGCCGAAACCGACGCAGGCGGTGTGCGCCAGTTCACCGTTCGCCTGGGCGATCTTCCAGATCTCGCCGAAGTGTTCCATGTGATAGTTGAACGACAGGCAGGCGGTCGGGCGGTCAGGCGTTGCAACTGGAATCAGCAGTTCGAATTTCAGTTGCTGGGCGCGCTGGCTGTCGGCCACGATCTTGCCGCCACGGCCGAAGAACGGATCGTTGGCGAGATCGATCTCGAACGGCAGGCCAAGCATTTTCACGAGCAGCGAACCCCGCTCGATCCATTTCTGACGGAACTCCATGACTTGCTGCGGGCTGCCGAGGCGCACGTATTCCCGCATCCGGAACATCTGCATGCGGCCCGGATCAATGGACGGTTCATGGCGGAAGCAATACGCAAACACGTCGACAGTCGCACCGTCCTCGGCCAATGCGCCGCGCTTGGCGACGGTCGGGTAGATGGGGTAGCAGGCAGCCGGCGTCAGGACCAGGCGGGTCGGTTTCTGCTGGTCCATCCATTCGTCGGTGCGTTCTTCCTCGCCTACGGACACGGTCTTTTCGAGCGCTTCCAGCAACCGGTGGTGACCCCGGTCATTGCCCTGGAACGAGTGGATCGTGCCGGCGAGATCGGGAAAACTCTTCAGGTATTCGCTGTCCTCGAAGTCGTGGCGGCGCATGGCGGGCGGGAAGCGCAGTACTTCCGCTTCCTGGTCGGCGCCCAGCAAGGTGATCGCGTTGTTGAGGCGGTCGATGATGTCCTCGAATACCTGGCTGCGGCCATACAAGCCGTCTTCGCCCGTGTCGATCAGGATCCCTGCTTCAATCAAACGATCCCGCAACGTGATGTCCGAAGCGTTGTAGGCGGATGCTTGTTGGGCATCGGCGGCTGCGATGGCCGCGTGTTCCGTTACCGTGTTCATGTCCTAGATTCTCCCCGTAGCCGGCGTGCGCTGCGCAAGCAGCAGGTTCGCCGTGTTTAATTGGATGCGGTCGTTGCTGATCATCAGCGGCGCTGAGAAAAGATCGCGCAGATGACGCCCGACGCTGTAATCGGTGTTGTTCTTGTAGCCGGCCATGCCGCAGATCATCAGCGTCTCCTGCACGACCTGCAGCGCAGTCGAGGAGATGCTGAGCTTGAGCGTGTTCATATCCGAAGCAAGGCTCAGGGACGCGCCCAGGGGCGTATCGAAATCGCAAGCCTCCTGTGCATCGCGCGCGATGCGCTCTGACGAGGCTTCGGTTGCGGCATCGAGCGCGACCTTCAGGCGTGCCTGCATCATGCGCAACTGTGCGACCGCGTCCGCGAGCCGTCCCGCCGAAGGCGGCAAGGCACCGGGCTTGCCGCGCGCCTGCGCACGGAAGAACTGGTGTGCACGGTTCACGGCGTCGGCGGTAATGCCGATCCATACCGACGCCCACAACGTATGCGAGACCGGCAGCATGGACTGGTCGGCGATCTGCGCGAACGGCACGGGCAGGATCTGCTCGGCGCGGCCCACGGCGACGAGCCGGAAGCTTTCGCTGCAGGTGCCGCGCATGCCGAGCGAGTCCCAGCCGCCGCGCTTTTCCAG
>Ga0185299_10007011_pt1 | contig 11741 bp, 15 predicted proteins | sample PaiPotPPA55metaG_FD_128002 | JGI IMG/M metagenome (GOLD analysis project Ga0185299, IMG submission 128002) | Iron sulfur acid spring bacterial and archeal communities from Banff, Canada, to study Microbial Dark Matter (Phase II) - Paint Pots PPA... ...
GCTCAAAGTCAAAGGTGCTATCGGTCGCCCCGTCCGCATCAGCCTCCACCGTCCTCTCATGCGTAGACGATGGCGGATTATAATTTATTCAACGAATCTCTGATTCATGACACTAGGCCACAAAAACATAATCACACCGTGCGTTACACTGAACTGAGTCCGCTGCGGTTCAAGAACTTCTGGAAGGACTGACGGTGAGTATCATAGTCGCCGAACTCTATAAGGCGTTGCGCGCCGCCGACATCGACGACGATTATCGATCTTGATCGCGCATCGTGTTTTCGACGTCGTGGTCTGGTCGTCGCGGCCAGGTCACGCAGCTCACTGCGAGCCCCCTCATAGACGATTAAGTATGTTGTCGTCTATGAAAGAGGGCGGCGCAGCCGGTCATATTTCAAGGAACACTTTCAATTATGGAACACGAATGAGGTTACTGGAGGGTAAATGGAACAGGCGCGTGCCGTGGTTGTCGATCCGCCGGCGGTCGGACTTCTCGCGATAAGGCCGATGCCCGTGCGGGCACCACTGCCGTTCGAGGCGCTCGTGCGTGTCCACGCCATTTCCCTCTGTCTAGCGAGGTGCGGCGAGCGCTCCGATGGCCGAGGAGGGATGGCGTCCTGGATGGGATCTGGCGGGCGTGGTCGAGCAAGCGGCGGCGGACCATTCGGGGCCTCCGGCGGGTGCGCGCGTTGTCGGTTTCGTTCCCGGCGGTGCGTGGTCCGAGGCAGTAGCGGTGCCCACCAATGCGCTCGCACAATTGCCGGACAACGTCTCGTTCGCGCAAGCCGCAACTCTGTCCGTCGCAGGCCTAACAGCACTCTACGCACTTGAGCAAAACGGCTCGGTACTCGGCCTGCGCGTCCTAGTCACCGGAGCGTCGGGCGGCGTGGGTCATCTGGCAGTCGAGCTTGCCAGGCAAGCTGGGGCGTTCGTCGTTGCCTCTGTACGAAGGCACGAACGCGAAAAGCATGCGCGAGCGGCCGGTGCGCACGAAGTGGTGATCGGCGACGAAGCGTCGGCAGCGTCCAGGTTCGGGCCTTTTGATCTGATTATCGAATAGGTGGGCGGTGCGTCACTCGCGGCGGCGTTCAAGATGATTGCGCCAGCCGGAATATGCGTGCTGCTCGGCATTTCCTCGGGGTCAGAGGTAACGTTCGACGCGGCCACCTTCATGCGGACCGGCGGGGCCAGGCTCTACGGTTTCATCCTTTTCCATGAGCTTCCGCATCGTCCGGCAGCACAGGGACTGGCGCGGTTGGTCGCGATGGTCGCGGAGGGCGGCTTAATCCGCAAATCGAACTGGAGGCGCCCTTCAATCAGATTGCAGAGATGGCGAATAAACTTTACGCCCGCGGTGTCGGAGGAAAGGCGGTACTGATTCTCTAGCGGCAGGACGTAAGCCGCGGTGAGGATGAGCGACAATTCCCGTCGAGCCTGAGCGCCGAAGAAATCAAGGGTGGTGACGTCCTTGACGCGCTCGCCGCGCAGCCACACTTCGCGCCGCTGTTCGCGCAAGCCTCGATATACTCGCGGCCAGTCCGCGCCGGCATCGCCCAATGCTCCTTAGCTGGCTCTGCGCGCGGCGTCAGCATCCCAAGGGCCCGGAAAGCGTCCGAGCGTCAAAATGTCCCGCGCGAAAATCTGCTCCTTGCGCGGCCATTCGCTGGGCGGCAACTCGTAGGACACCTCGATTCCATTGCCGTCGGGATCGCTGAAGTAGATCCCGATTGAGATGCCGTGGTCGGAGACATTCTTGATAGCGATGCCTCGGTCCTTCAATCGCTGATAAAGTTCCTTGAGGTCGTCGAGGCTGTGCATCATCCAAGCCATATGGCTAAGTCCGACCTCTCCCGGCTGCTGGCCGGGTGCGTCCTCGCCGACCTCGATCAACGCAACCTCGTGCGACTTGTCGAGGTCGGCCGACATGAACGCGGCCCTGCCGGGATAGAAGGCGTAGGTGTGCAGGCCGAACAGATCGATGTACCACTTGTGGGAGCGCTCGACGTTGCGCACATAGATGTTGACATGTCCCAGATGCTTCGGCTGGTAACTCATCGGTTTTCCTCCGTCAGGCCATCCGCCAGCGATCATCCGGCTCCGTTCAAATGATTGTCAACGATACCTCCAATCCTGCCAGCCGTTCAAAAAATCCCTGTTCCGGGTGGGAGATCCAGAAACACGCGGCCAGCCAGTTCATACACGTTTGGTTGCACGACGATGTGGGCGGGGATGACGTGCACGTCGCGGAAACAGCGCTCGAGCGGACACGACTCGAAAATGGCGGTTGCAGCTGCTGCGTTATACACCAGGTCTACTGCCTGGATCGCACGTTGTACGCCATCTACTCCAGCCAGCCGCAGCCATGCGCGCTCTTCCGTGCTCGGAGGATTGCCCTCGACAACGCTCTGCCAAATTTCGCCAACGGTCTCATATAGAAACGCCCGCGCTGAACGCACACAAGCCTCTGCCCGAGCAAGGTCTGTCTGCACCGCGGGCCGTTCGCGCAACAGGCTCGACTGACCGGCAGGGGTTTTTGCCCTCGCCAGGTCCTTGAACGCCTCTATCGCATGACGCGCGATACCCAGCGCGACAGCCGCTTTGACGACCCCGAAGGTTGGGAATATCCCGAAGGCGTAAAGCGGACCCGGCTCGTGGGGCACCGCGATGCGGAGGGGCTCGACCAGGCCGTCGGGCACGAAGAGGTTGTCAACGGCATAATCATGGCTGCCCGTACCGCGCATTCCGCTGACGTACCAGGTATCCAGAATAGTCACGTCTGCGGCAGGCAAAACCGCAAGTTGAAGCATCTCTAGTATCCCGCTCGCGTCCGCTGCTGAAGCCGCGTCGTCGGCGTGTATGGCGCCGACGATGAAAACGTCCGCTTGCTGGCATCCGCTACCGAAACGCCATCGGCCTCTCAAGCGATAACCGCCGGTTGCACGATCGAGGCGGCCGGGAGGGAATACACTATTGGCCACAACGGGCTGGGAAATGGAGGCGATCAGCTCCCTGGCCTGCGCCCCATGGAGATACCCGGTGAGCATCCCCGTATCGAACGCGATCATCACGTTCCAGCCGGTGGCGCCATCCGCATAGGCGATCTCTTCAATTGTGCGCAGCGCCGCCGGGATCGGGGTTTCAGTGCCGCCAAGCGAGGCCGGGAGACCCATGGTGAAGAGACTCGCGGAGCGCAGCGCATCAACCACAGGTGCGGCGAGGCGGCGGCCCCGTTCGGTTTCGTCGGCGTGAGCGCGAATCAGGGCGGTCAACTCTTTAGCACTGACTATCGGGTCAACGCTGGCGATGCTGGGGCTCGATGTCTGCTTATTTCTCTGCTCGCTCACAGGTTCCCTCTCCAGGAATTCTGAAAAGTGATGCGTGAATTTTTCGATAGCTGGGCTTTTTTCCACGCAGCGAAGGATCAAAGGCCTCTCTGCAACTTTGGCTGCAATTTGTTGTGCCGCTGCAGCGCGCGGTCAATAGAACGAGCCGGGCATGGAGTATAGGACAGGCTATATACGGTTCCCGTAGCGCCGAAGTCTGGATGCGGTTCAGCGGAATTCCGACCTGGGCGATGGAGGCAATGAAATCGTCGGGTCTCAGCGACGGTGTTCGCAGGCGGCATCGCATTCTGGCCGTTCCATCAATAGCTTCACGCTCGTCCAGATCGAAAAAATAGTCGACGAAAGCATCGGGATGCGCTGCAACGATACTATACGGTGTCAGCGCGGCTGTTGGGAAATCCTTCAGATTGACCGTTATGATCAGTTCAGCCCGGGTTAACTGAGCGTCCTGCGCTCGCTCAGGAGCCTCACGTACTCGGCGATCCGGTTCGCGCGATTCTCGGCGTCGGTGACATGGTGCAGGCGATACAGGAAGGCGTAACGCGTTGAGCCGGTGAGCGTGGCGAAGAACGCTTTCGCCCGCGGGTTTTCGTCAAGCGCGCGCCGGAGGTCATCGGGAACGGGGGCAGCGCTTTGCGCTGGATACGCCGCATCCCAGCGGCCATCGGTCTTGGCGGCCTGCACCGCTGCCAGTCCCGCCGGCTTCATCTTGCCCTGTGCGATCAGCTGTTGCGCCCGCTCTCTGTTGATCTGCGACCACCTGCTGCGCCTGCGGCGCGGGGTGAAGCGCATCAGCATGTAGTGATCGTCGTAACGGGCTGCCTGTCCGTCAATCCATCCGTAACAGAGCGCTGTTTCGAGGGCCTCGGCGTGCGTTTGGGTCTTCACCGATGCAGTCTTCTTGGCGAGCTTCATCCACACCCCGTCCTGGCACTGATGGTTTCTCTGGAGCCAGCTCTCCCACGCTGTCTGATCGGCGAATTCGACGATCGGAAGACCGCCGTTGCTCTCCGCCACGGAAGCTGATGATCGCAGTCCCGTTGCTATATTCGGCCGCCGCTCCCTTGCGCTGGCTGTTTGCTCGGTATTCGGCTCGCTTGACTGGGCCGCGCGCAAGTCACTGGCGGTCCAACGCGAGGTTGCGGAGAGATTCCGGTAGCCCAGACATTCTTCCATGCTCGCGGAGAGTACGCTAAATAGCGCGGAAATATCTATGGTCGGGTCGCCCTTTTTATCTCTCATAACGAACAGGATTGTATCCGAAGTGCTCAGTCGGTCGCTGATGCGGTGGTGTTGGTCTAGCTGCAGTTAGCCCGCTGTGCGATGCCGGCGGAAGCCTATTCACGCGCCTGCCGGCGCGAGCTGCTGAGCGCGGCCCCTCGCGCGGTCAAGGGCGCACCCTCCGGGTTTTGGCTCCCCCACGCGCTTCGCGCGCGGCCTCCAGCAAAGTTGCTGCGCAACTTTGCTAACCCTTGCCCTTGCTACCCGCGCGTTCGCCACGTGGCAGGGGTGCAGCAGCAGCTGCGCCCCACTAACCACGAAAGGAACACGCCATGACACAGGCAGCGCAACACACACCGACAAGGCGGCAAAAACTGCATGAGAAAGCCCTGGCGTCTTCGGTCTCCCCTTGTTCAACGATGACAGTGATGTATCGCGTCGATTCGCCAGCGGCTGGGAATCCCCGCAGTTTCAGAGCTATGCCATTGCGATGCGAATAAATGCGAGCTACCGGCGCAGGCAAGTTGAAAGATGCGTCGCCGTTTTCGAACAACACCGATCGCAGGATGCAACCAGCTTGAGAGACATTTCGTCGTCCCGCGTAAAGCGTGGCATTGAGGGAGTTCGGTCAACCGGGTAGTACCCAACTATGTCTCCATGGTCCCCCAGAGCCACGAATAGAGAATCGTCAACCTGCAAGGGAACAAACACTTCCTGAGACATCGTTCCAGTTGCGGTAATTCGCCAGCTGAAATTCGTGTAACCGGAGGACCGCCTTTTGGCTGTCACGGAGCACTGGAAAGAATCGGAAGCCAGAATCGCTCTTCAGAGATAATGCCAGTGCTATAAAATGCGCCCCGAGGTTTTCTGTGAGTAGTTTACGAACAGGCTTTTGTTGAACCGGGGATCGAGGATGAGCGTTTTATGTTCCGCCAGCGAAATCGCGTCCTCAGTAAGCTCGAACAAGTTGCGAGCGACGAGAGCGCGCGCGACGGTGCACGGCGGATGCGGAATCGAAACGCTCAGGACCGAGGCTGATGATTGGTCGAGCGTCATCCTAACGAGCGCGACACCGAGGCTGGAAGACAGTACAGCGCGAGCTTGGCGGCTGATTGGTCACACACCGATGCTCGCGGTGGGTGAGGGTGCGCGCGGCTTCTGGACCGCAACGTGAGAGGTCTGGTCCGAGACCCACGAGCACAGCTGCTGGTGTCAGTGAGCGATTCCGCCGCCTTGAGGTACTTATAATGGAGCGCTGATGACTTACCTATATCGCGGCGGTCGTTACAAGTACAGGCGTGCACTTGCCTCCTGACGCAACTTCAGGGAATCACCTCAAACGAGGGGGGACAGGACACACAACAATGCGCACCGATTATTGACTTGATTCGTGGTGGGCGGCGGACTCGGCGGAGCTGCTCTGGCCAAAGCGATGGCAGAGCGAGGAGCGCGCGTTCTGGTGATCGAGCGCGAACGCCAATTTAGGGACCGGGTACGCGGCGAAGGCATTTTTCCTTGGGGCGTGACCGAATTGCGACGATTAGGATTGTATCAGCAGCTGATCGAAGAGTGCGCTCGGGAAATCAGATGGATCGAAATGTATGTGGATGGGACCCGAATTGGGCATCGGGATCTTGAGGCTACCAATCGCCAACCGATGTTGAATTGGGTCCATAACGAAATGGAAGAGGTGCTGCTGCGCGCAGCAATGGCTGCCGGAGCGGAGGTTCAACGAGGCGTGCGGGTCTGTGACGTGAAACCCGGAGCGCGGCCCAGCGTCAGCGTAGAGGAGGAACGGCGACTCAAACAGGTGCAGGCACGCCTGGTCGTGTGCGCTGATGGCAGAGGCTCCGCCGCTCGCAAGCGGGCAAATTTCGCCGTACAACAGGATTCGTATGGGGCGCTTTTAGCAGGCTCTTCGAGGGAATGCCAGATGTTTCGTTTGATACGAACTATTGGTTTCTGAGCCCGAGTATCGGCCAGTTTGCCTTCTTGTGCCCTCAAAGCGACGGACGCACGCGAGCCTATGCCTGGCATCCGCGCTATTGGGGTTATCGCTTTCAAGGAGCGGAGGATTTGCCGCGCTTTATAGAGGATTCAGTAAAGGCGGGCGCACCGAGCCAGTGGTACGCAAGCATACGACCGATTGGGCCATTGGCCACTTTCGACGGTGCTGATAGCTGGGTTGTGCATCCTTACAAAATGGGGTTGCGCTCATCGGAGACGCCGCTGCCTCAAGCGATCCGTCCTATGGTCAAGGACAAGGCTTGACCGTACGGGACGTACGCGTGCTGCGGGATCAGCTCCTGGCCTGTGAGGATCGGGATGCAGCAGCGCACGCTTATGCTGCCGAGCATGACCGCTATTTTGTCGGAGTTCGCACGTTTACCAGTTGGGTTTTACAAGCTATTTTACGAGACCGGACCCGAGGCCGACGCGCGTCGAACTCGTGCGCTGCCACTGCTGGCTGAGGACCTGCGCCGCATGCCCGACGCCATCTTCAGCGGCCCGGAGGTGACGCTCGACGAGACCGCCAGAAAACGCTTCTTCGGGAGAGGAATTGTGAGGCATTGTGCCCACTCAAGCGGACAAACGGATACGTCGTCTCGCATCTTACGTGATGAAGGCCGGATGGGACGAAGGTAGATATTCTCGGTGTGCTATGACCCACGTTCTCATTCGCGAAATTCACAGGGCTCTGCTGATATCAAGGGCCAGTCTGCGAATGACACGTCGGAAGTAGACTTTCAAGGGCGCGGCTTAGTTGTATTTGCGCTGCGATTTCATTGGGCTTCAAGCGGGCAGGCTAGTATACGGAGAAACTTCAATCTCGCGGCGGCTCAGCCCATAACGATACTGAGGCGGTTCTGGCAGCCGGTTTCGGTCTGGCTTTTCCAGTTGCTTCGACTGGAAAGAATCGCACCGAGCACCAGCGGCTGCGATGCTCTCTCCGTGCGGAAGACACCACACCGTGATGGCCAGCCGCTTTCGAAGCGTGAGGTCTCGTCAGATAACTGGGAGTATCCCCGCTCGAGCTCTCGCATCAAAAGAGCGGAGCCGCCGCCCTCGTAACTTACGGTCTACGATCGCCCCCTTCCGCGCTGGAATGTAGCGCACCAGGGCCTCCCAGCGAAGAATAATCGCCGTCCCCAAAACGGGGACTTTCACCGGTAGCGCTTCCCGTTTAACGAGAGGTTAGCGACCGGTGCAATTATGTATCTGGGCCGCCTCGGCAGTCGCTGCGGGTAAACCGGCGCCGTATACCTGAATGCTATATGGATAGGAATTAGGCGGGGGCGCGATGTGCATGCAACAATTGCAAAAAGCGGCAGAACGTACTGATGCATATCGCCTTGTGGAGGGCAAGATCGAGGACGATTGGGGCGTCGAGGCATTTTGGAACGCAAATACCCTTCCCTGGAAATGAAATCAACGTTCGACGCGACCCATTAGCGTGCTCGGGCGGCGGGCGGGCTCGAAACTCAATCGGTGTATACTGGACCATGACGCAGCGGCTGCTAGGACTCTCGTTACTCGCAGTTGAGACTGTAGTTATGATGGCAGTTGACCGCTAAACCGGGGGTGTCCTTCGCGCCATGTGGCAGCAATTAATGGAGCCGCCTTGGTGAGCCTCGGTACTTCGCGAACGTCCGGCAGTAGGATGAATTGCTCGTGAAGATTGCGATTGTCGCGGCCGAGATTGGACCGCATGCGAAAGTCGGGGGACTGGCCGACGTTGTCAGCGCCTTGCCGCAGGCCCTGAAAAATGCCGGCGCCGATCCTTCGATAATTGTGCCGGGTTATAAAGTGCTGCTTGAAAACCTGGCGCCCGAGCTGTTCGCTGAAGATCAGTCACTCATGCTTGGGCCCAACCGCGAGCAGTTCAGGGTTTTGCGCGCCCAGGCGGCGGGCGGTGTTCCGCTATACCTGGTCGATCATCCTGCCTTCTTCGGGCGCGAGGGGATCTACGGCGACGAAAATGGCGACTACCCGGACAATTTCCGCCGTTTCATCTTCTTTGGGCGGGCGGCGGCCTCAACCGCGGCGATGTTGCATCCTGACATACTCCATGCGCACGATTGGCATGCTGCAATCGCGCCGATAGCAGTCCGCACAGACGCGGCGATTCGCTCCCAACTCGCGCAGACTTCAAGCTTCTTCACTATTCATAACCTGGCGTTCCAGGGGATCTGCGAACGTGACTTTTTCCCGTTGCTCGGCATCGACGAGTCATGGTTCTCGATTAGCGGCCTGGAGTTTTACGGGCGCGTCAACCTGATCAAGGGCGCAGTGGTGTTGGCTGACGCCGTTTCGACCGTCAGTCCGACTTACGCCTTCGAAGCCGCGAATTACCCTGAGCTGGGGTTCGGGCTCGACGGGCTGTTACGTACGAAGGGCGACCGCTTCATTGGTATCCTCAATGGGGCGGATTATGATGAATGGAACCCAGCTACCGATCCTCTTATCAGCACCCGCTATTCACCTGCTCGCCGTAATGGCAAGAAGGCATGTATGTACGATTTACGCGAGGAAATGAAGTTGCCGCACCGCCGCACAACGCCGATCATCGCGATGATCTCACGGATGACGGCGCAGAAGGGAGTTGACCTGCTCGCAGCGGCGCTCGACCGGCTAGTCGCCCTCGACGTTCAAATTGTGATGCTGGCAAGCGGCGATCCTCAATTGGAGCAGTTCTTCAAAAGCGCCGAAGACCGCTATCCGGATAATCTCAGGGTCAATCTGCGGTTCGATAATGCTTTGGCTCATAGGATACAGGCTGGGAGCGACATGTTCATGATGCCCTCGCGATTCGAGCCGTGCGGGCTAACCCAGATGTACGCGCTGAAGTACGGGAATGCGCCGATTGCGCGCGCGACCGGCGGCTTACGCGATACGGTTTCCGAATTCGACCAAACGTCCAGCCGCGGCAATGGATTCGTTTTTGAGCAGTTTCAGCCTGAGGCGCTGGTGGCTGCGACCGCACGGGCGGTTAACACGTTTCGCACTTCTCCCGTATGGCGGCAGCTGATGGACAACTGCTTCAAAGCTGATTTCCCCTGGTCTAGTGCCGCCCGCGAATATCTCGACTGGTTTAGCCGCGTCCGTAGCCAACGCGCGACCGCCTAGCGGCGTGTTGGAGCCAGGGCCGCTTTTTGTTCCACTTCGTCGGCTATGATGCCGTGGAAACACACGGCGCGCCGCTGTTTCCGGATCGCCGGAGATGCAAACGCCGTATCGCAATACCTGTTAAAGAGCAGTCCTTTTTACGGTGTTTTTCTGAACCAACAGGCGGTTCGAGGGTGCGTGAAGCCGAGCACTTCCAAGGAAAAGCCGGAGAGGGGGACGAGCTCAAATAAGCATGGTCTTGATAACAGGTGACGGGGAATCCGGTTGGCATCAGGATTCAAATCCGTGCCTCAAGCGTGGCGGCAATCATCAGACCAGCTGAGGTTCCTGCTGGGGGCGGCAGTCAGTTTTGACAACCGTGCCAGTTAAACCGACTAACGGCTGGCAGTTCGTATCCGAAGGAATGATATGCTCGGAGACGCCGGCGGCCCTTCAAGCGCGACGATCCCCTCTCCCTTAAGGAGTGATGCCCCCGCCGGTGTCCCACAACCTAGCGGGCTAGCCTGCGACGGCGCTGGTTTGAGATGCCCGAGCTACAGACACGAGGTTTTATCGAGCAGGCGCGCCCCGTGTCAATTCCTGCACCGCTGTCCCCCAACCATACGCTGAACAGTCAGTTTCATCGAGAAACTGGTTTCTCGCTCAGCGTCTCGGCAATCCATACTGCCGTAAGGGCGGCGAGCCGGGCCGCGTCAAACGAGCACCATATCGCTGCGCCGGCGGTGTCCAAGGAGATTCGCGTGATAGCGCCGTCGTGGCCGACGGCATCCACGAACCCGGTACCGCTGTCGTTCGCCACCAGGATCAGACCCGGAGTAGAGCGCAGCCGCTCCGCCCATTCCATCCTCACCTCGTCCATCCTTGCCTCGCCCGCCGGTAGAAACAACGCGACCCCACTGCCGTGAAAAACAGGGACGTGAACTATGTCGAGCACGAGCTGGCTGGAATCGACGCCGAGAACTCCAATTTGCGCGGCGAACGCCCGAGCCAATTCACGAGTGCCCGGAGCTGGAAAGACGTTGAAGGCAACTTGAGGCTCGTCGTCAAGGTCGAGACGCGCATTGAGCAGATCGGCGGATTGCTGAAACAGATCAGAAACGCCCTGGTGCCCGGCCGCGCTGGCGCTGAGCATGATCGACGCGGCGGCGAAGCCGTCGCTGCCCAACGTTTGCAGAATGGTCGCAATCAGCTGGGCGGCGGGATGTGGCACCGCAAAGATTTGGCCTGGTCCGAACGGTGTAATTTGCTCGCGGGCGGTCAGTCCCGGTGCAACCATCGCAACCGCACCAGGCGGCGTAACGGTAGCCGCGCTCAGATCGATCAAAGTCGGCCCCGGCTGCGCTTCGATTATCTCCGCCGCCACATTTCGTTGAACCGCCAGAAAAGCGACGTCGAAGGCTGAAAGATCCTGAGCGCCATTGAAGTGTGCGACCGGTAGGCGCCGTTCACCCGCTTCGACCACGCGCCCGGAAGAGTCGCGAGCGAATAGCTTCAATTCCGAGTACGGCAAGTCGCGCTCGCCGATCAGTTCGGCGATCTGGCTGCCGACCGTACCGGTGGCACCAACCAGCGCAATCCTGGCATCGCGGCTGGCCAATTGGTTATGCCTCCGGCTGTAAGCTTTCGATCCGCTCGCGCACTATTCGGCCCATCGCCTTGCACCCGATCGCGCGGACCCCGGGCCCAGCGCCAAGGTCGCGAGTGCGATAACCCTCACGTACCACCGCCTCGACCGCCTGCACAATCAGCTCGGCCTCGGCTTTCAGGCCGAGCGAATGCTCCAACAGCATCGCGCCCGAGAGAATCGCCGCCAGCGGATTGGCCTCGTCGCGTCCGGCGATATCAGGCGCGCTGCCATGGATTGGCTCGTACAAACCCACACGAAAACCGGCGCTGTTCAGGTCCTCGCCAAGCGAAGCGGACGGAAGCAGGCCCATAGACCCCGCCAGTACTGACGCTTCGTCAGTCAGGATATCGCCGAACATATTCTCCGTGACGATCACGTCGAAGTCGCGCGGCCGCCGAATCAGGTGCATCGACATCGAATCA
>Ga0185299_10007012_pt1 | contig 11741 bp, 9 predicted proteins | sample PaiPotPPA55metaG_FD_128002 | JGI IMG/M metagenome (GOLD analysis project Ga0185299, IMG submission 128002) | Iron sulfur acid spring bacterial and archeal communities from Banff, Canada, to study Microbial Dark Matter (Phase II) - Paint Pots PPA... ...
CACTGGCTTTTCAGACCAGCACTCTGCCGTCGAGTTCCCGAGCCAAACTTGGTGGACGGTGCGAGACTTGAACTCGCATTTCACGGTTGCAGGCCGTGGGTAATCCCCTTATACGAACCGCCCATTTGGGGCGAGATGAGAGAATCGAACTCTCGTGACTGGAGCCACAATCCAGTGCCTAAGCCATTCGGCCAATCCCGCCATCGAAATCTGGAGCTGGTCGAGTGAATCGAACACTCGTCGGAGAGGTACAAGCTCCCTGCACTCCCACTGTGCTAGACCAGCAAACTTTGGAGCTGGCACGCAGCCTCGAACTGCGGTCGGGCGCTTACCATGCGCCTGCTCTTCCCGTTGAGCTATACCAGCGGAGCTGGCGCGGCGATTCGAACGCCGATCACGGACTTACGAGGCCCGTGCTCTTCCCACTGAGCTACACCAGCACAAAACTTCTTCACGAAATCTGGAGGCGGTGGGGAGAATGGCACTCCCGATGATCTCCTTTGCAGGGAGATGCCTTGCTGTCTTGGCTACACCGCCTCAAAGTTACGCACAAACTTGGAGCGGAAGGCGGGACTCGAACCCGCGCTCTCGACGTTGGCAACGTCGCGTCTTGGCCACTAGACGACTTCCGCGTTTACAAAATCATGGAGCGAGCAGCGAGAGTTGAACTCGCGTCATCGGGTTGGAGGCCCGAGGCACCAGCCGCTATACCATGCTCGCTCTTGGCGGGAGATGAAGGACTCGAACCCTCGTAACTGGATCTGGAGGCCAGTGTCCTAGCCGCTGGACGAATCTCCCGCAAACTTATGGCGGAGCTAACGGGAATTGAACCCGTCCCTGCTGATAGACGGTCAGCCATCCTGCCGATAGACCATAGCTCCGGCTCCCTCCCGTGGACTTGAACCACGATTTCCGCGTTCAGAGCGCAGCGTCCTGCCATTGGACGAAGAGGGAATTTCAAATTGTCAAAGAACTGGCTGCCGGGGAGCGATTCGAACGCCCGTACCCGGATTCAAAGTCCAGGGTCCTGCCACTAGACGACCCGGCATCACGCTTTCAGCGAGATTGCTTTCAAGCACCGCACACACAACACCGCCGACTCATCCACGTTGTGGCCAAGTCTCCTGCGATCCGTACGCGCACGATCTACAAGTTCGCGATGGTCACCGCCGCGATCGCAGTAGAGTTCAGATGCAAGCTCGATTTCAAAGCCTTCGAGTTCAATCGTTTGTGTACCCATAACTTTGGTAGCAGCGAGGAGAATCGAACTCCCATCTCAGCCTTGAAAGGGCCGCATCCTGGCCGTTAGACGACGCCGCCTCCTAATCTGCGCATTTCCGAAATACGGCGTAAAAAGCAAAAGCCCCCGATTTGTATCGGAGGCTCAAAAAACTACGCGCTATTGGATCGCCCCCGCTACATGAACGTACCTTCCCCCTCTCCTTGCCACGTAAACGTGGCCGGTGTCGGGAAGCAATCGGTATGGGGTTTTCGCATCATTGCGTGTAACTCAGTTTCTACTTTTACATCATTCTATAGATTCGTCAATACCCAAAAGTGGTGGTCCGTGAGAGCGTTTGCGAAACTCAGAAAGAGGATACCGACTTCGGCACTGATTTCTTAACACTGGTCACGCTTCGCCTATCTCACCTCGGCTGTAAACGCTCGTGTCCATTCGTGGCCTTTAACTTCGAAAGTCTTCGCCGGTATCGTTCCTGCCGGCGTCACATCTGTGATGTGGATTCTAATTGCGAGCTTCCCGTCTTTTAAAACGTCGATGTGACGGGCTGTCTTGACCCCTGCAAAGTCTGCGAACTCTAACCGCTGCGTCTCAATTCCATCGAAGTACGTCTTGACTAACAACCCCGTGTCGTCGAACCAATAACCACGCGCTTGCTCCGGATCTAGCTTCCCCTCCGGGCTCTCGTATCCAGCGAGCACCCGTACCGTGCGAACCCCGTTGACAGTATCGCGTCTGATCCTCCAATCTGACTCCACAAATGTATCAATTGCGGGAATTGGCTCCATTATCTTCATGACAAGCCGAAGCAATCCCGCATCCTCACCGTCTGTAAACTGGTAAGCCTTGTCCCCGTTCCTCGACCGCACATACCGGCTCTTCCCGAACCATACCTCGCGACGCCATTGCGTATCGCTCAGGCAAGTGTCTTCGTACTGTCCTTTGGCGACGGTGCCGTCTCGGCCTTTCGCTTCGAACTCCGCGCGAAGGACATAAGCCGTACCGTTTCCAAACGCTGGAAAACCTACGTGCCTCCCGTGCTCGAAGTACGTCCGCGCACTGTCAAAAGTTTCTGTTCCTGAGGGTCGCACGGTCTTAAACGGGACCGTCAGCTGGGACATTACTTGAACAGGTATACCATCCACAAGGAACGGCTTAAACCGCAAGGCCAACACCGCGCGCCTTCCCGCGTCATTTACACCCGAGTTCTCGGAAACCAGCGTTCCGGTATCCCTCACCTTTCCCTCACGATCAACGATTACTTGAGTTGTCACATTTCCTTCTAGGGGCCCGTCCTGAAGTGGCGGCCACGACACGGGCTCCATTGGCAATAAATTCTTCCGTAGCGATATCTCATCCATCAACACTGTCTGCAACGGTGTGTCGCCGCCCTTTGCCGCCGTATCGAAGAATCCTGCCGGAATTTCTCCTAGGTCTTCAAGCGTTGTTATCTTGGCCGTTACCTGAGGTGTCCCCACGTTTACAGTCCGAGCGACCATTCTCCCGTGAAAATCCGCGTAATCCTTAAACTCGCCACCCCATCCCAAACCACCTGCATAAAGCAGCAGCCCTGTGCTGCTCTGCAAAGCAACCCATGATCGCAAAATATTGTGGATCTCTGCAGTCCCGCTCGGAGTGGTCCAGTTCAGGTTTGTCATCGGCCCGATTCGTTTTACGTCCGCTGCCTTCGCCTGTTCGAGAACCTGGTCGAGCGGCGGCACGGGCCTGATAATTTCTACAGCGGTCTGTTGCAACCATTGGGGAAAATAGTCGCCCTCATTCTTTTGCCAGTCGCGAGCACCATCCACAATTTCCATTTGGTGAAACTCCGGTGCTCGTACCTCCCTCTTCCATTGCGTCGGCGATGCCCACCAGATTTCCACCTCGCCCGTGCGGCCAGATTCCTTATCTCGCTCGAAACTCGGGGCCACGGTCGCTCTCAGATGGAATGCCTTTGTTCCAGGCTGGTCCAGCGTGCTGCGCTCAACGGCCTTCTTGACTTCTTTCGCTAAGTTTTCGGCATGACCTAACGTAGGCCACGCCGCTAATGCTGCAAGAGCTGTAATCAACCATTGCCGATACATACGCAAGACTGTACACAAAAGAGTGGGAAAAAACGACCAAGAGTCGGCGGGTGAGCGAGAGGAGGCTGCCCTTCTATGCAGTGACGACCCTTAGGGGATGGAATGTTTGTCCGACAATTCTGCAATGGGAATGAATAACGAGTTCAACCGACCCAGCCTTACCTTATTGGAGGGCGGGCCGGGAGTCAAACCCGGATTTGCAGCTTCGGACGCTGCCGTGTTGTTCGGTTACACTACCCACCCATCTGGAACTCGCGCCGGGAATCCAACCCGGATCTCTTCGTTAGGACCGAAGCGCCATCATGCCTTAGACCACGCGAGCCTAATCAATGTGGAGGGGATGCAGAGAATTGAACTCTGATCTCAAGGTTCGTAGCCTTGCGCCCTCATCCGTTGGACCACATCCCCACATTGGAAGCGGCAGAGAGATTTGAACTCTCATCGTCCGAGGTAGAAGCTCGGCGCATTTGTTCCGTTATGCTATGCCGCCTCATTGTTGCTATTGGTGCGGGATGTGGGGATCGAACCCACTTCGTCTCGCTTAAAAGGCGAGTGCATATCCATATCTGCCAATCCCGCAAATTCTGGTGGGTGACGCTGGAATCGAACCAGCCTGGTCTCGCTTAAGAGGCGAGTGCATCAGCCATCTCTGCCAGTCACCCACGTTCAACAGCAAACTGGTGCAGGATGTTGGAATCGAACCGACACCTCGCGGTTATCGACCGCGGGCTCGACCTTCGAGCTAATCCTGCTATGGTGCGCCGTTCGGGAGTTGAACCCGCATCTGTTGGGTGTAGGCCAACTATTCTGGTCCGTTGAATTACCGGCGCTAAAAATTGGTAGAGGGTACAGGAGTCGAACCTGTCTAGCCGCGCTAATCTGGCGCCGAAGTGGGTATAAGCCACTGCTCCTCCCGGAGGCCCCTCCACTGGTGGCTCGCGATGGATTCGAACCATCCGCGACGGCTTTATGAGAGCCGCGTTCTTCCTACTGAACTAGCGAGCCTTGTCTTCCCTCGAAAATTGGCTGGCCGGGCAGGATTCGAACCTGCGCATGGCGTGAGTAACAGTCACGTGCCTTTCCAGCTTGGCTACCGGCCAAAACAACATCCGTAAAAAGCAAAAGGCCCCGACTTTTGTCGGAGCCTCGGAAATCGAATCTGAACTTGGAAATCTAACGAATAATCAGACCAATCCCGAGGGCCGAGCGCGGTTGACGCGCCGTCTCATAATGGATTTGGTCTTTATCGTCATTTTCGAAACCGAGTATAGCACTGCTTTCGGCTGGAATCCAGCACTAACAAGCTGTTCTGTCACTCAAGTCACTCGCTGTCCTCCGCTCCTTTATCTGTCACCGACTTAGCACCTTCGCCACGAAGTGACTTGACCCCCAATCTCGAACAGAGCTAGCGTCGGGCCGTGCTGACGATTCGTGCCATGACCGGCGGTGAAGGCTACGCACAGCGCCATCTCCAACAGAGCGACTACTACGACCAGAATCGGACGGTCGAAGGCCGGTGGCACGGACGCGGCGCTGAACTGCTTGGTCTCAAAGGAGAGGTCACTTCCGAGGATTTCGAGGCAGTGCGTCAGGGTCTCGACCCACAAACGAGAGAATTCCTCCGGCAACGTCACGGGGCAGATCGCATTGCCAGCAATGGTGAGGAACAAAGTAAGGCACGTTCTCTTTATGACATGACATTTTCGGCGCCGAAGTCCGTCTCTGTGATGGCCATTGTTGGCGGTGATGAGAGACTGGTCGCCGCGCACGGAACCGCCGTGCGCGAGGCATTGGAAGAAGCGGAGAAATACTCTGCCACCAGGGTTCGCCTCGCCGGCCTGAACGAAAATCGAGCCACCGGAAACTGGATCGTGGCTTCCTATACTCATGATACGAGTCGTCAGCTAGATCCTCAGCTCCACACTCATGCTGTCGCTGCCAATCTCACCTACGACGGGAATGAAGGACGTTGGAAGGCGCTACAGGCTTCCGGTCTGTACGAGCGTCGCAGCTACCTGACCGAGGTCTATCGGAATGCCCTGGCTCGCGAAGTGCGCGCTCTTGGTTACGAGATTGAAAACCGTCACGATGTTCGTGGTCGTGACAAGGGATTTGAGATCGAAGGATTCTCCCAGGATCTCCTCGACAAGTACAGCCAACGCAGTGCCCAGCGCGATGCGGCCATTCAGGAGTTCACCAATTTACGTGGGCGCGCGCCAACAGACAACGAGATTGCGGTACTCGTCCGGGAAACGCGAGCTGACAAGCTTCAGGAGATATCAACCGAGCGAGTCCGTAACCTTCAGCAAGAACGAATGACCCCCGATGAGAGACAAGCGCTTCAGGATCGTTTGAACGAGGCTCAGACAAAATCCCAATCGCCTCAAATCAATCGCGGTGTGCATGAGGCTTCGCTTGCATACTCTCAGGAGCACATTTTCGAGCGTCTCTCAGTCGCCAGGGAGCATGAGGTTCTAACCGAGGCTCTCTGTCACGGGCGCGGCAACGTCGAACTCAGCGACCTTCAGGGCTCTCTCTCCCTTGAACGTGCGAAAGGGACTCTCATCTCCGCTGGGGATGAAATCGCGACACACGCGAGCCTCCAACGTGAGCGCGACATGATCGCGATCGTTAACCAAGGGATGGACCGCTATGACCGCCTCGGCAAGGATCGCGACTTTGAGCCTTCAGGTCAGTTGCGTCCGGAACAAAGGCGCGCCGTCGAAGCAGTCCTCGACTCTCGCGATCTGGCGATCAATATTCGAGGCGCTGCCGGTACTGGCAAGACGGCCACGCTGCGTGAAATTGACCGTGGCCTCAGAGACGCCGGACACGAGGTTCTTGCGGTAGCTCCCACCCGAAGCGCAGTGGACGAACTGGAAAAGGTCGGCTTCCGAGATGCAATGACTGTCTCTCGACTGCTGGAGGGTCAGGAACCACAGGGGGCGCTGCGCGGCAGGGTATTGATTGTTGATGAAGCAGGCATGGTCTCTGGCCGGCAAATGCAAAGCTTGCTGCACCTCGCCGAGGATCAGGGAGCCAGAATCGTCTTTTCCGGTGACACGCGACAAATTCCCAGCGTCGAAGCCTCAGATGCTTTGCGTATCTTGGAACGGGAGTCTGGCCTGAAGAGTGTTTCCCTTACTGAAGTACAGCGGCAGACGAACTCTGTCTATCGCGAGGCCGTAAAGACCATGAGACATTCACCCGAAGAAGGGTTCGCACAATTAGAAAAACTCGGTGCCATTCGCGAAGTACCCATCTTCGACCGAGGCCAGATAGTGGCGGATCTACATCGCGAGTTCCGAGCCGAAGGGCGCGATACGCTTGTAGTTGCCGGCACTCATGCTGAGATTTCCCAACTCACCGACGCGATTCGCCACGATCGGAAAGATCGCGGCGAATTGGGAGTCAGCCATTCTTTTGATCGGTACGTCTCGCTCCAGTGGACGACAGCGCAGAAACAAGAACTGTCCAACTACCAAGAAGGGCAGGTTGTGCAATTCCACAGAGACACAAAACTGGCAAAACGCCATGAGTCTCTGGAAGTCGTGCGTGTTGAGCCTGAATCTCTGGTTGCACGAAAAGAAACCGGTGAAGAGGTGAACATCTCGCCGAAACAAACGCGGGCATTTTCCGTTTATGAGCGTCAGGCCATTGAGGTTGCCCCTGGCGACAGCCTCATGCTGACAGCAAACCGGCGAGGGCCGGAATTCCGGGCGACCAACGGAGAGCTGGTCAAAGTGACTTCCCTGGATGGTGGTGCCATTCGCCTCGAAGACGGAAGAACGCTCCCTGCGAACTATCACGAATACACCTACGGATATGCGGTCACCGCCCATCGAAGCCAGGGCAAAACCGTAGATAGCGTGATCATCTCGGCAGACGCCATGAAAAAGGAACTGTTCTATGTCGCCGCCAGCCGCGGCCGGAGCGAGATCGCTGTCGTCACCAGCGACCGCGAGCAACTTCGTGAATCCGTCGGTGTATCCACGATGCGGCAGTCTGCGATTGAACTAGCTCGAAAACAGCTATCCGCGCACACTCTGGAAATCAGGCACGATGTTCACCTTGTTCCTGGAGTGAACCCGCTCGCTGGACAGCAGATCGCAGAGCAGCATTCTTCCGTTCCAACTCACGCACCGGAACCGGAAAGGACTCCCCATGTCGGCGTGGAACATCACCTTAGTGGCCCAGGTCTTGGTCTCGGGCTTTGAGGTCTCGCCAAGCCACACCTGCACATTCCCCACATGGCGGAGAAACGAGCCGGGGGTAAGGCTTGTGTCAAGGCCGCGTTTTCTGCGCCGCGAAGCGGTCGGAGAGCCTTGACACGAGCCGCTTCCCGGCCATGCTACCTCAGTGGGGAATGCCGCTACGGGAAACACACTGGAAAGGGGCGCCCTCCAGACCTAATGGGTTAGCATGGAAACGCCGAAATGAGGATTCGTAAATTCCGCTCAACTCGTATCTCAGCCTCAGGTTGCAGTTCTCGCCGAGACACGTTAGATTCGGCGTCTATATGAGAATAACGGTCGAGTCGCTCTCAAAGCGGTACGGCGGAGTGCGCGCGCTGGACGGTGTCTCGTTCACAATCGAACCCGGACAGATACTGGCAGTCCTGGGCGTCAACGGAGCTGGAAAAACAACACTGCTTCGCTGCTTCAGCGGCGTAGTTGCGGGCTCTGGGAGCATCTCGTACGACGGTGAGAGGTTCACCCGTGGAAGCATGAACCTGCGCCGAAAGATCGCCTTCCTTCCCGATTTTCCAATTGCCTTTCCGCACCACACTGTTCTGCGTCATATTGGGATGGTCCTGCGACTATATGAAGCAGACGATTCGGCTGTCGAACCACGTGTCTTAGAGCTCTTGAGGGGCTTCGATCTGTTGCCCTTGATCGACACGCCGATGTCCAAACTCTCACGCGGTCAAGCGTACAAGGCCGCACTGGCTGCTCTTTTGGCAGTTAATGCGGAGCTTCTGTTGCTGGACGAACCGTTTGCATCGGGCATGGACCCAAATGGAATCACATTTTTGAAGCGCGAGGCAAGAGCGGCAGCAGCTAGGGGCAACACGGTCCTCTATTCAACTCAGATACTCGACATCGCCGAAACTCTCTCCGACCGGCTGCTGATAATTGAGCGTGGCCAGGTTCGCTACTACGCTCCTCTGGGTGAGCTTCAGGGGGCTACCACGGGTCATGATGGGAGCAGCGTACTTGAGCAATTATTTCAACAACTGCGGAGTACCCCACAGTGAAACTAAGCGCGCCGGCTGTCGAGCGTGGAGTCCGAGCGCAAGCACGCAGAGAACTGCGGGAATCGCGTTTGCTCTGGAAAGAATATCGACAGCACCGAACGCGATGGTGGAGGCGAAATCGAAACTTCCGAGCTGCTCTCGGATCTGTTTACATTCTCGCGGTCTTATTTCTTGTTGCTGTACGCTCCGGCAGAGCCCTCGCGTCGTTGTGCGTTGTCGCGCTATACGCGTCTGGGACTGCGCTGTTTCGCTGCGCAAACTACTACGCGCGCGCACTTCGCGGCTACGACCGCGCTGTGCTCATCGCCTTACCTATTCTGGATGATGATTATCTGCGACACGAGTCGCGCCGTTTCTTCCGATCGTGGGTAGGTGCTTTTGCAGTCTTCGTATTGGCCTATGGCGCATATGCGATTGTTTACGGAAATCTCTGGAATGACTTGGGGGCCATACTGGTTGCAGCGGTGCTTCAAACGCTCTCCGGGCTTTCCATCGGAACGGCGGTGCTCGCCTATAGGCCGAAGTGGATTCGGACCTCAGCGATTTTTCCGTTTTACGGCTTGATGATTGTATGCCTGTATCTGCCAGAAGACGCTCTGCGGTTCCTTTGGTCTGCCACGCTGATTACACCCGCTGGATGGGTCGCCCATGGCTTTGCCGCTATGGTCGGTAGTGCGGACAGCGCCGAAAGTTTTTGGTTCATTCCGGCCTTCATCCTGTCGGCGGCTCTGCCTCTTGCGCTGCGTAGGCTTCGATTCCGACTTGCCTCCGAACTTGCATCGCCTGACAGCGCGTTCGACGCGGTCTTTGTTCCAGCTTCAAGTGACGATCAAGAACAGCCGCCAATGGCAGAACCAAGCGGAACTGGGCAACCCTGGCCGGCGCACATTCCGTTGGTTCGTGAATTGAAAGGTGCTGATTGGACCCGTTTGGGATGGATCGAGCGAATAGTCGCGGCGTCGCTGACCGCCAGACAGAAAGTGGTTGCGGAATTCATGCTGGTGGATGATCTTGGCACTTGGTCTAAGAAATGGCGGACTGCGGCGATAGTGACGGGGGCAGGTGTGGCTCTCACTTTGGCTACGCCGTCACTACCGTCCTGGCTTTTCTTCTTGCCAATGGTCGTTGCTGGCTTTGTGAGTGCTCCGATCCTAGGCGGCTCATGGCCCGGCTTCAAGAGCCCCTTTGCGTCCGGTTTCGTTCTTCCTGCTTATGCCTGTTTCCCCATCGGCTATGGGGAGATCTCGCGCGTGATGCTAAAGACGAATCTGATACGCGCGTCGACCTGGGCGCCTCTCGCGATCATTTATGCCGCGGGCTTGGCTCGTCGCCTTGGTTACTCGTTCGAGTATGGCAGCGGAATAGGTTTAGATGTCGTTCTCATCCTGATGGCTCTTCAGCCGGTCATCGTCGCTGGGCATTTTTCCTCCGGGTCAAACGATACAAGGCAGATCAACTGGCAAACAATTCTGTTTTTTGGCTTTGCGTTGGTCCTCCTTATCATCATGCTGGTTGCGACGTTCATGATGTTCATCGTACCTACATTTCTGGTGCAAGCCGTTGCCATCGCAGCTGTATTCACAATGAGCCTGGCGGGATGGGCCGGATACAAGCTGCTTCTTGAGCGCGGGCGAATCGATCTCTTGTCACGACCGCGTCCCCAATAAAATATTTTCGATACCTTTTCCCTGCTACATGTTCCTTACATACATAGAGGGCAAAATTTCGCCTGAATCTATGGAACCACCTCGCTAAAGAGGTGGCTGGTTGAGTGCGTCCATTCCTCCGTTCCCGTGGATTCCCCAAACGTACCTAAAAGCACTTTTAGGCGCTTTAGGCACTTTAAGCAATTGTTGAGAAGTTTGTTCGAAGTCAAAAAGAAAAAGATTCTTTGAGCGGAAGCAACAAATGCGTCTTGTACGGTTTCTATACGAATAATGTTCTCGTCCGCCCATGACGCGAAGACTAACGCCAGCCGAGTAGTGAATGGGCTCGAAATCTGTCGAACGAAGTCGGACGCCAAAGCCGAGCTTCAGACGACGCCGTGATTTCAGCCCGGTCTCGACTCTCGCTGCAGGAGGTTTTATGAGCGAGATGCACGAAGCAATGCCAGTCAGCCAGCCGTTCCCTCGTTTCGAGAGGTTAGTCGATTCGCGCGAGGCAGCAGCCTTGCTGCAGATCCACCCGAAAACACTTCAACGACTCGCCCGCAAGGGCGAGATACGCGCCATGCGGATCGGAAAATTGTGGCGCTTTCGCACATCGGATCTCGACGCGTGGGTGCATTTGAGGTTAAAGTTAGCCAGCTATCCGTACCGTCCCTAACCACGGAGGATCGTGATGAGACGGACGAGATTTCAGCAAGGCAGCCTTCAGATCGTGAAGCGTGCCGGTGGCCGGAAGGCTTGGGAGTACCGATGGTACGAACTCCAGGCGGATGGTAGCCGGACGCGACGCAATCTGATGGTTGGATCGCTCGAACAATATCCGAACGAGACGGCGGCTCAAAAAGCTGTCGCCGCACTTCGGGCAGACATCAACGCAGAACGTCCGCGCACCAGCTTGACTCCGATCAGTGTTCAAACGCTTATCGAGCACTACCGGGAAAAAGAGTTGGGGCCGGACTGCACCAAAACGCGGAAGACGCAGGCGACCTACGTAGGCTATTTCCGAAAGTGGATTTTGCCCAGGTGGGGAAGCTATCACGTAACCGAGGTCAAAGCAGTCGCGGTGGAGCAGTGGCTTCGTTCGCTCAAGTATGCGAACGGAAGCAAAGCCAAAGCTCGAAACATCATGAGCGCGGTTTTCAATCACGCAGTCAGGTGGGAATGGCTTGATGTGAATCCCATACGCATGGTGCGTCAGAGCGCCAAGCGGACCAGGACGCCCATCGTGCTATCCATCGAACAGATTGCGGCACTGCTTCGCATCTTAAAAGAGCCAACGCGCACGATGGTGTTCCTCGCCGTCTTCACCGGCCTTCGGGTTGGGGAGCTGTTAGGTCTCAAGTGGAAGGACATCGATTTTCAGAAGATGGAAGTCCATGTCATCCGCTCGATCGTGATGCAACACGTTGGGGACTGCAAGACCGAAGCCTCTCGCAAGCCGGTTCCGCTCGACTTGCGACTGTCTAAGGTTTTGTGGAACTGGCGGCTGCATA
>Ga0185299_10007017_pt1 | contig 11733 bp, 12 predicted proteins | sample PaiPotPPA55metaG_FD_128002 | JGI IMG/M metagenome (GOLD analysis project Ga0185299, IMG submission 128002) | Iron sulfur acid spring bacterial and archeal communities from Banff, Canada, to study Microbial Dark Matter (Phase II) - Paint Pots PPA... ...
CATCGAGTCCAATATTGAAGAGTGCGAACGCCTTCAGCGCATGATCGAGAACATGTTGTTTCTCGCGCGGACGGACAATTCGAAGCAGCACCTGAAGCTTAGCGAAGTCGACTGCCAATTTGAACTCGCCAGGTTGACCTCGTATTTTCAAGGCATAGCCGAGGGAGCGGACGTCCACTTCGTCATCAATGGGAATACCAGGATCCTGGCGGACCCGCTGATGTTCCGGCGGGCAGTCAGCAATTTGCTGTCGAATGCGCTCGACCATGCCACCGTGGGATCCGACGTCGAACTGCGCACGTACCAGTCGGAAGGATACGTAGTCGTCGAGGTCACGAACAAGGGCCAGCCTATTCCAGCTGAGCACGTCGAGAAGATCTTCGATCGGTTTTATCGGGTCAATGCGTCGAGACAGGGGTCAGCAAAAAACACCGGCCTGGGCCTCGCGATTGTGAAATCCATTATGGAATCGCACCGAGGCAAAGTCGACGTCATGAGCCAGCGCGACAACACGACCTTCGCACTGTATTTTCCGCGCCTCGCCTGAATCCATCACTTATCGCATCGGCTTTTGAGCGACAACGGTTGGGAACATACGCGCGCGGTCATCGATGAACCTGATATCGAGAAAACCCGCATCCTCGAGTTGCGCCATGGTTTGTGCGTGCGTACGGAAGGCGCTCCATTTCACTTCAATGATGCGTACAAACATCAGGTGCTGAAGCGCGAGTGATTCATGGTCGACTTCTGCCAGATTCCATGGAGACTCTGCGGACAGAGCCGGCAGTGGTGTCAGGAAGCTGGTGACCAGCGTGCCTCCCGGTTTCAGCGTGTTGAAGAACGAGCGATACAGCGCCTTTACGCGAGCATCGTCCGGTTCGTAGATATTTAGGCCGTTGCTCGCGAGTACGTCGAACTCTCCTTCTGGTCCAGAAATCCAGGCGTCCTCGCAGCGCAGCGACAGGCGATCGGCTAGCCCGCGTTCTTTCGCCAGCGCCAGGGCACCATTCAACGCCTCTTGATCGAGGTCGATGCCTGTCAAGGTGATATCGGACTGCCCGTCATAGTCGAGCAGAAGTAATTCACCGATCAACCCACAGGGAATCGATGCCAGTGCAAGCCCCGGTTTGAGCAGGGCTTGTAACTGTTGACGGAAGATTCCGAAACGTTCCCGGGTTGCCAGTACGGCGGGCAACTTCTCGAAAATCCGGACCTCGAGCGGAGACAGTGAGCCCGCCGGTTCGGCACCTTGACGGTAGGTCACCAACTGGTGCGTCCAATACGCATTCAGACCACGATTCTCAAGCAGGAACCGGCCGAGTTCGAAAGCGGATAACTGCTCCAGCAAGCTCACTTGCTGCTCAACGGTTGCACCCGGAAGATCGCCTGCCTCGCGCAACCGTGCCTTGATAGCCTGCAGCCGATCTTCCCAGCCATTTTGCGAGTCGGCACCGTGAGAAATCAGTCGATTGTGACTAGTGTCTGAGGCTTGGGATTCAGGTTTTTTCATTCGTCAGCCTGCGGCTAAGAGGGTTGTCTCATCGATTTTATTCGAATGCGGGGTCTATCGGCACGCGATATCCAACTGCAAGCCGGTTGGTCTCGTTCGCCATGCCGACGACGGCAAGCAATTCCCCGAACATCTCGTCGGTCATGCCTGCGCGACGGGCGGCCGCCGTGTGGCTCGCCACACAATATGCGCAGTTGTTGGTCACGCTGACCGCAACGTAGAGCAGCTCTTTGATCAGCGGATCCAGTGCTCCCGGCGCCATGATGTCCTTGAGGCTATGCCACGTGCGCGCAAGCGTCGGAGGGTGATTCGCGATGAATTTCCAGAAGTTGTTGACGTCGTCCACTTGACGGGTGTGCATAATATCGTCGTACACCGCGCGGACCGCGGGTGCGCCTTGGTCGTACTCGACCGGACCTGGATAGCTCATGTGTTGCTCCTCGATAGCGGCACGATTTTGCCTTTGAAGATTATGCCTTCCAACGAGCGGAGCATGCCGAAAGCGCGCGCTGCGTCGGCACCTGATACTTGCCCATTCGCCGACGGCCCATGGCGGGTCTTGACCACCGCTTATCGACGTGACGATGCCGTGGCCAGCGCGGCGTTCGCGCGCTGCAGCCATTCCCGGTTGTGTTCCCTGGCGTGACGCGGCCAGTGTTTGGCATCGTGAGCAATTTCCGCATACAAGCTGCTGGCCCGCCGGCGATCTGCTTCATCTGTTTGCCCGGCTAGCCAGTCTGCGAACAAGCACCGGGGTGCGGCGTCGCTCGCGCACGCCAAGGCCTGCTCGAAGGCCGCCTGCGTGCCGGGCGCCTGAAGCGCGGCCAGGGTGCGCGCATAAAGCAAAGACGGTTCGGGCTGCTGACGCGCCCGCGGGTTGGCAGCGAACAGGCTGGACAAGGTGGCGTCGGCTGCCGCGTGGTGACCAACAGCGAACTGTGCCCGCGCCAGGCCGAGCAGCAGCGCCGGGTCAGTGGCGAAGGGGCCGTTCGCAGCGGCCTGATAGTGTTCGAGCGCTTCGCCGGCATTGCCGGCCTCCAGCAACGCTGCACCCAGGCGCATGCGGTGCTCGACGGTGGGCGCGCGGTCGAAGTCGGAGCGCGCCTCGCGTATGACACGATTAGGGTCGACCAGTTGAGAGATGGCCCGCGTGGCCACACGCGCGCCGGGCGACTGGCGCAGGCTTGGCAGGTAGATGGCGAAGAAATACACGAGGCTTCCCAGCATCGGAAAAGCGAACAAAAGCAAAAGCCAGTATATGTTCTGGCGGCTACGTACCGCATGCACGGCAAAGTAGATCGCAACAATTACGTGAAGACCGATTCCCAGGTATGGCATGTGTATTCGTTTTTGAGGGCTCAGAGTTATGCGGCGGGTCCGCATCCTTTGCGTTCCTCATATACAGAGTAGTACGCGTCCAGCAAATAATAAAGTTGCCCCCGGCTCAATGTCCAGGTCGTGGGATGAAACCTCTCATGAGCGGGGGCACATGCGCTCCACCGGGCTGCGGGCTAACAGCGCTTGAGCTTGATGACCCGCGATATCTGCCGGATGGTGAAACTCGTATTCCGGGCGTAAGGCTCACAATCCAGAGGCGCAGTCAGCGATTCGGCGACAGCGTAGTTACCTTCGTATCGCAGTCGATCCGTCGCCTGCTCGATGAACACTGGGATGGAGCCGCCCTGCCTTGCAAGCGTTCTTCCCGCTGCCCGGGCCGAGCTGCTAGTGTTGCAGATGATCACGTCAGGCGCTTGAGGATTCAGATCCGGCCGCAGGCAAGCGGCTACAATTTTTCCTTTGCTAGCCGGCAAAAATGCCTGTTTATTGCCCCCGCACACCGCGTGAATGTATTCGCGTGAATATTCTTTTCCTAATTCGAACATGCTATCTCCAGCAACGTATATACAACACTCCCACTACAACCTCGAAACGATAGCGGAACGTGCGTAAAAAATAGATCAAATCTATTGCTGCAGAGATAAACCGCCCGTGTGTATGGGTTCTTGCGATCCTGGCTGTATGTGCGCGGCAGGCAGCCGTGTGGTCAGTGGTGACGGGAGCTAGAACATATCCGCAGCCGCTTGACGCTCTGCACCCTTCCCTTCGGGTTCTCGCTCAGACCGGGACGGGATAAACGGCCCGGTGATCATATTCGAGTAGCTTTGCCCTGGCCCCACCATCGGAAACACATCGGCGTTCTGGTCGACCATGACTTCGAGGAATGCCGGCCCGTCAAATTCTACAAAGGCCTTAAGTTTGTCCTCGAGTTCGCTCATTGCTTCAACACGATAGGCAAACTCAAACCCGTCGGCCTGTGCCGCCATCACAAAATTCTTGCGATGGAGCGACTTGTCGCTCACGCACAATCGCCCCTCGTAAAAGAGACGCTGCCACTGCCTGATCATCCCGTCACCAAGATTGTTGAGCAGCAGTACTTTGACAGGCACGTCGTACGTGGTTGCCGTCTCCAGTTCGCCAATATTCATGCGGATGCTGCCGTCACCGTCGATGTCGATCACAAGGGCATCGGGTCGCGCCAGTTGGGCGCCGATAGCTGCGGGCAAGCCGAAACCCATCGTCCCCATACTGCCCGAAGTAAGGAAGCTTCGAGGTTCGACGAAGTCGAAAAACTGCGCAGCCCACATCTGATGCTGTCCGACGCCCGTGCAGATGATTGCTGTAGATCCGCTTCAGTTTCTTTATGTGATCGAGCCAGCCCGAAGGCGACTGCGCGGCTGGACCGTGCTTCATCAGTGAAAGCAACGCATTCTTCGCGTCGCCTACGTGCGTCCAGTGCGCCCGTTTAACCTTGTTGATCTCCGCCTCATCGATGTCGATATGCGCGACATACTGCGCTCCGGGCGCAAATGCGTCAGGGCGGCCACCGGCGACCCGGTCATCAAACCGGGCACCCACCGCGATCAGGAAGTCACAGTCTTCCACCGCATAGTTCGCACAGGCCATGCCGTGCATGCCCAGCATGCCAAGCCCCAGTTCGTGTTTCACGGATATTGCGCCAAGACCCATCAGCGTGGTCACCACGGGGATCCCATAGCGCTCTGCAAACTGACGCAACTCAGCCGTCGCGCCGGCCGTAATAATGCCTCCGCCGGCATACAGCAACGGTCGCTTGCTCCGCGCCAGCAGATCGAAGAATTCGGTGCGCTTGTCCTCTTCGAGACGAGCGCCTTTGGCCACCATTCGAAGACGGTCGGAGTAGCCTCGAAACTCCAATGTACCTTGCCCACGGTAGATTCCGGTCCAGTTCTGGATGTCCTTCGGCACGTCCACGACAACCGGGCCAGGACGGCCGGTGCGAGCGACTTCGAATGCGCTCCGCAGTGTCTGTTCCAGCTTTGCCGGGTCGGTAACCAGAAACACCTGCTTCGCGCACGCCGACATGATGTTAAAGACGGGCGCTTCCTGGAAAGCATCAGTGCCGATCATGGCACGAGGTACCTGTCCGCATATGAGGACGACGGGGATTGAGTCACCGTTACAGTCGGCGATCGGCGTCACCGCGTTCGTCGCCCCGGGACCTGACGTAACCATGAATACGCCAACTTTTCCGCTCGCGCGCGCATAACCAGCGGCCATGAAACCGGCGGCCTGTTCATTGGCGGGTACAACGAGGTTGATCTGGCGCTCGGGATTTTCCGCGTGCATTTCGTTGAAACGAAAGACAGCGTCGTACGTCGGCAAAATCGCGCCGCCGCTATAACCGAATACGGTATCGACGCCCTGTTCGCTGAGTACGCGCAGGATGACGTCGGCACCCGACATCGATTCGCCGGCAAGCGGTGGTTTCGGGAGGGCTTCTAAAGCAGCGTTCGGGTTTTGGGTCATGGCTGGCTCGCATGGAAACGGCCGCCGACAACATCAGCGGCCAAAATCAAAGGGCGATTTCCCTTCCAACTCGAGAACAGCGTAGGTTCCGTACCAGCTTATGGACGACTGCTCCGACGGGTTCTCCGTACAAAGCGCAGCCCATCTAGCACTTTCTTGATGTGCTTCTGGAAGAATCTTGAGAAATGGTTCTACCCATTCTGACAATGATTGAAGCAGCGCGCACGCCCAAGAAGCTTGTATATGGGTCAGGATAGGCCGCATTTGGGCCATTACGATGCCACTTCCGCTCCACGCTTTCCAACAACATGCAAACGGTCGCCGCTCGGGCCAATTATCCGCGCCCGGGCAGCTGAAATCCTGCATACAGGATCATCGCAACACGATTTCGACGGGCAGCACTTCACTACCGTCGCCTGCGCCCAAGACCTCCCCTTTGGCGCGTGCCATGCCCTGCACGACCGGGTTGACGATTTCCAGATGTGAGGGATTGAATGCAAGCTCGACATCGACCGGCCCGTCGCTCGTCTGCGTGACACTGCTAAAGCCCTTGTGGTACTTGAACGCGGCAATCAGCGACTGTACCGCCACCTGTTTTCTGGCGACTGCAAGACCGTCATCGAGCGTCATCTCCGCAGCGCGCGACCGCTTGCCCAGATCGACAAAGGTGGAAACGACAGGTGCGTGCGGCTCGTCATCGCGGTCGCTCCCGTCGATGGCGGGGGTTTCGCGCAACGCATCGAAATAGGCACGCCACTCATCCGCGACCGACACCGGGTCAGCCAGGTAGAGCTCGTACTGCTCCTCGACATAGGGGGCGTTTCCCCCGAACAAGAAAGAGCTTCGAATTTTTTGCATCAGCATGATGAATCTGTCCTTGATTGGCGTCAGGTCCGAACGTCGACCGTGCATTGATGAGATAAAGAATAGATAGTCGGCACTGCAACTGGAATACGCAGATGGCGCGGTGCCTGGCCAATCGGGATGAGATTTGGGCCACGTAGCAGTTGTCGGCATGCGCAGCCTGATGCGGGCGGTGACGTTCGATTGCACCGTGTGGAGCTCGGCCGCCGCGCGGTTCATGCTGCCGTTTCGCGCGACCGATTCAAAAATGCGCAGGCCGGAGGCGTCCATCGCGGGCCTCGCTATCGGAAACGAAGATAGGGGTTATCACATCAAGTCGCCGCAGGATGCCGCCAACCTTGTTAAGCTGCAAGCCGTCCAAACGGAGCGGGACATGGCTCACGCGGGTTCGCGGCGAGCCGGGGCCGCCCGGGCGTCTTCGCGCACGGCGAGTCTTACCGGTGCCGTGCTGTAAAGGCAGCCGCGCTGCCATAAATGGCGTTCCCCCAACTCAGCCCTTACGGGTAACGAATGCGTGCGCGGACCCTTACCAGCGTTCTCGGGTTGCATGCCCATGCTCCATGTAACAAGTGATTATCGGCGCAGTGCCTTTATCCCGCCGCGCTTCGCTTATATAGTCGGTTGTATCTGGTCGTTATCAGTGGTGCATCGAGCGGCATCGGTCTGGCACTTGCCGAGGCCTATCTGAAGCGAAGCTTCAACGTGACCGGCAATGTGCCGACGCGCGAACGTCTGCTCGCCGCCGCGCAGGCGGGTTCGTTGTGGTGAAGCGTCAATTGAAGGTACCAATGGCAGCGTGCTTACAATCAATGAGGGTCACGGCATGAAAGTCGCCATTGTTATATTCGATGGTGTGCAGGCGCTGGATGTTGCTGGCCCCCTGGACGTATTCGCAGAAGCAAACACATTTTTGCCTAAGCATCAGAGATATCAGGTCTTTCTCGTTGGATACGAGGCTGGCACCGTGTCCTGCTCGAACGGGATGGGACTCTCAATTCCTTATGGCTATGCGGACTTCGACACTCCATTTGACCTGCTGTTGATAGCAGGAGGACCGCAGTTGCCCGATGCCCAGCCACGAAGCGAGTTTCTGAAGTGGTTGCAAGACCAGGCGCGCGGCGCAACACGGTTTGGCTCCGTTTGCAACGGAGCGTTCGTGCTCGCGCACGCCGGGCTGCTTGACGGTAAGGAAGTGACGACCCACTGGGCAGATGCGGGCCGCCTCGCTGATGAGTTTCCCCAGACGTGTGTGCAGCCCGACAGGATTTTCATCCGTGATGGACGCCTCTTTACCTCTGCCGGCGTGACGGCAGGCATAGACCTGTGTCTATCGCTCGTGGCGGAAGACTGGGGGCACGAGCTTGCGGTGCGGGTTGCGAAGCGTTTGGTCGTCTACATCCAGCGAGAAGGCGGACAGTCTCAATACAGCCCTTACCTCGGAGTACGGAAGGACCAGGATCCGATCGTCGGCAAGGTGCTCCGATACGTGACCGAGCACATAACCGATACGCTATCGATCGAACAGCTTGCGAGCGCAGTTTCAGTCAGCCGACGGACCTTCTCGAGGCTATTCGCGAAGTATGCAAAGGTGACGCCGTCCGCGTTTGTTGAACAGGTTCGCGTTGACACCGCGAGGAAGCTGCTCGAGGAGACAGATGCTCCTCTCAAGACTGTGGCGTTCAATTGTGGTTTTCACAGCGCCACGCATATGCGAACGACTTTCTTCCGGCGGCTTGACGTAACGCCCAGACAGTATCGCCAACGATTTCGTGGTGCGGCAGGCACGCAGCAGTGGGCTTCTAGCGGTGTCAACGAGCAAGTCGAATCAGCGGGGATGGAAAGTGTGACATAGCTTTCCGGTCTGGCCGAGGTTGGGCCGGTCAGCGCAAGCACAGACGGTATCGTTGAGGTAGCCTGTTGTTCCCGGTCGGCAGTTCGAATGTACTTCATGAAAAGGCTTACCCCATCCGTGACTCGCTCCGATTCACTTCAATGTCTTCCTGATGTCCTTGAACCGGGTTTATCAGTGGTATTTTGCGGCATAAATCCGGGCGTCCGTGCGGCATCGACCGGCCGCCACTTTGCCGGCAGAGGCAATCGATTCTGGCGGGCCGTTCATCTCGCGGGTTTTACTCCTGAACAGATTTGTCCTCAAGACGACCACACACTCCTGCAGTATGGTTGTGGTCTCACAACCGCGGTCTCGCGTCCGACCGCACGAGCGGACGAACTATCACAATGGGAGTTCAAAGCGGCTGCGACCGAACTCGAGCGGAAGATTGAACGACATGCACCGCAATGCGTTGCCTTCCTCGGAAAGATGGCGCTCTGCGCAATGTCGGGCAGGCGCGACATCTGCTGGGGCCTGCAACCGACAGCATTCGGCGGCGCCCGCGCATGGGTGTTGCCGAATCCCAGCGGCCTGAACCGGTCATTCAGCCTCGACGCGCTGGTGACTGCCTACCGGGAACTTCGTCTTGCAGTCGCGCCGGCTGGTTCGGCTTGGAGAACCCGCACAGTATCTAGTCCGCTAGTTTCGACTTGCCCATCAGCACTCCCTATTTGACCGAACCCAAAACTGCAGCGGCTCCTTCACTCATTTGAAAAGCGACTCGGAGCCACCCGACCGGACGCTGTTGCTGACCGCGCTCCTTGCTGACGCGTTCAACCTCGGGCTGCAGAAGATGGCCGCTGCCTGTCCAGGCACGAGCGTGGCGAAACTGTCGTGGTTGGTGATCTGGTATATCCGGTGCGGTCGCTGTCTAATCCCGTTCGTTGCTGTATTCCGGAAACCCGGCTACGTGCCGGGTGCCTTTATTTGGACGCTCAGATCACTTTCAGCGTACCCATCATGCCGAGGTCCTCGTGCTCAAGAATATGGCAGTGAAACATCCGATCGCCCGCCATCTGTTGGACCGTGGCAATTTGCACCGTCTCGCCCGGCTGCACGTTCACGGTGTCGCGCCATGCACGGTAAGGCTCAGGCGTATTCACCGCGCCCTGCTCCCTGCCGATCACCTGGAACTGCGTCCCGTGCAGGTGAAACGGATGGTCCATGTCGGTGCGGTTTTCGATCGACCATAGTTCGACTTCACCTCGTCGACTGGTCAGCGAGATGCGGGCCGGATCGAAGATCGCGCCGTTGATCATGAACGTCATACCAGCCGGCATTCCGTGCGCAGACGCGCCGGAGCGTTGCATCGCGGCCATGTTCATCGCTTCGGAAAACACCACTGACTTTTGCGTGACTGGTGCGCCGAGTGACGGCACGATGCGCAGGGATGTTGGGATGGCGCGCGGCGCCAGCGGGTTACCGGCAGCGCTCGGTGGCTCGAATCGCACGTCGGCGAGCGCCCGGTCCGGCTCGGGTGGCAGGCTGCCGTGGGACATCGCCATCTTGCGGCGGTCGTAGACGCCAGCAGTCAGCACCGCATCTGCTGGGCCCATGCCCGCGCGCACGATCAGTTCCGTCCGCTCACCGGGTGCAAGCAGCAATTCGGTAAGGTCATCACGCGGTTGCTCAAGCAGGCCGCCATCAGTGCCGACCTGCGCAAAGCGGTGTCCGGCCCCAAGCGACAGTCTCAAATAGCGGGCACTGCATGCATTCCATACCCGCCAGCGTTCGTCCGTTGCAACCAGGATGCGCGGACGGCGTGCCCCGTTGACCAGCACGAATTGCCCTTCACGGCCATTCATCCAGTCCATCATGTCGTTCGCCGGGATCGAACCGTCGCTGGCGAGCCTCAGGTCAGACAGGAAAAGATGTCGCTCGGGCCAGGCCGCGAGCGGATCGTCGGCGCTGCGAACCACGATCGGACCCGCGAGCCCGCGGAAAACTTGCTCTGCCGTCTTCATGTGCGGATGCGGGTGATACCAGTACGTGCCGGCGCTCCCCGATGGCAACGTAAAGCGATAGACGCGGGTCGCTCCCGGCGCTACCGGGTCTGACGGATTGCCGTCTTGATCCGGCGGGACTGGCAGACCATGCCAGTGGATCGTCGATGGCTGTGGCAGACGGTTCACGAAACGGATCTCCACCGTGTCGCCTTCGCGAACGTCGATCAATGGGCCGACGACCGGGCCCTGCGTTGTGTTTCCGTATTGCCAGAAAGTCGTTGGTTTGCCGGGTAGAAACTCGTGTTGTACCGGCTGTGCGACGAGGGTGCCCAGGAATACGCCGGGCTGACTGCTTTCGTTGGTGAGCTTGCGCAAGACGGCCAGCGGGGCACCGGCCGGAAGCGCGTCGGCAGGGGCCAGCGTTGCTGCCATATGCATCTTGCCGCCAGACATCGACGGCATGTCCGACATACCTCGCATGTCCTGCATACTATGTTCCGCCTTTTGTGCGGAAACATTGCGAGCGAAAAGCGACGCGACGGCGGCGCTGAGCGCTCGGGTGAGAAATGTCCTGCGGATCATGGATTACTCCCTTCCTTATTGCGAGCGACACGAGCGCGGGCCCGTTCGCATGTGATTGTCCGATGCCCGGCGGGGATCAACCGGTCATCGCATTTTCTGGGGTCGGAGCGTGCTGCGCGCTATGTGCGTGCAACGCCGGGGACGATCAGCCGATCGGCGGTCGCAGAGGAGGGGCGTGGGTAACGCCGTCGTCCCGCTGTTCGGTGAGGGGACGTGGGGGCGAAGTATCCGATATACGGGGTTCGAAGCGGAAAGTCGCCAAGATGGCACCGCAATGCGCGCCACAAGCCGCTACGCAGCAGCTTGAATGGCCATGCCCGCTTGAACCGGGGGCGAGCATCGTGGCGCAGCGCGACGGCGTGTGGGATGAGGTATAGGGCTGGCCTGCAGCGCCGGTGACGATGATGCCGTGCCCGGGGCTCCTCGCTTGGACCGCGTGCTCATGCGCGAACGCCCCCTGCATAGCAAGCAATGCAAGGGACAAGACAATCAAGATTCGCCGCAGTGAAATAATCACAGAAAGTACAACGCAGGAGCGATAGATACGATCGACCACCGAATAATAACGCAGGCAGTCTCGCGGTCGTTTTCCGGATGACGGGATAGTGGCCGATTCGGAGTGGGCCGGATACGCGTCGTCCACTAGACCTTACGGCGATAGAGCCGTCTTAGACAGTCGGATTGAGGGCGTACGACACATACGAGCTCGTCCGAACGGAGCCCGGAGTCTCATTGGGCCGACCTTATCCCGGGTTTGCGGCCATAGCAAACGAGCGCTGCGACCCAGACCGCCGCCAGCGCCAATAGTACGAACTTGAAATGTGAGTCGATTACCAGATTCACGACAGACATCAGACCGATCGTAAAGCTACCGGCCAGCGTGGCCACCAGCGCAGCGTGAGGTTTGCGATCGGCCAATGCACCTAGTGCCAGATGTACCAGCCGCACGCCCGTGCCGACGACATAGCCGCCCAGAACCGTGAAGACCCATCCGAGCCAAAGAACGAGCTTCGGCACTATCGCCTGCAGTTGTTCGCGGGACGTCCCCATGTAGAGCAGGTCTTCTGACAGCAAGGGCGGTCGAACGAATATGA
>Ga0185299_10007018_pt1 | contig 11732 bp, 10 predicted proteins | sample PaiPotPPA55metaG_FD_128002 | JGI IMG/M metagenome (GOLD analysis project Ga0185299, IMG submission 128002) | Iron sulfur acid spring bacterial and archeal communities from Banff, Canada, to study Microbial Dark Matter (Phase II) - Paint Pots PPA... ...
CTCAGGAGTGCCAGAAGCCAGATCGTCGAGAAATGTAGGTACTGCACAGGGAAGCCTATTATCGCTCAAACACAAATCTTGTAGCTGAGAAAATAGCCGGCCAGCGAACACGCGGTAGCGTCCGCCGCGCCAGCGGCTTCGTCCAAATCGCGATTTCACTCACTGACCCTGTGACCGGGGTTCTGAGCGTAATCTGGTTACGCCAAGTGACAGAATGCCCCGACCGGCTGCGCGATTCCCGGTCTTGTCCTAAACTTGCGTTGAGCCGAAAACAGCAAGTGCTCGCTTCATGGACGCTGAGAGAACTGTTGGTATGAATCGCTTTCTCAAGTACTTCTTCATCGCATGGGCTATCAATCTAGTGCTGTTTTTCATCCTCACTGCTTACCTCGGTGGAGACGCCATAAACGGAAAGATAATTGATGGCCGCTACTTTCTGGCGAGCCACGGGCGCCTAACGGAAGTCAGCCATCGCGTTTTTGTTTACAGCGAGGTGCATTCTGTGATCTTTATCGTCCTCGGGGTTCTGGCGATGCCGCTCGCTATACTCGCAAAGCGGCAGAATAAGAAGAGACGCCATTAAACCGCCTACGGGCCCCGGCCCCCCCAGGAGGGCCCAATGAGTGTAATCGCCTGTGGCTGTTGAAAAAGGAACCAAAGCAGTAATTTCAGTGAATTTCAGCGCCTACGGCCTACGAACATTCAATGACTTACGAACGAATTTCGCTGTTGAAATACCCTAAGAAGACTTTTTCAACACCCACGCCTGGTTTCGTCAATTTAGAATGGACAGGGCAGCGTTACATTTCCCTTGCCGCTTGATCCTGCGATTGGCAGGTTGTAGCACCGGATTTCATTGTTGGTGATGGTGCTTCCAGCGGTGCCGTTATAGATGCCAACACCATTAAAAATCGGACCGTGATTGAAAACCCGATTTCCGCTGACCGTAATCGGATTGTTGGCATCGAACAGGTAGATTCCATAGGCAGCTCTACCGCTGATTAAATTGATAGTGTTGGAGCTTATTTTTACATTGGCAACATTATTGAAAATGACGAATGCATCTTGGTTGTCTTGGCCGTTAGGATCAGTCTCAATTGTGTTCTGAGTGAATGAACCGCTCTGGGCTAGAAATTCTACCGCGTCGGTTCCCAGGTTGTTGATGCTGAATTCATTTCCCGTTACGGTTGCATCGAACGGTCCAGACACAAAGAGCGCGTTTGCACTGGCCAGAAGCACCTTGTTTCCCGAAATTGCTACGACCTGCGGCGTGGAAAACAATGGAGCACCAACGGAAATGCCGGTGCCAGTATTGGGACAATAACCCGATTGCCCCACGTGGAGGATCGTGTTGCCAGTTATCGCGCCGGACGCTTGGTTGAAACTGATCCCTTGCACAAAGACACAATTCCCGGTAGCCAAGTTCGGCATGTCAATAACCAAGTTCTTGACGTTAATTGTGCTGTCAACAACTTCATTGGCCACTACGGCTCCATTGAAGTTTCCTCCAGCGGGGTCGACTGCGGTAATCAAATGCTTAGCACCATTCAAGGTGAAACCTGCGGGCACCTGGATCGTGGTGTCGGTTGTGCAATCAGCGACTAGCGTCATCGTTTTGGCCCCACCGTTAGGTTGGAAAACGCATGTAGTTTTTGCATGAGCGATCGTGACCAAGATGATGAAAGAAACCGCCATGACAAATTGGCGCGTAATGGTCATTGGAAATCCCCTAACGTCGAACTCTGGCGCGAGCATAATAACTGAAAGAAGGCGTTCGGTGTCCCTCTGTTTTATACAACAGCCGCCAAAAGTAGCACGAAAAATTGGAAAATAGTCCTCTGAATGCACTTAATTGCACTCAGTTGTTGAAAAATCGCCATTGCGCTAATTGACAAATTCTGAGCACCTGCGGCTTTCAGATCGCCGGTCTCCCCCGTTTTCCCAATTTAGCCATTCCTTATCTAGGAGCACCTCACGCAGATGGAGGCGTGCAATCTACCGCAGGGCAGTGGGAGTCGTCGGCAGTCGAGACTGGAAGCGACACCGGGGAGAGTCACCGGTCGCCGCGGCGGGTCAAGATCGGAACGAAAACGAGGCCACGATCTCCAATGCACTAACAGCCGGACGGACATAGGATTCCTCCAAGTAAACGTAGAATGAACTACCCGTGGGACCGCGCCACATGCCGAGTGCGATGTGTCGGGAATTCAATGCGCCCCGAGGCACTCAAACGGCGGTGTGTCCTTTCTGCTGCCAAACCCGTGCGGTACCGTCAATTATCGGTTGAACCACTCCATATAGCCTTCGCGTGACTCTCCGAACCCCGGTCAGGCAACATACGCCGCCAGGGCTCCCGCGTTCACTTTTGCCAAAGCGTCTTTGGATTGCACCCCCTTCAGGTACACCATGGTCGATTTGATGTCACGATGGCCCATCCACGTCTGAAGCGTACGGATGTCTACACCGTGCCGCAGGTGCTCAGTAGCAAATGTGTGTCGAAACTTGTGGAGGAAGAAGTGCTGGCAGTAAGGTCCCTGAGCGCACTTATTGCCATGCTTCGTAACGCACTGTCCGCAATTCAATTTCTTTAGTCGCTGCAACTGGTCGATGAGAGCTGACGGCAGCGGTACAACTCGTTCCTCCCAATTCTTTGGCCGAAAGTCCCACCGAGCCTTGGCGGTGACCCGGACCTGGCTGTGGAGGAAGTCGAGATCGCGCCAGCAAACATGTTGCGCCTCCTGATCCCGGAATCCAGAGCCCAGCATAAATTTCAGGAAGATAGCCTCATCGCCCGTGGCGTGATTGAGCATCGTCTGAATTTCCTCGCGCTCATAGATCGGCCGGATGGTTTCAACATATTTCGGCCAATCGCTCGCTGCGATCAAGCCGCTTTTCCCGTGCCGCTTGAAAAGCTGCAGCACGACGGAACCTACAGAAAAGGGCACCCTCCTTTACCCGAACGCGAACGGCGCTACGGTTTGGTTCAGTCCATCCTACAGCCCTCAAACTGGTCTGGTGTACGTCGCGGTTCGTGAGATCGGCGCGATGTACTTCAAACGCGATATGGAGTACAAGATCGGCACGTTTTACGCAGGTGGTGGTGAGAATGAATTGCCCGCAGACGATTCGTTCGGCGCCATCCGCGCCCTAGATGCGGCAACCGGAGCACTGCGCTGGGAGTTCAGGCTGCACTCTCCGCCTTGGGCAGGCGTGCTCTCAACTGCTGGAGGCCTGGTATTTTCCGGCTCTGACGAGGGAAACTTCTACGCACTCAACGACCAAACAGGAAAAGCGCTGTGGGATTTCCAGACGCGGGGCGCGATCGGGTCAAACCCGATCGCCTTCACCGTAGACGGACACCAGCGGATTGCTATCAGCGCCGATCGCGTGCTGTATGTTTTCGGACTCTGAGCAGTCTATGAATGGCCCGGCGTGCCGCTAGGCACCAGAACTGCTGCAAAACAGTCTGAATCAAAGTCAAAGTTGATGCCGAAGCTCTTCGGAAGTCGTGGCTTTTGCCGATTACGGGCGAGTCACGGGCAAACCTTACCTTACCGATTAGGGAAGGGTTTCCGACTAAACGGGAGTGACGGGCTCTAAGTCGCACTCAGCAGGTCGTTAAAAAAAAGCGCTCTTAAACTGCTGATGCCGATGCAGAGCCTGGCTCATCAGCGTCTGGAATTCTGGTGCGGCGCGAAGATTTTGCAGCAACGGATCGCGCACGACGTAGGGGTAGCAAAAGAATCCACTCTCGACGCTAAGACGCAGCATGTGCAAGGCGGAAACCTTGTCACCCAAAACCGCATAGGCTTGAGCGACCTTGTATATACCCTCAGCGTCGCTAACGCCGCGCTCTTCGATCTTGCTTTCCGTTTGCTGTAGCAGTTTTAAGCCGCCCGCATTGTCGCGCCTGATTGAGTAGCTGAGGGCTTTTCCTACATTTGCCGGAAGCACCGAAGGATCCTTTTCAAAGGCGCGATCAAACTCCTGGGCAGCCTGGTCGCGATTGTTTAGGTAGTATTCGCCAAAGCCTCGGTAGAAGTTGATGTAAACAGAATCGTTAGCCGGCAGGCTACGCAGAAATTTCTCATATTCGCCCAGGTAAAGGTAGCTGTTCATCGCCGAGCTGTTGATTTTGACCAAAGGGTCGATTTGACGCGCTTTTTCGCACTCCGCTACCGATTCCTTCAACATCCCGGCAAACCGGTAGGCATAACCCAGCTCCCAGTGCGCCTCAGCGTTATTGGGACTATCCTGCAGAACCGATCGCAACAAGGGTACGGCTTGTTCCACTCTGCCAGTATCAGTGAGCAGATTGGCCATATAGATTCGCGGCTCGACCAGCGCGGGATTTAATGCAATCGCCTTCTCATAGTCAACCTGCGCTTTGCCGTAGTCCTCGCGCCCCCCGAACTGAAGTGACGCATTGGTCGTGTATGCTCTCCCCAGATGCGCCCACGAGGGCGCATAGTTCGGTTCAATCGCCGTAGACTTCTCTAGCATTTTGATCGCCGCTGCAAACTCATTCAGCGAGTAGAGGTCGATTCCGCGCAGGTAGTATTCGTAAGCGGCGGTACTGATCTTTTTCTCGGGCTTGAGATTTTCAGTTTCTCTGGGCGACAGGTTCAGCTCCAACTCCCTAATGATCTGCTGCGACACTCGGTCTTGAACCGTCAGCAGTTTGTCGTACTTCACATCGATGGCCTCTCGCCACAGAATTTTGTCCGGTTTTACGTCGATGAGTTGGGCGGTGATCCTCAGATCATCGCTATCTTTAATGAAGCTGCCCGTGAGCAGCGTATCCACGTCCAAGTCCGCTGCAACTTTCTTAGGGTCGATGATCTGATTGCGGTACTTGTCGATCGAGGATGAGGGACGAATAGTCAGAGCATTGACATATCCAAGTTTGGTGATGATCGCATCCGCCAGCGAGAATCCGAGGAAATCGGTTTCCGGATCCTGCTTAAGATTTCGGAATGGAAGAATTGCTAAGCTGCGCGGCCGCGCCGAGGTGGGCGGAGTCGATCTCCTGGCATAGAAGTAGCCGATGGCAGCAATTGCAACCAACAATGCCGCCAGTCGCCACAGCCAGATTCTTGGCCATGTTGTCGGAGAAGATGTCAGATTCCCGGTGAGAGCAGGGGTGGCTCGCGCCGGTGTTCTGCTACCCGATCCCGTCCTCGCCGCTTGACCCCCAGTCGACCGATGCAGCTTGGCTTGAAACTCCGCCTCCTTCTTGAAGTCCTGCAGGTCGATCAAAAGATCTCCCACCGACTGGAACCGGGTCTCGCGGTCCTTGCGCAGCGCTTTGCCGATGATGCGCTCGATTTCCTGCGGCACGTCCGGGGCAAACTCTACCGGTGGCGGCGGCTCAACTTTCAGGATCTCAGCCATCACATCACTCGCCGTCACACCGTCAAACGCCGCCCTACTGGTGACCATCTCATACATTACCGATCCCAGGCTGAAAATATCGCTGCGTCCATCTACTTCAACTCCGCGAGCCTGCTCCGGCGACATGTACTTGGCCGTGCCCACAACCATTCCCGGTGTGCTGGCCGTGGATGTCACCGTTAATCCTCTTCCAATCGTCTGGTCGCCCGCCCTATGGCCCAGCTTGGCGATTCCGAAATCGAGCACTTTAACGATTCCGTCCGCTCGAACAATCACATTGTCGGGCTTGATGTCGCGATGAACAATTCCACAAGCATGAGCGGCAGCCAGAGCGCTGGCAATCTGGATGGCAACGTCAATCGCAGTATTCAGCTCCATCCTGCCGCTTGCCATTTTGTAGCGAAGAGTTAAACCCTCGACATACTCGGAAACAATAAAACGCAGCCCCTCAGCCTGTCCGAATTCATAAATAGTAAGAATGTTGGGGTGATTCAGCGCTGAGGTCGCGTGCGCTTCGTGCTCAAAACGCCGCAAATCACGCTCGTCACGAGTCAGTTCCGAAAGAAGAATTTTGAGCGCAACCTTGCGACCGAGCCGCAGGTCCTGGGCAAGGTAAACTTCACCCATCCCGCCAGCTCCCAGCATAGAAAGGATTTGGTAATGTTCCAACTTCGTGCCGGGAGCAATCATTCCGTCACGGTGTTCCGTCGTCATCTGATGCCCCGCTCAAATTTCAGTAGGAAGCCCATAGTTTTCGAGGCAGAATCCAGAAGGACTTGTATTTCTCGCAGATGTGCGCAGCTGCCGCGGTTCTCTTCGGGAAATCCAAGCCCACCTCAGGCTTCGATTTGGGTGCCCCTCGATAAAACATGGCTCTTGAACGTGCCAGCCGGCGAGGAAGCCATCAGGCAACCTTACAGCATGATAAGGTAAAGTAAATCGAGTGTCCTAGCAACCCACGTCGCTTTGAGAAAGAGAGCGGCTAGTCGCTAGCGGATCTTGACATTGCGAGCGGATGAGGGCAAACCGTACCTTTATCGGATTAGGGAAGGTTTGCCGACCATCCGGGAGTGATCGCACGGTGACTCGAATCGAAATGCCGAGAGCGGTCAATTCTACGAGTTGTGCCCAATGAGCGACGCCCCTTCCCATGGGTGCTAAACTTACCGTCGATTTGCATCTCCTTTCAGAGAGGGAAGCGTGAGCGACCTGGCGCCCGAGTCAACTCCGCACAACGCGGGCGCCAGCGCCAGTCTGGATCCTAAGGCCGCCTTCGACCCAGCCGCTGCTCCCGTGGAACCTCCCGCGCCCGACCTGGGTTCGATTGGGCCCTATCGGCTGATCAGGAAATTGGGTGAAGGAGGGATGGGACAGGTTTGGCTGGCGGAACAGTTCGCGCCTGTTAAGCGGCAGGTTGCGCTGAAAATCATCAAGGCGGGCCGCTACGACAGTTCCGCCCTGCTGCGCTTTGATCGGGAACGGCAGACCCTGGCGATCATGGACCACCCTGCCATCGCCAAGGTTTTCGACGCGGGTACAACCGCCGAAGGTCAGCCCTACTTCGTGATGGAGTATGTGCCCGGACTGCCCGTCACCGATTATTGCGATCGGAAGCGCCTCACGGCCCGACAGCGCCTAGCCTTGTTGATTAAGGTTTGCGACGGCGTGCAGCACGCGCATCAAAAGGCGATCATCCATCGTGACTTGAAACCCTCCAACATCCTGGTGGTTGAAGTCGATGGCAAGCCGATGCCGCGCATTATCGACTTCGGCATTGCCAAAGCCATCACCGAGCCATCCGAGGACGAGACGCTGGTGACACGCGCCGGAGGGATGGTCGGCACTCCGGGATACATGAGCCCGGAGCAAGCCGACCCCAGCGTGCTCGATGTGGATACCCGCACCGACGTTTACTCGCTCGGCATGGTGCTCTACGAGCTTCTTGCCGGTGCGTTGCCCTTCGATGCGAAGCTGTGGCAGACCAGACCCTTTCACGAGGTTCTTCGCCAGTTGCATGAGGAGGATCCGATCAGTCCGAGCACGAGGGTCGGCGGAAACGCGACCTCGACGGTCGTCGCGGAAAATCGGGGCACGGACCCACGCCAACTGGCAAGCGTACTGCGCGGCGACCTGGACTGGATCACCTTGAAGGCGGTGGAAAAGGACCGTATCCGCCGCTATGGCACGCCTTCGGAACTGGCCGCCGATATCAACCGCTATCTGCAGAACGAACCCGTAACTGCGCGGCCTGCAAGCGCGGCCTACCGCGCCAGGAAATACGTCCAGCGCCACAAATTCGGAGTGACCGTAGCCACAGCCATGGCGCTGCTGCTGGTCGCCTTCGGGGTGATGCAGGCGATCCAGTTGCGGCGGATTACGCGGGAGCGCGACCGCGCCGACCGCGTCACGAAGTTTATGACCGGCATGTTCAAGGTATCGAACCCCAGCGAGGCGCGCGGCAACGCAGTCACAGCGCGCGAGATTCTGGATAAGTCCTCGAAAGATATCGACACCGGCCTGCGCAAGGACCCGGAGCTGCAGGCCCAATTGATGGAAACCATGGCGCAGACGTATACAGGGCTGGGCTTGTATGGCCGCGCGCAAGATTTGGTAGAACACGCGCGGGCAATTCAAAGCTCACTGTTCGGAGAACGAAACCGGGAAACACTGGCAAGCGAAAGTTATCTGGCCCAGTTCCTCCGCGCCCAAGGGCATTTGCCAGAGGCGGAAAAGTTGTTGCAAAACACAATAGAGACCCAGCGCCAGGTTCTCGGCTCCAATGATCCTGACACTTTGGCGTCTATGGATCGCCTCGGTTATGTTTATGCCAATGAAGCACGTCACGCAGACGCTGAAAGCCTGTTCCGCCAAACACTGAATGCAGAGCGCAAAGTACTTGTCCCAGACGATCCCCAAACCCTGAGCACTTTGAACGAGCTGGCGGAGATTCTGACGCCGCAGGGCCGGTATACAGAAGCAGATCAGATCTATGGCGAACTGATCGCAGCACAGAAGCGAACTCTGGGGCCGGACCATCCAGCGACCCTGCTTTCGATGTCACACGCGGCTGAGAATCTCGAGGAGGAGGGCCGCTTCCCAGAAGCTGAAAAGCGGTATTCCGACGTGATTGCCGCTCAGCGTCGCGTACTTGGGTCGGAACATCCCCAAACCCTTAGGGCAATGATGATGCTTGCTGTCACCATGATGAAGGAAGGCCATTACGCCGAAGCCGACAAGCTCCAGAGCCAAATTATCGAGATCAAGACCCGCGTGCTAGGCCCAACGCACACCTCCACGTTACAGAGCATGGAAATGGAAGCGCTGGGCCTTAGCCGCGAGGGACATTATGCCGATTCAGAGAAAATGTTTCGCGACGTGATCGAGACAGCGGAGAAAACTGATCAGCCGGCCACAGTGGCCGAGGCTTGGTACAACTTTGCCTGCGCTGAGGCTGCGAGAGGTCGGCCGGACGAAGCCTTCGCTGACCTGAACCATGCCATCGAAAACAACCTCATCTCGCCGGGAGAACTTTCAGCTGATCCTGAATTGAAGTCTCTTCACAGTGACCCACGATTCGACGCCTTGGTCGCAAAGGCACGCGAAACGAACAGCGCGAGGAAAAAGTAGGAAGCAAGAGGCGCTCGTTCCATTTTTCGCCAGAACGTGGGATCATCGGCAACTCCTCTCACTTGTCCTGTCCGAATTGCCGACCACTCTGAAACAAATCGATGGCAAAGAATTCATCACCGCGGCGCCCAGAACCAATCCTTCGCCGTCGGCCTGGCCCGATATCATGCTGCCATCGCGGAGATCGCGAATCGGAAATCCATTTCTGAAATCGGGTTTGTTCGTCTCTGGTGTCTCAGCCATGATTTGCCTCCCGAGCTATTCGATACCGCAGTAGATCGAAGTTGGTGGCTGTGTTATTCCTTCCGTGCAATCGAGGCCGCTTCAACACTGACATGCTTGTACCACCCGTGAAAACGCGAGAAGTCGCCCGCATTCCGTGCCTCGCGGAGTCCAGGAGTACTCAGATCCCAGTCTGGGCGGATTTCACTCGTCACGGCGCTCAGAAGGCTCTCCCCCTCGACAATCAGTCAGAGCCGCTTATCCATTCGCAGGTCTTTAAAGATGGCGAGTACCGAGATGGGGTCAGTGGCTGAGATAATCGCCCCAAAAAGCAACGCAATCTCCACCGGCAGGCCCGTTGTCCAATGCACCAGATAGCCAGTCCAGAGCGGCGAGCAGAATACCTAGATTTGCAAGAAGCAGGAGGGGTGCGGCAGTGAAGGTGGGCATTCTTTCATCGCACCGAGACGACGAAGGCAAACTGGTAGATGATGACCCAAGGCGATTTGGCTTCCATAATCTGCGTCACAGCCTAGCATGGTTTCTGGTACGCATCAGAACTGATCCGAAAACGGTACAGACCTTGCTTCGCCACAGTGATGTTAAGTTGACCCTGCAGTGTTATACCCACAGTGTCAGCGAGGATCGCATGGCTGCGGCAGGGGCGATGCTGACTGCGATTTTCAGCCACGCCGCAGACCGAAGCGGACTGAAAGCGGACTGAGCGAGGGGCTATTCGAGTTTAAGTCCTTCACCCATCATCGTAGCTAGGAACTGAACCGAGTCTCGCCGAAAAATGGCGGACTGAGAGCGGACTGGAAGGGCAAGACGCGACGCCGCTAAAGTCTTTGAAATGTGGTGGCCAGGGACGGAGTTGATGCCTGCCTGCGCTAATGGAATGTGTAAGTTACTGATTCCCGTAGTAACACAAGTAACAGTAGTCACCCTATTTTCAAAATTTATGTACGCCTGATGTACACGGAAATTCGTTTTTTTACTCACCGGAGCGCTGCCTTTTCGCTTGTACGCTGTCTCTTCTTTATGTGGTACATTCGCCTCAATATCCGATCTTCGGATACCACTCTTGAGCGCAGCAAAGGGGCGAGATGTCGACATTGGAAAGGAAGTATACCGTTCAGGAAGTGGCCAAGATCGTTGGTTGCAGCGAGATGACGGTGCGGCGGCGATTTCGTAACGATCCCAACGTAGGGCGGCTAGGGAGAGGAGAGACACGCACTAAGCGGCCCCGCTTTGGGCTGCTAATTCCCCAGTCGTCCGTTTACAAGTGGCGGGACGAGTTGAAGGCGAACGGCCGTTAATCGGCGGACTGGCAGAACTCGACCGCGTGCGGCGGGCCGACCCAAGGCGCGGCCTCGACCCTCATAGCGTCGCTGCCGCATAGTTAGTGTAATGGCGATTTTGCAACAACCACAGGCAATCACTTCGACTCACGTGGGTCATACGCGATCAGAATGAAAACTTTGGAATGCGGTTCCAGGCGTTTACACTAACTGAGGGCAAAAAGGAACTTGGACGGGGCATGCAAGCATCGAAGCTCTGCGAAACAGGCGTTCGAGCGTTCGAGCGAGTTCGCTTTGTTTGCCGACGCTTCGACCGCGAATGCCTCTAGGGGCAGGTCAGTTGCGCCGTTCCAAAAACCTGCGGAGTGGTGGGCACCATCTGCGAAAGCGGTTCGTGCGGATCGACCGGCGCGGTGGCTTGGACCGTAAACGTTCCGGCCACGGTAAGGCATGACGCCTTGCCGTTGGCGTCCAAGCTAAAGTCCTGCGCGATGACCTGGCTCCAAGGACTATTTTGTGACCACAAGGCGGTCAGCGGAGTAACCTTGCTTCCATTCGTGTATGTACCGGTGGCCGTGAATTGCGCCAGCCCAGTGGCCGTGGCCGGGCTAACGCTGACAGATTGAAGCTGATTGCTGCTACCGCTGCCGCAGGCCAGCATGAAAAAGGTAATCAGGAGAACTACGCTGCATGGAAAGAGGAACGAACGTTTCCTCAAGAGAAGCCTCCAGAAACCGGGTTGTAAGGGACGGCGAGTAATCGAGACCGGACCACCGCCCCTTGATTTTAAACCCAAATCGTATAATAGGCGATCACACCAACTACCGCCCTCGGATTGGCTCCGTCAGGGTTGTTAGTGCAATCGGGATTTATCAACAAGCAGCACGGAGCGCGCTACTCCAGAGTCTGTTTCGAGTATGCCCAGCCGCTAATTCGCCATCCTGCTGGCGTGCGCCTCAGTGCTACCGCGAAAGATGCCGTCTCCTTGATCGATTTGCCATGTTGCTTATACGTATACGTCATCGGAGCGACAAAATAGGCGTGATCTCCATTCACGTCAACGGTCTGTGGCGTCCCGAGCGCGCCGCCGTCGGGCGTGATTCCGCTCTTGTCGTTATACGCGAGAAATCCCTTCCACCAATCTGCGCATGCAGTTGGGCCGTGCCACTCATGCGGTGGAAATTCGTC
>Ga0185299_10007019_pt1 | contig 11731 bp, 7 predicted proteins | sample PaiPotPPA55metaG_FD_128002 | JGI IMG/M metagenome (GOLD analysis project Ga0185299, IMG submission 128002) | Iron sulfur acid spring bacterial and archeal communities from Banff, Canada, to study Microbial Dark Matter (Phase II) - Paint Pots PPA... ...
TATACTCGGTAAAGTGCAAAATCATTTGAATATCATCCGTTGCGGAGGGGACAAAGAGGGACAGGTCAGATAAGAAGGGAGGTGAAAGAAGACGAGATTGGAATTGGGATCAAGGATGCAGGATGTTCCGATATTTGACCTGTCCCTCTCCGATATTTCCGGACATCACTCTTTAACGAAATCGAAGCTAGTGCCTCGGCCACCAATCCGCTTACCCGTTCCGTGCCGACCGTTGAATTTGGCCTTTATCTCAAAGCCGTATGGTTTGCCGGCGCGTGTATGACTCTCTCCGGAACTGTTATCCTTGATGTTGTATTCCTCCGGCCCCGTGATGCCTTGCAAGTTCAAAATTGCCGTCCCGTCAGCCCCTATTTTTCCATTGATTTTAAACGAAGCCGAAGTCGTTTTGCTTTTCCATTCCCCTTGCAGGAGCCCGTTTTTTATTTCCACGGGGAAGTTCATGGTGGCAGCCTTGGCGATCGAGCCCGAAGGATCCTTGTACTCAGGGAAATTGGCTGTAGCCGCCCAGTTTCCATCGAATTTAGTCGCCGCTTCTGTAGAGGCGTTCACATTCGGCTGTGAGGACAACAGGACGCCGAGGACTAACATTATCGCAGTAAGAATTGCAGATCTCATCAAGAAGCCCCGAAGAAGGGGCTGGACGACTCAGCCCGGGGTTTTGCGTCCGTTTCTCTCATGACATCCTCTCCTCACAAATCGCCAGCGTGAACTGGAAGATTGCGCCTCGGGGCGCATTTGCCTTTGCCCACAGCCGTCCCCCGTGAGCTTCGACAATCGAGCGGCTGATTGCCAATCCCATACCCAGGCCCTGAGGCTTAGTGGTATAGAAGGCGTCGAAAAGGCGATCAAGACCCTTCGGATCCAGACCTGGGCCCGAATCTCGCACTGCAATCAATACGTGGGTCCCTTCCACTTCGGCCAAGGCTCCAGCCGAGAGCACGTCTTCCTCCGATTCACCGGTTTGCAGGGCGCCTGGCCCCCGAGCCGGCATCTTAGTAAATTTCTGCGAGCTTACCCACAGCTCTCGCGATCCCTCGCTCACCTCACTCATGGCTTCGATGGCGTTAGTTAGCAGATTAAGAATCACTTGCTGCAATTGGATTCTATCGCCCAATATGAGCGGTAAGTCATTTGCGAGCTGAGTCTGCAGGGAAATTCGATTCCGTTGCACTGCGCTACGGGCCATAGCGATGACTTCATCGATCGTTTCGTTAATGTCCAGCCGGTCCTTGTGCGGCGGCACCTTCTTGGCCAAAGCGCGAATCCGTCTGATGATTTCGCCGGCTCGATGTCCTTCTGCGATCACCAGCGAGGCAGATTGCCGGGCTTCTTCCAGGTTGTGAGCCGTAAGCCAGCGCACGCAGGCGCTGGCATTATTGACCACGGCCCCCAGCGGCTGATTGATTTCATGAGCGATCGAGGCGGTCAGCTCTCCCAGCGCTGCCATGCGCGTCACGTGTGCCAACTCTGTCTGTGCTTCCTGCAAGGCATCTTCGGCCTGTTTGCGCTCGTCCTCGGCGCGCTTTTGTTGGCTTAAATCGAGCACGAAAGCGACACCCGCGCTCCCGCTTTCTTCAAACATCGCGCCGCCAACCATCACGGGAACGCGGCTGCCATCCTTCCGGAAGTACTCTTTTTGGAACGGTTGGAAAGCCCCGGTCGCCTTTATCTCTGCCATGGCACATTCGTCGCGGTCCCGCCATTCTGCCGGCGTTAGATCCGTCCATCGTACGCGCCCCGAAATGAGGTCTTCGCGGCTGAATCTCAACATATGTAAAAAAGATTCGTTGGCATCGATGATCTCGCCTTCGAGATTCCACATCAAGATCCCGATAATGTTGGCGTCGACGAGACGCCGGATCTTCGCTTCGCGCTCTTCGAGACCGCGGTAAAGACGGGTGTTTTCCAGGGAGACCGCGGCCTGCGACGCAAGCAGTTTCAGCACTGCGATCCGCGTCGGAGTGAAAACGTGCGGGGCCAAGTTATTTTCGAGGTAAAGCACAGCGATCAGTTTGGCTTGGTTAATCAGCGGCAAGCAGAGAATAGAAAGGGCATGATGCCGACGAATGTATGGATCCGTCGAAAATGGGTTCTCGGCTGAGGCATCGTCGAGAATCAAACTTTCCTGGGTGCGCACGACATAATGTATGATCGACTCTGGGACCGCAGCCTCGGCCTCAAATGCTTCCCGTAACCTCACGATGATAGTGTCGCCGCTGGTAATGGCTTCCGCCTCGATGCGCTGCTCAAGATCTCGCGGAAGAATTAAAAGGCCGCGCTCAGCGCCTGCATGCTCAATGGCTGTGCGCATCAATGTGTTGATTAGTTTCTCAAGGACGATTTCACTCGATACTGCTTGCGAGACTTTGATGACAGTAGCCAGCTCCAGGTGTTCGACCGATGCCCCGATGGTGCTTGTCGGACCGGGGACTATCTTTTCCTCCCTAAGGTGCGGATATAACTCCTCTAGTTGCCGCACCTTGCCATCCGCTCCCCATTGGAGGTAGCAATACCGAGCGTTCCGCAGATAGGCGAGCTCGATCACGTCGAAACCGCGTGCCCGATAGAAGTGGGCTGCGAGTTCGTTGGCGAGCGCCTCGTTGTGAATAAAGCCATTAGCGTGTGAGGAGCGGACAGCCTGTTCGTAAAGATCCATGGCATCGAGTGAGCGACCTTCGATGCGCGCGATCTCGGCGCCCACAAGGGCTGCTCGGTTCTCGAAATTCTCCGGACAATTCTCTGCCCATACTTCGAGCTGTCTGTGGTGCGCGGTCAAAGCCTCGAAATACTGCTGTCGTTGGTCGGCCGCTGCGGAACCGCAGGATGCGGCCTGTGCAAGCGCCCCGTAAAAGTGATACTCCGCCATTTCAAAAAATGATGGTGCGGTCCAAAGCAGCCGTTGCGCCCTTAGTGAGGCATCGACGGCCGACGCATAGTCCCCGGCAAACAAGCGAGCTTGCAGCTTTCGGATCCAGTAAAAGTACTCCGCCATCGCCAAAGCCGGGTTACTTGACAAATGGCGCTCGAACCGAAGTTCATCAAACTGTTCATCGTCAAAGGAACCAAACTTGGGTGTCAAGCCACGGAGGGTTCGGATCAGCCCAAGCTGCCCGGTAATGCGGTCAATGACGAGACCGAACCGGGCCTTCTGAGCAAACTCGAGCCCGTCCTCGGCTTCACGTTGCACCTCAACGAGCGGATCGCCTGCCGCGAGCAGGTTCGTGCCCAGGTCCGCACAGCTGTATGCCGCATATGTGAGATCGCCGATCTTGTTTGCGGCCTCGAACTCCCGACGCAGCAGATCTCGGCTAGTCTTCACATGTTTCGTCCAGGGCATAACAAGATTTCCAAAGCTCACATAGGTCCTGACCTGGAAGCGCCTCAAGCCGCGTTTTTCGACCAGTTCATAGCCAAGCCGGCCGAATCGAAACCCAGCCTTGTAGTTGCCGAAGTGTGGGCCAGCTATGATGCCAAGGTATACATAGGCGAAGGACGAACCGTCGCTACTGCCATGCTCGAGGCTGAGATTAACCGCTCTGCAGATAACCAGGGAAAAAAGGTTCGCATCCGTAAACAATGCGGGCGACGAGACCTTGGTCAGAACATCCATTGTCGCGAGCGATGCCGGATCGCTCATCAAAGGTAGGTCAATGAGCTGCTCAATCGCACGGCTCCCAAGTTTTTTCCAGATCCGCTCGTATTCCCGCCGTCCCTCCTCTGCTGGCGGATGGGGCGACCATTCGACGCCCAGATGTCGGAGGTAGTCTAGACCGACATCGACCGCGCGATCGCTCTGATCGAGGGTCGTGTACAGATCCACGCGCAAGCACGTGACGTTAGATTGCTCGACCGTATTTGCGGCGCCGGATGAAAGGATAGTCAAGCGCTCCTCCGCAGCCGCTAGCTCTCCAGTCAAGAACTCGCATTCGGCCCGGTGCAATTCCAGGGCGAAGGTCAGCTCATGCCGGCGCTCCCAAGAATCGTCCGCCAACAGTGCTGCACCAGCAATGAGATAGTTGAGCGCTGAGGCGTAGGCCGTAGAGTCCTTGGCGCGCTTGCCCGCGACCAGGTCTAGCTCAGCGATTTGGTCACGTTCCTCTTGTGTGGTGGTCAGCGCGGCTCCCCGGTTGAGCTGGTTGACGATCTCGAAGATTGCCTCGTCACGCTTCTCTGGGGAGGTGTGCGCCTTGAGCAGCCGCCCTATTCGGAGATGGGACTCTGCACGTAATTGTTCCGGGATCAGTGAGTAGGCTGCTTCCCGGACCCTGTCGTGGACAAACTTATAGGAGCGCTCCAACCGCACAATAAACTCCAAACGCACTGCCTCCCAAAGATCCAGGTGAACCTCCTCCTCGGATGTTCCGTGAACAATGGAAAGCGTGGTGATCTCGGCACTGTTTCCAAGGCAGGCAAACTCTTGCAATGCCTTCTGCGTTTCGAGCGGTAGGCGGTTCAACTTTCCAACCATGAGCTCCACCACGTTTTCGGTGTAACCTTTGGCGTGTATGCGATCCAGGTCCCAAGCCCAGCGCCCAGCGCTGTGATCGAAGGTGAGTAATCCCTCGTCGGCAAGCGCAGAAATAAACTGAATGGCGAAAAATGGATTGCCAGCAGTCTTTTCGTGCACCAGTTGCGCCAGCGGGGTGACCCGTTCGGGCTCGCAGTGAAGGGAATCGACCAGTAACCGTCCCAAATCTTCGGAGGTCAAGGGCGCCAGGACGATCTCGTGCACGCGCGCCCCCGTCTGGCGGATCTCATCCAGCTTGCGCCACAGGGGGTGGGCCGAGTCGACTTCATTGTCCCGGTAGGCGCCAATCAACATTAAATGGTGCAAGTCCGGCTGGGTCAATAGATCCTGTAGGAAATCCAGCGTCACCGCGTCGAGCCATTGCAGATCGTCAAGGAATAGGGCCAGTGGATGTTCCGACCGAGCGAATACGCCGACAAATCGCCGGAACACTAGTTGGAAGCGAGCTTTCGCGTCCTGCGCCGGAAACTCTGGAACTGCTGGCTGTTCTCCTATGATCAGCTTCAATTCGGGAACCAGATTCACCATAAGCAGCCCGTTCGGGCCTAAGGCCTCACGAAGGGCATCGCGCCAGTTGCGCAACTCGGCTTCGCCCTTGGCGAGCAGCGGACGGACCAGGCTCTGAAAGGCTTGCGCTAAAGTCGAATAAGGGATGTCACGCTTGTACTGGTCGAACTTGCCGGAGGCAAACAGGCCCCGGGGCGGAACCAGCACCTTATGGAGCTCATTTACGACGGAGGACTTGCCAATACCAGAATATCCGGAGACGAGCACCAGCTCCAGCCTGCCACTCGCCACGACGCGGTCGAAGGAGGCAAGCAAAGTATCGATCTCGAGGGCGCGCCCGTACAACTTCTCTGGAATCCGAAGCCGATCGGGCCGGTCGTGCTCGCCTAGTGGGAATTCGTCTATGCGGCGCCGAGTCTCCCATTCCGCAAGGCAGCGTCGAATATCGCTCTCAACACCCGCCGCCGTCTGGTAGCGTTCCTCGGCAATCTTGGCCAGCAGCTTCATGATGATTGCAGAGACAGCGGCCGGGACATTCTTCAACCGCTCACTCGGGGAGACTGGCTGTCTTGCAATGTGGCAGTGCACCCATTCCATCGGGTCGGAAGCAGTGAAGGGAAGACTCCCGGTCAGCACTTCATACAGCGTGACGCCGAGTGAATAGAGATCGCTCCGGGAATCGATGGATCGATTCATACGCCCGGTCTGCTCGGGTGCCATGTAGGCAAGCGTTCCGGCCACAAACTCGGGAGGTTCGGGAGCCTGGCGCTCGCGTGGTAGCCGTGAAGCGATACCAAAGCCCGTGAGCCAGCACTGGCCGGTGTCAGAGTTCACGAGAACATTAGCCGGCTTGATGTCCTTGTGGATGATGTCGCGCTGATGCAACTGATCAATCGCGCGCGAAAGGTTAATGGCTAGACGCAGCGAAAACGCGACCTCCAATGGCTGACCCAATAATTGATCGAGAGGCACTCCGCCGGGATCCTCCAGCACGAGCACCGTCCGGTCCCAGTGGCGCGCCATCGCAATCGGTCGCGCAACCCACGTTGGGTCCAGATCTTCCCTAAGAGAATATTCGTGCTCCAGCCGTTTCAGAATTTCCGGTGCGGGATACTCCGCCAGAGGCGAAAGCACCAGAATCTGAGATGCATCGTACCTGCTCCGTCCACGATAAAGGATAAAATTCTCATCCTTCCGCAGCGGCTTGACGACATACCTTGACAGCTCAATCACGGGTGCGACTCCGACATCCGCAAATTTACACTACTCTTTCCCTGATCAACCAACCAAAGGAGGTTGGTGCGCATCCGTGAGGCCGCCGAAGCGCAGCCGGGGAGCTCCGGGCACACCGCTGAGAAACTGCCGGCTTCAGGATCGAACTCGAGCACGATGCGAAACTTCGTAGCTTCAGTATAGGCTCAAAGTCCTCCTGGCTGCGAAAACATACGGTTTCTTGAGGGTGGGTAGCGTCCGCTATTCTTTGGCTCCAAGGCTTCTGAAATACTCAATCCGTTTTCTGATCGCTCTTATCCTCTCAGGTGCAGCGAAACGTGAAACGGTACCGGGCGCCGGTAACCATGTTGCCCGATATGCTGCGCGTGGTGTTGTCGATTAAGGCGGGTCATGTCACACCGTCGACAGTCCTGCGTCGCCTCGCAACCTACAGCCGCAAGAACAAGCTTTACTTCGCATTCCGGGAGCTGGGTCGAGTGGTCCGCACCATTTTCCTACTGCGCTACCTCCCCAACGTCGAGTTGCGGCACACGATCCAAGCAGCGACCAACAAAAGTGAGGCGTTTAACAGGTTCGTGCAGTGGGTGTGCTTCGGTGGCGACGGCGTGATTGCCGAAAATGTGCGCGATGAGCAGCGGAAGTTCATCAAATACAATCACCTCGTTGCCAACCTGCTTACCTTTCACACCCTGGTGACCATAACCAGGGCACTGCGGCAGCTGCTGCGGGAAGGTCACACCGCGGACACGGAAGCTTTGGCTAAGCTCAGTCCGTACCAAACCGAGCACATCAATCGCTTTGGTAACTATTCCCTCAACCCCAATCGCACACCCGAGCCATTAGAGCAGCATTTAGGGATTACACCGGCGTGAAATAGCCGCTCCTGAAGGGATCTACGAGGTTTTTGACCAGAATCCTTGCCGCTGTTCAGATACCTAGGTGTTTGGCTGTGCCGGGAAAACTCGAGTTTGTGCCAAGTTCTTCGTCTTTGGGCCTGCTCAGCGTGTGTAAAAGAGACTTGCTCGATCACCTCATCGCCTTTTCTATTTTATATTACCCTTGCTCGATAATATTATGATTACTGTTTTATAATACGTTCTTTACAAGACGCCCGAAGGCGGCTATTGAGATTTCGCCCCATTCTGAAAAACATCCGTTCAAAATGCGATTTAAGCTACTGTCGATTGCAGGGTCGCTTTGGAGTCGCTGCTCTTGAATGCTGAATTTCGATCGAAAACCTCAGGTCAAGACTAGCAAAGTAGCAGAACCCAAAAACACTCTCCAAGACGCTGCTAACAGGTCAAAACAAGGCATGCGCAGGCGCCGAGTTCCAGTTGACCTCAAGAACGCCTGCTGTCCTTAGTTCGATCGTAAGGAGACTTGTGGAAGAGGTAGCTTCAAAGGTCTTAATACGTTGGGGTCAATCCGTCCGGTCGCGGGCAATCCCTGTGCCTCTTGGAACGCTCGAATTGCGCGGCTGCTGTCCGGGCCGATCACTCCGTCAATCGGGCCATCGTAGTAGCCCCGCCGGGAAAGCGCCGATTGTACTTTCATCGCCAGATCTTGCCAATACTGGTCATCGTAAACCGGTGCGGAATCATTATACGCATACTCGTCGGAATATTCGTCATTCGGATATCCGTTGCCTACGTATCCGTAGTCAGGGTACCACCAATAAGGGAAACCGAACGCAACGAAATCAAAATCGTTGAAAAAATGGCCATGATGGCGAAAGAAACGGTCGTCGTTATGTCGGAAATCCTCATGGCGCCCAAAGTCGCGATCTCGGAAACGGCCATCATCATGACGCAAAAACGCAAAGTCATTGCCGCGGCCCGCACGCAAAGGCCCATCATGAGATCCGAGTCCGCCAGCGAATCCGGATGCTCTTGAAAAATGAGGGACCATTACCGAGTGCCCTCCCATACTGAATGCCCGGCCAGAACTGTGACCGGCGAAGCCACCATGAAATCCCCCGCCAAATCCGTGACCGCCGCCTCCCCCGCCATGACCGCCGCCTCCCTCACCATGACCGCCGCCCCCGTGAGCAAATGCAGCCGCAGGCATCATCGCTAGAATGCCAACCAAGACCAGACCGGCAAGTGAACCCTTGATCAATCTCATAAGCAATCTTTCTGGAAAGAGCATGGTCTCTGGCACCCTTAAGGGGTAATCGGATGTTCTGATCGCATATCAGCCAGCACGATAGATGGCCGGAATCGTTCTGGAGGACAATTGCCATCTCTTACGCAGGATCCCCCGTTTCAGTTCTCAGGCAGTCTCTTTTAAGGGGCGGACGCTCACCGCGGATAACTCGCTTGAGGGGACAAAGAGGGACAGGTCAGATAAGAAGGGAGGTGAAAGAAGACGAGATTGGAATTGGGATCAAGGATGCAGGAAGTTTGCGTTTGAAGGCAGGCGAGGGCGTGCGGGTAGCAAACAAATAGGGAAGGATCCTGAATCATGAAAGTTTTCGACAAAACAAAGCGGGAACCGTGGCCGGTGGTCTGGAAAATGAATTGACGGTCGACCACTCTGGAAACGCAGTGGTAAAAACTCTGACCCTCAGCCTTGACGCGCGGGAACCTCATGGGCGCAAGCATGATTGTATAGAACACAATAAAACTTTGTAGCGCCAAAGACGCGACTGTTCCGATATTTGACCTGTCCCTCTCCGATATTCTCCCCGCACCGCAGGGACCGGAACTACCTTCGCTCGGGGAATGGTCCGCCGCGCGAAATGATCTCGCCATTGTCCCATACGTCACGCTTGAAAACCGTGTACCGCTCTTCGATAGACTCGGCCTCAGCGTTTGGCGGCGTCCTTGAAAGCGTATAGCCGCTAGCATATCGATTCCACCCCGGGTGCTTTGTGATAATTTCGGCATCATAATATTTGTATACATCGTTAAATCGAACGATCTGCTGTTTTCCGATGGTCGAGTCTTTCGCGAACTGTTCCTCACTAACATTTGGAGGTCGGATACGGTCGGTTTTGGGCCGATACTTGGCTTCCAGCAAATCTCAGCCACTGCGTCCGCGCTGCCATCGCGCCCGAAGCGAATTTTGATATCCCCGTCTCGACTCTCTTAGCCACGAAGCTTTCGGTGCCAAAGCTCGAGAAAGCGTTTTGCCTCCCAATCGGCGCTCTTTTCCGTGATCGCGGTTTTGACGCGCTGGATACGTGCGCGGAGCCTCGGCTCGGACAGGTAGCTGAGCAGGAATTCGGTCTTGAAGATGCGGCCCAGGTCGCGGTTGGCGCGGTAGAAGTGATTCTTGGCGGTGCAAGAGACGAGGCGCTGCAAGGCCAGCTGGCGGATTTATTCCATCGGATTGAATTTAGTTCTGGACAGAACAATCCAAAATGTAGATACTCGATAAGTAGGAGGATATCGATGGCAGCAATACAGACAAAATCGTTCACGGGGAAAGTAGCTCTCGTCACGGGTGGTTCAAGAGGGATCGGGGCAGGCATCGTCCGCCGACTCGCAGCGGACGGCGCCTCAGTTGCGTTCACGTATTCAAGTTCAGAAGAAAAGGCCCGCGAACTCGTGCTCGAAATCGAATCCGGAGGAGGCAAAGCGCTATCCCTAAAAGCCGATAGCGCCTCTGCCAAAGAGCTCCGGGCCGCTGTCGCCAGAACTGCGGAGGCCTTCGGCAGTCTCGATATCTTCGTCAGCAACGCTGGGATTCTCACAATGGGCACGATCGACGTCTACAGTCTCGAAGACTTCGACCGCATGGTGTCCATCAACGTTCGTGCCGCCTTCGTCGGTATTCAGGCAGCAGCACAAGAAATGAAAGATGGAGGCCGGATCGTCCTCATCGGCAGCAACACCGCGATCCGCACGGCCTTCCCTGGCGGAAGTGTCTACAGCATGACCAAGGCTGCGCTGGACGGACTTGTTCGTGGCGCGGCAATCGATCTCGCCCCGCGCGCCATCACGGTCAACAATGTTCAGCCCGGACCCACAGCCACTGACATGAGTTCATCGCATGCTGAGTTGGTTAAGACGCTCATTCCTTTGAAGCGAATGGGTGAGGTATCGGAGATAGCCAGCTTCGTCTCCTACCTCGCGTCGGAGGAAGCAGGCTTCATCACTGGAGCCAGCCTCACCATCGACGGCGGATACGTCGCATAACCGGAACGCGAAGATAGAAAGCGAAGAGGTGCATGGCTCGACCAAAGGAGTTCGATCAGGAGAAAGCGCTTCGGAAGGCGATAGGCCTTTTTTCTAAGCAAGGCTTTGCCGCCACATCCACTGATGACTTGATGCGCGTCATGGACGTCGGGCGGCAGAGCATGTATGACACTTTCGGCGACAAGCGGGCGCTGTTTTTGAAAGCCCTGAAGATGTACGTCGCGGAGAGCGTTCATTCCATTAACGTGGAGTTGGAAAGACCTGGCTCGGCCCTCTCCGCCGTTCAAAAAGCCCTTGTGACTTTCGCTGAACGGAAAGACATGTGCAGCGCAGAAGGGTGCATGGGGCTCAACGCGATCGGTGAATTCGGTCAGCGAGATGAGGACGTATCGCGGATCACACGCAAGGCAGCGCGGCTGCTGCGTCAGACCCTAATCCGCGTGCTCACTACGGCCAAAAAACAGAAAGGACTTAGATCGGATGCAGACCTCGATAGCTTGGCCGACTTTTTTGAGGGCACGCTCGCTGGAATCAGGATGGCAGCCAAAGCCGGCAAGAGTCGCCGGGCACTTCGGAATATTGCAGCTTTTGCGGGAAGAGCATACATGGGATTAGATTGCCGAGGCACGGCCACGCGGCTTCGCTCTAACGAGAATACGGAAACGGTCCGGGACAAAGCCAGGATTTTAGGTCGCGACAACGGCAAAAAAAATTGTTAGGTGAGTTGCTCCCCGGCGGTACAAGAAACGAGGCCGACACTTCGGCCACAGGAGACGTTCAATGATTAGGGCGGGATCGGAAGTGACGAAGGCCGCGGGCGAGGTCGGACGCGAGTCGGAGCACCAACCGCCTTTTGTTGGCTGATCAAGGAAAAGAATGGTGTAAGTTGCAGATGGCTGGAGTCCCGCCAGTGATTGAGCTATCAAGACTTGTGTTCGAGGTGCTGCGGAAGGATGAAGAGTTTGTCCTTTATCGCGGACGGAGCAAGAATGATTCATTTCAGGTTCTTGTGCTTTCGCCTGTCGCGGAGTATCCCTCGCCCGAAAGTCTAAAACGGCTGGATCACGAATATTCTCTTAGAGAAAACCTGGATGCCAGGTGGACCGCCCTACCGAGAGCAATTTCTCGCCACTGGGGCCGTACGATACTGGTGTTGGAAGATCCCGGCGGTGTGCCTCTCGCTCAACTGCTCGGTCGCCCCTTGAACTTAGCGTTTTCATTGCGTCTGGCTATTAACCTTGCGATCGCGATCAGCCAATTGCATCAGCGCGGCATTATTCATAAGGACATCAAGCCAGCT
>Ga0185299_10007022_pt1 | contig 11724 bp, 10 predicted proteins | sample PaiPotPPA55metaG_FD_128002 | JGI IMG/M metagenome (GOLD analysis project Ga0185299, IMG submission 128002) | Iron sulfur acid spring bacterial and archeal communities from Banff, Canada, to study Microbial Dark Matter (Phase II) - Paint Pots PPA... ...
TTTCCCGGAAGGATGATCTCCTCGGCCGGCGCAGTTTGTTTTGGCACAACAACCGATACGGAAGTGAGGGCCACTTGATTAGTCTCCGCCTTCAGCTTTGTGCGCGCCCTGACTCGCGACAAAATGTCGGTGACCAGTAGCACCGCGATGACCCCCACCGCGATCGCCACACCCAGCCACCGTCTGAACGGGTTCTGCTTTCTCCCCGCATCGTTCGGAGGATTCGCTTGCCCTCCGATTTGTTTTTTCTCTTCAGTTTGTTGCGACATAGTGACTCCACAAAACTTTTACTGGTGTTGCTACTCCGTTTGGGCTACCTGTTTGCGCGAACCCTGCAGAACGCTGAAAAATGCTGGGACAAAAAACAGCGTGGAAACCGTGGCGAACAATAATCCACCTATGACCGCACGCCCAAGTGGCGCGTTTTGCTCCCCGCCATCTCCCATTCCGAGCGCCATGGGCACCATGCCGATGATCATGGCCAGAGCGGTCATCAGCACCGGCCGAAACCGCGTGAAACCGGCCTCTAATGCGGCGCCGACGGAGTCGCTGCCCTGCTCCATTTTTTCTGTCGCGAAGCTCACCACCAGGATGCTGTTGGAAGTTGCCACGCCCATGCACATGATCGCTCCCATGAGTGCGGGCACGCTGAGCGTCGTGTGAGTTATGAACAAAAACCAGGCAATCCCCGCAAGCGCGGCGGGCAGCGCGGAAATCATGATGAAAGGATCCAGCCAGGACTGAAAGTTGACTACGATTAGCAGATAAACCAGCACGATCGAGAACGCCAGTCCGCTCAGAAGACCGATGTAGGACGCTCGCATTGTCTGAACCTGTCCACGAACAACGACTCGAGAGCCACGGGGCAATTGCTGCCGTGAAGCGTCAATGATTTTGTTGATGTCGCCTGCGACACCGCCCAAATCGCGTCCGGTGACAGCGCCGAAGATGTCCACCACCGGCGCTACGTTGTAATGAGAAACCACCGCCATCCCCGCGCCTCGCTGTGTTGAAACTAAACTGGCCATCAGCGACGGAGCGGCATTGGGGTCTGTGCCGGTGATCGGAATGTTCTCAACGCCCTGCAGCGTGTCGGTACGATACTGTGGCGTTTGCGTAGCAATTTGATAACTCACGCGATTCTTGGGGTCGACCCAGAATGTGGGTGACGTTTGGAAGCTGCCGCTGAGCGACACCAAAAGATTTTGCGCGATATCGTGAGCAGTAAAACCGAGCTGCTCTGCTTTCGTACGCTCGACTCGCATTCGCAAATAAGGCTGATCGAAGGGCTGCTGGATTCGCAAATCCGCCGTTCCGGTAACATATTTCAGCTTGTTGAGCAGTGCATCTGCGTAGCGGTGGTTGCCCTCCAGGTCGTTTCCTACGACCTGTACATCGATCGGGGCCGGCAGCCCAAAGTTCAGGATTTGGCTGACCATGTCGGCAGGCAAGAACGAGAAACTCGCGCCGGGAAATTGTTTTGGCAGTGTCAGACGAAGACGCTGAACATACTCATCCGTGGGATGGTGCTTGGCGGCGAGAGTCACAAGAATGTCGGCGTCCGACGTGCCCACGGGAGCCGAGTTACTGTAAGAAAGATTGATGCCGCTGTAAGGTAAACCTATATTGTCGATAACACTCTGGAACTCGTTCGCTGGAATCTGTCCTCGAATGAAGCGCTCGACCTGATCGCACAAGTTGGCGGTTTCCTCAATGCGCATTCCCGTAGGCGCACGCAGATGAAGCTTGAAAGAGCCGCTGTCAACTGTCGGAAAAAAGTCCTGGCCTAGCCAGGGAATCAGAACCGCGAGAGAGCCAAGGCAGCACGCGAAGAAAGCAATCAGGAAGGCGCGCCGATGGTGCAGGCAAAATTCCAGCAAACTGCGATAACTGTGATGGAATTTCTCAAATGCTTCTTCGAAACGTTTCTGAAGTCGGACCAGTGGATTCCGGCTCGGCGCTCCGGTTTCATGTTTCTCTCCCCGCAACAAATACTTGGCCATCGTTGGAACGATCGTCCGAGAAAGAAAATAAGAAGCCAACATTGCGAAGACCACTGCTTCGGCGAGCGGCACGAAGAGATACCGCGCGACGCCCGACAATAAGAACATCGGAGCAAATACGATACAGATAGAAAGTGTAGACACGAACGCAGGTGTCGCAATTTGCGATGCGCTGTCGAGCACCACTGCATCCATGTCCTTCTCGGGTTCCGCTTCCCGGTTGCGATTTATGTTCTCAACCTCAACCGTCGCGTCGTCCACCAGGATGCCGACCGCCAGCGCGAGTCCACCGAGCGTCATAATGTTGATGGTTTCTCCGATCGCGCTAAACACAATGATGGAGGTTAGGATTGCCAGCGGGATGGAGGTGGCGATAATCAAGGTGCTTCGCCAACTGCCCAGAAAAACGAGAATCATGAAAGCCGTGAGGCACGCGGCAATCAGAGTTTCCCGCACGACCCCACTAATCGCGCCACGAACAAAAATAGATTGATCCGCTAGCGGTTCGATATTGAGTTGCGGCGGAACGGTGGTCTTGATTTGAGGCAGCAGACCCTTGATGCCGGCGATCACATTCAGCGTCGACGCATTGCCGGCCTTTTGGATGGTCAGCAATACGGAGCGCTGGCCGTTGACGCGCACGATATTCGTTTGCGGAGGAAAGCCATCTCGCACCCATGCGACATCCCTGATGTAGATGGTCGTACCGCCAACAGTCTTGATCGGGATGCGGTTCAGGTCAGCGATCGTCTGCGGTGCTGCGTTAGGAATGGAAACGTTGTATTCCCTGGAGCCGATCTTGGACGTTCCTGTCGGCAGAATTAAATTTTGAACGCTGATGGCGTTGGTTACGTCCAGCGCGGACAGCCCCTTCGATTGCAACGCGGTCGTATTGAGATCCACCTGCACCTGGCGCTGCTTTCCGCCATACGGATAGGGGACAGACGCGCCAGGCACGGTGATGAGCTGAGTCCGAATAAAATTCAAGCCATAGTCGTTGAGTTCCTGCTCCGACAGGTTTTGCCCTGAAAGCGCCAGTTGCAGAACCGGCACACTCGATGCGCTGTAAGCAAGAATGAGAGGTGGCGTGGAGCCTGCAGGCAACTGTCTGAGTTGAGTCTGAGAGACCGCTGTTATTTGTGCAATGCCTTGCTCTATGTTGGCGGTGGGCTGCAGAAACACTTTGACAACAGCTATTCCATATAGCGATTGCGATTCGATGTGCTCGATATTATCAACGGTGGTGGTAAGCGATCGTTCTGTGATGCTGACGATGCGGTCGGCCATGTCCTCAGCCACTAAGCCGTTATAATTCCAGATGATGCTGACGACGGGAATGTTGATGTTCGGAAAAATGTCCGTCGGAGTGCGAAAGATTGCCAACCCTCCCAGGATTAGAATGAGTATCGAGACGACCACAAACGTATACGGCCGGCTCAACGCTAATTTGACGATCCACATGATTTCTCACCCTCGTAGCTGAAGAATGCAGACTCGATGCCACTACGAAGATTTGCGCGGAACTTCAGTAAGTGGTTGATAACAGGAATGTTTAGAATTGGAGTCCCGTACTACGGCGACAAATGATGTCACGCGAAGAGTCCAGCACGGTGGACGAGGTGCCAATACTCTGACAGCGCATGTCGACGCTCCCAGACAGAAAAACTAAATCGGACCCGTCGTTTGGACCGGTTTAGGTCGCCATGATCCTAAGCTTGTTCTTGTGAATGAAGTTATGCGGGAAAGCCGTTGAAATTGCATTTGACTACAAGGATCGTGACGTCATCGCCAAAGCCTACGTCTTTAGAAAAATTCGCCGCGCTACTGAAGATGTCGTCCATCAGCCCTTTTGCGGATAGCGACGAGCTGCGCTGTAAAACGGCGGAAAGCCGACCGATGCCAAATTCCTCGGCGAGAAGATTCTCGGCCTCTGTAACCCCATCCGTGTAGAAAACCAGCACGTCCCCAGGTGTAAGGTCAGCTGAGGCCAGTTCGCAATTCTCATTTGGTGCTAGACCGATGGGTGGGCAAGACGAGTCCAGGCGCTTGAGTGTCTGGGTGCTTGGTTGAAACAGAAGCGCAGGATTATGGCCGCAGTTGACGTAGCGGATGATCCGTTTTTGTGTGTCGATTTCTCCAACCAGCAGTGTCACGTAGTGTTCAGTATCTGACACAGCGGCGATGTCAGCATTCAACCTTTCCACTTGTTGCAGCATGTTTCGATCACGGTCGGCCTCCAGGCGCAAGGCAGCCGCCGTAGCGGACATTAACAGCGCCGCGGAAACTCCTTTCCCGGATACATCCCCAATGGCGATCTGAATGGTGTTCGCGTTGATTGGGAGACAGTCATAATAGTCGCCGCCCACGCTCTTGAATGGCCGCATCATGCCGGCGATTTCGAGTCCGGCTATGGCTGGCGTTCCCACCGGAAGAAACATCCTCTGAACCTGTGCAGCGAGTTCCACGTCCCGCAGAAGATCGTCTCGTTGCAGCTGGATCGTTTCGGCAAGCAACTCCCTGTCCTCGATATACCGCTGGATAACGTAAACGATGAAAGAGAAACACAATAGCGTAAAGAGATTGTCGAAGATTCGAACCGGCAGATGGATAGCTCGCGGCGACCAATAATCATGGAACAAAATACACAGCGGTATCAGACTGTAGGTCACTTCCTTGCTCAATAGAATCGCGCTAACGCCCAGAGGAAATATGTATAGGTCAACAACCGAAGGCGACAGAACTCGATGATCTACATACGCGACTGCGGCGATGGCCCCCAGCACCAGTGCGACTGGGAGCCATACTGGTCCGATGGAGGCTACATCCTTCCGTAGGGGAGCCAGCAGCGGGACTGTTTTACGGACATCAGACAAGTTGGCAGTCATCAAGGCTCGAACAAAATGAGATTCCTGGTACGCATGGTTTCGGCTCGACTCCCATCAACATTCACTCTGCCTTGTGCCAAGTGGAATCCGGGTCATAGACAGTCATCGTTCGTGCAAGCTTTGTCGTGTCGGGTCCAAGGTCCTTTTCGTAAATGATTCCGGATTTGTCGACGATAAAGGTCATCACACCCGAGGAGCGATATTCGACAGGATAGGCTACGACGGCGAAGCCTGCGCTCATCTTCCCATCGACAATATATTTCCTGCTGCCACCGGGTGCATGTCGTCCTTGGCTAGTCAGTATCCGGAACATATACCCATTGAACGGGACATGTTGACCAACCTGTTCCGTCGGTAGATTCTGTCGGGCGTAGGCGATGACCGGATTGATCGGGCTATCAGCCTCATCGTCGGCACCCTGCCAGTACAGACCGTTGTGCTGGCCTTCATCGCTAACCAGTTTTTGTGCGAATTGATTCGGCAGATTAGCCGGCGGGCGGGCAAAGTATTGCTGTTCCGCTTCCACCAATTCATGGCACGCATCCATGGCGGCAACTTCATTTTTGCCTATGCGGCGGAATAGAATCTCGTTTTTGCCTTCGGACGTGTCGAAATACCATGTGCCGTGATTGTTCGCGAGAGGAATTGGAAATGGCCAATTCTCAGCACCAATAACCAGCGTCACCTTGCCATCTGGCTCGGTCACGAATCTATGCATCTCCTGGTATTTGCTGACGAATCCGATGCGAGCATCCGAATCCTCCAATGCATCGCCAGACGAAAGCACATCCTTTCCGGCCGGTCCGAGGATACCCAGCGGAGCCTTTTCGTCCTGTGACTCCATCGCCGCGAAGAACTGGCTCCCGGCCTCCTCCGGAGACGTAAAAGTTCGCTGCCCCGGCTGCTGTCCGAATATTGGGACAGCCAAACAGCCCATGGAGACTCCGAAGACCGCAGACACTACCAATCGAAATAATTTGCGTTCAACTCCAGTTGTATTTGAAAGTCTGTTCAGCATGATATTTTTCTCCATTTTTAAATCCTCGATAAACCTCAAGCGCGCGTGCGCTCAACGACGCCCACCGCCGCCATGAAAACCACCACCACCGTGGAAACCGCCAGCACGGAAACCGCCGCCGAAGCTCGACCGGCCGCGGGAAGAAAAGCCTCGTACATTGCCGCCATGATCAAAGCCACTGAATGCGCTGGAGCGGGTACCTGATTGCGCGTGAAACGACGAGGATCCGCCGCCGTGGAACGCATTTCCATGACTGGCATTGGCGTGGTTGAAATTCGCGTGATTAAAGTTGCCGCGATTGGAGTTGTTGCGGCTAAAGTTGTTGCGATTGACGATCGTTCGGCTATGGGAGATGTACGTGTTGTGGTTATAGATCACTGACCGGCCGTGCCAGTCGTATCCCCAGTGATGCCAGCCCCACCCAAATCCCCCGAAAAATCCGACTCCAAAACCGATTCCGAATCCAATTCCCACTCCGGCCAAAAAGAGTCCCGGCTCTGCATACCATCCGGGATACGCAACGATCGGCTCACCGTATACCAGCCACGGATCGTACTGCGGCACATAAACAACTTCGGGATTGGCCGGTTCAATGACCACGGTGTTGCCTTGCGTCCTTACTGTCTCTTGTTCGTTACTATTCAGATGGCCGACCTTGTGAGCTTGCTGACGTAACGTCTGGACCGCGTCCGTCACGTCCTGCTGTTGGTTGGCATACGCGTCGCCAAGTGACGAAGTCCACGAGAGGTTCTTGTCCATGTTTTCAAGAACAGACGGAAATTGTGCGAGGGCTTTTACGCTCGGGTCCCAGAACTGTTTGTCGACTTCTCTTGCCAGTTCTTCTCCCTTGAGGTTGGAATGACTTTGCATCCAGCGGTCCGCTTCGACAATCTCCGCCGGATACGTTGCCGCCGCAAGAATCTGTGCGACGAGCGCGTCGGGGTACAAGGCGATCGGCGCGACGAGCTGTTGCAGTTCTTGCGGAGTCTGTTGCACCGGCTGCGTTGGCGTTGGCGCTGGCGCCTGTGTGTTGGATTGGCCCGTCGGACCAAAAGACTCGGCTTCCGTGCTGAATTGCACCAGCAAACAACAGAGAAGTAAGGTCAAAATCTGCTTGAATAACTTCATGGCATATTCTCCAGTACAAAAAAATCAGATATTCCTTGGTGCTAATCCCGCGTCGAAACGATTTCGTCGGCCCTCATCAACAGCGTCAAGCAAACCTACTGCCCGCGTAGCAGCCCCGGCGGCATGAAATTGCGCCGCGCCAGGTCTTCCAGTCCGTCGAGTTGCGTCTCTTTTTCACTCACACGCTGCTGCAGGTTTTCAATGCCGGCTTGAGGCGTGATGCCTACGTCGCCGTCGTCCAGGTCTGCACCGCTCGTCGCAGCCTCAAGGCTTCTTGCATCTTCGATCGCTCGACGGTATCTATCCAGTTCAGTCCGCCGGCGTTCGAGTTCATCGCGCAATCTTGCTGACTCTTCTGCATACCATTCCGGGTCCTGGGTCTTGACGTACTCTAGCGAGCAGTTGCGGGCTTTGACTCCTCTTGGTCAATCTGACCTATGATGGAAATCAGGCCTTGACTGTGTAGCCTTGCTAAGTCGTCGTTGGTCCAAACCATCCCGTTCTGACTATCCGTTCCTACGTGCGGCCTGTTGGCCGCACGTAACGGTATGGCTGCTGCAACGAACCCTAGAGTGACGGCATACAAGTAGCGAGTCATATTGGCCGCCGTTACTTTTTCGAAGCGCCTGGAGGAAATTGCTTGAACATTTTCTCCACGCCCTTATCCAGATTCTTGATGTTTTTGTCGGAGTTGTTAGAGAGCGTATCGCTGCTGGAGCCTCTCCAGATCAGTTGCTTCGTCTTGGTATCAAATAGATCCACAACCACGGTACCGACCTTGTACGTTTCCGTCGTGGTGGTAGCGTCTCCAAAACCTCCGCCCCCAAATCGCCGCCAACCCCAGCCGCCTCCAAACCCGTTATAAAAGGTGTTCAAAGTCTGCTGATCACTTGTAATTTCCATGGCAACGATAGACACATCACCGTTCGAATCCACCTGCGTCCAGCCTTTTGCGGCTAGAGCGGTGTTTACTGCGCTTTTGATGCGATCAACATCCAGTGCGTCTTGCGTCTTAACGTGCTCCCATGAGTAGGTCTTGTACTGCCCGAAGTTAGCGCTACGGTCATAGTCGGTCTTTACCTGCTGTGCCGAAGCCCGTCCTGAGACAAACAACATCAACCCAGTTAAAACAAATACGATCTTTTGTATTTTCATACTTCCTCCTGTTTTTGAGTTTCGGTAAAACGTCGTAAACGTGAACAACCCTATTGGTTTTGTTTCAGTGAGCCACTATTTACCTCGTCGCGTTTGATGGTGCGCCGGTACATGTTCCTGAGATTCGAGCGTCGCCTGGCTGACCTTCTTTTCATACCGGGACTCGGTAACCTGGCTGCCGTTTCGGTTGTCTTCGTCAAAGAACTTCGCAAGAAAGTAGCGATCTCCGTATTTGTTGAAGATCAATTCACTTTTTGCCGGCTCAGAGTTGTTTTCCGCATCCTGAATCTGAAAGAGCGCGGAAACAGCGCCATCCACGCGGCTAATTTCCATGAGTGTCAGATCGGAATTGTCCAACACCTGGATGCGGTACTCGCCCGCTGGAAGTTTGGTGTTGCCCGCATAGAACGGGAACGGGATGTTGGCTTCAAGGCCGCCAATGATTTGCGCGTGTGCTTGGGTCGGATAAATCGCAAATGCGAACGCCAAGGCGAGTAATGACGATAGGAAGTGATAACGCCTTGTCGCCTCGTGACTTGAGGGAACCCGGTTAATTGCGTCGGTGAACATATCGATTTCTCCTCTTTTTTCGTCGCCGATGAAAAGAATCGGCTCGTCGAGCGACATCGTCGACTTACGCAACGCGGGTGCCAGAGACGTCTTGCGCTTAAGTGACTGAAAATAGAGGACGAGCGTACCCAGCGGCACCGCGTGAAATGCCAACCAGATAAACACTACGTCCGCATGTCGACAGACTTAGTGAAAGTCATATTTCTGACGGGTATTGAGGGATTTCGAACTGATAGCCGGTATTACGCTACTTCTTACGAGGGGGAAGTTCCAGTTTCGACGCCATTCTGACCAATTCTGCAATCGAATCGGCGTGCATTTTGCGCATCACGTGGCCGCGATGGATCTTCACCGTGATTTCGCTGATTCCCAGTGCAAACGCTGCCTGCTTATTCAGCATACCCGAAACCACCAGGCCCATGACTTCCCGCTCACGGTCACTCAGCGACTGGTAGCATTTTCGCAGTTCGCTAACGTCGCTCCGATGGCGACGCGCCACGCGGTCACGATCCAGTGCCTGGTGGATGGCATCCAGCAACTCCTGGTCCTGGAAAGGCTTGGTCAGGAATTCCACGGCACCGGATTTCATGGCCTTCACGGTCATCGGGATATCTCCATGCCCCGTGATGAAGATAATCGGAATTTGAATGCCGGCGTCACCTAACTGTCGCTGAAACTCCAGACCGCTCACTCCAGGAAGGCTCACGTCCAGAACCAGGCAGCTTGGCCCGTTCGGCAGCTTACTGCCCAGAAATTCTTCCGCGGTGCCGAAGCATAAGCAATGTAACTTCGCCGATTTCAGCAGACCCTGGATGGACGCGCGCACACCGTCATCGTCGTCGACGACAAACACCGTGGCTGCGTCGGTGCTTGTCATTGGACCTCGTCGGCCGTAACGGGCAGCGAGAAATAAAAACTTGCCCCGCGCGGAGAGTTCCCCGCAGCCCATAAGCGGCCACCATGTGATTCGATGATGGAGCGGCTGATGCGCAGTCCCATGCCGGTCCCCTGCGGCTTGGTAGTAAAGAAAGCATTGAAGATCTGTTCCGTGTCCTCCGCAGGCAGCCCGACGCCGCTGTCACTGACGCACACCAGAACCTCCTCATTTTGCGTTCGCTGCGACCTGATGGAGAGCTGGCGCATCCCATTTGCGTCCTTCATCGCTTCGATGCCGTTGATCATGAGGTTCATCAGTACTTGCTGCAATTGCACACGGTCAGCCCGAAACTTGGGAAGGTCAGTTGCGAGGTCGGTGTCGACTACTATGTTGTATCGCGCAGTTTCGCCGCGCAACAGAATGATCATCTCTCGAATGATTTCATTTACGTCCACCAGATCCCGTTGCGAAGTACCCTTCCTGAAGAGCTGCCGGACCCGGCTGGTAATTTCGGCAGCGCGCTTCACGTCCTTCACGATCCTCATGGCGGCTTCGCGCGCCTCTTCGATGTTCGGAGTGTCGGCCGCGAGCCAACGCAAGCAGGTGTTCGCGTTGGTGCTCGCTGCGGCGATTGGTTGATTCACTTCGTGTGCCAGCGAAGCGGTCAGCTCTCCCATGGTCGTTACTCGGCTGACCCGTGCAAGCTCCGCCTGGGCCTGACGCAAAGACTCTTCTCCCCGCTTTCGCTCGGTCATGTCAATGGAATTGCCCACGAATTCCAGCAGATTCCCTGATTCGTTCAGAACCGGATGGCCAACGGTGTGAATATACTTGACCGTTCCATCGGGAATAAGAATTCGGAATTCCACTTCGTAATCCGCCGCATCAGCGATTGCTCGATCGATTGCTCCTTGCCACTTGGTTCGATCTTCCGGATGAATGCGCTGCAGTCGCTCTTCCCAGGGTGGCGGCCCCTTTTCTGGATCGAAGCCATAAAGGCGATACCATTCGTCGGACAAGTGCAACGCATCCCTTCCCGGTACCCGCCAAACCCAACTTCCCATGTGGGCTAGCCTCTGTGCCTCTGCCAAATAATTTTCACTCCGGCGCAACGATTCCTCCGCGCGCTCGCGTTCACGACTCGCGGCTTGCAATATCTCGTTTGTGTTCTGGAGCTCTTGAACTGTTCCCTTGAGGTCATCGCGTGCCCGCCTTAGTGATTCGGTGGCGCTTCTTTGAGCAACGCTCAGTGATCCCACAAACAGAGCTGACACAATGAAAATGGCGAAACGTGGGATTTCTTCAGGCTTGGCATGCCACGAATCGATCGGGGGCAGGAAGTAATAATAAAAAGCGAGAGCCGAAAGAGTCGTCGCGAGCAGTCCTGGCCAGATTCCGCCGAACCATGCGCTCAATATCACCGCGCAAAGAAAGAGCGACACCGGAGCATCTTGCAAATGCAGGGTCGGCCAACGTGAAATGATCAAGGCTGCGGCAACCGAGAAAACTGCAATCCAGTAGCTCCAAATCGCTGCCGGCTTGGGCCACAGAAGAGGATTTGACCTCGCCATTACTCCTGCTCCAGCAAATCGGGACGTTGTTGTCCCCAAGAAAATCTTAGCATTTGGGAAGGGCTTGGCTCCGACGGGGCAACCTTGTCGAGCAATGTAACCCTTAGTTCCCGGATATGACTAGGCCTTGGGCTCATCCAGCATCCGGCACAGAGTGCCAATATCCCGACAGATTTGGCAAAAGTTCCGCGTCGCCCAAGATGCACCGAAACCGTCCATCCCTCATTTCTTTCAACCATTTCCCAGCTGCTCCGGCCACCCGCGGCCTTTGGCGCACGTATTGCTCCTTTCACTGTTGTCGGCCGTTGGGACCAATGACGAGGAGGTACGGGATCGTGGAAGACTTTCGGGCGCACGATGTGGATAAAAACTCCGACGGCATGTTGGTGACTGCCGCAAAGCGTGGCAATGCGCGGGCGCTCGAAGAGCTGGTCCTTCGTCACGAACGCAAAGTTTTTTCCGTGGCACAACGAATCATGAATAATCGCGAGGATGCCGAAGATGTCGTGCAGGAAAC
>Ga0185299_10007023_pt1 | contig 11724 bp, 6 predicted proteins | sample PaiPotPPA55metaG_FD_128002 | JGI IMG/M metagenome (GOLD analysis project Ga0185299, IMG submission 128002) | Iron sulfur acid spring bacterial and archeal communities from Banff, Canada, to study Microbial Dark Matter (Phase II) - Paint Pots PPA... ...
CGCGAGCAATACAAAAAACATGTTCAACGGCCGCTCTCGGCCCCCCACAGAACACGGTGACCCATGAACGATCAACTGCCGCCGACTCTCGGTTCCGCTCCCGCCGCGCAGGGCATGTACGACCCGGCCAACGAACACGACGCCTGCGGCGTCGGCTTCGTTGCGCATATCAAGGGCAAGAAGCGCCACGAAATCATCCAGCAGGGTCTGAAGATCCTCGAAAACCTCGACCATCGCGGCGCAGTCGGCGCCGACAAGCTGATGGGCGACGGCGCGGGCATCCTGATTCAGATCCCCGATGGGTTTTATCGTGAGGAGATGGCTAAGCAGGGCGTGACGTTGCCGCCGGAAGGCGAGTACGGCGTCGGCATGATCTTCTTGCCGAAGGAACACGCGTCGCGTCTCGCGTGCGAGCAGGAACTGGAACGCACCGTGAAGGCCGAAGGCCAGGTCGTGCTCGGCTGGCGCGATGTCCCAGTCGACGCCACCATGCCGATTTCGCCGACCGTGAAGGCGAGCGAGCCGCTGATCCGGCAGATTTTTATCGGCCGGGGCAAAGATATTGTGGTGACCGATGCGCTCGAGCGGAAGCTGTACGTGATCCGCAAGACCGCCAGCCACCGCATCCAGGCGCTCAAGCTCAAGCACGGCAAGGAATACTTCGTGCCGTCGATGTCGGCGCGCACCATCGTTTATAAGGGCCTGCTGCTGGCCGGTCAGGTCGGCGTGTATTACCGTGACCTGCAGGACGAACGCACGGTGTCGGCGCTCGCGCTCGTGCACCAGCGCTTCTCCACCAACACGTTCCCCGCGTGGGAACTCGCGCACCCGTACCGGATGATCGCGCACAACGGTGAAATCAACACCGTGAAGGGCAACGTCAACTGGCTGAACGCGCGTACTGGCGCGATCGCCAGCTACGTGCTCGGCGACGACCTGCCGAAACTCTGGCCGCTGATCTACCCGGGCCAGTCGGACACAGCATCGTTCGATAACTGCCTTGAACTTCTGGTCATGGCAGGTTATCCGCTCGTCCACGCCATGATGATGATGATTCCCGAAGCATGGGAACAGCACACGCTGATGGACGACAACCGCCGCGCGTTCTACGAATATCACGCCGCGATGATGGAGCCGTGGGACGGTCCCGCTGCGATTGCGTTCACGGACGGCCGCCAGATCGGCGCCACGCTCGACCGCAACGGCCTGCGTCCGGCGCGTTATGTCATCACCGACGACGACCTCGTGATCCTTGCATCGGAATCGGGCGTGTTGCCGGTGCCGGAATCGAAGATCGTGAAAAAGTGGCGTCTGCAGCCGGGCAAGATGTTCCTGATCGACATGGAACAAGGCCGGATCATCGACGACAAGGAACTCAAGGACAACCTCGCGAACGGCAAGCCGTACAAGAGCTGGATTGATGCCGTGCGGATCAAGCTCGACGAAATCGAGCCGAAGGCCGAAGAAGTCGATACGCAACGGCGCGAAGCGGCCGCATTGCTGGATCGTCAGCAAGCGTTCGGCTATACGCAGGAAGACGTCAAGTTCCTGATGGCCCCCATGGCGCAACTGGGCGAGGAAGCGGTCGGTTCGATGGGGAATGACTCGCCGCTGGCCGTCATGTCCAACAAGAACAAGACGCTGTATCACTACTTCAAGCAGTTGTTCGCGCAGGTCACGAACCCGCCGATCGACCCGATCCGCGAAAACATGGTGATGTCGCTGGTGTCGTTCGTCGGCCCGAAGCCGAACTTGCTCGACACGACCAACATCAACCCGACGATGCGTCTCGAAGTCTCGCAGCCCGTGCTCGACTTCAAGGACATCGCGAAGATTCGCGCGATCGATAAATACACCGGCGGCAAGTTCAGTTCGTACGAGCTGAGCATCTGCTATCCGGTGGTGTGGGGCAACGAAGGCGTGGAAGCACGGCTTGCTTCGCTGTGCGCGGAAGCCGTGGATGCCGTCAAGTCCGGCTACAACATGCTGATCGTGTCGGATCGCAAGATGGATCGCGACAACCTGGCGATTCCGGCACTGCTCGCTACGTCCGCCATTCATACGCACCTCGTGCAGCACGGTCTGCGCACGAGCACGGGCCTGGTCGTGGAAACAGGATCGGCGCGCGAGACGCATCACTTCGCGCTGCTCGCGGCCTACGGCGCGGAAGCCGTGCATCCGTACCTCGCGCTGGAAACGCTCGCTCAAATGGCCGAAGGTCTGAAGGGCGATCTTTCCGCCGATAAAGCCATCTACAACTACACGAAGGCCGTGGGCAAGGGCTTGTACAAGGTCATGTCGAAGATGGGCATTTCCACGTACATGTCGTACACCGGCGCGCAGATTTTCGAAGCAGTCGGCCTGGCTAGCGATCTCGTGGAGAAGTACTTCAAGGGCACGGCATCGAAGGTTGGCGGGATCGGCATTTTCGAAGTGGCCGAGGAAGCGATTCGCCTGCATCGTGAGGCGTTCGGCGAGAGCCCCGTGCTTGCGAACATGCTCGATGCGGGCGGTGAGTACGCGTATCGCGTGCGCGGTGAAGAGCACATGTGGACGCCTGATGCCATCGCCAAGCTGCAGCATTCCACGCGCAGCAACTCGTATCAGACGTACAAGGAATATGCGCACCTGATCAACGACCAGACCAAGCGTCACATGACGTTCCGCGGTCTGTTCGAGTTCAAGGTCAATCCGCACAAAGCGATTCCGCTCGATGAAGTGGAACCGGCGAAGGAGATCGTCAAGCGTTTTGCGACCGGAGCGATGTCGCTGGGTTCGATCAGCACGGAAGCGCATGCCACATTGGCTGTCGCCATGAACCGTATTGGCGGGAAGTCGAACACGGGTGAAGGCGGTGAGGACGCGAACCGTTATCGCAACGAACTGCGCGGCATTCCGATCAAGAACGGCGACACGATGAAGTCCGTGATCGGCGACGAAGTCGTCACCGATATCCCGCTGAAAGAGGGCGATTCGCTGCGCTCGCGGATCAAGCAGGTGGCGTCCGGACGCTTCGGCGTGACGGCGGAGTACCTGTCGTCGGCGGATCAGATCCAGATCAAGATGGCGCAGGGCGCGAAGCCGGGCGAAGGCGGACAACTGCCGGGCCACAAGGTCAGCGAGTACATCGGCAAGCTGCGGTATTCGGTGCCGGGCGTGGGCCTGATTTCGCCGCCGCCGCACCACGATATCTATTCGATCGAAGACTTGGCGCAGCTCATTCACGATCTGAAGAACGCGAACTCGAAGGCGAGCATTTCGGTGAAGCTGGTGTCGGAAGTGGGCGTGGGAACCGTTGCCGCCGGCGTAGCCAAGGCGAAGGCCGATCACGTCGTGATCGCCGGCCATGACGGCGGCACGGGCGCTTCGCCGCTGTCGTCGCTCAAGCATGCCGGCACGCCGTGGGAACTGGGTCTGGCCGAAACGCAGCAGACGCTGGTGCTGAACCGTCTGCGCGGCCGTATCCGCGTGCAGGCCGACGGCCAGATGAAGACCGGCCGCGACGTGGTGATCGGTGCGCTGCTCGGCGCCGATGAATTCGGTTTCGCGACAGCGCCGCTCGTCGTGCAGGGCTGCATCATGATGCGCAAGTGTCACCTGAACACGTGCCCGGTCGGTGTCGCGACGCAAGATCCGGTGCTGCGCGCGAAGTTCACGGGACAGCCGGAACACGTCGTGAACTTCTTCTTCTTTATCGCAGAAGAAGTGCGGGAAATCATGGCGCAACTGGGCATCCGCAAGTTCGACGACCTGATCGGCCACGCCGAACTGCTCGATACGAAGAAGGGCGTCGAGCACTGGAAGGCGAAGGGTCTCGACTTCTCGAAAGTGTTCTATCAAGTGCCGAACAACGGCGAGATCGCGACGCGTCATGTCGAGACCCAGGATCACGCGCTCGAGAAAGCGCTGGATCACGTTCTGATCGAGAAGTCGAAGGCGGCTATCGAAAAGGGCGAGCACGTCTCGTTCATTCAGCCGGTGCGCAACGTGAACCGCACGGTCGGCGCGATGCTGTCCGGTTTGATCGCGAGGAAGTACGGCCACGACGGCCTGCCCGACGACTCGATTCATATCCAGTTGAAGGGCACGGCGGGACAGAGTTTCGGCGCGTTCCTGGCGAAGGGCATCACGCTGGATCTCGTCGGCGATGGCAACGACTACGTCGGCAAGGGTCTGTCGGGTGGACGCATCATCATTCGCCCGACTAACGACTTCCGCGGCAAGTCGGAGGAAAACATCATCTGCGGCAACACGGTGTTGTATGGCGCGATTGAAGGCGAAGCGTATTTCCGCGGCGTCGCGGGCGAGCGTTTCGCCGTGCGTAACTCGGGCGCGACGGCAGTCGTGGAAGGCACGGGTGATCACGGTTGCGAATACATGACCGGCGGCACGGTGGTCGTGCTTGGCGAAACCGGGCGCAACTTTGCGGCGGGCATGTCGGGCGGTGTGGCGTTTGTCTTCGATCCGGACGGCACCTTCGGCGGCAAGTGCAACAAGGCAATGGTCGCACTCGATCCGGTGCTGCAACAGGCAGAACAGGAACGCACGGTGAACCGGGCCTTGTGGCACACCGGCGAAACCGATGAAGTTTTGCTCAAGGGCCTGATCGAGCAGCACTTCCAGTCCACCGGTTCGCCGCGCGCGAAAGCGTTGCTCGAGAATTGGGATGCGACGCGCCGTCAGTTCGTGAAGGTCTTCCCGACGGAATACAAGCGGGCGCTCGGCGAGTTGGGCGCGAAGAAAGCGAAAGACGCGATCGCGGCCTGAGCCTTCTGAATCTTCTAGTACGGCCCTTCGGCGTTAGACGCCGAAGGGTGGATCAACCCCAAATACAGAGAAAGAGAACCACATGGGCAAGGCAACCGGTTTTCTCGAGTTCGAGCGCCAGCATGAGACGTACGAAGCGCCGCTCGCTCGCGTCAAGCATTACAAGGAATTCGTTCACGCGCTGTCGGACGAGAACGCGAAGATCCAGGGCGCGCGCTGCATGGATTGCGGCATTCCGTTCTGTAACAACGGCTGTCCGGTGAACAACATCATTCCGGATTTCAACGATCTGGTGTTCCAGCAGAACTGGAAGACGGCTATTGAAGTGCTGCATTCCACGAATAACTTCCCGGAGTTCACGGGGCGTATTTGTCCGGCGCCGTGTGAGACGGCTTGCACGCTCGGCATCAATGACGATCCGGTCGGCATCAAGTCGATCGAACACGCGATCATCGATAAAGCCTGGGCCGAAGGTTGGGTCGCACCGATGCCGTCGAAACACAAGACCGGCAAGAAGGTTGCCGTGGTCGGATCGGGTCCTGCCGGACTCGCCGCCGCGCAGCAGTTGGCGCGCGCAGGGCACGACGTGACGGTGTTCGAGAAGAACGATCGCATCGGCGGATTGCTGCGTTATGGCATCCCCGATTTCAAGCTTGAGAAGTGGCTGATCGATCGGCGCATGCGGCAGATGGAGGCCGAAGGCGTGGCGTTCCGTACCAACGTGTTTATTGGGAAAGATCCGCTGCCGGGGCATATCGCGAATTCATCGCGTGAAACCATTTCGCCCGATGAGTTGCGCGAGCAGTTCGACGCTGTCGTGATCGCCTGTGGGTCGGAAACGCCGCGTGATTTGCCGGTGCCGGGACGTGAAATGCAGGGCATTCATTACGCGATGGAATTCCTGCCGCTGCAGAACAAGGTCAATGCAGGGGACACGGTCGTCGATCAGTTGATCGCCAAGGGCAAGCATGTTGTGGTGATCGGTGGTGGCGATACGGGTTCGGATTGCGTTGGTACATCGAATCGGCATGGCGCTAAAAGCGTGACGCAGTTCGAACTGCTTTCGCAGCCGCCTGAGACGGAAAACAAACCGCTGGTTTGGCCGTATTGGCCGATCAAGTTGCGCACGTCGTCCTCGCATGAGGAAGGCTGCGAGCGCGATTGGTCGGTCGCTACCAAGCGCTTTGAAGGCAAGAACGGCAAGGTCGAGAAGCTGATCGCCGTGCGCGTGGAGTGGAAGGGAGGGAAGATGCAGGAAGTGGCTGGATCGGAGTTCGAAATGAAAGCCGATCTGGTGCTGCTGGCAATGGGCTTTACGCAGCCCGCATCGCCGGTGCTTGAAGCTTTTGGTGTCGATAAGGACGCGCGCGGCAATGTGCGTGCTGCGACTGAAGGCGATCGGGCGTACTTCACCTCTGTCGACAAGGTCTTCACCGCCGGCGATATGCGGCGCGGCCAGTCGCTTGTCGTTTGGGCTATCCGCGAAGGACGGCAGTGCGCCCGTTCCGTCGATGCGTTTTTGATGGGGTCTAGTGAATTACCACGGTAAGATTGTTGTGTGGCGCTTCACTGAAAACCGGGCTCGATGCTGAGCCCGGTTTTTTGTTGGGAGTCGGGATGCCGCCCAGCGCTAGAACGCAATCTCGTGTTGTACGGCAAATTGCCGTATAATTGGTGAATCAGGAGGATATCATCATGCCCACCGCTATTGCCACTGCTCGTCTCGAAGCTAGGATTAGTACCGACTTACACGCCATGCTGAAGCGTGCCGCGGAACTCCAAGGTCGCACAATGACCGACTTCGTTATAGCTGCCGTACAGGACGCAGCTCAACGCGCCATTGAGCAGGCCGACGTCATGCGTCTGTCACTCGCCGATCAGACGTCTTTCGCCCAGGCACTGCTATCGCCGCCGGAACCGGCTCCGGCGCTCAAGCGTGCAATTGCGCGTCGTCAAAAACTCTTGCGTCCTGAATGAGTCGCGCGCCCTTCGTAGTAATGCCGCTTGATGACGGTCATCAGCGCGCCTCGTTCAGTAGCGATTCGGAATTGCTGAATCGCTATTTCCAACAGCAAGCAACGGAAGATATTCGTCGCAGGGTCGCCGCGTGTTTCGTGGCAGTTACCGATGATCGGCGTATCGCGGGTTACTACACGTTAGCAGCGACTAGCGTGTTATTGACTGACCTCCCAATTAACGTTGGCAAGAAGTTGCCACGCTATCCGAGCGTGCCGGCTATTCGGATGGGTCGTTTGGCCGTGGATCGTGAATTTACAGGCCAGGGCTTGGGCGGCGCGTTGCTGGCTGATGCTTTAGAGCGATGCCTTCGGTCGGAGATTGCCGCCTTCGCGCTCACGGTCGACGCGAAGCACGATTCGGCGGCAGCATTTTATTTGCATCATGGGTTCCTCGCTTTGTCAGATACACCCTTGAGCCTGTTTCTGCCACTGGCAACTGCGCGCCGGTTGATGTAAGACTGGCCTTTGGGCCGAGCGGATAGCAATGCCCCTTTGCTGATCGCGTTCAACCATCGCATTTCTATCCACGCAACGTCATAAATTGTAGCGAGCATACGTCGATGAGTACTCAAGCGCTTAACTCCGCACGGATCCGCGCTGGCCTCAAGGATATCCTTCTGGGACCCGGGCAACTAAATGAGGCTCTGCATGCTCGTTCCGGTGTACCGACGCCGATTGCTTCGTAAAAGCTCGCGAGGTTCCGAGCGAACCTCGCGTCCCACCGTTTCCCTTTCCGCCACCCGCTATTGCGACTTCTCCGATAGCCTCGCGTCGGCCGTCAGCGCATGCTCATGCCCTCACAATTTCAGGGGCATAACAATGAACAAGATCAAACGGTTGTCCAGCGGCGCGTTCCTATTAACGGCCTTCGTTGCACTCACCGCATCTGCCGAACCGAACCACGACTGGACCTACAACGGCGAACACGGACCGGAACACCGAGGCGAAATCAGCAAGGACTTTCACGCTTGCGAAGGTGGCCGCGCCGAATCGCCGATCAATATCGAGGGCGCAAAGAAAGCCCCCGCCGATATGCCCCGGCTGAAAATCAACTACCAGCCCCTTCCAATCGATATCACCAACACCGGGCACTCCATCCAGTTCAACGCAGCACCCGGCACCAACAGCATCACCCTCGGCGACCACGCCTACCAACTTGTCCAGTTCCATTTTCACGCACCCGGTGAAGAACGTTTCGCTGGCAAAGAGAGCGTGATGGACGTTCATCTCGTCCACCATTCCGACGACGACAAACTCCTCGTGCTTGCCGTCTAGTTCAAAATCGGCGATCAACCCAACCCCGTCATCCAGGCCATGCTGGATCGTATCCCCCATGAGAAGGGCGCCGAATTCAAGGTGAAGGCCGTCATGGTCAACCCGCTCGACCTGCTGCCCAAGGACACCGGCTATTACACTTACAGTGGCTCGCTCACTACGCCGCCTTGTTCCGAAGGCGTGACGTGGATCGAGTTCAAGGAACCCGTGACCATTACTCAGCAGCAACTCGACGCAATGCAGCGCTTCTATCACGGCAATCAACGCCCGGTGCAAGCGCTGAACGGACGCGAGATCTGGGAAGTGAACTGATTCGACTGCGCTAAAAGATCGCTCTTTTGCAAGGCAATGCGGTTACGCTTTCAGGACGAAGAACGAGGTCGTTGCAATGCAAGTTGAAACGACCTTTCCAACGCAAAAAAACCAGCGTTATCGCGCAACGAAAATGCCCTTACCCACTCACCGCATCTAGCGCCTTACCACGCGTCTCCGGCAGCAGCAACGCCGCGACGATCACCACCAAATATCCAGTCCCGGCCACCACGCCTTTCGCTTTAACAAGCGACATGCCCCGCGAAAACACGCCGACGAGAATTGGAAAGAACGACCCGAGCCCACGCCCGAGGTTGTAGCAAAACCCCTGTCCAGAACCGCGAATTGCGTTCGGATATAACTCCGATAAATAAGCTCCGACGCCCGCAAAAATCCCCTGCACGACAATGCCAAGCGGAAAGCCGAGCAGCAGTATTGCGTGGTCAGTGATGGGGATCATCGTGTAGATCATGCCGAGCAGAAACGAGCCGATAGCAAAGAGCACGAACGACGCGCGCCGCCCGATCTTGTCGCAGAGAATGGCCCCGAATACATAACCAAGAAACGAGCCAACGATCAGCACCACGAGATAACCGCTCGTATTGAACACGGACAGATGTCGCTCGGTCTTGAGATAGGTCGGCAGCCACGTGGTGATCGCGTAATAGCCGCCGAGCATGCCGGTGCATAGCGCGCTGCCTAGTACCGTTGTCTTTAGGTGCGAACCTTTGAAGATATCGGAGAAAGTGGCGGTTTCAGTGCCGGCATCGCGAGCGCGGCGCGTGGCTATGTAGATATCGGGATCGCTGACGTTGCGTCGAATGTAGAGAATCCACAGCGCCGGCAGGATACCGATCCAGAAGCACGCGCGCCAGGCGGTATCGTCGGGGAGCAACGCGAAGAACGCCCAATATAGAATCGCCGCCGCGCCCCAGCCGAACGACCAGCTGCTCTGCACGGTACCCACGGCTTTCGCTCTATGCTGAGGCGCACGGATGGTCTCAGCCATCATCACGGTCACCACGGACCATTCGCCGCCGAAACCCACGCCTTGCAGCGTGCGCGTGGCGAGCAGCTGCCCGAACGAATGCGTGAAGCCGGAAAGAAACGTGAAGAACGCGAACGTGCCGATGGTCCACTGCAACACGCGCACGCGGCCGTATCGATCGGAGAGAATGCCCGCGAGCCAGCCGCCAATAGCCGATGAAATCAACGAACTCGTCGCAATCATTCCGGCTTCGCTCTTCGTCATGCCCCACGCCGCGATCAGCGTGGGAATGAGGAACGAGTAGATCATGAAGTCGAAGGCATCGACGGCGTAACCGCCGAAACCTGCGTAAAGCGTGCGGCGCTCGCGCGTCGTCAACTCGGTGAACCACTCGAACGCGCGCATCCCGTCTCCCGTTCAACGCCTGCAAGACGTAGGCGCGGGAACATTCTACGGTGCGTCATTAAACGCGAAAAGCAGGCCAAAAAGAACCTGCTTCCCGGATGCACTCAATCGAAAAAGCCGGTGCGCGTGAGATGCAAATGCCGGCAACGCCAGCGTTCAGCGAACATCAAATAAGCGCGTCGACTTCAAACCGCCAGAGTCTCAGCGCCCGCGCTCTCAGCGCCCGCGCGCTCGATCTCGATCCGGTTCTCATGGAACCCCGACACCGACTCGCGATGCGCCACGCTGACAATAGCGGCGTTCGGCAAGGCATCGATGATCGCCGTATAGATCAGCATCTCGTTCTCGGCATCGAGTGCGCTGGTGGCTTCATCGAGGAACATGAAGTCCGGCTTGTGCAGCAACACGCGGGCAGCCGCCAGCCGTTGCTGTTCGCCCGGCGACATCATCTTCGCCCAGTGTCCGGATTCCTCCAGACGCGTGCCGTACGCGTTCAGATTGCAGGCGCGCAAGGCTTCGCGACAGTCTGTATCGGAGAATGCTTCCCCTGCCGACGGATAACTCAACGCTGCCTTCAGCGTGCCGATCGGCAAGTAGCTCTGCTGCGGAATGAACATCAATTTTGCATCGACGGGGGCGTCGATCGTGCCGTCGCCGAACGGCCACAAGCCGGCCAGCGCGCGCATCAATGTGCTCTTGCCCGAACCCGATGGACCTTGCACAAGCCAGCGTGAGCCCGGCTTTACCGCGACATCCGCTACCGTCGCGAGCGGCGTGCCGTTCGGCAACGCGAGCTTCAGCCCGGTCGTGGTCAACGCGTCGGTGCTCGTGTAATGCAGGTTGATACCGCCGTGGACGGTCGCCGGCGAAGCGGCTTCCCTGATGTGCGTGGAGCGCATCACACGCTTGAATTCGCGCAGCCGGTTCACGGTGGCGCGCCATTCGACCAAGGTCGAATAACTGTTGATGAACCACGAAAACGAGTCGCTGACGGTGCCGAATGCCGAACTGATCTGCATCAGCACGCCGAACGAGAACGCGCCCGCGAAGTAACGGGGCGCAGCGACCATGATCGGGAAAATCAGCGCGATCTGACCATAGAAGGACAGCACGAAGGTCAGGCGTTTCGTGTACTTCATGATCTGCCAGTAGTTCTGGCGGATCGTCTGGAAGATGGTCTTCGCGTTATTGGTTTCCGTCGATACACCGTCGTAGAACGCGATTTGCTCGGCGTTCTCACGAATGCGGATCAGGCCGAAACGGAAGTTCGCTTCCACCTTCTGCGCCTGGTAATTAATCGATACCAGCGGATGGCCGAAGCGCTGAATCACGAGCGAGCCGAGCACCGCGTACAGCGCGGCAGCCCAGACCATGTAGCCCGGAATGTTGAGCGGTGTGCCGAATAACGAGAAGCTCAGCGCGCCCGCCAGCGACCACAGGATTGTGATGAAGGTCACGAGCGTGACGAGCGTGGACAACAAATCCAGCGACAACGCCAGCGTGGTCGTGGCGAAGGATTGCAGGTCGTCGCTGATCCGCTGGTCGGGGTTATCGGCGAGACGATCGCGTTCTATGCGGTAGAAGGCTTTATCGCCAAGCCATTGTTCCAGGTAGCGGTGCGTAAGCCATTGGCGCCACCGGAAGCCGAGCATCTGGCGCAGATACCGGCCGTACACAGCGAGCAGGATGTACGCAAATGCAAGGCCGGTGAAGATCATCAGCAGATGCGGAAAATCGTGGACGTTCTTGCTTTGCAGCGCGTTGTAGAAGTCCGCGTTCCATTTGTTCAGGCGGACGTTGATGTACACAACCGTCATGTTGATCGCGATGATCGCGATCAACAAAAGCCATGCAATGCCGCGTTCTTCCGATACCCAGTAAGGCCTGATAAGACTCCACGCCGACACTTTGTCGGCGTTTTGTTCTGTGTTGCCGGGAGGTGTGGTGGTCATGAGCTTC
>Ga0185299_10007024_pt1 | contig 11724 bp, 7 predicted proteins | sample PaiPotPPA55metaG_FD_128002 | JGI IMG/M metagenome (GOLD analysis project Ga0185299, IMG submission 128002) | Iron sulfur acid spring bacterial and archeal communities from Banff, Canada, to study Microbial Dark Matter (Phase II) - Paint Pots PPA... ...
TTCCTATTCGAGAATTGAGAACGTAAACCAGAACAGCGCGATCGAGCATCCGTCCGTGCGCGCTTGCCTGCAATTCATGGGGATCGACGCGGGAGTCGAGATTCACCACGTTGCAGATTTGCCTGCTCGAACTGGCTTGGGCACCAGTTCAGCGTTTACGGTGGGGCTCTTGCTGGGCTTGTATGCGCTTCGCGATCAAATGCGTAACAAACATGCACTGGCTTCCGACGCGATCCATGTTGAACAAGAAGTGATCAAGGAGTCGGTTGGCTCGCAAGATCAGATTAGCGCTGCTTACGGCGGGTTCAACCGGATCAACTTCAACAGAGACGGCAGCTTCGAGGTCAAGCCGATGATCGCTTCTTCGGACAGATTGGCCTCACTTCAAGAGCACTGTGCGCTCTACTTTACTGGATTTTCCAGGATCGCGTCGGAGATCGCCAAAGAGCAGATCAGGCTGACGCCCCAGCGAAAGAATGAACTGGAGCGGATGGGTCAGATGGTGAGCGAGGCCGAAGCCATCGTGACAAATCCGAATCGGTCTTTGGACGAATTCGGCCATCTGTTGCACGAGTGCTGGCAGGTGAAGAAGACGCTGACTCAGAAAATCACGAACAGTAATTTGGATGAAATTTACGAAGCAGGCCGGAGCGCCGGAGCGCTCGGGGGCAAGCTGCTCGGAGCTGGTGGCGGCGGTTTCATGCTGTTCTTCGTTCCGCCAGAGCGGAGAGAAGCATTGCGCATACGGCTTAAAAATCTACTGTGCGTTCCGATGAAGTTCTCGGATCGCGGCAGCCATGTCGTTGTGTACGAACCAGAAGAACAATACGACGAGTCGCTCACGGTAGAACGATCTGAGGTATATGCACAGCAACCAGGCCGTGTTGTTAACTAGCACGATGAAAAGTTCTCATCGTAGAACCTGGATCAAACGTCTGACGGAATAAACTGACCTAGAGATGCAAATGACTGAGAATAAAATCGATCAACGAGCCTCTGTTCCGCTTTATGTGGTAGTGACCCCAGCCCGAAACGAAGAGGCGTTTATCGAGAAGACTATCGAGACGGTCATTCGGCAGACGGTGCTGCCGCAAAAGTGGGTGATCGTAAACGATGGATCTACGGACGCCACCGGAAGCATTGCAGGAAAGTATGCCGAAAAATATGAATGGCTGGAATTGGTAAACCTTCCGGTGCGAAGAGAGCGAAATTTTGCCGCCAAAGTTCATGCATTCAACGCCGGCCTTGAGCGATTGAAGGATGTTCCATACGAAATCATCGCCAATTTAGATGGAGACGTTGGATTGGATGAAGATCACTTCGAATTTCTTTTGAACAAGTTCAAAGACGATTCTGGTTTGGGCGTGGCCGGAACGATTTTCAGAGAGGAAGGCGGTTACAGCTCGGAAACCAGCAGTTTCGAAGGGCAGAATCACGTTTCCGGCCAGTGTCAAGTGTTTCGCCGCAAGTGCTTCGAGGATATTGGGGGATATTACGCAAACAAAGAGGGCGGAATCGACTGGATCGCCGTTACCACCGCGAGGATGATGGGTTGGAAAACGCGATCTTATCGCGAGAAGTCGTTTTTTCATTTCAGACATTTGGGGACAGCGGAGCGCGGAGTATTGGCCTCATCTTTCTCCTATGGCGAAAAAGACTACTATCTGGGTGGCCATCCCATTTGGGAGCTATTTCGAGTCACTTATCGACTAACTAAGCCGCCTTACCTTGTCGACGGACTCGCGCTGGGGCTCGGCTACGGATGGGCCATGATACGAAGAGTTCATAGGCCGGTTTCCAAGGAGCTCATGGCGTTTCACCGAAAGGAACAGATGGGGAAGTTATCCGTAATTTTGAAGTCGCTCCTCACTTTTAAATCGATCGATAAATTCAAAATTCTTCCTGAGTAGGCATGCTTTGATCCTTGCTCCAATCCAAAACATTGACGAAGCTAAAATGGCAAAGGTCAAAACATCGGTTCTGCGTTTTACGAATTGGCTCGACAGATTCGGCGAGACTTCCTACGACCATCAAAGTTTCTTCGCGAGCGATCTAGCACGGGCTGCCAAGGCTTTGTATTACAAGAAGCCCCTGCTGGGAACGCTGGCAGTGTCTCCGATGATCTTTTGCGAGGCTTTTTTACCTTCGGCCCGCAGATTCTTTTGGAAGCGACAAAGATTTGCGATTGCGGACGCGCACTACGCGATGGGTTTCGCATTCCTTGCGCGCGCACTGGGGCAGAAGCAATACTATGAAAGGGCGGTACATTTTCTTGAAGTGCTGAAAGAAACCAGATCTCCCGGCTTCGAGAACTACTGTTGGGGATATCCGTTCAATTGGGAAACCAGGCGTGGGACGATGTGGCATGACACTCCGCTGATAACCACAGTTCCCTATGTTTACGAAGCTTTTCGTGAGGTTTACCAAATCGATGGACATCCCAAGTGGCGGGAGGTCATGCATTCGATCGTCCGACACGCCGTGGAGGACTATCCGGAAGTTGAGACCTCGCCAAACGCTTCTTCCAGCTACTACAAGCCTGGCGCTGATGATGACTCAAGTGGAGTCATCAACGCGAGCGCTTACCGAGCATTTCTTCTGACGTCGGCCTCCGTCGAATTCTCGGATGAACGTTATCGGGCAATTGCAGGCAGAAATCTGAATTTTGTTCTGCAAGCGCAAAGCCCAGATGGGTCGTGGCCCTACTCCACGGATGAGATACGAACGTTCGTAGATCACTTTCATACATGCTTTGTGCTAAAAGCGTTGGCAAAGATCGAGGCCATCACAAAAAATCCGGATTGCACGAAGGCAATCGAGCGCGGAGTGGACTACTACGTTAACAATCTGTTTGATGAAGAAGGATTTCCCAAGCCTTTCTCCCGGCGGCCTCGAATGACTGTCTATCGGCGAGAACTGTATGATTACGCGGAGTGCATTAATGTGGGCGTTCTGCTCGCCGGGCGCTTTCCGGCGTTGGATGAGATATTGGCCCGCGTGATCGATCTCTACGGGTGGCAAAAAGCCGACGGCTCTTTCCGAAGCCGGCAGCTTTTACTCGGTTGGGATAACACGCCGATGCATCGATGGGCCCAGGCGCAATTGTTTCGCAGCCTCAGCTTTTTTCTGTTTCGGAACATCCAGAACCCCGAAACCAACTTTTTAGGACGGAACTAATCATTTATGTGTGGGATTTGCGGACAATATAATTTCGGCAGTAAGGCGCCAGTCCTTCGCCAAGATATAGAGCGAATGGCCCGCAGCATCCGCCATCGCGGGCCGGACGACGAAGGTTATTACATCGTCGGGCCGCTCGGCTTAGGTTTCCGCAGGCTTTCGATTATCGATCTTGCGGGCGGGCACCAACCTATGTCTGACCGAGAAGAATCTGTTTGGGTCATTTTCAATGGCGAAATTTACAATTTTCCCGAGCTTAAAGCTGAGTTGGAAAGATACGGGCACGTTTTCCGAACGAAGTGTGACACCGAGGTCATCATCCACGGGTACAAGCAGTGGGGCGACGAGGTTCTGAATCACCTGAACGGGATGTTCGGATTGGCGATCTGGGATGCGCGCAAAGAGCGGCTCGTTGTCGCTCGCGACCCCTTCGGCATTAAGCTGATCTATTACAAAATTGACGGAGGTCGAGTTTACTTCGGCTCGGAAATTCGCGCGGTTGTAGCGGCAAAAAATGAAACGGCTGAAGTAGATCCGATTTCGCTAAATCTGTTTCTGCGATACCGGTACACGCCTTCGCCTTACACCATCTTCAGCGGGATTCGAAAACTGGCAGCCGGGACCATGTTGGTTTTTGAAAAAGGAAGCTACACCGAACGGCGTTGGTACAACTACAAGCCAGTTCCGTTCTCGCCGACGAAATCGGCCAGCGACGCAACCGAAGAGTTGGGTGAACTCTACAAGCAATCAGTAAAACGGCAACTGCTCAGCGATGTGCCTTTGGGCCTTTTACTGAGCGGCGGTGTCGATTCCGGACTGCTGCTTGCTCTCATGAATTTGTACGGGAAGTCGTGGCACACATACACAGTTGGATACGGCTCCAGCTTTTCCGATGATGAGTTGACGGACGCGGCAGACACCGCCGCGCGATTTGGTTCGCGGCACACCTCCGTGGTTCTCGATCGAAAGACCTTTGAAGACGCGCTTCCGCACATCGTTTCATGTTTGGAAGAACCCATCGCGTCGTCATCGATTGTTCCCATGTATTTTGTATGCAAGCGGGCACGAGAAGATGTGAAGGTTGCGCTTGTCGGGCAGGGTCCCGACGAATTGTTCGGGGGCTATCGGCGCCATCTTGGCGTGCGATATGGGGAATACTGGGGAGGTCTGCCGAAGTCTGTGCGCACGGCTGTTGGTTCGGTCATAAGTGCGCTGCCGCGAAATGAAACCCTCAAACGTGGCGTCTACTCGCTGGACCTTCCTGACCGGATGAGCCGGTATCAGAACGTGTTGTCGCTTCTTCCTGGCAATGAAATCGACGGGCTGTTTCAGGACGGAATCATTCCGGCCGGAACCGGAGACAAGATTTTAGATTCCTGGCGAGATATGGCTCCTTTAATGAACGAGACCGACGAGTTGGGAGGCTTTAGTTTCCTGGAGCTGCGATCTACGCTCCCAGATGAACTGCTGATGTATGCGGATAAGCTGTCCATGGCGAATAGTCTCGAGGTCAGAGTGCCTTTCCTGGACAAAGAGATCGTGGAGTATGCCGAAAGGTTGCCATCCAACTTGAAAGTTCGAAATGGCTCAGGAAAGTGGTTGCATCGCCAGGTTTGCGAAGAAATGCTACCGGCGGCGATATTGAAACGAAAGAAGCGGGGATTTGGAGTAAATGTTGTTGATGATTGGTTTCGCGGCAGCGCGCAACGGAAAATGGAAGGAATTCTTCTGGATTCCGAAAGCCAGATATATAACTACCTGCGCCCGTCAGCAGTAAAACAAATTTTCGACGAACATCGCTCCGGGCAAAACGACAACCACAAAATCCTTTTCAGCCTGGTAGTTTTTGAGGAATGGCTGCGGGCGCATGAAGAGCCCGTAACGGCGTTGGGTTAAGAGCCCTCCCTATGATAGGCATAATTGCAGATCCTGCGGACCACGTCGTTGTGCGAGAGTTTTTCGAGCTGTTTAAAACTCCGTGGGAGTTTTACCGGGTTGATCGAAAATATGACGTTTTGCTTTGCGCCGCCGATGCTGCTTTGGATAAGACTTCAAAGTTAATGCTCCTGTATGGCGGCAAGAAAACTGCGTTCGACGAGGAGCAGAAACATCAAACTCGCTGTCTCGAAGGAAGCACCCACTTCTTCTCACACCGTGGGAACCAAATCCCAATTTATGGGAACTGCCTAACCTTTCCCGAAATTGAAAACGACCTCCTAGTAGAGGAAGGCTCCCGGGAAGGCGTGACTTATCTAGACGAGTCGGCCGAAAGAGTGGTTGCGCGGATCGGCTACGACTTGTTCAGCGAGGTCCGCACGTTGCTGACGACCGGCCAGCCAATCGTGAATGCTAGCTTACCGGCGCTCGATCTGCACATTGACTTCCTGAGAGATTTGATCGTCGGCAGTGGAATTCCGTTGGTTGAAGTTCCACCGGTTCCGGAGGGATACCAATTTGTAGCTTGTTTGACGCACGATGTTGACCATCCAGCGATCCGCCAACACAAATGGGATCGCACCATGTTCGGCTTTTTGTATCGTGCTATCTTCGATTCTTTGCGCAAAGTTGTTAGCCGTCAGATGCCAAGCAGAGATCTTTTCAGAAATTTGGCGGCGGCCTTAAAGCTCCCGTTCGTTTACCTGGGACTGGCTAAGGATTTCTGGCGCGACTTTGACGATCGGTATCTGGGGCTGGAAAAGGGGCTACGTTCAACCTTTTTCGTAATTCCATTTGGCGACAAGCCTGGAAACAAATCGAGCGGGCCGGCTCCTTCGATGCGCGCTGCGCGCTACGGCGCCCGGGATATTGCCGGTGCGATCCAGAAGCTAGACGCTGCAGGCTGCGAAGTCGGGTTGCATGGAATTGACGCATGGATCGATAGTTCAAAAGGTCGCCAGGAGTTAGATGAGATTAAGTGCATAACGCGAAGATCTGAAGTGGGCGTGCGAATGCACTGGCTTTATTACGACCAACAATCACCCGTTGCGCTGGAAAAGGCTGGAGCGGTCTACGACTCCACAGTCGGCTATAACGAGACAGTAGGATATCGCGCTGGAACAACGCAGGTTTACAGACCGCTCAATGCAACTCGGCTGCTCGAACTACCGCTTCATATAATGGATACGGCGCTGTTCTATCCCAGCCATCTCGGACTTTCTCGACAGCAGGCAAAATCTCTGGTTAGGCCGATCCTGGACAATGCAGTTCGTTTTGGAGGTACGCTGACGGTCAACTGGCACGATCGCAGTCCTGCCCCCGAAAGATTGTGGGGCGAATTCTATTCCGAGCTGATTCAGGACCTAAAGAGTCGTGGTGCATGGTTCTCAACAGCCAGCCAGGCGATCAGTTGGTCTCGAAAGCGCAGATCGGTAACTTTTGAAACAGACAACAGCGCGCCTGGCGGGGCTCGCGCTCATGTTGCTGTTGACCAACGCGACAATCTTCCGCCTTTGCGGCTGCGAATTCATACGCCTGAGAAGTTAGGCTCAATCAGCACCCACTTTTCCGGCTCCTATGTTGACACCGTGGTCGGTGAAAGCATGGACGTCAGAATTGCCTCCGAGGCCGCGAGATGAGTAATCCGGCGATTGATATTGCGAGAAAAGAGAGTGGGTTGGCGCGAGTCGATGACTTCATCGTCGACCCTGATGATCGGATTCTCGTGACGGGCGCATCCGGTTTCATAGGATCCCGCGTGTTGCAGAGTCTGCTGGATCGCGGTTCACGCAACATAGTCTGCTTTGTCCGGCCATCGAGCGAATTGTCCGAGATCGAGGCGATCATTGAGCAGGTCCCGTCCGATGCCCGAATCGAAGTTTGCAAAGGCAATCTCCTTTCTCGAGAAGACTGCGAAGCGGCGGCCAAGGATGCGGCGGTCATCTATCACCTAGCAGCCGGAACTGGTGAGAAATCTTTTCCCGATGCGTTTCTAAATTCCGTAGTGGCCACCCGTAATCTTATCGAAGCAAGCCTGCGATTTGGGAGCTTACGGCGATTCGTGCTGGTGAGTTCATTCGCCGTCTACTCAAATTGCGAAAAACCTAATACAAATATTCTAGATGAATCCAGTCCGATCGAAGAGCACCCGGAGCTTCGCGGCGACGCATATTGCTTCGCGAAAGTCAGGCAAGAGCAACTAGTGACTGAGTACGGTAAAGAGACTGGAATGCCCTACGTGCTGGTCAGACCAGGCAGTGTGTATGGCGGAATCAAGAGTGATATTACTGGCCGAGTGGGCATTAGCGCTTTCGGGCCATTCCTACATCTCGGCGGCTCCAATACCATCCCGTTCACATACGTTGATAACTGCGCGGAAGCGATTGTGCTGGCTGGACTGGTGAAAGGCGTGGATGGAGAGGCTTTCAATGTGGTGGATGATGACTTGCCTTCCAGCCGTACGTTTTTGCGTCTTTATAAGAAGAGTGCCAAAGATTTCAAATCCGTTTACGTGCCACACGTTGTGAGTTACGCGCTCTGCTATTTTTGGGAGAAGTATTCCGAATGGTCCGCACGACAATTGCCGCCGGCCTTTACTCGAAGGCGTTGGCACAGCGAATGGAAGAAAACGCGTTACACCAATCAAAAATTGAAGGCGATGCTGGGATGGATGCCAAAAGTCTCCACTGCCGAAGGCTTGCGGCGGTACATCGAAGCCTGCACCCGGAATGATCGATATGCTTAAAGTAGGCATCGTCGGCTGCGGCAAAATCGCCGACTTCCACGCCTTGCAGATCCAACGCATCAAGGACTGCAAGATCGTCGGAGTGTGCGATCGTGAGCCGCTGATGACTAAGCAGTTCTTTGACCGCTTCCCTGTGAAACGCTGCTTCACCGAGTTGCCGGAGCTTTTGGATCAGGCCCGGCCGGACGTGGTTCACATCACTACTCCAGCGGAAAGTCATTTCGATATCGCTAGATTTTGTCTGGAGCAAGGCTGCCATGTTTATGTTGAGAAGCCTTTTACTCTCTACGCAGAACAAGCTGAGCTGCTCATCAACCTAGCTGAAAGAAAAAGGCTAAAACTAACGGTCGGGCATAACGACCAGTTCACTCACGTCGCACGGCGAATGAGAGCCTTAGTCCAATCTGGCTACCTGGGCGGCGCGCCTATGCATATAGAGAGCTACTACAGTTACGACCTTGGAGATCCCAGTTACGCGCGGGCCTTGCTCGGCGACAAAAACCACTGGGTACGCCGATTGCCAGGGAAGTTGCTGCAAAACGTGATCAGTCACGGCATCGCGAGAATTGCGGAATTCTTGACCACCGATTCGCCTCACGTAATCGCTCACGGCTTCGTTAGCTCGCTTCTGAAGCAGATTAACGAGAGCGAGATCGTGGATGAACTTCGAGTCATTATCAGCGAGGAAACCGGAACGACAGCGTATTTCACGTTCTCTTCACAGATGAAGCCTCCGCTGCACCAGCTCAGGCTCTACGGTCCCGAGAATGGTCTCATCGTGGATCAGGACCACGAAATCTTGACCAAACTTCGCGGTCAAAAGTTCAAAAGTTATGCCGACATGTTTATTCCGCCAGCGCTATTTGCAAAGCAGCATTTGGGAAATTTGTTCACAAACGTTCGACTATTTCTCGGCCGCGACTTTCACATGGACTCAGGGATGAAGTACTTGATCGAGTCGTTCTACTGCTCGATCCGTGAAGATGCTCCGGTCCCCATTCCATACCGCGAAATTCTGCTTACAGCCAGAATCATGGACTGCATTTTTATGCAGGTGAACGTCAACGAATCGCAGAATCTGAGGCCACCCGCGCTCAGCCCGTTGCGAGCAGATTAATAAAATGCCTCCCACCTTAGCGTTGGTTGTTTGGTTCGTTCTTCTGATTGGTTTGCTGTATTGGGATCCCGCCAAGGAATTGAAAAGCTCCATTGTCTTGTGGGTGCCTTTGATCTGGATGTTCCTTCTTGGATCGCGGCTTCCTGCGCAATGGCTTGAGGGTAGCGTTAGCGGCCCGGCGGCTCAGGCCCTAGAGGAAGGTAACCCGCTAGACCGTGCTGTTTTTAGCGTACTGATTTTGCTGGCGCTGGTGATCCTGTTTTCGCGCTCGTTTAATTGGGGCAAATTTTTCTCGAATAACTTCGCACTGATGGCATTGCTTCTTTTCGCGCTGTTGAGCGTGGTCTGGTCTGACTTTCCATTTATAGCCCTCAAACGATGGTTTCGGGACCTCGGAAACTACTTGGTAATTCTCGTGGTTGTATCCGATCCGAGTCCGCTTGAAGCTTGTCGTACGATGCTTCGACGGCTTTGCTACTTGCTGATACCACTTTCGATCTTGATATACAAATATTACCCACAAATTGGCAAGCAGTACGACCCTTGGACGGGCTTGGCCATGTTCGTGGGAGCGACGACCAGCAAGAACATGCTGGGAGTCCTGTGCCTGATTAGCGGCGTGTTTTTTTTCTGGGATACTGTGACTCGATGGTCGCAACGCAAGGAGCGACAAACTAAGAGAGTCATTCTTGTGAACGTCGCGTTTCTGGCCATGACGCTGCGCCTTTTGACCCTTTCGAACAGCGCAACATCCAGCGTTTGCCTAGCGGTTGGATGCCTGGTGATACTGGGAATTCACAGCAAGTGGGGTACACGCCATACTTCTTTCATCAAATTCATGATTCCAGCGTCCTTTTGTTTATTTCTAATTTTGACGTTAGGCTTCAACATCAACGAGACGTTGGCCAGAGGAGTTGGCCGGGATCCAACGCTCACCGGACGTACTAATATTTGGAAAGCGGTTCTGAGCACAAATACCAATCCAGTAGTCGGAACGGGCTACCAGAGCTTCTGGCTAGGACCTCGGCTTACTCACGTTTGGAAATTGGCCGGCGGCGTAACTGAAGCACACGACGGCTACCTTGAGGTCTATATCAACTTAGGCTTGATTGGACTCGTCCTGCTCTTGATTTTCCTGGCAGCAAGCTACCGTGGTATGTGCAAAAGGCTTTCGCCATCTTTCGGTCTCGCTACATTAGGCTTGGCCTTGTGGACAGTCGTGCTCTTCTACAACATCACCGAATCTGCCGCGTTTAATGGACAATTCCTGTGGGTCATCTTTCTGCTAGTTGAGATTATCGTTTGTTCGCACACGCCCATTGCGAGCGTCGCTATGCCCGTTGAGAAGTTTGTGCCTAAATTCAGAGAAACTCGATTAGAACCGCGAGGTCGCGTCCCAGTCGCAAGTCGCATTGGATAGCCCCCGGTAGACACGTTGTCAGTTGCCCGTTTGGAGACCATTTGATAACTCAGAGCGCCGTAGATAGTCGTCCCGTTCTTATCGCCAGCCAGTTTGGCGACATCGATACGCGCGTCGAGAAGCTCGTTTACTTCATTCTTGCAGTGCTTGGATTTTCGTTTTGGTTCTTCATGGTGGTCCCGTTCGCAAGCCATCGAGAAACCTATTGGTGGCTAGCGATGGTCCGCGCCCACGATTTTAGTTACGCATTTGGAGTTATATCGTCCACTTACCGTCCGCTAGCCCAAGGCACCACTTGGCTAGCTTTTAAAATTTTGGATCCTAGTATCTTTCCGACAAGTGTTTTGCGCCAAGCGTTGCTCCAAGGATGTATATACGGAATGTTCGTTCTGGCTTGGTGGCTCATCTATTCTGCGGCACCGCTTCGGCGCGTTTTTGCAGTGATCGCATTCATTGCCGGGGGTGTTTTCTTCTCCGGATACGTTCACCTATTTCATATTTACGGAATATTTTATATTCCGGTCATGTTGACTTTAGGTGTATCGCTTCGCTTGTCTGCCGCGAATAGAGTCGACAAACGGGAAGTGTGGTTCGGACTCATTGCTGTGTTGCTCGCTTTTTGGCACCCCTTTGCAACTGCTGTGTTCATGGGCTTCTATTTTGGATTTTGTCTTGACACTTTTCGGCAACGCAGCAAGTGGCAACTCATTCAAGCAACTGCCCTCCTGTTGGCCTGTACCTTTGCAATCGGCGGGTTAGTTGTTCTTTTTCCGCGAACCCCAATGCCTCTTCATACCAGACTCTTCGGCTTTCTGGTTAGTTACCGAACGAATGAGGTCAATCTGATTGCCTCTGCGGTGGCCTTTGCCTTGGCTCAGTTAGTCGTCTTCAGCATGCTCATTTCTACCAAGCTGAAACTCGCGGGTTGTGTTCTGGTGTCGGCACTGGGCGCTGTCTTTTTCTTAAAGGGCCTTCCCATCCTCCTTCTCTGGATCTGTGCGGTGTTGTTAAAACTTCTCCTAATGAGACGGTGGAGTCTTTTCTTTTTGGCGCTTACTGCCGCACTCCTTCCGTTTGGTGGCGGGATTGGTACGCCGATGTACGCGCTGTTCGCCATAATTGTGGCAACCTACGCCACGCCGTTGGGCTTATCTGGGGCCGAAACAGCGCTATCTTTTCTGAAGATTCAGTATGTCGCGGGAGCTATTATTGTACTGATGGGAGTCACGTTGATGGTTCGGGCCGGAATCAAGGTACCGATCGTCACTCGTGTTGCGAGTCCTCTGCTTGCGGAGCGCGAAAGGACCTACCAGTTGGAGAGCATTTTGG
>Ga0185299_10007026_pt1 | contig 11723 bp, 11 predicted proteins | sample PaiPotPPA55metaG_FD_128002 | JGI IMG/M metagenome (GOLD analysis project Ga0185299, IMG submission 128002) | Iron sulfur acid spring bacterial and archeal communities from Banff, Canada, to study Microbial Dark Matter (Phase II) - Paint Pots PPA... ...
CGAAGTTGTGGGCTACCGCCCCATCACCGAGCAAGAACTGATGGAAGTCAGAGCCCGCAACATTCAGAACGAGATTGATGATCCCATACGCGAACTCGCCCGCTACATGATCAGTGAGCACTTCGCCGCTTACTTCTTTCTGCGCCTGTCCCACCAGGCCGGTGAACCAGTGCTCCGTCAGATCACTGCATTTATCGCCAAGGATGAATTTCGGCACACGCAATTTGCCTACGATCTGCTCGAACCCAGAGTGCGTGGTAACGAAGAAGCCGTCCAGCGCGTGTTGCATGTAGCCGCGAACTTTCGACATGTCGGCGCGGACGTTGTCACGCGCGTGCCGGTCTCCTCCAAGAACGATCTTCAGGCGATTTTGACTCTGGATAAGAAGATGCACCGTCTCACGGGAATTTCGATATCCGAGTTCAGTCAGCGGGATATTCATGCGTCCTACTGACCGGGACTTGTGGCTCTTGAATTTTTATCGCAACAGCGAGCTTCATGGCGCTTTGCTGATGGGAAGGCTCGCCCGATCGCTATCGGGAACCGAGCTACTGATCAACGTTACTCGTCATTGCGCTACGGAGGCCCGTCACGCCGCGCTTCTCACCGAAGTAATCGCCGAGTTGGGCGGGGAAATAGATCCGAAAATCGGCACGATACAAGAGCATTATTCTCGCGACGGCGGTGTCCCCAAAGCTTTGATAGATCTTCTGGTTTTGTCGGAGACATTGGAAAACCGCGTGTTATCCGCCTATCGCGAGCACTTGAAATCGACGCCCCTGCACCCAAAGGTTCGCGGCGTGCTGGAAGAAATTTTGCACGAAGAAGAAGAACACGGCACTGGCGAAGACGCTTGGCTAGATCGAATTCTTCGCGCTCATCCAATCTCTCAAGTAGAAGCTTCGCGCCGGAAATGGGGCGAAATCGACCGCAAGGTTGCCGCTGAAATTCATTCTCAATTGGACAGCATGTTTCCCGTCGAGACGAAGTCGTGAAGTCGGTGGAAGAACGCATCATCCAGGTAATATCCATCAGCGTAATGGATGATGCGTCCCAGGTGCGTCCTGAAACAAAGCTTTCGGAACTAGGCATGGATTCCTTGGAACAAATCGAGTGCGTGCTCTCGCTCGAAGACACTTTCAAAGTTGAACTCAATGAAGCCTTACTATGGAAGTTGCGAACGGTCCAGGATGTAGTTAATGCCGTGAATCAGGCGCTGGCGAAAGCATCTTGATCATGTCAAATGATTTTCTTCCTCAACATCGTGAATTCCGCGAACACGTTCGGTCTTTCGTTGAGCAGCGCATCAGGCCTTTAAGTAGAAAATGGGAAAAACAAGGGCATTTCCCGGCGTCCTTCCTTCGTACCTGCGCGCGGCAGAATTTGATCTCGCTCGATCGCGAGCGCAACGGTATCGTCGCTGAAGAGTTGCCTCGCAGCGAATCTCTCGGTTTCGCGCTCAGTGTATTTGTGCAGGCCAATCTTGTAGCTCCCATGCTGGACGAATTGGGCAGCGCAGCACAAAAAAAAGAATTCCTTGCTCCGCTGCTGTTGGGCGATAAGGCGGGAGCAGTCGCAGTTTCCGAGCCTTCCGCCGGCTCGGACTTCGCAGCATTGAAAACAAGAGCTCAGAAGGTTCGTGGTGGGTGGCGACTCAACGGAACTAAGACCTACATCACGAATGCTGCGATCGCTGACTTCTTGATTGTGGCTGCCCGCACGGGTCCGAGACCAGGCCTTCAAAACATGAGCCTGTTTTTGGTGCCTGCGAGAAACAAAGGTGTTCGCATCAAGCGGCTCTCGATGTTGGGGCTGCAAACTTCGGCCGCTGGAGAAATCACGCTAGCGGATTGCAAGATTCCCGCGGACAACTTGTTGGGAGCCTGTGGGCAAGCTTTCGCCTATGTGCAAAGCGGACTCAACCGCGAACGTCTCTTTGGCGGCCTCGCTTGTGTCTCTTGGGCGAAATACACGCTGGACAAAACAATTCAATACTTGCAAGCACGCTCCGCATTTGGCAGCACGCTCAACAAATTCCAGTCAATCCGCCATCAGATAGCCGACATGCGCACCCGGCTTGAAGCGGCCGCCCAGCTCAACTACAGCGTCTTCCATCGCTGGTTGCGCGACGAAAACGTCACTCGAGATATTTGCATGATCAAACTCTTCAGTTACCAAACCGCCCAGGCGGTTGTAGGGAATTGCTTGCAACTTCACGGCGGCCTGGGCTATATGCGCGATCATTGGTGCAGCCGTTTTTACCGGGATGCTTGTGCGCTCACCATCGCCGCAGGCACGCCGGAGATCATGAAGGAAATGATCGCCGCCTACCTGCGGCTTTAAGGATGTCGTGGCCGAATTTTACAACCGCACGCGCCGATCGCAGTCCATACCGCTAGGGTTGCTCAAACGCGGTCATTTGATGGGCCTTCCACTTTATTACCTATTAAACGCGAGCGACCTTGCGCAGGAAGGATTCAAGAATTCAGGAAGCTATGCGTTCGCCGATCACATTTACCGCAATATGCCGTCAGGGAGAAATGTGCTGGGCCGTTGGGTCGATGCCCGTTTACTCTCCATGCGTGCAGTGCGCTCTTTCCGAAATCGATTTCTTGCGTCGCGCGACGAACTAGCATCTTTTCTTTGCCTCCACAGTGGCAAGGAACTCTCCATATCGAGCGTGCCCTGCGGAATCCCGCGCGAGCTTGCGGATGGAGCAGCGATTGCCCGTCAACGCGGCGCCCATCTGCACAATGTGAAATTCCATGGGCTGGACCTGGATCCGGAAGTTCTTCGCAAAGCTGCCCTTTTTGCCGAAGAAAACGGATTGGCGAACTTTTACCCTCACGAAGGGGACGCGCTCCTTCAAAGCAACTATCCTTCTGTCGCCGATTTCATTACTTCCACCGGCCTGGCGGAATTTCTCGACGACCAAATGCTTGAAATCTTCTATCGAATAGTCTTTGAAACGCTCCGCCCGGGCGGTGGTATTTTCATCAGCAGTGCAATGCAGCGGAGGCGAGTTTCTGAATATCTGCTCAAGATCGCCGAACTTCACGTCCATTACAGGAGCGCCGAGAAGTTGGAAGAAGTGGCCCGCGCCGCAGGGTTCCAGGAAGTGAACGTCCGGCACGATGAATTCGGTATTCAAAGTATTCTGGTCGCCAGAAGATGAGCGTACGTTTCCGACCTATCGATTGGCGGCGCACCTGGGTCGTTCAAATTAACTCCAGCAGTGCGGATCAATCATCGAGTTACATCTGGCTTGCTACTCAAGATCGCAAGCGCGATTGGGCCGCCGTGTTTTCCAGCGCCCTCAACCTGTTGATGGAGACTCCGGAGGTGACTCGCGATGTGCCCCCCGATGTGACTCGCGATGTTCAACCACAAGAAGTGCGCTTCGCCGAAGGCGCTGGCCGAATCACTTGGCAGCGAACCTGGTTCTGGATTATTATCCGGTTGCAGTTGAATTCGTTTTCGCCGAAGAAACGCGCGCTCATCGCCGCTGCACTACTCAAATCCGCCCGCTATACGGACTGAAGCGAAGGAGAAAATAACGTGCCAAAAGTTACGGAAAACGCGGTTATAACCGCTCCTGCAGAGAAGGTTTTCCAAATGTTCGTTGAACCCGAGCGAGCCGTAATGTTTGTCCCCGGCCTCAGCCGCATCAGCAATGTTTCTCCGGATAAGCGGTCCTGGGACTTCGAGTTTAATTGGTTGGGGCTGGTCGTCAGTGGGCATTCGGAATGCACCGCGTCCGAAGCTCCAAAAAAATATCAATTTAAGACCTTAACTGGCAACAAAAGCACTTGGACCTATCGATGTGAGCCCGACGGAAGCAAGACGAAGCTATCCTTGGAAGTCGAGTACGAGGTTCCGCAGCAGCAACTCGCTCGGTTTGCCAGCGAAACCGTCTTGCAAAAAATGAATCAAAACACCGCCCGCGAAATCGTGTCACACATTAAAACGCTGTTGGAACCCTAATACGGCAGCGCGTCAGCTGCGGATTACTCAGTCCGCTGGGACTGCGCCGTTTCTCCTCAACACAACGAGAGTTATTTATTAGAATGCTTCGCCTAACTTAGCCGCCGATATCCGCGAGCCTACAGTAGAATTGTAACTGGGCGTTATCTAAGTGAAATCCTCTCGGTCATCCGTCCTTATCTGGGGAGCCTGGTTGTTTTTCGTTGGCGGTTATGCGGTTGTAGGTCTGCTGGTGCCGCGCGGCTCAACGCAAACAGCTCTGAGCTATCTCCTCGCGTGTTTGACTCCGCTTTTTGCTAATACCACATTGCTTTGGAATGCCGCTACGCCCTACCGCCGGCGCAATGCTTTTTGGATGCTTTTGGCGCTCGGCTGTACGTTGTGGCTTGCCGGCATCCTGGTGCTTAGCTATGGACAATTGGTGGCGGCCCAGTACGGATCTATTCCGTTCTATGTCGATCTTCTCTTCTTCCTTCATACCGTGCCTTTCATGGCTGCATTGGCTTTGGCGCCTCATGCCAGAAAAATGCGCGAGACGCTCCGTTTCGGTTTGCTGGATTTGTTGCTCCTGTCGATTCTTTGGCTTTACGTTTATATTTTTGCTGCCATGCCATGGAAAACAATCTCTCCCGACACCGCATTGTTCAGATCGCACGATATCGGCAGTTACATGGTCGAAAACCTCGTCGTCGTAATCGGGTTTGGATTTCTATTTTTTCGCTCCAAAGGCAGCTGGCGAACGATTTATGGCCATCTCTTCGGAGCTACTGCTCTCTACATCGTCGGCTTCATATTGACGGGCATCGCAATTCTCAATCGGAGTATTTACACTGGATCGCTGGTCAGGCTCCCTGCCCTCGCGGCGTTTGTATGGCTGGGTACCATCGGAATCGTTGCTCACGATCTGGCCTTCGAGCCCGAAACATCGCCGGCTCCGGCCCCTCGAAACACTCAATGGCCGGTCCGCCTCGCTATGCTCGGCGTGCTCGCAGCTCTAGTTCTGGCAGGATGGGATGTGTTTCTCAGCGACGCTCCCATTCCCGTGCAACGTTTTCGCCTAGCCGTAACGCTGATCACCCTTTTCGTTGGTTCGTCGCTTGTTTTCTACCGCCAGCATTTGGTTTATCAGGAACGCACTGGCCTGGTGCACGAACTCTGGGAGTCGCTCGAGAATGTCAAACGTTTGCAAACCCACTTCGTGCAGTCTGAAAAACTTGCTTCGCTGGGCCAGCTCGCCGCCGGAGCCGCGCACGAAATAAATAATCCGCTTACCGCTATTCTGGGTTACGCGGACGTGTTGACCGTTGAAAATCCTCAAAACACGCGCGCGCATTCCCTGGGAGAAAAAATCCGCGACCAGGCCCGGCGCACAAAAGATCTGGTTAACAACCTGCTAAGCTTCGCGCGTCAAGTTCCTGCCGAAAAGCAGCTACTCGACTTAAACACCGTCCTCACCGGCGCCGTGCAGCTTCGTAATCTCGATCTGCGCGAGAAAAATATTCGCATCGAACTCGAAAGCCGCAGCGTGCTTCCCGCCGTTCGCGGCGACCCGAACCAGCTTCTCCAGGTTTTCTATCATCTGATTAGCAACGCGGTGGATGCGATGGAGACCGGTGGCGGCGGCATACTCGTGATACGGACTCTTCGTGAGCGCAGTAACGTCATTATCGAATTTTCCGATACCGGTCCGGGCATGCAGGAGCCGGAAAAGGTCTTTGATCCGTTCTACACCACAAAACCAGTGGGCAAAGGCACCGGTCTGGGTCTCAGTATTTGTTACGGCGTTATGCAGGAACACGGCGGAACAGTTTTGGGATTCAATCGTCCGGAGGGTGGTTGCACGTTTCGTTTGGAGCTACCCGCCGTTCTTGCAGTGTTTCCGCAGGCGTCAGTACTGCCTGTTGCGCCCATAAACACTCGCTAAAACTCAGTTTTCACCTGGCCACTTTGCTCCGCAATTCGTTTTGGTTCAAGTCCTGTGCTTCCCGCGAATATGCTAGAGTCGGAAATCTATGGACGCTCCCGCGATTGCGACACAGCACCTGACGCGCCGTTTCGGCGACTTAATCGCCGTGCAAGATGTGAACCTTTCCGTCGCTCCCGGCCAATTCTTCGGGTTTCTCGGACCCAACGGCGCTGGAAAATCCACGACTATAAAAATGCTTACAGGTTTGCTCTCGGCAAGCTCCGGAAATATCCAAATCCTCGGCCTCGACCTTGCGCAAAATCCAGTAGAAGTTAAGCGCCAGATCGGCGTGGTGCCCGAAGGTATGGCTTTATTTGGACGCCTTACCGGCGCTGAATACTTGAATTTTGTTGGCCGCATGTATGGCCTTGATCGCGAAACCGCCGGAAAGCGCACCGCCGAGCTTCTCGATTTCATGCAGCTCTCCGACCAGCCGAAAGCTCTCGTCACCGACTACTCGCACGGTATGCAGAAGAAACTCGCGCTCGCTGCCGCTGTAATTCACGGCCCTAGAATTCTTTTTCTCGACGAGCCCTTCGAAGGCGTGGACGCCATTGCCTCAGGCACCCTCAAGGCCATGCTTCAACGCATGATTGCTCGCGGCGCCACGATTTTCCTTACTTCCCACGTGCTCGAGATTGTCGAGAGACTCTGCAGCCACCTTGCCATCATTCATCGTGGCCGCTTGGTGGCTCAAGGTTCGCTGGAAGAGCTTCGCGCTGGAGTAGAGGCGCAAGCCGCTGCGGCCCTTGCCAGTACGTCTCCCGGTGAAGCCTCCAGCCCAGTCCTTGGGGAAAAGCTCACTCTCGAAGAAATTTTTCTTCGCATCGTCGGTGGTACGCGGCGCGCCGACCAGGAACTTTCATGGCTGGGCTAACTTCCTCTCCTGAGATGCGCGGCCAGCTCGCCGCCATCGCTCGCGTTCGCTGGCAGCTTTTCGTCAACGGTTTGCGCACCATTCGCGGCCGACTCGAGGTGGTCGCTCGGGGAATTGTATTTCTGATGCTGACAGTAGCCGGCCTGGGAGGCTCATTCGCCCTGGGAGCGGCTGCTTGGTATTTTGTTTCGCATGGAAAGGTCGAGTGGATCGCGATTCTTCTCTGGCCGATATTTTTATTCTGGCAGCTTTTCCCGGTAATGGCTTCTGCCTTCACCGAGAACGTGGACTCTTCTAACTTGCTGCGTTTTCCTCTCTCGTTTCCATCCTACTTCTTGATCCGTTTGGTTTACGGATCTTTGGACCCTTCCACCATCATCGGAAGTATGTGGTTGGTCGGTATGACCCTTGGCATCGGCATTGCCCGCCAGGGACTTTTCTTCTGGGCCGCTCTCGTTCTAATTGTCTTCGGGATGTTCAATGTCCTGTTCGCCCGCATGATTTTCTCCTGGATCGAACGGTGGCTGGCTCAGCGCCGAACCCGCGAAATTATGGGCGCAGTTTTCTTTGTTTTCCTTATCTGCTTCCAGTTCATCGGCCCGCTTGCGACCCGATATAGTGAGCACCAGCATCTGGATGCGTCCGGAAATGCGTCCAGAGTTACCGCGCAGGTTTTGCATTACGAACGCGCGTTTCCTCCCGGCTTGGCTGCCGCTGCTATCGCCGCAGGTTTCCACGGCGCATTTGTGCCGGCCCTCGGTGCATTCTCTATCGGTTGCGCTTATGCGTTAGCGATGCTCTGGCTGTTGAACGTTCGTCTTCGAGCGCAATATCACGGAGAGAATCTCAGTGAGGCGGCAGCGCGCAGGAGTTCGCCCAAAGAAAAAAGCGCCCTTCGCCTGAGTTGGAACATATCGGGGATTCCCGGCTCCATGGCCGCGATAGTGGAAAAAGAAGTTCACTACCTCTCGCGCAGTGGCCCTATGTTGTTCACCTTTGTCATGCCCGTAATTATTCTTCTAATCTTTCGTTTGGGGCCGGCGGGAACCCCAGGACGGCACAGCGATTTTTTATCGCACGCCCCGGACTTGGCGTTCCCCGTCGGCGCGGCCTATGCCTTACTTATCCTCACGAATCTCGTTTACAACTGTTTCGGAGCTGATGCTGTCGGTATGCAGTTCTACTATGTTTCCCCGGTCCGCTTCCGCGAGATCTTGATGGGCAAGAACCTCACGCATGCTCTCTTGCTCGCCGCTGAAGTAATCATGGTCTGGCTTGCGGTATGTTTCATGTTTCGTCCGCCGGCTGTGGACGTAACTTTCGCCACTGTTACCGGTGTTTCTTTCGCGTTTCTGCTTAACCTAACGGCGGGAAATCTGCTTTCCATTTACACGCCCAAGAAAATCGACTACGGCACTTTCGGGAAACAGCGCGCATCCACCACTACCGTCTTTGCTAGCCTGGGCATTCAGGCCGCAGTCTTCGGCTTAACCGCCATCACCCTCTTGATCGCGAGACTTTATGGAAGAATTTGGATCGCGGCGCTTATTTTTGTGATTCTTGCCGGTCTCGCGGCCATAGCCTACATGTTGGTATTGAAACGCGTTGACCGTATCGCCCTCGATCGCCGCGACGCGATACTCGTCGAACTCTGCCGCGCATGATTCGCTAATAGAAAGTTTTCTTGATGATTAGATACGGTCTGAGATTTAAGTCTGGCAGCCAACTCCTGTTTGCTTCCTGAGAATGTCTAGGATACATTCGCGTCCCCGGCTGTTTTGCATCTCGACCGGCTCACGGGAACCGCATGAATCGCCTACTCTCAACAGCGTCGATCTTTTCTCTATTTATTTTTAGCTTCGCAAATTCGGCGTCAACTTTTGCGCAAGCGCCCCCAGCGTCTAATCCGGCAACTCGCCACGCCGGACTGAAAGAAAACTTAAATACTCTCGTAGCTACGCCCGGAATTTCCGGCTACGAAAACGAGCTCGCCGAAAAAATCCGCTCTGAAATCTCTGCATTCCACCCGAAGACCGACAATCTTGGCGACCTAATCGTCACCATCGGCTCCGGCTCGCCAAACCGTCTGATCGTTACACCAATCGACGAGCCCGGATTCGTCGTCAGTGGCATTACCGACGGCTACTTGCGCGTTCAACGTCTTCCTCAATCCGGCTTGCCCCCAATTTTCAATGAACTCTACTCCGCCCAGCCGGTGAAAATACGCACCGCCACCGGCAAGTGGATTGATGGTGTTGTCGCCGGCCTTTCGGTGCATCTCCAGGGCGCTCGCGCTGACACGCCAAAATCATCTGACCTCGAAAATATTTATATCGACATTGGCGCCAGTTCCACCGCGGAAGTCCGCAAGGCCGGCGTTGCCGTTCTCGATCCCATTGCGATAAATCGCCAGTCAATCGAACTAGCCGACAAAAGGATGGCCGGCGCGTCTATCGGTGATCGCTTTGGGGCCGCAGCTCTTGTCGAGCTACTCCATGAAATCGATCCATCAAAGGTAAAAGGCACGCTGACCGTAGCTTTCGTAGTCCAACAATGGACTGGCGCTCGCGGTCTCCAACGTCTTTTGAGCACGATGAATCCCGACGAAATGATTTATGTGGGCCGTCTTTCTGCTGGCGGCCCCGTTGCCGGCTCGGACAGCATGCGTCGAGCGCCGCGCCGTGAGCCGGGTAGCGGCATCCTCATCGGCCTTGAAGAAACCAACGGCACACCGGCGGGTCTCGCAGCTGAGCTGAAGCAACTAGCGGACTCCAACAAAATACAAATCAACACTGATTTCTCCGCTTCTCTGCTTCCGCGAAGTTATCTTCCCCCGCCGCCGCAGCCTGCGAAACAAGCGCATATCGGAATTGCCACCGACTGGCCCAATACCCCCGCCGAGTTGATTGACAACTCGGATCTCTCGGATTTGGAAAATCTGCTTCAGCTGTACGTTCAAGGAAGCGTCGCGCCTCCTTCGTCTTCTGCCGCTAGTCATAACTCGCCGCGTGACGATTCGCGGCCTGTCTCCAACCCACCCTCCACCGTCGAAATTTTAAGTCGCCTCGTCGAGAGCTACGGTGTAAGCCGTCACGAAGAACGCGTTCGAGATTGGGTCAAACGCCTTCTGCCGAAATGGGCCGACCCTCAAACCGACGAAGCGGGAAACCTGGTTTTGCGGCTCGGCACTGCCTCCACTGGATCCAAGACACCTAGCGTTCTGGTCGTCGCGCACATGGACGAAATCGGCTTCGAAGTTAAATCAATTTCCAAGGATGGCCGTCTTGAAGTTGAATGGCGTGGCGGCGGGGAACTTAGCTTTTTCGCCGGGCACCAGGCTCTAGTGCACCACGCAAACGCCGACTATCCCGCAATTGTCGAGCTGCCCAACGGTTGGGACCAGCCGAAATTCGAATGGCCGCGCGGGCCCGAAACCGCGATTCGGGTTGACATCGGCGCGCGGACTCCGGAAGAAGTCGAAAAACTCGGCATCAAGATCGGCGATTCCGTCACGATTCCAAAAGCATATCGGCGTCTTCTGGGGACACGCGCAAACGGCCGGGCTTTCGATGACCGCGTCGGCGACACCGCTCTGATCTCGGCCGTCTGGGCGCTGGGAGGCCCGCTAAAAGACCGCAATGTCACTTTCGTGTGGTCCACCGGGGAGGAAGAAGGCCTAGTCGGCGCAGCCGCGGTCGCGAAACGCCTCGCAGCCGAAGGCCACGTGCCGGATTACGTTTTCGCTGTGGACACCTTCGTAAGCTCGGATTCGCCTATAGAATCAAAACGCTTCGCCGATGCCGAAATCGGTAAGGGATTTGTCATACGCGCCGTGGACAACTCCAACATCGTCCCAACCGATTTGGTCGAAAAAGTTATTAAGCTTGCGCGCGCCAACCAGATTCCGGTGCAATACGGCGTCACCGGCGGCGGCAACGACGGTTCAGCGTTCGTGCGATACGGTTCCGTGGACATCGCGCTGGGCTGGCCGCTGCGCTATTCGCACTCACCCGCCGAATTGATCGATACTCGCGACGTGGATTCGCTCGCTCGCATCATCACCGTGATCGCAAAAACCTGGTAGATTGCGATGTTGCGCAAGACGCGCCGTCCGTAACGCGCATCCGAACCTGCACACGACGCGGACGACGTCGAGACAGTTTGGCGCCTCTGCTATAATTTCGCGCGTGAACACAGACAGCCCAAGTTTCAAATCACCTCGCCACATCGTTGTTGAAGGCCCCATACGCGTCGGCAAATCCACTCTCGCGAAAGTGCTAGCCGAGCAGCTTCACGCGCGCCGTATTTTCGATTGCGAAGATAACCCCTTCCTTGCCGACTTCTATAATGAACAGAGCGGCGCTGCTTTTCGTGCCCAGATGTATTTTCTCTACGAGCGCCATCGCCGCCTCGCTCAAATTCAGTCCCAGGATGACGCCGCGCCCGTCGTCAGTGATTTCCTCTTCGAACGCGACAAAATTTTCGCCTACCTCAATCTCGACAATGAAGAGCTCAAGCTTTACGAACGATATTTCGACATGCTCGCCGCTTCAATTCCGGCGCCTGACCTGGTGATTTATCTGCAGGCCAAGCCCGACGTTCTCTCGAAGCGCGTTTTGAAGAAAGCCGACCCTGCCGAAACGCAAATTTCATCAGAATATTTGGAGGCCGTAGCCAACGCTTACGAGCATTTTTTCTTCCGCTATTCAGCGTCGAACCTTCTCGTTGTGGACACTTCGGAGATTGACTTCGTAGAGCGCAACCAGGATTTGCAGGAACTTTTGCGGCGTCTTCGCCAGCCGGTGAAAGGCACTCAATATTTCTTGCCTCTCGGACAAAGTTAAATCTATTTTTATTTTTCTCGTTCTTATGCCAGCAGGAAAAGGGGGCCGGGAC
>Ga0185299_10007027_pt1 | contig 11721 bp, 12 predicted proteins | sample PaiPotPPA55metaG_FD_128002 | JGI IMG/M metagenome (GOLD analysis project Ga0185299, IMG submission 128002) | Iron sulfur acid spring bacterial and archeal communities from Banff, Canada, to study Microbial Dark Matter (Phase II) - Paint Pots PPA... ...
GTATCGGCGCCGCGCATCGCTTCTCACAGTTGTGGGGTCTTCATTTACAACGTTTGAAATGAGCTTTCGGGTGACTTCCAGAGGAAGTATTTCCGCAGCCTGCTAGGAGGCGACATGAACCGAGACGAAGTTTTGAGCGCGTTGCCGTGCGAGGAAGAGTTCCGGGCCGCGCCAAACTATCGAAAGAAGGAAATTGTCGAGAACCTTATCGGAGCGATTCTCGCTCAACTAGCTGGTGAACGTCGCGACCCGGATCGTTGGGAAGAAGAGCACATAGCCAAGGCAATCGGGTATCTGTTGTCGGACCGGTACTTCGCCGCGTCTGCAGCAGCTGTCAAGGCGCTCACGCCTACCGGTGAGCGCGCGGATCCCGAAACATGGGCGAGAGCAGACGATACGGCAACAACAAGCGCACTTCGCAACGGGCTTGGATACGCTGCGGGAAAGCCAGCGAGGAACGGGTAGTTCATGGCGACCGCCGTACGGCCGCTTCCATGCGCTCGAATGTTTCTTCCGGGGTCGACGTCTGCCTACGGCCACGAGTACATCGCTTGCATGATCGCTTCGAAACCGAGGAGCGGACTGCCCCGTTTCATGTTGTACGCCAGCACATGCAAGCCCATATCGGTGCCCAGCCACGCTAACTACTGCGTCATTCCGTTTTATACGGTTTACGTTTCGTCGCCATCTTATTTGTCGGCCTATTAATCTCTTCCCCAAGCGCAGCGAAGGTCGAGGAGCGTGCCTGGATCTGTTCTGTTTCCTCAATCGCTTGGTTGATTTCACCAGCAATTGCGCCCACACAGGTAGTGAACGCCAGTCGCGGCATTACTCCAAGATTGATGAAAGCTGGGAGCTTTAGGTTCTTTAATTTGTTTGCAAATTGTTCGTCTCGGAGCGACATAGACACAGACAGGTGCGCGAATTTGTTGCGAATTTCCCTGATGGTATGTAGGTCGTGGCGCGCCTCTTGTGATATTAGCCCAAAGCAGTACGCCAAATTTATCTTGGCAGATAATGACCCGAGCGGACCCATGGCATCGAAGAGTTCTTTCTTCGCTTTATTGCTTCCAGTTGCGACCTTGTTTATCAATTCTTTAAGTTTCTCATCTAAGAATGCAGCTCCAACAAGAACGCACCCCCGCTCAGTCTCTTTCCTGAGAATTTGGTGGACTTCTTTTAACTTTAAAACCGCATTTTTCCCGTACGGGCTTAGAGTCTTGAAGTGCTCTTTCTCGATATCTTTGAATACGGCATCAAGTTTTGCCAGCGAATCGGAGAGGTCATCGGTAGATGATTTCATTTTTATCCTAGCCAATATCCGTTTGATAAGTCGATTTATTCACAGAAACTAATCTACGTAATGCACAAACCTGAGAACCATTGTAAGGGGATTCATGTGCCTTCGGTTTTCGTGTTCGAGCGGGAGCGTCGGTGCGCGGGAAACCGGAATTTATACGTGTGTAAGTCAAGGGGATGAACGTCCGAGGACTGTTGGAAGCGGCCCTCAAGTCTCGTGAGCTTCGATGTCCGATCCGCTGCCGTTACTCCGCCTCTCGACTGTAAATCTTGTTGTCGTCGAATCGCAGGTAACCGCCATTCGATAGGACCTCTGCCTTTCCCCCAAACTCATGGCCTAACGAATAACCGGAGCTTGTATCGATTCCAGGAGAAAGCTCGACTATGATTTCACGATATTTTAGTCCTTGCGACGTTGGGAGAATTTGAATCGTTGACGTCGTTTTAAGGATGACAGCATTAAGTGCGACACACTGCCTTTTTGACTCTTCATATTTAGAGCTGTCAACTATCGTTCCAGATATAGTTCCTCCAGTGTATGGTTTGGCGGGCGTCTGGTAGACATAACCTGCCCCCAACTGTACCCACCTATACATGAACCCCGTCAGTCCTTTTCCATGACTTGCGGAGTCGAATTTGACAATCGATTGGTCGGTTCTTTTCCTCAAGCAGTCGTATAAACCGTCGACTTTTACATTTTCTGTGGTGTCTTGAGCACGAAATGAGGTGCCTCGGAGAGTACCAAGCGTCTTCCCGATCTCATCTGGTGGTGCAGGGTGCTGCGATTCGGGTGGACGTGGCGGCGGGGGTGCAGGTGGCTTGCCAAAGAGTTCCTTACTATATTCTGCAATTAGATGCTCTTTGTTGCTCGCCGTAGGATCGTCCCTTACTGCGGTGCAGAACGATGCGAAGAGCATCTGCTGCAAGTACACCTGATCAGCTTGAGGTAGTTTGCCGAGAAGATCCGCCGTAGTTGTATTCACGTTCGTCGTCACATTGGCTGCCTTGAACGGGCCGAGTTTCCCCACGGCCGCCTCCACCGCAACGGCCGAGTTTTTGCTTGCCTGCTGCGGCTGCGCGGGGCACGAAATTTCTGCGGCGGCGTAAGTACATATTAAGAAACTGCCCGCGACTGACAAACCGACTGTTTGTATTAAACGCATATTTGTCGGCGCCCCCAGTCGTGTCAACATCTATAACGTACTCTTATCATAGGTATTTTCACACCCTTCCATTACGACAAAATCCAGTGGGTTCCCTCCGTGTGACGCTCGAATGAGTAATGAGCTCACCGACATCCGCGCAATACCGTAGCGTCGTAGCAGTTGACAAGTTGCTGGCCGATGCAGGTGGTTGCTGTCGGTGACCCGGCACACCGAAACGCACCCATTGACCCGCCGACACGACTGTCAATACGAATGTCTGTTGTAACTTGAGAGCTGCCATCGAAGTCACGGCATGCCCAAAGACTGATGTGGGTCGACTTCGGAAATTCGTAGTGAGACTGCGTTCGCCATGCCCGGTGTTTGATGTTCAAGCCGAAGTCATTGATCTTGATGAGCCGATTCCGACCTCAGAAATCGCCGTTGCTGAAGCGACAGAATCGCCTCCTTCCGAAGCCAATCGTCGCATGGCGTTAGCAACAGTTTCCCTAACATCGACAAGGGAGGGTTATCGCTCCAGCTCTGACTGATCATTCTCCCGCAAGGGTTCCCTCCGGAGCATTGCTGAGAGTTCGGATTTCTCGCGCTTGACCGTCTGTGAGCGGGTTGCCTCGAGTACCTGTCGCTGAGCTTCTAGCCCAGGATCGCCGAACTGGATATTCAGCCTATGTTCAACCACGAGTTGCACCGTCTTCGCACCGAAGGCTGCATCACCCACGACATCAAGGGCGCGGCCGAACTTCGCACGGGCAAATAGCAACCCCGCGAGCATTGCGTCTGTGTCAGGTCGATACGAGCCGAACACGACCTGTCTGCCCGAATCCGTGAAGACGTGTTCGTCTTGCTGGTAGTACCGGACATTGCCGGTCTGGCGATCGACACGCCAGGTCGTCTGCTGTAGCGCGAGTCGTGGCGGTGCCGGATCAATGTCGCCAGGCTCCTGTGTCATGAAACCGTACCAACGATCCTTTCTGGTTTCATAGTCCGGCTGTATCTGCCCACCATAACGGCGTTTGCGGCCGCGCTGGTCCGCGTAATACCAGCCATGAAGCTGGCTGATCGCCCCTTCATCGCCACGTTGAGCCTGCTCCTCGATCCATTCGCGATACGTCAAGGGGCGGGCCATCAGGTGATCACGAGCCTCGCGTCGCTCCCGCTGCATCGCCTTCAGTTCTTCGAGATCGCGCGCGCGTTCGAAAGCGTTGACGCTGTATAAAGCCTTGCGTGTCAGCCCCGGTAAGCTGCTCGTGCGGATCGCCATGCCCGTGGCCTGATGCCGGGCCACCACTATTTGTCTTTCTGCGCGCTCGGTATTGCGTCGCGTGGTCTCTTCGCGGTCGATCTGTCTGCGCAACGCCGTGCGGTATGCTCCGTAACGCGCTCGCACATCCTGCCGCAATCTGGCGCGTGCTTCGCGTTGTTGCTCCCGCCGCGCGTTATGCGATGTGTCTCGCCGCCCGTCTTGCGATTCGCTCCGCGGTTGGCCCGGATCTATGTCGTCGTCAGTAGCGTCTCGCGGTTCCCGCATGGGCAGATAGATCCGCCGCGCATCGGTCAGCGCAATCACGCGGATCGGCGATTCGTAGGGACCGAAGCGGCGCTCCAGCTTGCCACGACCCAACGATTCATGAAGACTGCTCGCCTTGACAGGACTCAGTTCGTCATGCGTTTTCGCGTACACCCCCAGTCCCTGCCCTCTGATCCGCAACTCCAGCCCATACTCCGCGAGCGCGACGTGAAGATCCTGCCACGTTGCATCGGGGCGTTTGAGCACCGCCAGCGCCTCACGCCGCGCGTCGCCGCTCGCATAGGTGAACAGGCTCTCCTCATTCGCGTGCGCCTCCATGTCGCGCGCGCCCTCGGGCATTCTTGGGGCATCCCGTGGACGCTCTGGCAGCTCTGTCCGCGCTGTGCGCTCTATCTGTATCCGCCCGTCCCGTTCGATGACCGCGTATGCGCCTCGGTCATGTGCCCAACCCTGCGATAGCTCCAGCTCGCGCATGCACCGATCGAGCTTCAGGTGGCTCAGCCCCGGATGAACAGCCCGTCCGGTTACCGGATGCACCCGGTTCACCATCAGGTGCAGGTGGGTGTTCTCCGTATCACGATGAACGGCGAACACGTACTGGTGTTCCTGCATGTCGAGTGCAGCAAGAGCGGTCTCGCCTGCATCGAACGCCTGGGTATTGCTGGGATGTTCCCCTTGCTGCCATGACAGGATCACGTGATAAACGGGATCGCGCACCCGTGCATTGCACTTGGCGACAGCGCGCATCTCGGCCGCCGCAGTCCGGAGGCTCAGACAACTGGTCTGGGTGCGCTCCGTGTCCACGCCTGCAGCGTTATCGAGTATTACGCTCGTGGTACGCACGATATAGGCGAACAGCGAACGGAAACTGGTCCGTCCGTCGCCTCGCCGGTCAGTTACCTTCGCCAGCATGATCGACTCTTGCGATTGCAGCGATGACTTCCTGCTGGGCCACCTCGATCTCACAAAGCAGCGTTGCGCGTTCGCTCACTGTCAGCAGGTCCTCACCCCGCATGTGTTTGATCAGTCCACCGATGCGCCGCTGCTCGTTGCCGAGGCGAACAAGCGCATCGATGACGCGGCTCGTCGTAATGTGACGCGTGCGACGGCCCAACGCCGTTGCACGCAGGAAAGCCGACACGGTCATGCCACACTCCTCGGCTCTCATTCCGATCATCGCGTACTCCTCGGGCGTCAAGCGTAGCCGTACGGATTCGCTACGCTGGCGGGTTTCGGTGCCTCTGCTCATGAATGCCTCCCTGCTCAACAAAATCTGGAGTCCATAAGGTATCTTCGCGTCCGCCCGGGCGGTCGATCGCCCGGGCAACACGTCGATCATAGTAGGCAGTGTAGTACGCCCAAGGTGCAGCGTACATGGCGGGGTCTCGGGGGCTGGGCCCCCGGAGCAGATGGTTAGCCCGGCAAAACGAGCGCTAAGCGAGTGGCTGCCAGGCGGTGGCCCAATGCGCGCTCGCCGCGCGGTGGGACAAACCTCACCCTGCCCGCCGCCCTATCAGGTGCTGTGGGTAAACGCAGGCCCAACCAGTGGATAAACCGGTGATCCATCGCCGGCAGATGGCGTTGCGCACGGCGTGATCGCGGTGATCAACCCGATGTCATAACTCGCAAACAGCGCTGCGTTGTTTGTCTCAAGTAGATCGAATGTCGTCGCCTCAAACCGCATATGAGGGCACGCACCTCCATCCGTTGGATAAGAGCGACACACCCAAAATAAATTCTGCTCTTCCGGGGAGTGCCTATGAATTTCATAGCGTTCCCAAGGCGTCCGGTTTCGCGGGAAACAGGGCGTTGACGAGCGTCATCCGGGCACGCACGATGTACTCGTGACAGGTGGATCGGCAGACAAGTCGTGCAGTAAACCGGAGCGTGTTTAATGCCTGCAGCTAAGGTGTTTCCGAAGGCGAACTGGGAGCGTTTCGCGAAGCAGCTTGACGCCCTTCCCGATCGACCGGCAAGCGATCGAGGGCTCGCTGTTCGTGAAGCGATCGGCGAGATCGTCAGCAACATTCGCGCAGCGCAAGCTAGAGGCTATTCGCTTGAGCAGATCATCGAACTGGCGAAGTCATCCGGCATCGACATCAGTGCGGGCACTTTGAAACTGGCGATGCGTCGTGCAGTTAAACGTACCGCGCCGTCCGTGAACGCCAACAGGTCGAAAGCAGTACAACCACTGCGCGCAATGCGCGAACGTTCCACGCCGCGGACAGGACAACGGGCAACTCAACCGGTATCGAATCAGCCTGCTACGTGGATACCTATGGCGGGCGGAATGACACCGACATCCGGGGAACCCGCGAGCGCATCCGGAACGAATGGGGTCACGACGCGCGCAACGTTCGGGATCAAACCCGATACCGACGATCTTTAACCCTACAGGAGTCACCTGTGGATACTGAAACCTTCCCTCTTTATCTGGTCAGTGGCGGTAAGGGCGGTGTAGGCAAAAGCCTCATCACGCTTGCGCTCATCGACTATCTGCAGCGGCACAGCCAAACACCCATGTTGGTCGAAACCGACACATCGAACCCCGACGTCATGAAAGCCATACAGGGGCAAACCGAGTGTATTGCATTCGACCTCGATCGTGCCGACGGCTGGATCAGTCTAGTGAACCTGTGCGATGAACATCAGGACAAACCGGTAGTCGTCAACACCGCCGCACGCAGCAATCACGGCGTCGCGCGCTATGGCTCGACGCTGGGCGATACGCTCGATGAACTCGAACGCGAACTGGTGGTGTTCTGGGTGATTAACCGCCAGCGCGACAGTCTCGAACTGCTGCGCGAATTCACGACGCAGCTTCCGCAGGCTATTGTTCACGTTGTGCGCAACACCTACTTTGGAGAAGCGGACAGGTTCTCGTTGTATCGCGAATCAAACCTGCGCAAGATCATCGAAGCGAAGGGACAATCACTGGACTTTCCGGACCTCGCCGATCGCGTGTCCGACGATCTGCGCAGCCAACGGCTGTCAGTGCAGAAGGCGGCGGCCAGCATGCCGGTTGGCCACCGGGCCGAACTGCTCAGGTGGCGCAAAGGTTATGACACAATGTTCTGTCACGTCATAAGTCACAAGTCCTCGAGTCGAGAGGCTTTGGGTCATGCCCAGTGAACGGCGAGCGCGAGCCGCACCGATCGCGGCGCTCTATGAGTCAATTACTGGCGCGCTACCGGATGACGACAGCCTGCAGCGCATGCAACGTGTGCGAGATGTGCTCGGGCTGAAAGACAACGATGCGCTCTGGTCCATCTTGGCCGTGCTGGAATATTACCTGCGGCTGTATGAAACGATTCCAGACGACATTCGCGAAGCGGGCGACTTCAGTCTGCGCAACTGGAAAAAACAGGCGGACGAAATCCAGGGGCTACTGGCCCTTGACGAACAGGAACTACTCACCCGCTGCAGGACGACCGTCCAGTTAATCGAACAGTTGATGCAGAAGCATCAGGCCAGCTATCAGTTGGCTATCGCCCAGCTCAACGACGCGGGGATGCAGAAGCTAGTGGCGAGAGCCGCGCATGCCATTTCGAGGGACGTCGCGAACCGCATGGTCGGCGTGCTCAATGTGGCGCTCAAGGCGCATCGGGAGAGGCTCGATGCCACGAGTCAGAGCGCCGCTGCGAGGTTCACCCGGGCGACCCGGTGGCTGCTGATCGGATTGCCTGCGAGTGTGATGGTTTGCGGTATCGCGATGATTGGCCTGCAGTGGTGGACCGGTGCTCATGCGCTCGCCACTGCACGCGATGACCTGCGGGCACTGAGCGAGACGAAAGCTGATCTGGACGCGCGGATAAGGAATGCGCGCTCAACACTGGAGCGGTTGACTGTGCGAACCGGCGGGGCCTATCTCGTGACGGGATCGGACGGCACATTTCTGATCTCGCCAGGTGGCTTCGGGCAAACAGGACGCTGCGGCAGCGGGGCCGGCAATCCGTGCATCCAAATCGTGCCGTCACGGTGAGCCAAGTGCGCCCGACATGCCCCGGCCCTCGCAGCTAAACGCTCCCAGTCCCCGGGTGACGGTCGCCAGCGTCTTTCGCGACTGCGGTTTTCACGCGCGAGTGACCAGCTATTCCGGCGACGGCGGCATCGAGGTAATTCTCGAACGAGGGGATGAGACTATCGGTGTCCAGGTGAAACGCTACAAGAGCGCGATAGATGCTGAGCAGATACGCTCCTTGGCCTGAGCTCTCCTCATTGGCGGATATACCAGGGGTGTTTTTGTGACGACCTCGCGCTATCAACCGGGAGGTGTCAAGGTCAGCAAGGTAGCGACCGCGCGTGTCGTGCCGATCGAATTATAGGACGCTCCGCGGTTTCTCGGCGAACTCAAGATGGCCCACCTACCGTTCGCAACCCTGCCCGGCTTCGGCCGGGTTCTATGCGCTCGTCTTTTCAACAAGGATTTTTTCATGCACCTCGTCCAGACAGTGGCTTACGTCAACGACACGCCCTGGCATGGCCTCGGCAACCAGCTTGCCCACAAGCAGCGGCTTGAAGTCTGGGCACAACAGGCCGGCATGGACTGGTCCGTCAAGGCATCCGAAGTGCGCTTCGTAGCAGACGATGCCGAACTCGGTTCCATTCACGCTTTTCCCGAACAGAACGTCTTGTATCGCTCAAAATAGACCCATAGGAATTCAGATCGACGGTGGTTTCCGCAATCGGATGACAGAGCCCTGATGCGCCCCAACGCAACAATCGACAAACCCATTCCGCGGACCAACGGCGCAACGGCGCAAATTGTCGGTCCCAGAAGCGATGAACCCGGCGCTCGGCCGGGTCGGTTGAATGGGTCGCTTCGGCAGGCGTACCCCTTGTCAGATTGCCATTACCTCAGCGTCCCCTGGAATCACTTGGCGCTCTGTACCGTTGTCGTGTCGCCCGTGTACTTCAGCTCCTCGATTTCCTTCGTCGCGTTCTCCGGCGTCTCCAGTGACGGAACCTCGCGCCCGACGAGCAACCCCATCGATACCGACGGGCGAACGTATTTCGTTTCACCCGCATCCAGAGTAAACGAGACCGAAATTCAGATCCTTGTAGCTCTTATCCAGCGCCCTCGCTTTCTAATTCAATTTTCAGTGCTAACGATTTACTAGGCATTAGCGGCTTGCGCCATTCCTTGCGGGCAATCGGCCGTAGTCGCTCGTTTCGGTTAATCAACCTATCCAAACGACCAGTCGATGGGTGCACTTGTCAAGCGCCCTCTTTCATCAGGAGGGGGCGCGTAGAACCAAACGGCATTTAACTCCGCATCATAGAAATAGCGCGTAAACGTACAAACTGCCGTTTCCACGGAACTTAAACACGTGGGTGCATTTGATAGTAAGACCGAATTCGCAAATCAGCAGCGAACTCATTCGTATACACCTACAGATTACCAAATGCCCATTGACGGACGATGTAAGTCCGATTACATTGGAAACATTTTGAAACATAACAGGCATTTTTTACCGCAACTCAGTTATTCATTTTAAATATTACATTATTATTTTGTAATATTACAAAAATGTTTATTTCTTGACTGAAACAACAATCCAATTCCGAATTCAGTTAATTATTTATTTTGGCAAGTAGGCAACAATTAAATAAAAATAACTCCATCCTTCTGTGATTTATCGGAGCGCTGCTGTTTGTAACCTTAGGAATTTGAGGTGTATGCAGCCCTTATATTAAGCAACTCCGTGGTTAATCGGCAGATTCAATGCAATCGACCGTCTGACCTATGATTGTATTTTACTCAAGGTTGCTTTTCATGAATATGGAGATGGGGTCTAATTTCAATATTTTGTGGATGAAGAGATCTTCAAAATTCCGGAAATTCTTGATATTTGCATGTTCAGTACTTCCGCTGGCAATTATGCCCTATTCTAACGTGCAGGCTGAAACGGGAAAAGCCGCGAAGGGCGGATTTGAGCATTTTCGTGATTGTGATGTTTGCTCGGAAATGATTACGCTTGGAGCAGGCAGTTATTCCATGGGAGCCACAAAAGAAGAGTTTGTTGGCGCGAAGGGATATCAGTTCATGTATGCGATTGAATCGCCACAGCATCAAGTTAAGGTTAGGTCATTTTCGATTGCGAAATTTAATGTGACAAGGCTTCAATTTTCGATTTTTGCTCGGGACACCGGATTTAGCGAAAAGGGTTGCAAGATATTCAACGGGGTCGGTTGGATATTAGATGCCGATGCAAGCTGGCAAAACCCAGGATTTAAGCAAAGCGATCAGGATCCGGTGGTTTGCGTTTCATGGAGCGACGCTCAAAAATTCGTAACATGGCTCAATTCAAAAATACGGAACACGAAATCGAAAACTTACCGTCTGCCTACGGAAGAAGAGTGGGAATACGCCGCAAGAGCTGGAACGATTACTCCAATGTATTGGGGCAGCGATAGGACGCTACAGTGTAGGTATGAGAATGCACGTGACCTGTCGGAAGAAAAAACCGGTCTGAGCGGCCCACACGTGAATTGCGATGACGGATATGCGAGGACGGCCCCAGTCGGCTCATTTGAACCCAATCCCTGGGGCCTATTCGACATGCTCGGTAACGCATATCAATGGGTATCAGATTGCTCACACATTGGCTATGACGATCCTATTCCTGCAGCACCGGCCTACGGCGCGGCTTATTGTAATTCCAAGGTTGCGCGTGGGGGTAGCTGGGCATCCGTGCCATTTGGAGTAAGGGCCGCGAATCGACTTTTCTTTAAAGCAGATGTCCGTGAAAGCACACTGGGATTCCGCTTGGCTGCGGATGTATCAAACTAATCATCCAAGGAAAATATAATGTCGGGATTGACCATAATTCAAACGAGTGCAAGCGTCGCGACTTTTTCCGGTGCATGGAATAGTTTCACGACCGCATTCAAGAACGCTGTGACCGGAAATGGATCAATGGATGACGTTGTGACCGCAGCAACCGCCCTCACGTCGGCAGCAACGGCATTCTCTGAGTCTCCTGGCTACTCAGCTATTTCCCGGGGTGCAGGTTACATAAGCAGCGTGGCAAACTACAACGCCGACCTAGCTATTTATCAAACTGCTGTCGAACAAGGCACCACCGGTGAACAAGCCGAAGCCGCGGCTGCGGTGCTATCGGATGTTTGTGGTGTCACTGGTGCGGTTGCAACTGCAGCTGCAGGAGTGAACCCCACCACAGCACCGGTGTTTGGCACCATTGCACTAGCGGCAGATACCCTCGGAGGGGTGGCATCGGCGGCACAAGTGACCATTGGTGCTGCAAACGGGCTAGCAAACTATCTTGGCACTGTCGGTGAGGCCCTAATGGGCGGAGCCGTCGAAGATAGCACTCAGATCCAAATCAACATGAACGATCCAAGTGGAAACACCGAGATCGTTATGCCAGGCCAGGCCGGTGACACTGTAGCGGAAAGTACTACTACCCTAGGCGGGGCAACTGCATTTCAGTACACGGAGGATAATAGCCAAGGCGTTCAAACAAGCGGCATTACGCTTGCAGAAAATGGTGCAACCGACGCTGAGTACATTAGCGGCCAGGGTGCTATATCAGATCTCAGCGGCTTCCAAATCAACTTGTCAACCGGCGCCAGCGCGACGTTGGGCGGAGCGGTGACCGCGGTCCAGGTGTTTGCGGCCGGATCGTAGATGGCGCCGAGATTCGTCTCGTCCTCATGGCAGAAATTGTACTCGCCACCGTTAATGATCAGTTTGCCGTCGGCGAGCAC